>Ga0157376_10002018_pt1 | contig 13608 bp, 11 predicted proteins | sample M45metaG_FD_121801 | JGI IMG/M metagenome (GOLD analysis project Ga0157376, IMG submission 121801) | Miscanthus rhizosphere microbial communities from Kellogg Biological Station, Michigan, USA - M4-5 metaG | ecosystem: Host-associated > Plants > Roots > Rhizosphere > Soil | place: USA: Michigan... | reverse complement strand
TTAGCCGCCGCATCAGCGCAGGCCGAAATGTCCTTCGTCGCCCCCATCACCGACGGGACCAGCAACGACAGGCCGCCGGTCGCGACGCCTACGCCGACCTTGGCGGCGCCGCGTACCGCCCCCCTTCGCACCGACGCCAACCTGCGGATTCTGCAAAGGCCCGCTGATCTCCATGAAATCGGTGGCCAAGTTGGCCGGGTTTAGGCCAAGTCCCTTCTTGACGCTGGGTCTGAGCTCCAGCCTCAAGGTCTGGCCAATCAAGTCGATCACGCCGCTTGCGACGACTGCTACCTCGCGCGTTTCGGCCGCGATCGATCGGTCGATCGACGCGACGCCCCGACGGAGCGGCAGGTTCACCACCATGCATTGCACCGCCAAGGCGCGATCCGCCGATCCCTTCGGTATCAGCAGCCGGAGCATCGTCATGAGAATGTTGCGATCGAGCGCCGCCGCCGCGCCGGCCGCAAGCGTGGTGTCGGAGGCGGCGAGCAGCGCGTTGCCGGTCGCAGATGCGGCGAGTTGCCCGGCGTTGCGCCTGTCATCGCCAGGTTCGCAGAAAGATTGGCGCGGCCGCCCTGAAAGTGACCACCGCCTGCAATCGCGGCATCGAGCGCCTCGATCGAGACCGACTTCGCATCGAAGAACACATCGACACGCGGCGGCGCGCCTGGCGCGAGTACGAGGTTCACCCGACCGCTTACCCGCCCGCCGGCGACTCCGAACTCAACATCGTCAAGCCGGACCTGGCCAGGCGTCGACAAAAGGCGTCCACGCACGGCGGACAGCAGCGGCGTCGCCGGCAGTCGCAGGCTCTCCGTCTTGAGATCGAGATTGAGCTCGAAAGAGGGAACCGCAGTGAAAAGCAACGGTGTGTCGGCGAATCGCGGCTCGGGCGCCTTGCTCGCGGGCCCCCCAAGCTCGCCACGCTTGCTCGTTGCCGCGCTGCCCCCGAGCTTCGTCAAGTCGAGCGATCTCGCCGCCAGCACCGCGTCGACTCGTGGCCGCGGTTGTGCGGTGTTCAGCGCCATCCGGCCCTCGATGGTCTGGCCAGCGACCGACATGTGGAGTGGTTCGGCGCGCAGCTTCCGCTGTGAATACCGTACGCGCGTGCGTAGCTCGAGTGGCATCGGCACCCAGGCAGCATCGGGGCCAAGGGCGGAAAGAGCCGCCGCGGTCGCGAGATCGGCCGACACGTCGGCGACGACGGCTCCAGCACGCTCCCCGGTTCCCACGGCACCCTTGGCCGAGACAGTGGCACCGTCGCTGGCAAGTTGCAAGTCGAATGGCCAGTCCTCCTTCCCCTCGAGCAAGATGGCGCCCGGCCCGACCTGTCCTTCGACGTCCCAGCGTTGCGTTCCGACGGAAAGCGCCAGGGGAACTTCGCTACCCGTTGTCGTTGCTGCGCAGGTCGAGGGTTTTGATCGTCAGCGTCCGCGCCGCCGAGTCACCATCGCGATAGGCGACAAGCACGTTGGATGCGACCACCCGCTCGAGCTCGATGCGGGTCGTGCGTGCGTCCTGGGGCGCGGGCTTCGTGTCGGCCGGGGCCGACTCAGGCGGGGTGAACTGCCAGTTGTAGCGACCTGCGCCATCGGACTCGAGCAGCGCATCGACGCCCTCCACGTCGATGCGTACGATGCGGGACTCGCCCTTGAGCAGCGCTCCGGGTGACACGTCGATCGCGGCACGCTGCACCCGCAACATGTCGGCCCGCGAGCCCCAGGTCGCATTGCCGAGCGCGATGTCGCGGGCCTGGACGGCGATGCTCGGAAACAGCCGAATGGACAAATCGCCGTCGATGCGGAACTCACGTCCGGTCGCGGACTGCACCTTGTTCGCCAGCAGGGACGCCAAGCGCGCCGGCGGAAAGGCAACGACGATGGCGACGTAGATCGCGCCGAACAAGAGCGCGACGGCGGCCAGTGCGATCGCGACGACGCGCGACCAGCGCTGCGCTGGGCCGGCGTAGGCCTTCCTGTCAGCGAACAGTCGACGAGGCACTCTCACTGCACCCTAGAGGGACGACGACGAAGGATAGGCCGAAGCGAAGGGCAAGCCGCCAGGGCAATGTCCCAGGGTCCGCTTCAGCACCCTCAATCCGGGCAACCGCGTCCGTGCACTGAGCTGGCCAGTCATTCACCTGATCGACTTAGAGCAGCCTTCGGCACGCCAGTCGCCTCGAAGCCGTCCTCATTTCCGCTTGAGATGAGGCGCCACTCGAGCTGAGAACACCTCAGAATCGCCTGCCAATCGACAGCTGCACGGCGCTGCGATCGCGCTGGTTGTTGTAGGTGCCGCCCCAGGTCGGCACCCAGGCGATGTCGGCGGTGAAGCCGCTGCGCCAGTTCGCGCGCAACGAAGCGATCGCGAGCTTGCGGCCCTCGAGGATCGCGGTGTCACCCGACCATCCCGAGACGTCGTGGCCAAAGAGCAGCGAAGGGATCAGATCGATACCTTCCGCCACGTTGGCGAAACGCGCCCCGACGACGAGGCGATAGCCGAGCGCATGGCGTGAGACGTAACCGTCAGACGTGCATTGCGTGGGCGCGGCCGGCGCCGGACAGACTCCGTTCACTGGCCCTTGGCCGAAGACGTCGACCCGACCAAAACGAGTCACCGACGGATCGGGAAGGTCCGGCACCCCTTTGTAGACGACCTCGGCTCCCCAGTTGAGGGTCGCGCCCGGCAGCAGGCCGGCGGCCTGCCCGACCGCGCCGAGCTGCAGCTGCACGTTCTTGTGGCGCTCGAAGCCGCTAAGGGTCCCGCCCGGTGGAAGCGCGCGCTCCTGGCTGCGCAGCGTCGTAGGCGCGACCGGGGACAGCACAGCGCCGAGCAGGTCGGCGGCGTTGAACTGAAGTGGCTGATTCGGACGATAGGTCAGCTCGCCGAAGGCGGTCCCGGTCGCGAAGCGGGTCTCGAACGTCAAGCCGAACATGCGGACGTCAGCGGGGTATTCCGTGACGTACTTCGGATTCAGGCCATCGGGGTCGCCCGGAAGAAACGGCACCGCGCCAATGCGCAGCGACTTGATCACGCCGCTGTATCCCGTGCGCGAATGAAACTGCGTGGCATACACGCCGAACTTGGTCGCCCAGGCCTCGACCGTGTGCGTCAGCGCGGCGCCGAACTGGCCGCCGTCGCCGGGCATCAGGTTGTCGGCGCGCTTGAGGTAGCTGCCGCTGGCCAGCGCAGCGCGGTCGGAACCGGCGCCGACCGTCACGGCGTTGCAGCCGTCCGAGTACCAATCGACGCCGGAATAAAAAGTGCCGCACTGGCCAGGCGCATTGCGCTCGAACGCGAACTGGTAGAAGCCCTCAATCGACGTCGACGCCGTGACGCCGAGGCGAGCGAAGATCTGGGGGACCGGAATCCGCGTCTCCTGCTCGCGCTGCAGCATGCCCGGTCGGGTCAGCGCCGGGATGTCGATCGGGTTCAGGTCGCGCAGTCCGCCAAGGACGAGGAAACGGTTGCCCCAGTCCAGTTTCTGGTAGCCCAGGGTCCATTCGAGTGGTATCACCGCGATGCGCTGGCGGCCGCTCGCGTAGAGGTTGTCGAGCACGACGCCGCTGAAGCGCGAGCGCGGCTGAGCACCGGCGTCGCTTAGCGACGCGTCCGGCGTGTAGCCGTTGGGGATGTTCCCCCAGGGATGGTCGGCCTTCACCAGCGCATAGTCGTACCACGCCTTGATGCTTGCCAGGACGCCGTAGTCGCCATACTGGTACGCCAGACTCAGATAGCCGTTGACGACCTCTGAGACCGGGGCGCCCCTGTTGAAGTTGAGGTTGCCGTCGTCCTGATTGCGGCCGGTGGTGGGTGTCAGCGCCGTGCCGGGAATGCCGACCAGCGAGCTGTTCACGTTGGCCAGCAAGTCAGTGTCTTGCGAGACGGTCCTGTAAGCGATGCCGGCGGTGACGGAGCCCTTGACGGTGAACTGGCCTGCGGCGGCATTGTCGTCAGCATGGCACGCAAGCGTTCCCGACGCCAGCAGCACGAAGGCGGACAGGCGATTCGCAATCGGATGACCAGAGACGCTCATGACGATTTGGCCTGGCATGGTCTGCCGGCGGGATGGATCCGTCAATCGCGGTGTGTGAGATCCGTCGCCCCGCGTGACGAGCGGGGGTCAAGAGATAGGGAAGGCCAGGCGGTTCAAGCAGGCTCTTTGGAGCGGACTCATCGATGTTGCCGCTGAAACCGTACCCGGATGGCGTGCATCTGCGAGCGCCATCGCACCAGTACCAAGTCGGTGAAGCGCGCTGTGTCGAGCGGCGCTCTTTCGAGCGGCGATGCGTTGGGTGCGACGGTGACGGGCGGTCGGGTCGTTCTCAGCGTAAGTCTCCACAGTATCCACGCCGCAAAGCGAACAGCCCCGTGATCGTCGCCCGGTTTGCAACACACCGCGGTTCTGATCGAAGACAAACCTGCGCAGTCGCCAGTCGGAGGCAGTGAACGGATCTGCTTGGCCGATTGCAGCGGGTCGCTCTCGCGCGGCTCGGCGGTGACGGACCAGCGCAGGGTGCAACCATGGCGCATCGCGGGCCGCTCGACTATTGCCCTTTGGGGCACGTGTACTCGCATAGCTCTCTCGCTTGGAATCAGCCGTCGCGGACATCGGGCTGGACGGGACGGCCGCGGGCGACAAGACGAAGACTTGTTACTACGGCTTGCAAGCGACCCGAGACAGGCGCAGGATGACGGCCCCACTGCTACGGGGGCAGGTATGCCGGGTTATTACGCGCTCAAGCCGAGCGGGTCGCAGTTCATGTTCAACCTGAAGGCTGATAACCATCAGACCATCCTCACCAGCGAACGCTACGAGTCGAAGCAAAACGCACAACGCGGGATCGAGTCCGTTCGCGAGAACTGTCGTGATGACGCACGCTACACGCGCAAGAGCTCGAAGGCTAGCGAGCCCTACTTCACCCTGACCTCAACGAACGGACAGACCATCGGACTCAGCGAGATGTACTCGTCGACCGCTGCCATGGAAAACGGGATCGAATCCTGCAAGCGAAACGGGCCATCCTTGGATGAGCGGGAGCCGGCGTAGGTAAGAAGAACGCGGTGCGTGGTATGGGGCGCCGTCCTTCACGCTTGCGCGGCGCCTTCACCTACCGTGCGGCAGCCAGGATGCAGTCGAGGTGCAGCCGGCCGCCCGCTGGCTACTTCGACATGAACGGCTACCGGGAGCTTCCTGGCCCACCGCCACCGCAGCGGTCGTACAAGGCGGCGCCGCGCGAAGGCGTGTGGGCGACCGGCCCGTTCAGCTGATCAATCGGCTCTGCTCGATCCAGAGCGGGTACTCGCCACACCAAATTCGCCGCCCGAAACCTGTCGTCGAACGCCACCGCAGGCGATAGCAGCTCATGGCACGCCGACCGTTGTACGTGACCATGGCGCCGACGTGGTTCGGAGTCGACATCCGCTGGGCGAGCGAGGATTTAAGGCGAGTGGGCGCGGCCATGGGCAGACCGGCAAGCCCGTTCGCGCCTAGCGCGGTCCTAGTTTGACTGAGCGCGTTCTGCTTAGCGGCTGGCTGAGGTGCGGGCTCTCTGACCGGAAGGGCCGGACATGGTCGGACGTGCCCAAACGACCGCACTGGGGACAGCAGAGTCGCCAGACCGTGCGCTCGATGTCGTCGGAAGGGGGCTACAGCGGCGCCACTTGGCCGCGGATCTCCCCGCCTGGGTGGGCTGCCGTATGAATGTTCACGTACCAGCGTCCGGCCAGCAAGTCGGCGGCCTGCGCGTCCGTGAGCGTCGCCGTCGCCTGGATCGGACTCGCCGCATCGGGGAACGGCAGCACGATGCCGGCGTTCGTGCCCGGCGCTGCCGGGCCGTGGAAGTGTGCGGCTGTCGCCGGCCCGGAAAGCCCGGTGTACGTCGCCGTCCAAGTCAGCGTTCGGGTGCCCGCGTCAAAGCTGGCGGTCAGCATGCCAACAGCGGGCGTGGTGACCGGCGGTACCTCGCTGGTGCCCGCGAGTCGGGCCGTCAACGTCGTCACGGTCGGTGCTCGAGCGGCCGTGGCGGAACTCGTCGACGGCTTTGACGTGGTCCCGCAGGCCGCCAGTGCAAGGACAGCAGCGGCGGCGCAGACGCCGCGCAGCACATTCGTAGAATTGATCATCGGGGTCTCCATACCTTGGGGTCTGTGACTGTCGCCTGTCGAGCGGCGTGGCGCATCATATTACGTAGCAGAACAGCGTTCTGTTGGAACGCGAACCCTGTCTGCCCACGCCGGCGATGCTTCATGCATTGGCGACGTTGGCGGGCCGGCGTTACACCCTTCGGCTCGGACGCTGAGGGCGGAGTGCGTTAGGCGACGAGGGTGCAATTTGCGGTCGTTTGCGAACAACGCCGCGCGCGCTGAAGACGGCCATCGGCGAAGAATAGAGGGATGAAAAGGCCGCCCTTAGTTGAGCAACTCGACGTCTAGGAGCTTCACGTTCATGCTCCTCCGTCTGCGCCCATGCGCCGATGGTGCCTGACTCTGGCCGGTCAAACGCGCTTGCCATAACCTCGAGCTGTGTAGAAACGAATCGTTCCCCGACTGTAGGTCCAGCGTCGCCCCCTTGCGCAAGATCGCATTGGCTGGCCAATAAGCGACGCAGCTGGCCGCAGCGTTGCGCTGCGCGCATATGATCCGTGGAGAGCCGCGATAACTCGTGCCATCCGAGCTTTCGAATCCCGGTTCCGCCTTCATCGCGGGGGAACGTAGCTAGTTCGAATCGAGAAATCGCGGCTTTATGCGGCCTAGACGCCTCGATAGGAGCATCGCCCTCCCGCCAGAGCTATTGACCGACTCCGCGCGAGCGCGTGCGCCGGGACGAGCGTTATCTCTGCTTCGGAGGAATCAGCCCGCTCAACTTTCGCCGCGCGTCGGGCGAAACCGCTTCCATCATGGCCGCGACGAACTGCTGCTGCCTCGCGAACGCACCCTCGGAGTCGCGATCGATCGATGACACGCGGAACAAGAGCCCGTCAGGGGTTTCGCCAGTCAGGATGCCGCGGATCTGGACGATCCGCTTGTCCCACTGGGTGCGGACCACTTGGTCGCCCATGGTCAACCAGTACGTGACCGGCTCGTAACGCGCACCCATGCGCGTCGTCAGTCGATTTACCGGAATCGGATCAAACGAAGTCATCAGCTCGCCCTTTGCCGGCGGGCTGACCGTGAATCCTTGGGCCGGGTAGCAAATCTCGGGCAGGTGCGCCTGCTGAATGCCGATCTGATTGCCGCTTCGCGCCAGCGACAGCATGATCGTGTGACCCCCCTTGTCGACGTAGGTTCGAGAGAGCGTCTCTTGGTAGATCTCCCGCAACTTCACGGCGGTCGCAGGATCGATGATCCGGGGACTCTCCGGCAACGTCGTCCACTCGCCGAACTCCGTCGGCACCGTCGCCTCGAGGAAGTTCGGCTGCTCCTTGACGTTCGGGCGGGCCGTGACACCCCAGATCGATGTGGTGCACATCAGCGCTGCCATCACCAGAGCCGTCGCTTTCAGGTTCATATGCCCCCCCAAGACCTTGCCGGTCGTCATGATGCTGGAAAGCGCCACTGTATTCTCGGCCCGCGGGATGGTTGAATGAGTTCCCCGACAGCAGCGCGAACACCGATGAACTGCACCTCTTTGCTCCGATTGGCCACGGCCACGGCTTCGGCTTTCTGCGCCATCCTGAGCGGATGTGCCAGCACCGAGGATGCGGGCCCATCGCCCGTTCTCAGAACGGCCCCGCCGCAGGGCTACGAGAAGGCGATCGACAACTTCTTCGCGTTCAAGATCCGCGGCGCGCAGGACAACGCCGCGATCTCCGTGAGCGCGCCCGAGCCGGGGGCGTGCGCCCTGGGCGGATACAACGCGTCGAACCGCGGCTGGGTCGTGCCCACCGTCTACGAGACTCGTACGCGCGACGCGTCGGGCAAAGGGGCGGTTCACGTCACGACCAAGCAGTACTACTTCTGGTTCCTCGGCAACACCATCGCCGGGATCAGTCCCCGGCTCGAGTTGTGCCCCGGCCAGGGTCCGGGGCTGACCTTCGGCGAGGACGTCGCACCGAAGCAAGCGGCCCCGGGACCGAGTCCTGCAGTGACTGCAGAAGCTCAGAAGCCGGAACCGGTCAACGACGTCAAGAAGAAAGGCAGCACTGCTCCCGCTAGCGCGCGCCCGCCGGCGAATAAGGCCAGCAATCCCGCTGCGAAGGTCAGCACCGAGCCGGCGAAGAAGACCCCAGGACCATAGCCGCCGCCGTGCTCGACGTGGCCATCATCGGCGGCGGCCTCGCCGGGCTCGTCCATCTGCACTACGCGCGCCGCGCGGGTCTCGAGGCTCTCCTCCTCGAACGCGAGAGCGGTGTCGGCGGACTCTGGCGCCGGCTGCCGGCATGGCAGGACCTGCAGGTCAGCGCGGCCGACTTCGTCGTGGGCGATTTCGCGCTCGAGGGCCCGATGCAGCCGCAGGTCCTCGCCTACGTCGAATCGTGGGTCGAGCGCTTCGGGCTGGCCGACGGCATCCGCTTGAACAGCGCCGTGCATCGGGCGCGGCATACGGGATCGTGTTGGGAGCTCGACACGGCCGCAGGCACCGTCCGCAGCAGGCATCTCGTCGCGGCGACCGGCGGTCACAACACGCCGATGATTCCCAGCGTGCGGCGCCAGGACGCCAGCGTCCGTGAGTTCCATTCCAGCGCCCTGCGCGATCCCGAACTATTGCGCGATCGCGACGTCATGGTCGTTGGTGGCGGCGCCTCGGCCTTCGACCTGCTCGACCTGTGCCTCGCCCAAGGAGCGCGGCGGATCGCCTGGGTCTACCGCGACGTGCGCTGGTTCTCGCCGACCCGCAAACCCAAAGCGATCGCCGGAACCGTGCGTCCGTTCGCCAGGCTGCAGGCCGAGGGCGCGAGCGTGGCACAGCAGAACGCGGCGATCGAGTCGGGTCTGGTGGGCCGCTACGCAAAGTTCGGCATCGAGGCGATTCAGCCGAAGCGATCGCTCGACGTACGCCGGGATCAGCTCATTCCCGGACGCGCCCGGATGCTGGTCGACTTCGATGCGCTCGAGCGGTACCCGGGAGCGACCATCGCCTCGATCGCGGACCGCGAGGTCACGCTGTCGGATGGAACTCGCGTGACTTCGGATGTCGTCCTGTGGGGCACCGGGTACGAAACGGATCTTTCGTACTTCGAGGATGCGCGCATCGCGTCGATCCGAAACGTCGCCGAACTCGGCGCGCATTGCGCCTGCCAGTTCCGCAGCCTCGACGCACCGGACCTCTATTTTCCGGGCGTCGGCCTCGATGGCATCGGCGCCCTCTCCTGGTCTTACGCGCTGACGGCGCGGTCGATCATGTCGCACATTCGCGGCACGGCGCGGCTCGACATGGAGCCGCACCCGCGCTTGAACCATCTCGAGATCGCTTGTCATATTGCCGAACGCGACCCCGGCAGCCACGGCGACGGGCCGGTGTGGGACTTCTACAGCGACCTCGCGTTGAGCACTCCCGACGACGCGCCCTACCCGCTTCCTTGACGTCACCGGGGGCGACGACCGGGAAGCAGAGTGGGTTTCCCTTTGGGGAAGGATGGGCCCTCGGACCGCTTGATTTCGCGTTTGTGCGCGCATACTGCCTCGCCCCAGCCTGTCGTCCAGCCGCTGCCCCTGCAACGACTGACAACTGCAGGCGAGCCACCATCTCGAAAGGAACGTTAATGAACACCCATACGCGCTCATGGAAGGCCGTTCTCGTTGTCGCTGCCGTCGCTCTCGCGGGCAGCCTGGGGATCGCCAAGGCTGCCGACGACAAGTGGTTCGTGCTCGGTGAGCAGACGATCAAGGCAGCGGACCCGAGCGTCACGATCAAGAGCGAGGGCAGTCGCTTTGACAAGGACGTCAAGCAGGTGAAGCTCTCCGTCGAAGGCGCCGACGTGCAGATCACCAATGTCGTCCTCCACTGGGACAACCGCAAGGACGACACGCTGACGAATGTCGGGGTCGTGAAGGCTGGCGGCCAAACGGCCGCGAAGGACGCCCCGGGGATGAAGGCGCGTCTCACCTCGACCACGGTCCAGTACAAGATCCTCGGCGGCGCCTCGACGGCCAACGTCAAGGTGTGGGGATTCGACTGACCGTCGGTTCGACCGGACTGTCGGCGCGAACGCGAACCCGCCGAACGCAGCCCTAGTCCTGGGTTCGGCCCCCGCCTCTCGCCTTGACCCCGATCACGACGGCTTCACCGTCGTCGCGATGGGAGTCGATCCGATCGGGACGTAGAGAAGCGTCTTCTTCAGGCGCCAGCTCACCAGCCGCAGCGTCCCTGCGGCGGCTCGGGTCAGTGTGATCAGGACGACCGGGTCGTCATCGTCGGAGGGCACGAGCGTCGTCAGCCGGATCTGGGTCGGCAGCTCGACGCCGACCTTCGAGGCGAGAACGGTCCGCGCCGCGCCGCTGCCACCCGGCGCGGCGAAGCGCCATGCGGCGACCGCCAGGTGCCCGTCCCCGGTCTTGTACGCGACGGCGGCATCCGTGCTGTGATGGTGCAGCCGCGCAAACACCGGGATCTGGTCGATTTCCGCAGTTGCATAGATGCTCATCGCGCCGTTGGCGGCGAGCGAGATCAGCTGCAGGCGCGCTGTCTCGTTCGACGCTCCGGGCCAGAAGACCGTCGCGAAGATGTCGTTGCCCTGTGTGATCGACATGCCGTGCGCGGCGCCGATGCCTAGCGGCTTCGCTTCCGCCGCGGTGGCGAGCGAGGTGACCCCGGCACCGGCGATGCGCCAGCTGCGGGTCTTGATCTGACCCGAGTCGCGACAGAGCGTGAGCGCCTTGCGAGGGTGGGCACCGTTGTCGTTTTCGTTGAGGCTGGCGCACGCAAGAGTGACCTTGTCGCCGGCGCCGGCGACGGCGACCGGACCGAGATAAACCGCGGCGGAATCCAGTACCGAGCCAAGGAAGAGCTTCCAGCCGCCGTTCGCGCTCAGCGTCGTCAGCGCGAAGTGGCGATAGGCGTAGTAGATGGCAGTACCGGGATCTGCCTGCTGCACGCCGGTGGTGACGCCGACCGAGACGAGGTCGAAGTTGGTGATGGTCGTCTCGACGGTCACGCTTTCGCCCTCGATCATGCCGTTGGCGGTGCCGGTGTAGCCACGTGCGCACAGCGCCGAATTCTGGTTCAGCCAGACGACGACGATGCGGTGGTTGTCGAAGACCACGATCCGGGTCCGGCCGCCGCTGCCGACGACGTGTTCGGTGCCGACGCTCGTGAACGTGCCGTCGGCCTCGATCTTCCAGACACGCAATCGCACCGAGCCGTTGGTGGCGCGCGCGACATAGACGAATTGAGTGAACGGATGCACGCCGACGTCGAACTCGTACTCGGCGCTGTTGCCGACCAGGTCGAGACTTCCCTGCTTGTCGATGGCGTGGGACACGGCAATCGTTTGAGGTGGCGACAACGTCATTGAAGCATCGCCGTCGAGGCATGGCTATCGCCAGAGCGGGTGGCTGGTCCGGCGACGGGTCCGCGTCCGGACAAGCTCACGACGAGAGCCGCAGCGGGGCTTGTTCGGCGTTGTCTAGAGCGACTTGAGGTACTGGGCCAGATCGGCCATCTGAGCCGCCGTCAGGCCGAGCGACTGCCTCGTGTCGTAGATCCCTATCACCGCCTCCAGCGTCGGCGCCGTGCCGTTGTGGAAATAGGGAGCGTGCTGCCATAGCCCCTGCAACGGCGCGGTCCGGTATTGCTTGGTGGCGCTGCGTGAAGCGTAGCTCGGTGCGCCTCCAGGCTCGGGCTCGCTGACCGCTTCGCTGACGGAGTGCAGGCGCACATTGGCGTCGGTGAACTGCGGCCCGCTGTGGCAGGTCGCGCACTTGCCCGAACCGGAGAAGACCAGCCTGCCACGCTCGGCCGCTATCGGATCGAAGCTGCCGCTCGGCGGCGGCGGCGCGGCGATCGAGAGTTGGTACGCGCGCAGCGCCGGCAGCTTGGCGGTGATCAGGTCATCGTTGCCATTGACGACGTTGACCCCTGTGCGCGGCTCGCTGAACGATCCGTGCCCGCCCATCTGCGTGACGCCGACATAGCGGTTCCAATAGCTGACGTCGTCGCCATCGCCGGTGGCCGTGATCCTGTTGATTCCCGCCAGGCCATACGCGGGCGGGATGACCTGCGGACCGTTCTTGCCGTCGAGGTTGAAGCGCGGATCGTATTTGCCGCGGCCCCACGAGTTGTAGACCGCCTTCGCCGATGCGCTCAGCGCCGGCGACAGGGCGATGACGGCGCCGACGTCCAGGTCGCGATTGGCCCAACCGTCGAGTCGCTTGCCGATGCCCGGCGCGAACGAGTCGTCGACCGTGGAATGGCACAGGGCGCAGGTCACGCCGACGCGTGTCAGCGTGTCCTTGCCGCTGATGGTCACGACCGTGCCCTTGAGACCGAGGACGGCATCCAGCTTCAGCAGCGCCACCGTCGTCTCGGGGCTCTTGAGATCGACGGAGCCGTCCTTGATTCCGGTCACGACAGCCGCCGGCAAGGCGTCGGCATCGACCTTCAGGCCGACCGACAGCGCGGTCGCCGGGTCGACCGCCGTGCTGATCACCTCGTGCATGCGCAGGGTGTCGGTCCACTGCGTCTCGTCGCCGAACGTGTCGAAGCGAAAGATCTGCTGGCCTTGGGCGACGAGAGCGGCCTGCTCGGCCGCGGAGTCGTCGTTGCCGCCGCACGCCGATATCGCCGCCGCGGCCAGTCCGGCGACGCCCCAGAGCGCCATGCGACCCGTTGCGACGGCATCGGGCTGCTTGAACGCGCGCCGCGGGTCGATCGCCGCTGGAGTCGAGGTGTAGGCGGATTTCATGGTGATTCCCCATCGCGATCGCTGCGATCGCTGGCGGACATTCGATGCAGCGGCGAAACGGCGCGTTCCCGCCGGGACCTCCGCGGTACCTCTGTGTTGCTCGCCGCGCTGGTCAATCACCATTCGCCGTGTCGGGCCCTCCGCGCACAATGCGCAGGCCACACTCTCGCGGCGCGAGGCGCCGTCGGTGGCAGAGGTGATCGATGCGGGCGATCTTCATCAGCTACCGGCGCGACGACACGGAAGGCTACGCCGGACGCCTGTTCCGGGACTTGCGCGAGCGTTTCGGCAAGGACGCGGTGTTCATGGACGTCGCCGGCATCGAGCCGGGGCGCGACTTCCGGCGCGTGATCGAGGACCAGGTCGCGTCGTGCGGCGTCCTGCTCGCGCTCATCGGCAAGGCCTGGCTGACAACCACCGACGAGCACGGCAAACGCCGTCTCGACGACCCCAACGACTTCGTTCGCCTGGAAACGGCGAGTGCGCTGAAGCGCGATATCCCGGTCATTCCGGTGCTCGTGCAGCAGACGGAGATGCTGCGCGAGGAACAGTTGCCCGACGCATTGAAGGACCTCGCCTTTCGCAACAGCGTCGAGCTCACGCACGCGCGCTGGGAATCGGACGTCGAGCTCCTGATCGCCGCATTGCAGCGCTACTTCGATCCGCCCGCGGTCGGCGCGGCGGTCGCGCCGCCTGCCGCGCCCCCCGCGGCGGCGGGCGGCGGGCGGGCCCCTCGGCATCAGGCTTGGCTGATCGCCCCGTT
>Ga0157376_10002017_pt1 | contig 13609 bp, 12 predicted proteins | sample M45metaG_FD_121801 | JGI IMG/M metagenome (GOLD analysis project Ga0157376, IMG submission 121801) | Miscanthus rhizosphere microbial communities from Kellogg Biological Station, Michigan, USA - M4-5 metaG | ecosystem: Host-associated > Plants > Roots > Rhizosphere > Soil | place: USA: Michigan... | reverse complement strand
CCTGATTTGTACCTGCGAACCAATGGAAAGTTATATGAGCTAGTATGTTTGTCATATTCCGGTAATTCCATTGATCATTATACGTCACTTCCATGCCGTTGACCATCACTTCCAGGTCTTTGACCCGTCATTCCTCAAGGAACGCAATGATTCTATGCGGTGCTTCATCAGGAATGACGCGACCCTCGGGGAATGACGCGCCCACATGGTTAGCTCTTTGGCTTCAATAAAATATACTTGTATGAAGTGTTATAGGCAGCATCTATAAAAGCAAGCATATCTTTCCATTTGTCTTTGGCAATATTTGCCTGCTTGTACACTTTTGTTATTTTCATAACCACGTTGCCGGCTTCCTCCTTTGCCTCGCAGCTAAATTTGCCAGTTTCATTTTCCACAGTAGTATTTAATTCTTTCACGCCAGCAGCCGTGTATCCCTCGGGTATTTTTAAGTTGATTACCCAGTTAAATGTTCTGGCATAACCAACATTGATATCATATTTTCTTTCTCTTTCATCCTTTTTTACCTGTAACTGCGGACCTATTAAAGCGGTAAGATTAACCAGGTATTTTTTACCTGCTTTCCTTATCTGTCCGGGCAATTCATAATCCTCTGTCAGCACCAGATCTTTTTTCTTTTCGCTGCGTCCGTCGCTGATTATTTTGAAATCGGTAAATTTAACTTTCTGCTGAAACTCTTTTTCAAGACCCTCTTTCACATAATCGGGCTTGGCCTTTTTAAATTCTTCCTTAATTGCTTTAATAGACTTTTCATATTCGTCCTGTTCTTTTGGTTTCATCCGCTCTGTTGGTGCGCTTCCGCCATAAGATTTATAATCGTCCAGCATATAAGTAGTAAGCCGCATTGCGCCGCTAATATTATTGGTCTTTATCAGCCCGGTGTAATCGCTGGCCCTTGACACAATTATATTGTTAAAATCTGTACTAACAGATGAGTTGATGGTATAAGTAACCGCATTATCTGTCGCAGTTGCATTAGGCAGCGCGAAAGGCTTTATTTCCTGGGTATGTTTCTTTTTATCGGGTTCACTTACAATATAGGCTTCATTTCCCAGCAAAGATTGTACAAGATCTCCGGGCAGCGAATGATCCGTACAATTGAAATAAAGCTGGTTGTCTACCTTTACTGCATAGCGTATCTCATCATCAAATAAAACATCTTTTAGTTTACCGATATTATTACTGCTGCTGATAACCAGCTCATTTTTTATGTTGTGACGGGTAAGCAGCAATGAAAACACAAATGCAAACCACCTGTCTGGCAGGTAGTTGCTGCGGAACACTACCTTATTCCGAATCATGTAATAGGCACTTTTAATAAACTGCTGATCAGGCCAGTCTTTTGCACCCATTTTTTTAAATTCTTCCTGGCAGCTATAAAACAACGAATAGGCGGAATTGGGATCCATCCAGTTAGACCCCGCCGCGCTGAAATTTTCATAGGCTCTTAAGGCAAGCTCTTCCTTGTTAAACCCATTTTTTAATTCTCCCTTCCCACCTATCATTAACCCCTTTACATTTTCGCTATTGGCATAAATAACCTGGAATTTCACCACCGGATATACCAGGAAGCGGTTTACAAAATTGATATCTTTTTCCACGCCCCTGTCCCTGTCTGTAAATACATACCTGTAAAAGTTCTTATCGTCTGAAGGTTCCTTTTTAAATTCAGGCGCTCCATTTAATGACAATGATTTAAAAAAAGATTTATCATCTGTCTCTATATCAATTTCATTATACATTAAGGGATATCCCTTGCTGCATATTTCGTATTGCGGATCAAACTCTACAAAACCGGAACCGCGCACATCCAGTTTACTTTTTGTATAAGAGGCATACTCAAGTATATCGCCCGGTTCAAGATTGGGAATAGCCACTTTGTAGTACCGCGATTGCGCGCCCGAGGTCTGATCAAAAAAACTCTTGAAGAATTCAGGTATATCGCTGCCGAGCTCCAATTCTACCGCTTCTTTTAGATCTACCGCGGATATTTCTCCGCCGGGTTTTATAATACGCGCCACAAAACCGTCTTCTTTTGAACTGTAACGAAAATAAATTTCAGAAAATGACTGCACCGAATTTTTATCATGCAATTGTATTTTGAGCCTGACCTTTTCGAAGAAAAAAACATTTTTTTGCCGGGGCGAGAAAAATCCGCCGCTTGATTTTTTATCAAACAGGATGCTGCGTTTATACCCCATTACCACAGCAGATTCTTCATTCCATTTGGCCGGTGATTCGGTAACGGCAAACGCTGCCGCAGGCTCGGCCCATATAAATTTGGCATTGGCCTCTATATTATCCAAAAAATCCTCATCAATAAAATCCTGTGCCTTTCCGGAGATAGCCGAACAACATGAAACTATAAAAATAGCAGTGTATGCCAGCCAGTGCTGAAAATATTTTTTCATACCCAATATTATTTTTTGGTAACGCTTAGTAAATATTTGCTGAATTCTTTAATGGATTCAAGGAATTTTGTCCAGTTGGTAAAGTCGCTTTTTTTGATAACGCTGTTTTTAATAACAATCTTTTTCTTCAGCACAATCTTGTTTCCAGAAACAGCGTATTCGCCTTTGAATTCATACCCGTCGTATTTGAGTTCTGCTTTGTCAGGTACATCTACAAATTTTGTATCGGGCGGAATGCTTAGCGATATCTCATCTTCAAAACTGAGTACATCATCAAAATCGTACCCACCCACCCTTTTTTCATCGGGCATATACCTTTCCAGTGTTTTTGGAAAAAAATCAATGCTGATATATTTATCACCTGAAATGGTATTTACATAATTGCTTAAATCAACATCACCCTCTATGGTTACGGGTATCTCGCGGTTCTTCAAATCGCTTGTTTTAATATTGGCCGCCTGCATATTGTCATTGCCAAATTCAAGGTATTCATTCAAAAAATCTTTTTGCGAAGTGATGGGCAGATCCTGGTAGGCCTGGTGAAAGTCTTTTCTTTCGTTACCGGTTAAAACAACTTTAATTTTTCCGGACAATACATCGTTGGTTAAAACAAAATCGGCTTTGGAAAATATTTTATGTTCATTGCCGGTTGTGAGCGGCACTGTTTTTAAATCATAGGTCGTCCCTTTTGCAATCATTGCTTCTTTGCCCTGGATACGATAAGCATTCTCTCCAAAAGGCGCATATTTTTCCGTGCCATCTAAAAAGTATTCTTTGCCCTGAAAATACAGGGTGGTTATAGCATGGTTGTTTACACAAAGTGCCGGCATCGATTGCTGGTAAGGGATGGACCGCGTACCTATCCACGTAAAATGTGCATCATAGCCTGCCATTTTCAGCAATTCCGTAAGCAGGTTGGCCATGCCTTTGCAATCACCAAATTTTTTTGCCAATACATCCTGAGCCGCTGCAGGTATGTATCCTGAATAGCCGTCTTCATAAGCGATGTACCTGATATTATCCTGCACCCAGTAGTAAATGGCTTTTATCTTATCAATATCGCTTGTTTTACCCTGTGTGATTTTTGTGAGGGTGGATTGCAACTGTTCTTTTTTATTGCCCGCCATTTCATACAAGCGGTTATTCCAGGCATAGAGATCGTCTGTTTTGTCAAACCCTTTTAGCGTTTCGCCTTTGCTTTCAAAAGATTTTATTTGTATAATGATATGCGGATCGGTGTATGCATGACCGATACTCCTAAATTCCTGTTTATTGGCCGGAATATCTTTCATGGTAAATACGTATGTAACATACCCGCCTTTTTTATTTTCCTGCTTGTCTATTTTATAGCCATCAAAATTGATGGGCTTAAAATCAACCGTCAGCCATTCGGGCACTTTAAATTCATATACCTGTTCTTTGACGGGGTAATTCTCTGCAAAAAATAAACGCGTCAGATAGCGGCCATCTGTATATTCTTTTTTTACGGTAACACGGGCCATGCTTCCTTTTTCAGAGAAACGGATAGGATAGTATTGCACCCGGCTATCATCAAAAAAAACGCCATCACTGGTAACAGATCTGTCCATGGCAGGCATCCTTGAAACAGCATATTTAGAACCTATTTTCAGCGCTTTTTTAAATGTCTTCAGTTCAATAAACTTATTATAAAATTCAGGATAGGTGACAGTCGCAAATTTTTTGAGCGATAAAAATTCCATTTCCGCTTCTTCATCAATTACCACTACCTTATCATTCAATGCGTTTTTGCCTTTGTCGAAAGTAAAATAGTGATGCGATGAAGTACACATCACATCATCATCTTTGTATTTTCTTGACAAAGCATCGGCATTGGCTGCATCTTCATCGTTTACACGTATTTGTGCACAGGCACAAAAGGATATAGTTGCCGTGTACAGCAGCAAGGCTATATACCTGAAAACAGTGTTTGAAAAAAATTGATGCACCCGTACAAAAAAAAGGCAGCTTAGGTAAGAAGAGGTTTTTTCCATGATTGATTAAAAATTACAGGCCAAATTCAAAACATGATGTCTTATGTTTCAACGAAATACAACGGAAATCAGATAAATTAATTGTACGCGCAATTGACTTTAATCCCAACCTCAGAAAATAAAACAACTACGGCACACAAAGACAAATTCCTAAGGGTTAACACCTGTCTGTATGAGTGGTTGTGTGTACCCGTTTTGTTAAACAGTGCTGGTATTCATTGAGGAAATATTTCCCCCTGTTAATAAGCCTCACTGTGTGTGCATTAATTTTTATTAACAGTGCAATTTGTATGCGTTTATTAATACACCGGTCTATAAAGGGTTCCGGCAAATGCCCCATGCCATTAACTAAGCTGGTTAGTCTCTGGCATAATTTTTAAACCCCTCTGTGATTATTACACCAAATTAAACGCCATGAAAAATACAAATAAACCGAAAAAGACGGGCATGAAAGATTCAAAAAAGGATCAGAAAAAAATGCAGCCCGAAGCAACTACAATGGATATGCCTGAGGTAAAAGATATCCCGGGCCAGGAAAATATAAGACCGCCCCAATTTCGCGAGATGCAGGATATAACCATTTCTTCTGCAGACGAAGAAGGCGTTGGCATTCTGGATAACCTGAATGAGGATGAGGAACCGGTTCCCGGCAATTCATCTGATGTGACGAGGGCGGAAAAAAGGTTGCTTAAAAAAAGCGCCGGTCACCAGCCAACAGAAGAAACCAGGGACTTTAATGAGATGGCTCTTGACGACAGAGACAATGACGGTGAATTATTAAATGAGAAAAGCATCAGGCAGGACCGCACTGGTGAAGATCTGGATATACCAGGCGCAGACCTGGATGATGAAGATGAAAGTATTGGCGGAGAAGATGAAGAAAATAATATTTACAGTCAAAGAGATTAATCGTCTATGAATTATTTGCAGAAATTTTATGACCAGGCTTTTCACTGGGTGATTACGTTTGGGCCAAAACTTATTGTTGCCATTATTGCACTGATAATTGGTCAATGGATACTGCGTATTCTTAACCGATGGTTAAAAGGGGTGATGGAAACAAGGAATTTCAGCCCATCGGTAAGAATGTTTCTTGCCAACCTGGTTGCGGTAACCCTGCAAGTGTTACTCATTATATTGCTGATGCAGATCCTGGGGCTGGGCATGTCAATTTTTACTGTTATTATAGGTGGTATATCAGTTGCTGCCGGATTGGCCCTTTCGGGTACAATGCAAAATTTTGCAAGCGGCGTACTGATACTTTTGCTAAAACCCTATAAAGTTGGCGACAATATTGTTACGCAAAGCCAGGAAGGAATGGTCTCTTCTATTCAGTTGTTTTATACAGTGATCCTCACATTTGATAACAAAACGGTGATTGTACCCAACAGTAAATTATCAAATGAAATTATCCTCAACCTCAGCCGCCAGGGGAAGAGGCGCGTGGATATAGAATTAAAATTTAAATACAACAATGAGTTCGAAAAAGTAAAAGAAATAATAACCAGCTGTTTTTCTTCCATTGGCAGTATACTTAAGGAACCGGCGCTGCGCATAGGCGTATCAAAACTGGACACAGATAACTATTCTGTTTTGATTAACACCTGGATACCCGCACATGGTTTCGAGGATGGGAGGCTGCTAATCAATGAAAAACTGATGACCGCACTCAAAAAAGGAGGTGTAATTGGCAGTTCCTGAACCGGTATTTTGCCTGAAAACGGGCTCCGCAGCCTATTTAGGTCGGCTTTTTGCTATATCTGCCAAATCACCCGTATATTTGCCACTTAATTTATTATCAACACAATTTACAATGAGCACAAAAACAAAAGGAACCGTAAAGTTTTTCAATGGTGAAAAAGGCTTCGGTTTTATCAAACACGATGATTCCAACAAGGAAACCTTTGTACACGCCAGCGGTTTAATAGACCAGGTTACAGAAGGCGACAAAGTTGAATTTGATTTACAGGAAGGAAAGAAAGGAATGAACGCGGTGAACGTTAAAAAGATCTAACTCCCTTTATTTAAACAAATTGCAAGGCTACCATGAGGTGGCCTTTTTTTATGTCATTCCCCAAAATGTATTGCTGAAAATATCAGAACGTATGTTTCATCCAGGCGCTCAGGTTAGCTGCCGTCCACGCTCCGGGTACAATCATACGACGTATAGTGTACAAAGGATCCGATTCATCGCGTTTGGCAGATAACTGAAAGGCTGCGATAAACCCATGTTTTTTTAACTGTGGAATGGCGGCGCCGTTCCACAAGCCAAAAGGATAGGCAAAATATTTAACCGGCCTGCCGGTGATTGTTTCCAGTGTTTTGGTGGGCTTATCAATCTGTATGGCCCAGTCAGCATCTGCAAACTGTTTAATATTTTTATGATCCCAGGTATGTGATCCTATCTCATTGCCTGCTTCAGACAATTGTTTTACCTGTTCTTTGCTCATATAATTGGGTCTGCCCAAAGAAACCGTCATAATAAAAAACATGCCTTTAAAACCGTATTTCTCCAGCACCGGTTTTGCAATAGTGTACTGCGGCAAATCGGTATCGTCGAAAGTAAGCATAATGGGTTTGGCTGGTAAAGAAGCGCCGTAGTTCAAATAGGCAAACAACTGATCCGCGGATATGGTATGGTATCCGCTGTCTGCCAGCATTTTTATTTGCTCAGCAAAAGCAGCTTCCGGCACGATATAGTCTTTCGCCTGTTTTGAATCGGACGGACGCCAGTTGCGTATCTGGTGGTAACACAAAATAGGTACTTGCTTACGGCCCATAACGGTTGCGGCGCTGGCCGGTTCCTTTAAAGGGGCAACAGCAGTTTTTTCTATTTCAGTGGAATCTTTTTCTTTGGACACGACCTCATGGCCGGCGGCATTAGCAGAAGGTACAAACTCGCAACCTGTAGAGACAAGAAATAAAGCCAATATGGTGGCCACAGACCTGCCAAAGGGCGAAAAAGCGGTTATTTTCATAGACTATTGCAGATAAAAAACATTGGATCAAAACTATTGCAAAAAACGCGGAGAATAAATTTTTGTTGTGGACAGGATGCCGAAAAAAATAAGTATTTATACAGTGCCGGAAAGAATGTCTATATCCATCCTCTTTCCTGGTGTTTACGATAGCCTTTTGCCAGCGCATCTTCAACCTGTTTAAAAATTTCGGGGTCATAGTCTTTTATATGAAAGCAACTTTTACCCTTCAAACATTTCAGCAGGTCTGGCTTAAAAACCTCCTTCCTTTCTGAAACCTTGTGTACCGGCATAAAGTAAAAACCCACATAGCCTTTTTGTATTAATACCGCGCCAAACCACCATTCATCTCTTTTTTTTCCATTGATCTCGACCGGTTTTTCGCTTACCAATGCCAGTTGACCATCAGTTCCGCCACGCACTTTTATACTGCCTTTGCCATAGGGTAGCATCAATTTCTTGAGTTCTTCAAATATTGGGATCAACTGAGGCTGGCCGGCAGACTTATCTTCATATTTAATACCTATGCCGCTTTTTCCGGCCGTTGCCTTTTTTGAAACCACTTTTTTTACCGCCGCAGTCTTTTGTGCCGCTTTTTTTGATACCGTTTTTTTAGGTGTTGCTTTTTTTGTAGTGGGTTTTGCAGCTTTTGCCATAACAGTAGATTGGTATAAAAATTATTTCATCTCAATATGTTCATTAAGCTTGTGCAGTTCCAGTATGGTAGTCTTTCCATCTTCGCTTTCGCGGTACATGGGTTTAAATTTGCGGTTAAAAATTATCTCCTCAAAAGTATAGGACGTTCTTTGCAGTACTATCGCAGAATACACATCGTCAAAACCCCTTATCAATACGTACAATTCCACATCGGCAGCTTTCATGTCCTCCATGCTAAACCCTGTAATAGGACTGTTCTCGTCAATTGGGTGTACTACGGTCCAGTTCATGGGTAAACTATCTACCCTGCTGCGTTCCAAATGAAGATCAAAGAATTTAAAAGTGGGCTTGTTATTTTCTTCTACCTGCATGCCTATATTTACTTTAATCTCAACATTGGTAAGTATGTGATTGTCTTTGTAGGAAACAAAGCGGAACATGAGCGCCGTCTTATCCTGGTAAGGAGCAATTAATGCATGGTCACTAAATACAAGAAACGCCTTTGGCTTGGAGAACCTTCCATAAATTAAACCGGTTGCCACCGCAAATGAAAGAAACCCGCTCATCGCTTCAATTGACGCCACAAAATTGATTCCGTCTCCAATGGGATTTACACGGCCATAGCCAACGGTGGTGAATGTTTCTGTACTAAAAAAATATACCTCCTTAAATTTTTGCCATTTAGTAACTGCAATCATGCCCGTAAGTCCATCTATACCTATCAGCAGGTATATCAATGTGTACAAAAGATTAATAACAAGAAAAAAGGAAACAATCAGCACGATGAATTTCCAGCTGGGCAGATTCAGCATGCTATGAAACACACTAAACCGCTCCCAGAAAGGCCGGCCTTCTTTGCGCAGGTTAAATGTTCCATCGCGGTTCACAAATCTTCCGCCATAATCACTGGCGTTGGTACCAAACCCCGTATCATTATTTATTTTAGAAAAAGGGTTGACACGTTTAGGTAGCGACATAGTAATAATTTAACAGATCTCGTTTATTGCTGCATACCGGCATCCGGTTTTTACTTCCTGCATAGCATCAAGTACCAGGGTTGCAATTTATAAATCTGAGTAATCGGCGGCATGGCAAAGTATCGTTTCGTTCCTGGAAACATTGTGCTGGTATTCGGGCATGGCTAACAGTTTTTTCCACTCCGCATCTGCGCTGAATGCCTTCCAATGTTCTTCGCGTGAAGCCATGTTATCAAAACTGGTCATATACATCAGGTTGGGCATATGACTGCCACTGACAACCGCTGCATAAAAAATAGCATTAAATCCCAACCTTTTAAATAGCGGCACCTCTCCACCTTCATTAAACATTTTCACTTTGTTGATATGCATTTTTTCAGTGGGGCTTTCATAACTGCGCAATTCATATACATGTTCACTGTGCGGGCCGCTAAGATTGGGCATCTGCATCTGTGGCGCCATCGGAAACGCTTTTAGCACAATCGACTCCATCCTTACATAAGGCGGATTATTATAGGCAGCATTTAAATAACTGGCGCCTGCGGTATTGAAATCAGCGTCTTTATCTACCTGTCCGGGTAGCGAAAGCACCTGGTCAAACGACTTCAGTGACATAAAAACATATATCAGTTTATCGGCCGCCGTATCGTTGGCAATTGGTTTAAACACACCGATTTTACCCATATTTAATTTATGTAAGGCCGGTAGCAGGGCATGCTGCAGGTAGTCATCCAGTCCCTTTTCCTGGTCGGGAGTTTTAAAATGATACACGGTTATCTGGTAAAATTCCTGCGCTGGTTTTTTTTCGTTTGAATAACCAGCCACGCTAATAAAAAGACAAACAGACAAGAGAGCAACTATGTTCCCGGTCCTGGCAAGAAAATGCTTCATATTAATTTTAATTAATTTTTTTTCTGGCATGCAAATAAGAAATTAAAGCTACTTAAATTTAGCAGAACATGTAACGGGCAGTAAAATATTATAATGCTGACCCGTACATACACTGGCATTTTTTGCGTACTTTGATCCGTTGCCAGAGAGCAATTAAGAACAGGTTGCTTAATAACCCGCCCCTGAGAACCAACGCAGGTCCATCAAAAAAAACAATTCTTCCTTTTGAACCTATCGGCGGTAAATTTGTTTGTCACCAGTTAAAATGTAAACATACTTATGAGCATAACAAAAGCATATGCGGCGCAGGATGCCGTTTCTCCGGTAAGTCCTTTTAGCATTACCCGCCGCGAGGTTGGTCCGCACGACGTACAGATAGAGATATTGTATTGTGGCGTTTGCCATTCAGATCTTCACCAGATCCGCAATGAGTGGGGAAATTCCATTTTTCCGATGGTACCCGGCCACGAAATTGTTGGACGTGTCACAAAAGTTGGGTCTGGAGTTACAAATTTTAAAGAAGGTGAACTGGCTGGTGTCGGATGCTTTGTAGATTCATGCCGGACATGCCCCAATTGCCTTGCGGGAATAGAACAATATTGCGACAATGGCATGAACGCTACCTACAATGGCTACGAAAAGGATGGCAAAACGCCCACTTACGGCGGTTATTCAACACAGATAGTGGTAGATGAAAAATACACACTCCATATATCTGATAAACTGCCGCTGGAAGGTGTAGCGCCATTATTGTGTGCAGGCATTACTACCTATTCACCACTTATGCACGTGGGTGTAACCAGGGGTCATAAAGTGGCTGTACTCGGCCTTGGTGGCCTTGGCCATATGGCAGTTAAATTTGCTGTTTCGTTTGGTGCAGAAGTAACTATGTTAAGTCATAGCAAATCCAAAGAAGCAGACGCAAAGAAACTGGGCGCGCATCATTTTGCACTGGCCTCCGATCCCGCAGTGCTGGCGGGTCTGCAGAATAAATTTGATTTTATTTTGAATACCGTTTCCGCACCGCATGATTACAACACCTACCTGAACCTCTTAAATACCGATGGAACTATGATTGTTGTTGGCGCCCCACCGGCACCAGCGCAGATTCCTGCATTTAACCTGATTATGAAACGCCGCAGCATTATTGGATCGCTGATTGGTGGCATTAAGGAAACACAGGAAATGCTTGATTACTGTGCCGAACACAATATTGTATCAGATGTTGAAGTAATTCCGGTGCAAAAAATAAATGAGTCGTATGAGCGTATGCTGAAAGGCGATGTTCGTTATCGTTTTGTTATTGATATCGCTTCAATTAAAAATTCCTGAGTGGATAACCGGAGAATAATAGCCGGTAAAAATAAAAAAAATCCATTCGTGAAGCGGCATATATACATGCCGCTTCACGTTTTTTGTATATCATTTTCAGCCAATTAGCTAATACACTGCGTAAGCTCTCTTCTATCACATTTCCTGCTCTTAATTCAAACCGTAAAATTGGGTTAAAAGAGGTGTAGACAGGATGCACGCCGGTGTACACCATTATTATGCTGGGAATTTTCTTTTTATTTGCAAAGCAGGTAGCCCGCCTAAAATAATCAATCTTGAAGTTAAAATTTTATTTACTCATAGCGCTGCATTCATTACTTTACCTGGGCGGTTACGGGCAGACCGATTCGCTAATTGTTCCTGCTGATTCAATATCTTATCATAAGCAGCGTGATATCAGGGATGTTGTTCACCATGTTTTTTATCCGCAGCATTCGCTTAATAGTAACGGCCCCGAAATAAAAGATACCCGTAAACACTATTCTTTTGTTCCCGCACTTGGCTACACGCTGCAAACTGGTTTTGCTGGCATCGCCAGCGTTAACATGGCCTACTATAATGACCTTGAAAAGAATACCAAACAATCCAGTATTTCTACCAATGTTACCTACTCGCAGTACCACCAGATTATTATTCCTTTCCTGGCAGACATATGGACGGGTGGCAACCGTTACAACTTCATTACAGATATCAGGTATATCAGTTACCCCTCCGATATCTATGGCCTTGGCGGACGCACAGACCCCAACAAAGGTGTTACCATTAATTTTTCCGGTCTTAAGATACACCAGACCGTTATGAAAGCTTTGTCTGAAAACATCTATGTGGGCATTGGTTACTACTTTGATAAATTTTGGAATATAAAAACACTTGACAGGGTATCCAGGGGCGTTAACCATCTTATATCGCGTGAGTTGGGTACCCAGGAAACGGCTTCTGGTCCGGCATTCCGCTTTCTGTACGATACCAGGCTGAACCAGCTTAACCCGCAACAGGGCGTCTATTATAGCATCAGCTATCGCACCAATATGACGGCATTGGGCAGCGATAGTGGATCACAGGCTTTGCAAATTGATGCCCGCACTTATTTTCATTTTCCGGCCAATTCTAAAAACGTACTGGCGCTCTGGAACTTCGACTGGCTGACGCTTAGTGGCACACCTCCTTACCTGGTGCTGCCAAGTACGGGTTGGGATGATAGTTATAACACGGGCCGTGGTTATATACAGGGACGCTTCCGCGGACGCAAAATGTTTTATTTTGAAAGCGAGTACCGTTTTGGAATCACCAACAACGGTTTGCTGGGTGGAGTTGCATTTGTAAACATTGAAAACTTTTCCAGCGACTTGTCGGCCTCGTATAGCAAGTTGTTTCCGGGATACGGAGTAGGCCTCCGCATCAAACTAAATAAATATTCGGGTGCCAACCTCTGCGTGGATTACGGTTTTGGTCAAAATGGCTCGCATGGTTTTTTTGTCAACCTGGGAGAAGTATTTTAGAAAAAAAATAAGAAAATGTGGAGATTTAAACCCGAAGAAATCAGCCATCATCACATCAGACATCAGACATCTTCCCGGTTTAATGTTTCGAAGGTGTAAGGCCTTTCACATTTTCTATCACCTTGTCTACCCGATGTAATTTCTGCGATAGCGCCCTTCCTGGTTTAATTCTTTTGGCCAGCGTAAGCCTGACATTACCGGCAGACAAAAGATATTTATCACTTGCGCTGGCGCCTGATACTGTCATTTGGTTTCCCACCAGCGAAAGGTTCACATTCCAGTCGTCTTTATCATACCCCGCTGCAATACGGTAAATAAACCCTTTATTGATATCAAATTTTCCGGCTTTGCCATCGGTACCCTGCTGACTGGTATAGTCTGCACTTAAACTGGCGCATAATGACCCGGTTAAATAAAAACATTGTTTAATAACATACGTATATGCGTAACCGATACCAGGTCCTATCTTAATAAAATCGAGCCTTCTCACATTTTTTTGCGCATAATTTTCTGATAAAACGGATGGCACAATGGAGCTGTCGCTTCTTATGATGCCATAATAGATTTCTGCACCGATAAGAAAAGAGCCGGCAGATTTTTTTTGTTGTTCGTTTTCCAGCAGCGCCGATCTGAAAGAAAATCTGGACGGGTTAAGCAGGCGGTAGGCAGATATACCCATTACCTGTACCCGCAGATCGGGCCGTATATAATAACTCTGAGGTGTTTTGGCGGCCAGACCTTTGGGTGTTAAATAATATCCCTTATAAAACTGGCCCAGTAAATCAATTGTCCACCGGCGGCCGTAAATATGAGATTGAATATCCAGGTACCTGG
>Ga0157376_10002016_pt1 | contig 13612 bp, 13 predicted proteins | sample M45metaG_FD_121801 | JGI IMG/M metagenome (GOLD analysis project Ga0157376, IMG submission 121801) | Miscanthus rhizosphere microbial communities from Kellogg Biological Station, Michigan, USA - M4-5 metaG | ecosystem: Host-associated > Plants > Roots > Rhizosphere > Soil | place: USA: Michigan... | reverse complement strand
CGCGGCGATCACCTCGGGCGACACGGCGCGTGCCAAGGCCATCGCCGCCCGCAGCGCGGCCGAACGTCTTGCCAGCCTGACCGCGCGCGAGCGCGACGTGATGGCGCTCACGATCGAGGGGTTGCCGAACAAGGAAATTGCGCGCGCCCTCGGAATCAGCCATCGGACCGTCGAGATTCACAGGGCTCGCATCATGCACAAGACGGGTGCCTCGAGCGTGTTCGAACTTTCGCAGATCGCCGCGCACGAGGCTCAGCGTTAAGTTTCACCGAGGCATGGCTCGACACCTCGTATCACGCAGGGCGGCGCAGGACCCTCAGCGGCATGCAACGCGCCGGGTTTCCCATGGCGATCATTCGGGCCGGCACATCATCCATGACCACGCTGCCCGCTGAAATCACCGCGTCGTCGCCGATGGTCACGCCCGGCTCCACCATCACAGCGTGGCCGAGCCAGACCCGATCGCGAACCATCGCCATGGCGCCGAAAATGCACCCGTCACCAATACGGATGGATTGTCGGGCCCGCAGCAAGACGCCGTAATTGAACCCTGAATGCACGCCGATCAGGATTTCCGCGCCCGGCGCGCATATCAGCGCAGTAGGGATGGGCCTGCAGTTGAACCAGGCCAGGTCGCCCACGGTGATCCTGGCCGCTCCCTGCACCAGGAGGCGCCCTCCGCTGATCAGGCGGACACGCTTTCCCAGGCGCGTGCCCCGCAGGAAGACCCAGGCCCTGAAGATCGACGCGATCGAGGAGGCCGAGGGGAAGCGAATCGCGACGCGGCTCACGCGGACATCCGAATGACCGCCGGATGTCCGGCCACGACGGCGCCGGGTGGAGTTCGGCGCGACAGCACCGTGCAAGGCCCGACCCGTGTACCGCGGCCGAGATGGGCGCCGGGCAGCACGATGCTGCGCGGGCCGACCAGCACGTCTTCTTCGAGCACGACGGGATGGGATTGCGGCAACACATTGCGATCGCCCTCCAGATGATGGAAGCTGTTGTCGAGGATCATGCTGAAGGCGCCAAGCCGCGAACGGGCGCCGATTCGCACCGAGCTCACCGCTTCGATGGAAGCTCCGGATTCGATCACGACGCCATCCCCGAGGACGATTTCCGCACCTGGAAAGGCCATGAGCAGGATCGGCGCCTGGCTCGCGTCGAGACGCACGCCGGCGCCGACGCGCACCAGCCCCTTGCCCGGAGCGAGGATGCGCCCCACCACCACCGTATCGGCGGCCAGCTCGACCCGCCCCATGGCGCCGCGCAGGCTCCAATAGCGTTTGGCCGCCTGCCACAGGCTCATGGCTGCCACACGCGGCACGTCCGCCGGCAAACAGGCTGGAATCTGACTCATGTGGAGACCACGCCAAGCACAGGCTCGACCAGCAACGGCGCTTCGTGAAGATACCGCGTCGCCTTGCGCTTGGCCGCAATATCCTGCCAGACCCGGTGGACCTGCTCTTGCGTCAGGCCGGCAGCGGATGCGACCCTGTCGGCCGGAACGGCGTGATCGAGGCCATAAAGGCACAGGTCCATGAGGTGATAGGGCAGGGAAAAATAGAACTCGTCCTGCGTCTGTGCCAGCGACCAGGTATCGGTGGTCGGTGTGCGGCTCCGTATTTCCTGCGGGACGCCGAAATGCTCCGCGAGCTGGTAGACCTGGCTCTTGTACAGGTGCGCGATGGGTTTGAAATCGGCAGCGCCATCGCCGTTCTTGACGAAGAAACCCTGGTCGTATTCGAGCCGGTTCGGAGTACCGGCGACCGCATAGTTGAGTCGGTCGGCGTGAAAGTATTCGAGCTGCTTGCGCGTTCGCTGCTTCATGTTGGTGGCGGCGACTATTTCAAGATAGACGTCCAGCGGCATGCGGAGCTGCTCGAGGCGCCCCTGCGGCGATTGCACCACGAGCGAAGTGAGGGTGTAGCCCTCGCTCTTGAGCGCATTCGAAATGGCGAGCTTGCAACCCCAGCCCGGGCCGAAATCCGGAACGAGCTTGCGCACGGCGCTCTCGAGGCGCGAATAACAACCTGCGGCGGCAAGGATAGGCTCAATATCCTCCACCACGGTCCGGATGCCGAATGTGGCGGCCACCAGGCGCCCGAGGCGAAGGCTCTCCTTGTCCGAATCCTTCTCCGGCATGCATACGGCGAGCGTGTTTCCCGCTCCCAGCGCCGAGGCGCACAGGGCCGCCGTGACGCTGCTGTCGATGCCTCCGGACAAACCGACGATCGCGCCGCGCCGGCGTAACCGGCGAAGGACCTGTTCGCGAATCGCCTGGGCGATCCGCTGCGCCTCCGCGGCAGGATCGATTCGCAGCCATTGGGCACCCAACGACGAGGCGTCGAGTGCGACGGGCTGTGGGGTCATGCTTGCGTCTCCGAAATTTCGGATGCGACCTGCCGGTGCCTGATCTTTCCGGATTCCGTCTTGGGCAGGCCGTCGCGGAATTCGACGAACTTGGGCACCATGAAGTCTTCGAGGTTCCTGACACAGTGATCGATGACGTCCCGTGGCGTGAGATCGGCGTTCGGCCCCACGACCACGACCGCCTTGATCGCCATTCCAAGAAACGGATCGGGCACGCCAATCACGGCCACTTCGACGACCCCCGGCAGGGCGTAGATGGCGTTCTCGACTTCTTTCGGGCTGACTTTCACGGCGCCAGTCTTGATCACATCGTCCTTGCGCGCGACGAAATAGAGATAGCCCTCCTCGTCGCTTCGGAAGAGGTCGCCCGTGTACAGGACCTTCTCCCAGGCGTAAGGCCCCGGGCGCAGCGCGCTGTCGGTTGCGGCCGGGTCTTCCCAATAACCTTTCATCACGTGCGCGCCGCGGATGACCAGTTCTCCGACGACACCGGGCGCGACTTCGCTTCCCTTGTCGTCGACGACACAGGTTTCGGTGTCCGGGATGGCGATCCCCACTGAACCAGGACGGGCGAGCAACTGTTCGGGCGGCAGCCACGTGCCGCGATGACACTCCGTCATGCCGTACATGGAATAGATGCGTGCCCCCGGGAACAACGCCTGCAAGCGCTCGGCGTGGCTGGGCGGCAGCGCGGATCCCGCATTGGTGATGTACCGCAGATGCGGAAATGCTCCGCTACGCAGGCTCTTCATTTGCAGGATGGTCGACGCGATCGACGGCACGATAGGAATGCCGGTCGCACGCTCCGCCACCATCTTTTCGAAAATCGTTTGGGGGAACACGAACGATTTTTCCAGCACGAGCGTGGCGCCGACCTTGGCCGCCATCAGCACTTGGTAGAGCCCGTAGCTGAATGAAATCGGCAACGCGTTCAAGATGACGTCGTCCGATGTGTTGTGCAGGTAGGAGATGACCGACGCCGCGGACGCCGCAGCGTTCTGGTGCGTGATCATCACTCCCTTGGGCAGCCCGGTCGAGCCGGATGTGTAGATCAACATCGCCAGATCCAGGTCTATGCCTGCCAGTGCTTCAGGTGGGCGGGCCGTTGACCCGGCGATGGCGTCATCGAACCGGATGCCGTCCTCGAATCCTGGTGGACCGACCTCGCCGGCCACGATGGTCAGCTTGACGCGGCGGGTCTGCGCGAGTGCCGCCTTGGCGCTCGCGGCCAATCGATCCTGCAGGATCATGGCCGATGCCCGGCAATGGTCCATGAGCCATGCCAGTTTATGGGCCTTGGTCGTAGGATTGATCGGGCACAAGACCGCGCCGGCCTTCATCACCGCGAAAATGGCGACAACGGCCTCCCAGCAGTTGTCCATGAAGACGACGACCCGATCGCCGCGAGCAACGCCCCGGTCGGCGAGCACCGCGGCAAGGCGATCCGACGCTCCATCGAGGTCGCCGAATGTGAGACGTGTTTCCCCGGCTACCAAGGCGACCTTGTGGCGAAAGGTGCGCACACTGTTTCGAAGAAAGTGTTCTACGCGCATGGCGGCCTTTTTGTCTTCGATGGCCGGGATCAACCGGCGGACGGTGCCGTCGCCAGCACGCGCGCGACATAAGCCACGATGCGATCGATCGAGTCGAAATTGCCGGGGACCAGATCGGCATCGGCAACTTCGATGTTGAAGCGCTCTTCCAGCAAGGCCACCAATTCCAATATTCCCGTCGAATCGATCAGGCCTGCGTCGATCAGGGATTCCGTGTCGGTCAGCGAGTTTCTATCCTCGCGAAACAGGAAGTTGTCTTCCACGAGGCTGCGAACTTGCGTTTGGATTTCAGCTGTCACGGTAGGGATCCATTTCTTCAAGCGACCAGGGCGGGCGAAACCGGGGGAGCAGGCGAAGTTTCCCCGCGAACGAATTCGCGATGCCACAACTGCGTGGACAGGACTCCGACAAAGGCCATGTTGTCGCGAGAGCCGGCAAGGGGCTGGCTCTCGCACTTCCTGACGAGCTTGCCGACAGCGTGTGGATTGAAGCATCCGTTGGCAGCCAGTTCCGGCGCAGACAGGCACCCGTCCAGGTAGTCGGGTGGGCTGGAGCCGAGGAATGAGACGCTGTCCGGCGAACGGTAGGGTTGTTTGGTCCGGTTGCTGATCTCCCTGGGCAAGAGGTCGCGGGCGCTCTCGCGCAGGATGTGCTTCTCGCGAAGGCCGCGAAGCTTGAGTTCGGGTGGAATGCGCGCTGCAAATTCCACGACGCGATGATCGAGGAAGGGAAAGCGACATTCCACGGCGTGGGCCATCGCAACACGGTCGCCCTGCGACGACAGGATGTAGCCCGGCAGCAAATGCGCCGTTTCGAGATATTGAGCCTGCGACAAGGGATGCCAGTGTTCGAATTCCGCGGGCAGGCTTTCGCGCAATTCGGCGACCGCGTCATACCCTCGAAGCGACTCCAGCAGCGCGTCCGAAAAGAAGATCTTGGCTCCGGCGGTGCTCCGGAAGCGGGGCAAGTGGGAATACACCGGATCGGATGTCTCGGCCAGACCCATCCCGAAGAAGGCTTCGAGATACTTCTGGGACTGTCCCCGCAACGCCGGCAAATAGGGATAGAGCAACTGGAGCAGCCGCGGCCGGAACCGGGACTGCGGCTGGCGCGCCCAGAACCTGCGGATCTTTGCTTCCTTGAAGATGTCGTAGCCGGCAAAGATCTCGTCCGCACCTTCACCTGTCATCACGACCTTGAAGCCGGATCGATGAACAACGTCCGATAGCGCCAGCAGCGGGGCGGGCGCGGTCCGCAGAATCGGCTGTTCGCCATGCCGAATCACTGTAGGGAACGATCGGCCGATCTCGGCGTCGCCGCAAGCGACCGAGACATGCGTGGCCGCCAAGGCGCGGGCCATTTCCTGCTGGTAGCAGCTCTCGTCGAATTCCGCGGACCCGAAGGTCACGGAGAAGGTCTGAAGCTGTGCGGGCGCAATCTTGTTCGTCATCGCGGCGATGATCGACGAGTCGAGGCCGCCGCTCAGATAGGCGCCGACGGGGACATCGGAGCGAAGGCGAATGCGCGTTGCGTCGAGAAGCAGATCGGCGAGTTCGTCGCCAATCGCTTCTTCGCCTTGCTTGTTCAACGCGCCGCCGTCACGTGCGTCCGGATATTCGAGACGCCAATATCGGCGCACCGCGATGCGATCCGGGCGGGCAATCAGCACGTGAGCGGGCGGCAGTTCGAACACGTTCTTGAAAGCCGTGCGCGGCGCCAGCGGAAACCAGAACGTGAATATCTGGTCCAGCGCCAAGGGATCGAGTTCGGCGGAGGAACCGGGCACCTGGAGCAACGCCTTGACCTCGGAGGCGAAAAACAGGCAGCCGTTCCTGACGGTGTGGAAAAGCGGCCGAACTCCCATGCGATCGCGAGCGAGCATGAGCAGGTTTTGCCGGCTGTCCCAAAGCGCGAAGGCAAAATCGCCGTTGAAGGCGTTCATGCAATCAGGGCCCAGCTCTTCGTACAGATGAAGGATCACTTCCGTATCGGAGGCAGTGCGGAACGAATGGCCACGCGAGACCAAGTCCCGGCGCAGCTCGACGTAGTTGAAGATTTCTCCATTGAACGTGACCCATATGGTCCGGTCGCCATTGGGCATCGGCTGCGCGCCGGTCGCCCGGTCGATGATGCTCAAGCGCACGTGACCGAGCGCGGCGCGCTCATCGTCGAAGACCCCTTGTGCATCCGGACCACGATGAGCGATGGCGCCGATCATCCGTCGCAGGATCAACGCGCGGGGAACCGGCGTATCGGGAGTTCCGTAGAAACCGGCGATTCCGCACATGAATGGTGGCTTCCCGCTTTGTCGCTGAATATGTTCAACATTGTGGGCGTGGCCAAAGTAACGGTGTCGGCGTTGGCCGGCCACCTGTCGAATGATTGACACAAGTCAACACCGGCCTTCTGCGCCGCGCTCTTCAGTTCCCGGCCGGAAACGAGCATCTCGCAAATCAATCTCGTGGGCGGCGTCGCGCAGCCTCCGAAACCGAGCGAGAAATCCCAAGTTGCGCGAAGACACGACTCGACACGCCGAGCCACCGAAAAGAAACCCATACGTGCGCGCCCTTACTTGCGCCGCAACGAGTTGTCATTAGCATTCGATGGTCATGCCTCTGCTTTGACTCCTCGCGCGAGCACATGTTATGGATCCAACTTCCTTGATACACAAGACGCCGAATGCGACACACCGGCGCACACCGACCGAGAGGCGCGCCGCGCGACTTGCAGAGTTCGCTCCCGAGTTGCAGCGTGTGCGGCAGGAAGAGCGCGCTCATCTCGCGCGCGAGCTGCACGACGAACTCGGCGCGCTGCTGACCGTCGCCAAGCTCGATATCGCGCGCTTGAAGTCGATTCTGCAAGGGCGCTCGACCCCCATCGACCAGCGCCTGCAGCACCTCAGCGACACGCTCAATGCCGGAATGGCGCTCAAGAGCCGCCTGGTCGAGGGCTTGTTGCCTTCCTCGCTTGCCAGGCTCGGGCTCAGCGAGTCGATCCAGGCCCTGGCGCGGGATTTCGGCGCGAATACCGGCGTCACGGTGGCGACGCGTCTCGAAGAGGTGAACCTCGACGAGACGGCCCAGCTTGCCGCCTATCGACTGGCGCAGGAGTGCCTGACCAATATCGAGAAATATGCATACGCCCGCGAAGTGTCGATCGACCTGTTGAACTGGGAGGCCCGGGTCGTGATGGCCGTGAGGGACAACGGTATCGGCTTCGACACGATGCAGGTGGAGGAATCGCACCGAGGCCTGGTCGGAATGCGGGAGCGCGTAGAAGCCTGCGGCGGGGAGCTGTGCGTGTTCTCGATGCCTGGCAAAGGGACGCAGGTGATGGCCCTGCTGCCGAAGGAGAGGGGGCGGGTCGAGCCGGATGCGGCTTCCCCCGCCGCCCCGTGCGGCGCGCCCACCGTCGGCGGGCCGGCGCCGTCGCATATGTCCGGAAACGAACATATGCAGTGACTGCCTTGACGCACGTCAAGGTGCATCTGCGCAACGTGGCCATACTGAAGTTTTCCGAACCCGGAGGGCCGATGGCTGCCGCTTTCGACCCTCTGGCCAATCGCCTCCTCGCAGCCATGCCGGCCGCCGACCTGCGGCGTTGGCGGCCCCTTCTGGCGCCGGTCAAGCTGCGCCTGGGCCAGGTGCTGCAGGAACCCGGCCGCATTCCGCCTTTCGCCTACTTCCCGACGACGGCCACGGTGTCCTTGCTGTACCTCAGCGAAGACGGAGCTTGCGACGAGATCGCCGTCGTCGGCCGCGAAGGCATGGTCGGCGCGTCGCTGTACATGGATGGCGAATCGACACTCGGGCGCGCGCAGGTGCAAGGCCCCGGCGAGGCGCTCATGGTGCCGGGCCATGTGCTCAAAGACGAGTTCGAACGCTTCACGCCGGTCATGCACGTGCTGCTGCGCTACCTGCTGGCACGCAGCGCGCAGATCGCGCAGACGTCGGTTTGCAACCGGCACCATCCCGTCGAGCAACGGCTGTGCCGGCGCCTGCTGCAAGGGCTCGATCGGCAGCCGAACGGCGAGCTGCTGATGACGCACGAGCAATTGGGAGGACTGCTGGGTGTACGCCGTGAAAGCGTCACGGCCGCTGCACTGCGTTTGCAGCAAAGAGGCCTGCTGCACTACGTGCGCGGCCACATCGCGGTGCTCGATCGCGCGGGTCTCGAGCGTCATGCCTGCCAGTGCAATTCGGTGATCGACAAGGAATACCGGCGGCTGCTCCCTGCATCGATGGCGGCGTCGGGGGCCGCGGTACTGGAAGCCGTCTGATCCCACTGCGGTCCGGTAACGAACATATACACGGCCGGCGGTGCCACCGTTGACGCACGTCAATCCTGATCGCAGCGGCGTCGCAATACTGAACCACCTTCCCTCGAACACCGATGGCTCTTACCTCTCTCCACAAGTCCACGCGGGCCGCACCGGCGAACGATCTCGCCGCCCAGTTGCAACGAATGCGCGACCAGGAACGTGGCGACTTGGCGCGCGAACTGCACGATGAGCTCGGCGCGCTGCTCACCTGCGCCAAGCTCGACGTCGCAAGCCTGACTTCGCGCCTGGCCGGCTCGTCCGGCGACGTCGAGCAGCGGTTGCACCACCTGGGTGACACGATCAATCGCGGCATCGCGTTTTCACGGCGGGTCGTCGAGGGCTTGTATCCTTCGGCCCTCGCCCACCTCGGGCTGGCACCGGCGCTGGAGAACCTGGCGCGCGACTTCGCCAGGAGCACGGGCATCCGCATGGCCTTCCAGCTCGATGAAGTCCACCTCGACGAACAAAGCCAGCTCGCCGCATACCGGGTGGTTCAGGAATCGCTGAACAACACCAGCAAACACGCCGCGGCCCACAACGCGGCGATCGTGCTGCGCGATCGCGGCGCCGATATCGCCCTCACCGTGCGGGACGACGGCAAGGGTTTCGATACCGCCGTGGAGACTTCCAGACACGGCCTGGCGGGCATGCGTCACCGGGTGAAAGCCTGCGGCGGCCGGTTCACCTTGCGCTCGACGCCCGGCAGGGGCACCTTGGTGACGGTGCTGCTGCCCAAACACAGGGTGAGGCACTAGGCGAGGGGCGCGTGCAGGCGCAGCGGCTTGCGCCTTGTCAACACCGCCGTCGTTTGCATTCCCTAGAGTGGGGGCGACAATCCGCCATGCTCCCGCCCGACACCGCCACGCCCAACCGGCTGCGCCTGCGCCGCCTGGGCATCGACACCTACCAGGAGCCGGTGCTCTACATGCATCGCGACTGCCCCGTGTGCCACTCGGAAGGCTTCGAGGCGCAATCGCGCGTCGAAGTCGCGCTGAATGGCCGCACCATCGTCGCCACGCTCGATGTGGTCAGCGGCGACTTTCTCTCGGCCGACGAGGCCGGACTGTCCGAAGCCGCGTGGCGCCTGTTGCAGCCGCACGATGGCGACTTCGCGACGTTCCGTCATCCCGCGCCGCTCGAATCGCTGGCGCATGTGCGCGCCAAGGTGTACGGGCGCCGTCTCTCGGCCAAGGCGCTGGACGACGTGGTCGCCGACGTCAGCGCGGGCCGCTATTCGGACCTGCAACTGGCCGCGTTCATCACCGCATGCGCCGGCAACGGCGGCCTCGATCGCGACGAGACGGTGGCCCTCACGCGCGCGATGGTGAACGTGGGCGAGCGCATGACATGGGGCGAGGGCCTCGTCATGGACAAGCACAGCGTCGGTGGGCTGCCGGGCAATCGCACGACGATGATCATCGTGCCCATCGTGGCCGCGTGCGGCTTGCGCATTCCCAAGACTTCTTCGCGAGCGATCACCTCGCCCGCGGGCACGGCCGACACGATGGAGACGCTGGCGCCGGTCGCGCTCGATGTCGCGCAGATTCGCCGCGTCGTGGAGCAGGCCGGCGGCTGCATCGCCTGGGGCGGCGCGGTGCGCCTGAGCCCGGCCGACGACATCCTGATTCGCGTGGAGCGTCCGCTGGACCTGGACAGCCCCGGGCAACTGGTGGCGTCGATCCTTTCGAAGAAGGCGGCGGCCGGCGCGACGCATGTCCTCATCGACATGCCGGTCGGCTTGACGGCCAAGGTGCGCAGCGCGCACGAGGCAGCGCAATTGACGCGCCATCTCGAACAGGTCGGGCACGCGCTGGGCATGCAGGTGCGCGTGATCCACACCGACGGCCTCGCGCCCGTAGGGCGCGGCATCGGGCCGGCGCTCGAAGCGCGCGACGTGCTCGCCGTATTGCGCCGCGAAGCGCAAGGCCCGATCGACCTGGCGCGGCGCGGCCTGGCGCTGGCCGGCGAGATCCTGGAGTTCGGCGGCGCCGCACCCAAAGGCGAGGGCCTCGCGCTAGCGACGACCGTGCTCGAGGATGGCCGCGCGTGGGCCAAGTTCCAGGAAATCTGCGAAGCGCAAGGCGGCATGCGCGAGCCCCCGGTCGCAGCGCATCGCCAGCCGGTTCCCGCGCCGCGCAGCGGCACCGTCATCGCAATCGACAACCGGCGCCTCGCGCGCATCGCCAAGCTGGCCGGCGCGCCAAAGTCGCCTTGCGCGGGCATCGACCTGCACGTGCAGCTCGGCGCCGTGGTCGAACGCGGACAGCCGCTTTTCACCTTGCACGCGGCGACGCCCGGCGAGCTGGGTTACGCGCTCGAATACGCGACTTCGCAAGCCGAAGCCGTGCACGTGATGGCCGAGGCGACGTGAGGCCGTGCGCGCCATGTTGATCGTGGCCTGGCCCGGTGCGGCTCGCCTGGCCGCGACCCTCGCGGACAAGCTCGGCGCGGACTGGAGCGAGCTCGCGCTGCACCGGTTTCCCGACGGCGAATCGTTGGTACGCATCGACGCGCCGGTGCGCGGGCGCTGCGTCGTGTTCGCGGCGAGCCTGAACAATCCCGACGAGAAGACATTGCCGCTGCTGTTCGCGGCCGATGCGGCGCGCGAACTGGGCGCATCGCAAGTCGGCCTCGTCGCGCCTTATCTGGCGTACATGCGCCAGGACCGGCGCTTCAACCCGGGCGAGGCGGTGACCTCGCGCAGCTACGCGCGCCTGCTGTCGTCATCGTTCGACTTCCTGGTCACCGTCGATCCGCACCTGCACCGCTGGCACGACCTGGGCGAGCTGTACCCGATCCGCACGCAGGCGGTGGCCAGCGCGCCGGCCATCGCGCAATGGCTGCGGCGCCGCGTGAAGAACGCCTTGATCGTCGGCCCCGACGCCGAAAGCGAACAGTGGGTCGCCCAAGTCGCGCAACTGGCGGATGCGCCTTGGGCGGTGATGACGAAGACCCGCCGCGGGGATCGTCAGGTGGCTGTGAAGCTTCGCGGGCACAAGCAATGGGCCGGGCGCACGCCGGTGCTGCTGGATGACATCGTGTCGACGGGCGAAACCGTGCTGGCCGCGGCGGCCGCGCTAAAGAAGGCCGGCCTGCCGGCGCCGGTGTGCGTGGCGGTTCACGCCTTGTTCGAGGGCGATGCCTTGTGGCGCATGCTGGAGGGCGGGGTGACGAAAGTAGTCACCAGCGACACCGTCGCACACAGCACGAACGCCATTTCATTGGCGCCGTTGCTGGCGAAGGCGCTGCGTCAATGCGCCATCAGCACCGGCAGTGTCATCGACCGCAATACGGTGCGCGACGTGCCGCCCAGCACCCACTCGCGGGCGCGGCTGTGACCGTAGCAGCCCATCACGAGCAGGTCGGCTTGCAGGTCGAAGGCGCGCGATAGCAGCAGCTCGCCCAGGAATTCCGGCTCGCCGCCGCCTTCGCGGTGCCACACGGCTTCGATGCCGCGCTGGCGCAGATAGCCGTCCAGGTCCAGGGAGGCGCCACCGACGCGCGCCTCTTCCGTGGGCCAGGCGAGGATGTGGACCTTGCGCGCACGCTGCAGCAGCGGGACGGCGGCCGCCACGGCTCGCGCGGCTTCGCGCGTGGGCTTCCAGGCGATCACGATGTTGTCGCCGACCTTGTCCAGCGCGTCTTCGTAGGGCAGGACCAATGCGGGCTTGCCGCTCATGGCCAGCACCGTTTCCACGAAGTCGAACGAAACGCCCGACCAGGCGCCTTCGTTCGGGTCGTGCTGGCCCAACACCAGCAAGTCCGCGTACAGCGCCTGCTGCGCGAAGGCGGTCACCACGGGGATGTCCACGGCCTCGGCCCACGCCGTGCGGAGATCGGCGCCCGCGAGGGCCTGGTCGAACTTCTTGCGCGCGATGTCCCGATGTTCGTCGTCGATCTCGCTCAGCGTGGCGGCGATCTCGGCGCCGGCTTCGGGCGCGAAGGGAACGGCGACCAGGCTCGGTGTGACCGCATACAGTGCATTCAGCGCGGCGCCTTGTGACTGGGCGATGCTGCGCGCCACGGCGAGCCGCGCGGGCGTATGCGGCGACGCGTCGACGTGGACCAGCAGTTGATGCAGGGATTCGTTCATATGCGGCTCCTTCAAGTCGTGCGACAAATGTCTAGCGGATCAGCGCCGCTCCGGCGGATTCGCCCGCTGGCTGGAAGGGGCCGAGCGGGTTGACTTGCCGCTCGACCCGGTCCGTGCTGGCTTGGCCCGCATAGTTGCGGAACAGCACGGTGCCATCGCTCACGACGATGAGCGCGTCGAACCACCAGCCGCTGATGTAGGTCGTGCGGCGCACGTTCAGGAAGTCCATCCAGAAGCCGCCTTCGCGCTTGCGGTCCTGCCGCTCGAAATGGAACAGGTAGCCGCGGCAGGCCGCCTGCGCCTCGATGCACATGCGGATGCCCGGATCGAGCTTGTCCAGCGGGACATTCGAATTGGGTGCCAGGCGGCCGACGATGTCGGGATAAGGAATGAGCGTGACGTTGTCGCCGGCCTGCAGGTCGAAGCCCATGCTCTTGAGCTCGGAGACGGGCGTTTGCAGCGCCACGATACGGGTAACCGCGGCTTGGGCCTGCTCGAAATTGTCGAAACCGGCCGGGGTGTCGGTGCGGCCGCGCGGCAACATCGACGAGCACGCGGCCAGCGCGCCGGCCACGACGAGGAGAAGAAGGCGCGAGATCATGCCTTCACTTTGGATGAAGGCGGCGCTGCCGGGTTTGACGGTTGTCAAGCCACGGCGGAACTGGCGGTCAGGTGCAAACCGGCCGGTTCACGATCGCCTTGAGCGCGTCGGGGTCGAGGATGCGCACATGGCGCTGCCGCACCTCGACGATGCCGTCGTCGGAGAACTTCGAGAAGGTGCGGCTCACCGTTTCGAGCTTCAGGCCCAGGTAGCTGCCGATCTCCTCGCGCGTCATGCGCAGGACCAGTTCGGAGCGCGAGAAGCCGCGGGCATGCAGCCGCTGCACCAGGTTCAGCAGGAAAGCAGCCAGGCGCTCCTCGGCGCGCATGCTGCCCAGGAGCAACATCACGCCGTGCTCGCGCACGATCTCGCGGCTCATGATCCGGTGCACGTGGTGCTGCAAGGCGTTGACCTCGCGCGAGAGTTCGCTCACCCGGTCGAACGGCATCACGCAGACCTCGGCGTCTTCCAGCGCGACGGCGTCGCAAGTGTGGCGGTCGCTCACGATGCCGTCCAGGCCGATGATCTCGCCGGCCATCTGGAAACCCGTCACCTGGTCGCGGCCGTCCTCGGCGGTGACGCAGGTCTTGAAGAAACCCGTGCGGATCGCGAAGAGCGACTGGAAGGCCTCGCCATTGCGAAACAGCATCGCGCCGCGCTTGACCTTGCGG
>Ga0157376_10002014_pt1 | contig 13616 bp, 10 predicted proteins | sample M45metaG_FD_121801 | JGI IMG/M metagenome (GOLD analysis project Ga0157376, IMG submission 121801) | Miscanthus rhizosphere microbial communities from Kellogg Biological Station, Michigan, USA - M4-5 metaG | ecosystem: Host-associated > Plants > Roots > Rhizosphere > Soil | place: USA: Michigan... | reverse complement strand
TCGATTTTTTAAATTTTTGCCACTCGTGCATCACCCCATTACAAACCTGGAGATTGATGAGTTTCTTTTTCCCATCAAGATGAACAATATAAATGGCCGCGTGAAACGGCTGCAGGATCTCCTGCACCAGGTAAATATTGTAATCATAATAAGAACCTTTGACACTTTCCCTTAGATCGGAAGGCATATTTGTTTCATCATAAGTCCGAAAGGTTTCTATCCAGTTCCCCTTTCTATCATAATCGATGCGGTAATTGATATCATTCAGCGTGAACATGGCAACAAACAGGTCAGGTGTACAAAACCAGTTCTCATTCGATACCTCGGGAAAATTCATGATAAAGTCCCTGATGGCACGTGTACTGATATTATTATAATAGTAAACGGGTTCAGAAACATTTTCCCTTACTGTTCGCAAGTAGGCTGGAACTATTTTTTTTGAGGGCTCAACAAAGGCGAATTGCCCTTTTGCAGTCATTGCCATGACTACTCCCATGAACGCAACAAATAATTTTGTTTTCATACAAAAAGATTTTGACGTGAATAATTTCTTTTATTTAGTAATCCAAACGATTCGAATTGCAGAAGACAAGCATCGCGGACAGCCAGGAGAACTACAGCATTAGTCGAAACAATAAAGCAATGGGTAACAATTTTATCCAGAATTTACGCATATTGATAAGCTGTGACAAAGAAGCCTTCTTGTAAAAAGAAGGCTTGATCTATTCATTTCGGGCAGCGTCATCATTGCCCTATCTGATCTCTACCCTGACATTCAGAGATGACAGCTAACGTGCCTGCAATAACTACCATGGATAAAAGCTGGTTCATTTTAAACCTTTTAGATTGAACAATTTTATTTTTGAGTATTGACTATTGAGCTGGTCGAAATAATCAAGTGAGTGAGAACAATTTCCAGTATATCCTTATTTTGCTTTACTGTCCGCAAACAAAACAGCCTTCCTCAAAGAAGGCTGTTTACATTTTCATCGGAAAGGTTGCGTTTCAAGAGATGGCCCCCATTATCGTCTAATTGACCTGCACTCTGATATTTAAATAAAAAAAAGGAACGTTGGTGTACCTGTAAATGACGCTCACGTCAGCCTGTGAGTTTGTTGCCCATAATTCATTGCCCATATAAGTGATATGCCCCTGGCTGATCTGCGTCTGTTTACCGTTTTCTTCCAGGTAAACGGTTACAGTGCGGTTACCACTTGCATTCACTGAAGCAATAAGGTCTTTAAAGGTGTTAACGAAAATCCCGGGTCCATAATAAACCCAATGGTTGGCAACGAGCTCGAAATTCGCATATGGCTGAACGGGGGCGGGGCCAATAAGCGCAGTAGCCGGGTCCTCCTTTGTGCAGGAACTGAAAGTGATGATAGCAAATGTGCCTGCAGTCACTATCATGGATAAAAACTGTTTCATTTTAAAAAGTTTAGATTGAATAATTTCTTTTTGAGTATTGACCTATTGAGTTGGTCGAAATAATCAAGTGAGCGGGAACAATTGTCAATAAAACTTTACTCAATATGATAAAAAGCTGGGAGCAGTCTTTAAATAAAATGGCCTTCCTGGAAAAGAAGGCCGTTGACGTTTGCACTTTATACGTATGACTATTGAACAAAAGAGCGGATCCGCCCGCTATTTGGATTTATTAAACTTCTGTAACACTTCTATTTGTCCATCATAAATCCCCAGGTTAATGAGTTCTTTTTCTCCCGTGAGTTGAACAACATAAGTTATAGGATCAAGAGGAGTTTCAATTTCATGTACACGAGTTATCTCATAATCATAATAAGAACTTTTAACAATATGCCGCAGATCCGTCGGCATCTTATCTTCACTGTAAGAACGGATGGTGCGAAGCAAGTTTCCTTTTTTAGTATAGGCAACCTGGTGATCCATGCCATTATAATTGAACATGGCAACAAACCCATCTTTCACTTCAATCCATTTCTCGCCTGAGACATCTTTATATGTTTTAAGGAAATTTCTTATCACAGGCGGATTCACCCTGCCGACAAAACCTGGAGAATTTTCTGGCTCTGTTTTGTTCAAAATGATAAATCTTTCCAGTGGCCTGGCATGATTGCTGGCGAGTTGTCCATTCACTGCTATAGCTGTTGATATCAACAGGCATATCCCGGTAACGCTGGCTAAAAAAACCTTTTTCATAATTGTGAATTTTCAATGAATAATTTGTTTTGACAGTAAGGAACTACCATTGTCGGTGCAACACCGGCAATAGACAGCATAATTGAATAGGAAATCTATTCGCTGAGCCTTTATCAATCTTTAGTTTTGGGGAGTGGTGTGATGCTTTAAACTTTTTCTTCTTCTACTAATAAGAACGTTATTGTCTCTCCGCAGGTTACTTGCTTTGAGGAAAGGAATTACGGTTTTAGCTTTAAAAAATACAATTTCGATAAATAAATTTTATCCGAAGTACTTCCTACCCGAATATACGACATATTTCGTATTTTATTGTGCCGAGTTTTTTGAAGAGTGAATTTTTATAGCCAGAGACCACTAATGAAATGCCGAAAAGCCTTCCTGGAAAAGAAGGCCAATTGACGTTAGAGCTAGCGCTCATGTCTAACGACTGCTTGTAAAAAGCTTCGGATTAATTTGCTTTAGAAACTTTTTTCCGTTTAAATTGATCCAGTTTGCTTTTCTACCTGGTTTCACTATTTGTGAAACTTCAACTTGCCTAAAATGTTCTGAGTAACTTTTTCGCCCAACCATCTTCCCTTGTCCACTGATGGCTGGTAATGAATTCCGGCAAACACACGGCTATCGGCCATTTCTTTAGCCATGTCATCAAACGAATTATAACTGCGGGGAGGCAAGCCGATATAATCATAACTATGAAGTGTAAATTGAAAGTCTTTTCCAAATAAATCCGTCCACATTCCTGCTATTGCTGCAGCATTGACCGCATGGGCAGAAGGGAATTCTGGATGCCCTGGTGTATTAAATAATGCCGACCATGTTGTATAATGCAAAACATTTTGGATATAGGTAATAGGGCGAACAAGATTGACAGAATATTTTATGGTGAAACAAATCGCAAGTGCATCATACGACGCAATACCCGTTTTTGCATAAGCAAGAGCTGCCACATCAAGAGTAGGTGCTGCTTTGCTTAAAACCTGTGATAGTATGGCAACAAAATGTCCTCCGCCAGGATAACCGGGGGCATCGCGATGATAGAGAGCCATGGCAGTTTGTTCCGGGGTAAGTTGTTGAGATTTATCGTACACATCTTTTACCATAGCATAAAATGAAGAAGCAGGATCAATAGAATAAGGTGGTGGCGGTTCAAGTGCAGTACCATCAGCAACGCCAGGTGTCATCAATCGGCGCTGCGAAGCATATGGATTAACGGCTGCGGGAAAATTAGGAGGTGTGCTTTCCCAAAGCCCGGGACCAACAAGCGGAACATAAGGTGGATTGACATTCGCAGAACCATCCGTCGTCGCCCATTCATATACTCTTTTCGCTACTTCTTTTCCAAAAGCAATCGACCGTTGCAGCGTGGGATCATCTGTTTCACCTGCATATATATCTTTCAAAGCGTTTTCGAGACTATCGATCTTGAATTTATTAGCGTCAGATGTTGTTGGGAAAAGTTTTCGGTTCATATCGGCAAGTGCTGCGTTAGCACTCGCAGCCCAATGATAAGCTTTCCCCGGCTCAGTGGAAGGCATTCCAGGAAACTGATTCAGTTGATTTGTTAATGATTGATAAGCCGGCATTCCGGGTACTACCGATTCATAAGTTACGATGCCGCAATACGCCAGGGCGCGGGCAGCATCTTGTGAACCTGTCCCAGCTGCTAACGGTACCCGCAACATATCAAGCTGCGTGTCGAGCCATTTAATAACTACACTTCCCGAAAATGTTTTGGTTTGCAGTAAATGGCCGTAGTCATTTCCCCCTTTTCCTTCACCTTCAGGAAATTTTGGATCCTTTTCGCAGGAAATAAACCACAAAAGGACAAAACTTAACAACAGCAGCCATTTAGCTTTGAAGAAGTTGATTATTGGTTTCATTGTAAAAAAATTTAGAATTAAAAAATTATTAGAAGGCTAAACTATTTGTTGCAACTGCTTACAATAATTTATTTCGACAGTATTATTGCTGGGAATGACAGTAAACTGAACAACAGATTGATATTTGAATAACAGTCGACAAACGACATTCGTCGACGAAAGAAACAATCCTGTCTTTTTATCATTTTAGAGTGTATCACTCGGAAATAACTTTAATGACCAATTCAGCCAGCAGGTTAATTTTCAAAAAACATTGGTCATCCAAAATTTCTTTTTATGAAAAAGCTAACCATTTTAGTGATTAGCATTTTGCTAATGAATCATGATATTCATTCACAAGGTTGCGTAGTTGTTCGCAACATCTCTGGTTTTGGTCAATACAATTTCACCAACAATACCTTTACTACCTCAAGCTGGCAAATGGATCTTACCGGCCGCTACTTTAAATCCTTCAGGGATTTTAAGGGAACGGAAGATTTAGAGACAGCCGAACAGAATCGATCTGTGAATCGCGTTTATTCTGTGGATGTAACAGCAAGCCGTATGTTGGCCAATGGATGGTCTGTCGGCCTGAGTTTACCAGTCACATCCAATTCACGGTCCTCTTCAGCGGAACATGGCGGGCTCAATACAACCCGGCATACAACTCACTCATTCGGAATTGGCGATATGCGCCTTACTGTTTACAAATGGTTATTTGAAACTTCTGTCCGGCAAAAAGGAAATATACAGCTGGGCCTGGGAGTTAAGCTACCAACAGGCGATTATAAATACCAGGACTATTTCTACAGGAATGACACGACGCGAGTCCTGGCATATGTCAATCCCTCTATCCAGTTGGGCGACGGGGGAACAGGTATCATTGGCGAGCTGAATACTTTCTATATAATCAACAACACAATTAGCTTGTACGGTAATTTCTACTATTTGATGAATCCAAGAGAACAAAACGGTGTGCCGGTCACACTTGGAGGAAGAATACCCCAACACCTGGATAGCATCGCAGGAAATATTGTAACAAGTGTGACTGACGTGTATTCCATTCGTGCAGGCGCGTCCTTTAGCTTCAACAAATTATCTTTTTCACTTGGGATAAGAGAGGAGGGTGTTCCCGTTTATGATCTGGTGGGAGGCAGCCAGGGTGTTCGTCGACCCGGCTATAATCTTTCAGTTGAGCCAGGCATCGTATATAACTTGAAAAAAAATTCATTCTATGGCTACGTACCAGTAATAGTTTCAAGAGGAACAAAACAAAATGTACCCGACAAATTTAAATCAGGGTACACTGGAACTTACACCATCAGCCAGGGCGGGTTTGCTAATTATTTGGTATTTATAGGCATTTCATTCAGGCTTTAGTGGAAGCATATTGATTTCAAAAATTAATATGTCTACATTTAATGGACACTGGCTTCATGACGGTTCGTGATTTCATATTTTCTGACAAGGTCAAACACCGGGTGACAAGACACCTCGTCTTGTGGGCACTTTTTTGCCTGTATTTCTTTATTGTCAGTTTTCTACCCGCCAACGCTAAAGGTTTTACTGACCTGAAGACTTACACCGTTGCTTTTCACAAAATGATCTACATACCGATTAGCATTTTATCAGCTTATGTCACTGCTTACGTTTTACTGCCACGATATCTCTTGAAAGAAAAATATTTCGGATTTATTATTTTATTTATTGGTTTGTGTCTCATCAATCTTATTTGTGCATTTTGGCTTACAAAGTTTTTTGTTTTGCTTACTCAAAAACTTCCTTTTGATCAATTACCCACTCAAATCCGGATATTTCAGCCAGTAATCTATGGATTAGGGCTTGGAACTGCTGCAGGAGTGTTTGCATGTATTGCCAGGTTGCTGAAGATTCACTATCTCAAGCAAAAAGAGAATGAGCGTTTAGAAAAACAAATGATCATCACTGAACTTGAAATAATCAAAACTCATTTTCGCCCGCACTTTCTTTCTGACGCCCTGCAGAATATTTCATACCTTATTCGGAATCGGGCCATTCAATCACCGGATGCGATCTTGAAATTAGCTGACCTTCTCAGCTATTTCCTGTATGAAAATGAGAAAGAACGTGTGCCGCTTGAAAAAGAAATCGAGATGGTTAGGAACTACCTGGACCTGGAAAAAACATTCTATGGCGACAGAATCATTATCAATTTTAAAGAACAGGGAGACATAAGTAGTGCTGAGATAGCGCCATTGATCTTCGTTTCCCTGGTACAGCATTGTTGCGAGCAATCCCTGCTTTCATTACAACAAAAACTGGTCATTGATATTGAGATAAAAACAGAGAATAGGCGATTGGTGCTTCTGCTTAGTTGCAATGGTTACTATGAAACCATCAGCGGATTGCCCCAGCAAAATTTGGGATTGAATCAAGTGCTGAAAAGAGCACAGGTATTATACCCCGACAGGCACCGGGTGCAAACACATTTGCTAAATGGAGTCTTTTCTTTGGTACTTTTCCTGGAGTCTGGCATGACTCAAGGAATGAACGATAGACCAGAAATGGAACTTGCTTATGACAATGCATGATTTCATATTTACCAATGATCGCCGTCACCGGCTATCCCGGCATTTTTGCTTTTGGGTTGGATGGTTTTTATTTTCAGGATTCGTCCAGATTAGTTTTAATGCAAATGACAGCAATGCTCCGGGAAACTTAACGGATATAATCCTTTTCCAGCTTTCAAGATCCGGTAGCAGGTTGTTTGCCATTTCTTTATTTTGCTATTTTATTACTTATTTCCTGGTGCCGAGATTTACAAGAAGAGGAAAATTTAAACAATTTATTGTTTTCTTTTTTTTATCAACGCTTTCATTATATATAATATCATATGGCTGTCTTTTTTTGTTTGTAAACATACTTCAGACGAATCGATTTACCCGCAACTGGCCAACCTATGTTTTTTTATTCAACAGTTTTTATTCGAATATCAATTTTACAGGAGCAGTTCCCACCTGCTGCCTGATGCTGGCCATAAGATATTATAAGAATTGGTACGTTAAGCAGCGAATATTTCAACAACTTAGCCGGGAGAATATGCAGGCAGAGCTACAAATGCTCAGGGCACAAATACATCCGCATTTTTTATTCAATACACTCAATAATATTTACTCTTTCGTTTTAACAGGTGATCAACGGGGCGCCGGTTTGGTTGATAAATTATCTGGTATGATCGACTATATGAGGACAGAAGGAGAACATACTTTGGTGGGGCTGGAAAAAGAAATTAAACTAATAAAGGATTATGTTGGTTTAGAAAAAGTAAGATATGGTGATCGACTTGAACTTAGTATTGAGATCAATGGTGAACATCAAAATAAACTTATCGCCCCTTTGTTAATGATCCCTTTTGTAGAAAACTGTTTTAAGCATGGAGTCAGCGTTATGCGTGGCAACCAGTGGATAAGTCTGACAATAAATGTAGCAGGCGACCGGCTTGATTTTGATCTACGCAACAGTAAACCGCCCAACGCCCCTGAACAAAAAAATAAAAAAAATATAGGATTACTGAATGTAAAGAAACGATTGCAACTGCTTTATCCTGGTGATCATATCCTGGAAATAAATTCGACAGAAGATATCTATGAAGTCCACCTGGTACTGCCATTACAGGGAGAGGCTGTTTCGGAAAAAGTACAAACCCCACTACTTAAAAAACCCGCTTATGTCTGAAAGGAAAATAGTCTGCCTCGCAGTAGATGACGAACCGCCTGCATTGGAAGTATTGAAAAAATATATTGCTTCTGTGCACTCTTTGGAATTAGCAGGCATCTGTGTTGACGCTGTCGACGCTTTGAATATCTTGCAAAAGCAACCTGTTGACCTGTTGTTCCTCGATATACAAATGCCACAGATATTAGGAACTGATTTTATCCGCACGTTAAGAAACCCGCCCAGAGTAATTTTTACAACCGCTTTTCGCAAATATGCTGTAGAAGGTTTTGAATTGGATGCTGTCGATTACTTATTAAAGCCTATCTCATTTGACCGCTTTTTAAAGGCAGTAAATAAGGTCATGCAAACATCTCTTAAAGATGCAACGGAAATTGATAATAGCAGCAACAAGATTGGCGAGGCAGGACATATTAATTTCCGGAGTGATCGAAAAATGATAAAAGTAGCACTGAATGATATCCTGTATATTGAAAGTATCAAAGATTACATAAAAGTCATTACAGCAACTGGTACGGTGATCACGAAGCAATCAATTTCATCTGTAGAAGAAATGTTGCCCAAGGAAAAGTTTGTTCGCATTCATCGTTCCTATATTGTCTCGGTTAGTAAAATTGAATCATATAATCATGAACTTGTATGGATCGCTAAACAGGAACTGCCAATAAGCAGAATGTATCGTCTCGAGGTAACGCGTATATTAGAAATCTAAACCGGGCGACGATCGGCGTCTTATTTTATTATTGTAGTAGTTCCCTTCAATTGAAATTTTTTACCGTCAAATCCCTCTGCACTTATTATCCATACAAAGGTTCCGTTGTTTTGCAACTGACCGTTTACCTTACCATCCCACCCTTTTATCATGTCGGAGGTTTTAAAGACCAATGCACCCCAGCGATCATAAACAGAAAAATAACCGAGGCTTTTAATACCATTGTACCTTGGTCTTAGCAGATCATTCAGCCCATCACTATTTGGAGTAAAAGCTGAAGGGACAAAAACACCCGGTGAGTTGAAAACCCGGATCATCACGGAATCCAAAGCTTTGCAACCAATACCTGTCGTTGCAGTTAAATAATATAACCGGTCATTTTGCAATATAGCTGTGGGATCATATCCATCAGTAGTAGTCAAACCATCTGCGGGTGACCAGGTTAGAACAGGAGCGCCATTGAAATCTCCAATCCAATTTGCATTCAGCTTAAACGGAATATTCGCCTGGACAGAAGTATCCTTTCCGGCATCAACATAAATGTCTTCGACATGAATTTGTTTGGTGATATCGTTTGAGACACAACCATCATCGGCATCGACGGTAAGATGAAGGATTTTATTGCCCCCCTGGGAATAAGTGTGAATGGGATTTTGTTCCTTTGAAACCGAACCATCACCAAACTTCCAGCTCCATTGAGTAATTGTTGTTCCACTATCAACCTGCTGTCCGAAAAAATTGAGAGGCTGTTTCCAGCACCCGTCTCCGGCTTCAAGAGTTACTACAGGTGTAGGAAGGATCGAAAAGGTTTTTGTTATAGTATCAGACATGCAATCATAGATACTATTCACTGACAGCGTAAGTTGATGTGTTCCTTTCGAAAGGTTTGAAAATACCGGTTGCTGATCAGCCGAAAGAATTCTTCCGTCCAATGCCCATGACCATTGTGACACAATTCCGAAAGCACTGCCTGACCAGTCTTGTATTCCTACTGTTTTATCTGTACATGTGTCAGACAATAAAAAATCAGCAATAGGTTTTGCTCCGATATTAATTAGTTTTTCGATCGTATCACTTACACATCCATCCATCCCTGTAATGACGTGTTTTACAACGTACGCTCCCGGCAAAGAATAATTATGTGTGAGTGGATTTTTAATACTACTTGTTGATCCATCACCAAAGTCCCAATAGAATTGCTTTATCGTTGTGAATGATTCTGATTGATCGGAAAAAATTACCGGGTCACCAATACAGGTGGAATTATTCGCGAGGTTCGTTTTAAAAACCGGGTTCAGTGAAGTACAAAACTGCTGAAGATTAAATCCTCCCCCGGTGGCCCCACTAAATCCCCAATAAACCATGGGATCATCATTAAAAACCTTCCCTACAAGATCAATCTGAGCCTGCAGGCGAAATTGCCCGTCAAACCATGTAGTCAATGTTTTTGCGCTGGCATCCCATTTAATTCGCAATACATGCCACTGGCAATCTTCAATATTATCACTTGTTGCTGAGGCCGGGACAGGTCCCGCAAGATCATTCCCATGTGTAACCACGCCGTTTAACTGAATACTTATATGATCGTAAGATGGATCATTGCGACGAAGGTTTTGCCAGGTGTCTAAAGAGATGCCAACAGAAGGCGATACACCTTCGAAGCCAAGGCCTTCGCCGATGGCGCCGATATTTGTACTAATTGGCTGAAGAACAAAAGCAATTCCGTCAGCTCCTGTAGAATCGATGCAGCCGAGATATACGTTGAAATAGAAATCAAAAGAATTGGTAAGATCGATCTTATTAGAATTCCAAACGCTGCCACTTTGATTCCGTATCTCGTTTGTAAGAGTATAACAATTACACCGGTTTTGTGTGGCAGAACCGTTAAGGATATATTGAGAAAAAGAAGGCTTCGAAATGAATACAACGACAAGGAACGGAATAAAATAATTCAGCAGCTTCATTTTTCAACCCCGCTTTGGTCAACGTAAAAAAAAAATTGCAGATAGAGAAAGATCAGTTCTTAATCCTGGTCATTTCCATTCCTGATCGTTATTGGTTTCCTTACAGATATTTTATAATTCAAATTTAAACTATAAATACCTAAAAGCCTTCTTCGGGAAGAAGGCCGTTGACGTTAGTGTTCAACATCCATTCAAACGACTGCTTATATAATATCAGGATTTATTATTCTGATTTATCAATTTTCTGCCATTCATCCATTTCCCCATTACTAACCCGTAAGTTGATCAACTTCGTTTTTCCTTCAAGGTGAACAACGTAAGTGAAAGTTTCCCTGGGTTTTTCTATTTCCTGCACAAACATAATGTCGTAATCGTAATAAGAACTTTTAACAAGATGCCTTATATCTCCTGGCAGTCTATTTTCACTATAGGTGCGCATGGTATGAAGCCAGTTTCCCTTTTTGTCATAGTCAACTCTATAATCAACATTGTTGATAGTAAACAAAGCAATCAATGCATCAGGTATTTCGTACCATTTTTCATCTGAAATATCTTTATAAAATCTTGTAAAATTTCTTACTGCTTTTGAACGAACATCACTCCGGTGAAGAGTGCTGACAATAGTTTTTGAAGTTGAGTTCCCCACAGAAGGAATATTATTCAAAAGGTGCAGGCCCGTTTTAGTAGCCTGTCCAAAAGAAATTAAACTGATTGCCAGCATTGGCAATATGATTCCCAAACCGGTGAAAATTATTTTGTTCATAATTGTAAATTTTTTTTCGTCAATGATTTTCTTTTGATTACTAGTCAAAAATAATTTGCCTGGATGCCTAATGGCAACGCCACTGAGTAATGGGCAAAACCCACCGGTAACTGGTCGAAGTAATTAAGCAACAGAAAAGCTCTGAGTTCTCCGGAAAGGAAGGGAAGTTTGTTAATTAAATCAGAACCATTTCATCAAGCTGTCTTTCCGACGGCGGGATACATTAACGGTGGCACCATCGCTCATGACAAGATAGCCCCCTTCACCGCGAATATATTTAGTCACTTCATTAAGATTTACAAGGTGGGAATGATGTACCCTTACAAAAAAATCGAAGTCCTGTAGTTGTTCTTCAATTTCCTTTAAAGTGCGACAGGCGACAATTTTATTTTTGTTTTTCAAATACAAATATGTGTAATTATCATCGGCCTCACATCGCATTACCTGTTCGGCAGGTATTAATTCAAAGCCTTCTGAAGTAGGCACGGCAATTTTTTTGAAACCGGGTTCTTTGTGCTGGATCTGGCTCAATAACATTTGAAACTGTTCAGCAGCCGGAAGTTGTTTTTGAGTTTGTACTTTGTGTACAGCAACAATAAGCTCTTCCGGATCGATCGGTTTTAGTAGATAATCCAGCGCACTAAATCGTATAGCCTTAATGGCATATTGATCATAGCTCGTTGTGAAAATAATTGCAAAGGGAACCTCTTCAAATTTCTCCAGCAGTTCGAAACCATTCATTGCAGGCATTTCAATATCGAGAAATACCAACGATGGTTTTAATTTTTCAATTGCTTCCAGGGCTGCTTTTGCCGAACGGCATTTATCCGCAATTTGCACTTCAGGACAATATTCTTTCAAAAGAATACTCAGGGTGCCGAGACAATGAGCCTCATCGTCTACAAGAATTGCTTTAATCATGAATAACAGGAATTTTAATAATGACCTCTGTCCCTACTGCACAGCCATCGGGCCCGACCAGATCATTAATTTTTACAACTGATTCATCGGAGTGTGCACGTCGCATCATTGCAATACGATCAGCCGTAATCTTAAGACCCATGGATTTGTGCTTTGTGGCCGATTTGCTTGCAAGTTCTGCCGCCTTTCTTCTCCCGATCCCGTTATCAACAACTCTTACATAGAGGTAATTGTCTTCCCGTGATACTTCAATATCCAGCTGACCTTTTTCTTCTTTGTGCATGAGTCCGTGCCATACTGCATTTTCTACATAAGGCTGGATAATAAGCGGCGGAACCTTTAACTCTGATGGATCGAGATCACCGGCAACAGAGATTTTGTAATCAAAATGATTATCGAAGCGCAATACCTCAAGGTTGAGATATAATTCCAACGATTCGAGTTCCCTCTCCATGGAAATAAGTGCAGCCTGTGAGTTTTGAAGTATCATACGCATGAGTCTTGAAAATTTTGTAAGATACCCGGAAGCTTGTGGACTGCTTTTTTCAAGTATAAACCGATTTATAGAATTAAGCGAATTAAAAATAAAATGGGGATTCATCTGGGCGCGAAGAGCCCGCATTTCTAATTCAGTGGCCCGTTGCTGCAGTTGCGTTTTAGTTTCGGAGCTCTCGAGTCTTTGTAATTTCAACTCGTGCTCCAGCCTCTGCCTTTCATTTCTACGTTCGAGTATTATATTTCGAAAGATAACTGCAGCGAGTAACAACAAAATGATGATACCACCAATGAGAATGTTCGTTTGAAGGGATTGTTTTTGTAGTTGTATGTGTTGAATCTCTTTTTCTTTATTCAGGAGTTCAATCCTTTGTTCGAATGTAAATGCGGCAAGTTTTCCCTTGACTTTGTCCGTTAAAATTGAATCGTTCATTGTGACAAATCGACTATAATAAAAGTAGGCGCTATCCGTTTTTTTCAATTTGTCATAAATAGAGTAAAGAATTTGACAGCCATCCCGTATGACTTGTTTTGCCCCCGATTGTTTTGCCATGATCAGTGCCTCCCTTGCGTATGCTAAAGCTTCCGTATTATTTTGCAAGGCGAGATGTGTTTTGGCCAGGTAAACTAATGTGATCATTACCTGGTTACGGTCATTTATTCGTTTATGATAGTTAAGGCCGCGAATAAGGTTCGGCAATGCTTTTGTGTACTCTTTCTGCAGAAAATAATATTTGCCGAGACTCACCAGGTAGAACCTGAGCCCTCTTTGATTGGAAGTGTCAATACAACTGTAATAATACCGGGCAGAATCATATTGCTGTAGCAGGCTATACTGTTCGGCTATTTCACGTACCGGCCTAAAATAGGCACCAAATTTATATTCATATGGCTTTAGATTTCCTAAGGCCTGTAGCAAATAAAATAACGCGGTATGATGATCTTCTATGTCACGAAATAAAATCCCTATCAATGTTAATTGAGTTCTTCTAAGCCAATCATCGCTATTT
>Ga0157376_10002012_pt1 | contig 13620 bp, 8 predicted proteins | sample M45metaG_FD_121801 | JGI IMG/M metagenome (GOLD analysis project Ga0157376, IMG submission 121801) | Miscanthus rhizosphere microbial communities from Kellogg Biological Station, Michigan, USA - M4-5 metaG | ecosystem: Host-associated > Plants > Roots > Rhizosphere > Soil | place: USA: Michigan... | reverse complement strand
CCTCGATCACCGGATAGACAACATAGGCCTGACGTCCTGCCGCCACCTGCCTGCGCACGAACTGCCATACCTCATCTGCCCGGTCGTCGCTGCCGCGTCGCGTCACGATGGGGGTGCGGCCAGGAGGCAGTTCGTCCAGCACGCTCAGATCCAGATCCCCGTAGAGAGCTAGTGCGAGCGTTCGAGGAATGGGCGTCGCTGTCATCACGAGCACGTCCGGTTCCCCCTGGCCGGGCTTCTTCATCAGCCGGAACCGCTGCATCACCCCAAATCGATGCTGTTCGTCGACAACTACAAGGCCAAGCCGCTCGAAGTCGACCTTTTCTTCGATGAGTGCATGCGTCCCGATAACCAGGTCCGCTTCCCCGCGTGCGATGCGCCCTCGTGCCGCGCGTTTGTGATGGACGTCCAGCGAACCGGTAAGGAGGGTGACACGATAGTCGCGCGTAGCCCGCTCCAGTAGCTTGCGTGCGCCAAGGTAGTGCTGCGTCGCAAGGATCTCGGTTGGTGCCATCAGCACCGCCTGGTAGCCATTCTCAATCGCGATCAGCATCGCCTGTAGCGCGACGATAGTTTTGCCCGATCCGACATCGCCCTGCAGTAGGCGCCGCATCGGGCTGGGATGCTTCATATCCTCAACGATCTCGGCCAGGGCACGCTTCTGCGCCGCCGTCGGATGAAAAGGCAGCACCTCGCGTAACGCGGCGCGCACTCGTTCATCCGGCACAAATGCGATGCCGACTCGCTCCCTCGCCTTTCGCCGCTTAATCTCCAGACCCAGTTCGAGGAAGAACAGCTCCTCAAAGATTAGCCTGCGATGCGCCGGAGTGCTCGCTGCCTGCAGCCTGTTCAGCGGCGTCTTAATATCCGGGAAATGCACCTGGTGCAGCGATGCATCGCGGGAAGGCATGCCGAGCCGTTCCAGCATTAAGGCCGGCAGTGTCTCAGGAATGCTTTCGCGCAGCTCGGCGAGCGCGCTGAAAAGCTGCCGGCGGATCCAGCGCGAACCCAGCTTCGAACCACCGAGGCTCTCGTAGATGGGCGTGATGCGTCCCATCTCAAGACTGCTGAATTCTTCGTTCGAATCGGGAAGAATCTCGAATTGAGGCTGAATCATCTTGAAGGCGCGCGACGATCGCGATGCTTCTACCTTGCCGAAAACAGCAACCGTCTGCCCGGCCTGGAAGCGGTCCTTCAAATAGGTCCCGCGAAACCAGATGCATTTCAGCGTGCTCATGCCCTGGCCAAGCGTCATCTCAAAGATGGGCATTGCGCGTGTGCGCAGCAGAACAGAGCCCCGCACTTCGCCAATGACGCTTGCCGTCTCGCCAGCGGCTAGCTCATCAACAGCCCGCGGATTGGCGCGATCTTCGTAACGGAATGGAAGGTGATAAAGAAGGTCTTCTGCGGTGCTGATACCCTTTTGAGCGAGCGACTCCGCGATGCGCGGCCCGATTCCCTTGATGAACTGAACGGGGGTGTCGATCGCGAGCACGCTTTGATGCTACCAGCGAAAATTTGACTGCTACACTGCAGGCACTTCGTACCGCCACCGCATGGATGAACCAAGAGCGCACTCGCTGAGCCTGCAGAGGCGACTGATGCTGTGGGCATTGCCACCGTTGGTCGCCGCTCTGTTACGGCTGCTGCAAACCACGTTGCGCTACGAGGAGATTATCGAGGAGGGAGGACGCCCGGATCAGCGGGATGGCGCCAGCGTGTGGTGCTTCTGGCACAGATGTCTGCTGCCTGCTGCGTGCTTCTTCCAGGGGCGGCCGCGCACCACGCTGCTTATAAGCGCAAGCTTCGACGGCGAGCTCATCGCGCGCACGATTGAGCGGATGGGCTACGAAACAGTGCGCGGATCAAGTTCGCACGCGGGAGCCGGCGGATTACGTGCTCTGGCCCGTGCCGTCTACGATGGCGCGACCGCGGTAATTCCCGGTGACGGCCCGCGTGGTCCACGATATCTGCTCAAGCCAGGCATCACCAAACTGGCGCAATTAACGCAACTACCCGTGAACAGCTTCTATCTTCTGCCGCAACGTAAGTGGACGCTGCGCTCATGGGATGCTCTTATGGTCCCCAAGCCGTTCTCGCGGGTGGTGATGGTATGGGGCCAGCCGGTCCCCCCGCCGGAATCAACGGATGCAGAAGAGCATGTGCGGCTTACAGTTGAGGCGACCCTCGAACGGCTTCGTGAGCTGGCTGAGCGCCACTTTGCAGGGTGACGGGGCGTCACGGCAATAGAATCGATGAGTGCTCGTTTCTGATTTCGACTTTGCCTTACCTGAAGAGCTGATTGCACAGGAGCCGCCAGCCGACCGCGGCGAATCGCGCATGCTTCTGCTGGACCGCACGACAGGCGTTTGGAAGGACGATGTCTTCGCGCATTTACCGGAACGTCTTCGATCAGGAGATGTGTTGGTGCTGAACGATTCGCGGGTTATTCCCGCCCGGCTGTTCGGCTTACGAACTCGCCGTGAGGATGAGCAAAGTGCTGCAACAGGCCGGATCGAGGTATTTCTAACGGAGCAGATCGATACATGGGACTGGAACGCACTTGTAAAGCCGGGTCGGAAGCTCCGGGTGGGCGATGACATCGAGTTTACTGACGAAGGCAGTACGCCTCTTCAGGCGCACATCGTTGCTGCGGGCGAGCGAGGCGAACGGACGCTTCGATTCGAGCCAGTGGCAGATTTCGACAAACGTCTGGATGAACTGGGACACACGCCACTGCCTCCTTACATTCACCGCGGTGACCGGCCGTCAGATCGTGAACGATATCAAACAATTTACGCAAAGCGGCTCGGCTCCGCTGCAGCGCCAACTGCAGGTCTGCACTTCACGCCGGAGATCCTCAAACAAGTTCGAGCGGCAGGCGTTGAGGTTTGCACGATAACGCTGCATGTTGGACTCGGCACGTTTCAGCCTGTTCGCGTCGCAGACACAGCACAGATCAGGCTGCATAGCGAAAGGTACGAGATCAGTGAAGAATGTGCGGAACAGATCAATGCAGCACGAGGGGATGGTCGCCGTATTGTCGCCGCAGGAACAACGACCACGCGCACGCTGGAACATTGCGTTGCCGCAGTTGGGGACGGCCTGCTTCGCCCCCACTCCGGATCGACCAGCATCTTTATCTCCCCTGGCTTTCAGTTTCGTGCCGTGGATGCGCTGCTCACAAATTTCCACTTGCCGCAATCAACCCTAATAATGCTGGTGTCTGCGTTCGCCGGGCGTGACAACACTCTTGCAGCTTATCGCCATGCCGTTCAAATGCGGTACCGATTTTTCTCATATGGCGACTGCATGTTCATCTCATAATCAGGAGCGCCATGCCGACTAATGAAGCTAAGCCGCCGATTTTTCTTCTGGACTCTATGTCCTTCATCTTCCGCGCATACCATGCGATGCAGCGCCAGAGACCAATGTCTACGCGGCATGGCGTTCCTACAGCGGCGACTTATGTCTTCGTCAACATGATCAACAAGCTCCGCCGCGATTTTTCGCCGCACTACTTTGCGGCCATCTTCGACACGATGACGCCCGTCTTCCGTGATGAGCGTGCGAAGGCGATGACATCCGTGCGCAAGTTCAACATCAAGACACAGCAGTTTGAAGAAGTTGCATACGAAGGCTATAAGGCGAATCGCACAGAGATGCCTGCAGATCTTGCCCAGCAACTCCCTTATATCCGGCGTGCGCTTGAGGCATTCCATATTCCCATCATTCAGTATGAAGGCTTTGAGGCGGATGACGTAATCGGAACCCTGGCGCACAAGGCCGAGAGCGCCGGCCACAAGGTATACATCGTGTCGAACGACAAGGACATGCTGCAACTGGTGACCCAGCATGTGCTGGTCTTAAATCCGGTGAAAGACAACCTTGTACTTGATCGCGCGGCAGTGGAGCAGACACTGGGCGTACCACCTGAGCGTGTGATTGATGTCATGGCACTGCGCGGGGATTCAATTGACAACATCCCTGGCGCGCCGGGAATTGGTGACAAGGGGTCGGTAGAGTTGATCCAGCAATTCGGCTCGCTCGAAGCGGCTCTGAATCAAGCAAATGAGGTGAAAAGAAAGAGCTATCGCGAATCTTTGCAGAACAATCGCGAGAACATTCTCCTTAGCAAGGAGTTGGTGACAATCCACTGCAGCGTGCCGGTTGATCTGGAACTGGCAAGGATGGAAACCCAGGAACCCGATGTCGCTGCGGCACGCGCTCTCTTCAACGAGCTCGAGTTCACGACGCTACTCAAGGAGCTGGCACCCGCGATTGACGCGGCGCATGCAGAACTGATCATCGCTCCTACAGACGAGGACTACGCGAAGTTTTTTTCGATAGCGCAGCAAGGCTTCTCGATTGCGGTAGAGGTGACATTTCTGGAAGCGCTGACAGAACAGGTGAGCGAGTCGCAGGCCGAGGCGGTGGAAGATGAAGCGCCAATGCTGCGCACTCTGTCGCTGCTCGATGCAGTTGCCAATGCCGAGCGGACAGAAGCCGCCGGCGAACGAGAACATTTCGTCGCCGTCTCGGCGGAGGAAGGTCGAGCACTGCGCCTCTCTTTGACTTCAGAGACGGGCGCGCGTCTCAAGACACTTCTGGAAGATGCGTCGGTGCCAAAGACTGTGCACGATCTGAAAGCAACCATGCGAGCGCTCGACAATCATGGAATTGCGACTGCGAATGTTCGTGACGACCTCATGCTTTATTCCTATCTCATCAACCCCACACATGCTACGCATCGTCTCGCGGATGTCGTCGCACGTTTCACGGGCAGCCCGCTTTCGGAAACAGGTGAGCGTCAATTGCCCGAGCAGGCTGCCGCGATCTACGCGCTGGTTTCTGCCATGCGCACAGATGTCGAGGCCATCAAGGCGGTAGCAGTTTACGAGATGATCGATCTGCCCCTAGTGTCCGTACTCTTGGCGATGGAACGCACAGGTGTCCGGATCGATGTAAGTGTGCTTGCAGGCTTAGCCGAAAATCTGAATTCCGAAATGTCACAGGTGAGCGAACAGATCTTTGAACAGGCCGGACAGCGTTTCAACCTCAATTCCCCAAAGCAGTTGGGCGAGGTTTTGTTCAACAAGATGAAACTGCCGAAGCCGCTGAAATATGGCAAGGGCAAAGTTGTTTCGACTGCACAGGACGTGCTCGAAGAGCTTGCTCTGCACCATCCTGTACCGGCGCAGGTACTGGCCTATCGGCAGTTAGCGAAGCTGAAATCGAACTATGTGGATTCTCTCCCGCTGCTTGCCGACAGCGACGGACGTGTGCATACCACGTTCAATCAGGTGGGCACCGCGACGGGACGGCTCTCCTCTACCAACCCGAATCTTCAGAACATTCCGATTCGCACAGAGAAGGGACGTGAGATTCGCGCGGCGTTCATCGCGGCACCAGGATGCGTGCTTTTGTCAGCGGACTACTCGCAAATCGAGCTGCGGCTTATGGCGCACTTTTCTGACGATCCGCTTCTGGTACAGGCATATCAGGCAGGGCAGGACATTCACACACTCACGGCATCAGAAGTATTTGGTGTTCCACCGATGTCGATGAGCAAGGAAACCCGCAATCGGGCGAAGGCTGTCAACTTCGGCATCGTTTACGGCATCTCACCATTCGGACTTGCCGCCAACCTCAATATCCCGCAAGCCGAGGCCAGACTTTATATTGAGACTTATTTTGCAAGATATGCAGGCGTTCGCCAGTTTATAGACCACCTGCTTGAAGAGACGCGCGCGACACAGCAAGTGCGGACGTTGTTTGGGCGCGTGCGACCAATTCCAGACATCCAGAGTCGTAACCCTAATTTGCGGGGATTCGCCGAGCGAACTGCTGTGAATACGCCGTTGCAAGGAACTGCAGCGGACATGATCAAGATCGCGATGATCCGGATAGATCAGAAACTGCGGACGCAGAATTTACGAACCAAAATGACGCTGCAGGTCCACGATGAACTGCTGTTCGACGTGCCGAAAGAGGAGATCGAAGCGGCGAGCGCTCTTGTGAAACAAGAAATGGAAAACGTCATCAGACTCAACGTACCCATCGTCGTGGACATCGGAATTGGCCAGAACTGGCGGGACTTGAAAAAACCCTAGTTCACGTACCAAGCGTGCTGCGGATTGCCTGGGCAATGCGTTCCGCGTGCCGTTCCATTTCTTCGCGGGATTCCGCTTCTATCATCACGCGCGCCAACGCCTCGGTGCCACTGTAACGCACGACGACGCGCCCTTTACCGTTCAGTGCGTGTTCCGCCTCTTGTATGCGCTCGCTCACCTCGGGGATCTGTTCCAGGGGCTGCTTCTCTCGGACCCGCACATTCACTATCACCTGCGGGAAGACCTTCAGGTCTGCGACGAGCTGATGCAATGGCTTGCCGGATCGCTGCATGACATCGAGAACCAAGAGCGCGGTAAGAAGGCCATCCCCGGTGGTACTGTGCGATGGAAAAAGAATGTGTCCCGACTGTTCGCCGCCCAGGGTGGCATGATGCTGTCGCATCATTTCCAGCACGTACTTGTCGCCGACCGGTGCGCGAAGCATTCGGATGTGACTCCTCTGGAGCGCGGTCTCTAGGCCCATGTTCGACATCGTCGTGGCTACAACAGTGTTGTCTTTGAGCGCTCCGCGCGCTTGCAGATCGCGAGCGGCGAGCAGTAACACGGCGTCGCCATTGACTACTTTTCCATTGGCATCGGAAAAGAGCGTCCGGTCCGCGTCTCCATCGAGTGTTATGCCAATATCAGCTTTGCGCGCGGTGGTTTCGGCGGCGACAATTTCCGGATGAAGTGCACCGCAGTTCTGGTTAATATTTCGTCCATCTGGACGAGAGTGGGTCAGGTACAGCGTGCCGCCAAAGGTTGTGAATAGTTCCGGTGCGATAGACGAGGCAGCGCCATTTGCGCAATCGAGAACCACACTCTTTCCGCGTAGATTCAGGTCCGGCACTATCTGGCGGAGGTACCGTTCATAGTCATGACGATAGCTGGACTGCACTGGTGGCGGTATTTTCGATTCTTCACGAGGCAATGAATGACCCGCGAGACGCCGAAAGATTTCGTCTTCGATCTCCAGCTCCTGTTGATCTGGCAGCTTATAGCCGTCGTGGCCGAATGCCTTGATGCCGTTGTCCTGCCAAGGATTGTGCGACGCGGAGATGACAACGCCCGCGCTAAATCCACGCGTTCGCGCCAGATAAGCGATGCCGGGGGTAGTGATGATCCCGGCACTTTCGACTGTGGCTCCGCCTTCTCCCAACCCGGCGGCAATGGTTGCACTGATCCAATCGCTCGATTCGCGGGTGTCCATTCCAAGCACTACTCGAGGCTGTGCACCGTGCCGCCTCAGCGTGTGCGTGAGGGCCAGCCCGACCGTGTAGATGGTGCGCGGATCGAGAGGTGTTTCGCCCGCAACTGCTCGAATTCCGTCGGTCCCAAAAAGCTTCCTCATATCTTGTCTTCTATTCGTGACACCGTGCTTGTCACTGTACCTCTTGCGAGCCGTGTCATTAGAAACTCCCCGATCGCGACGGCGGAACTCTCACGTACGAGTCTACCGGCGCTTGTGAAAGTGAGGCTGTAGCCACGCTCGAGAACAGCAAGCGGTGAGAGTGCAATTAGCCGGCCTCGAAGTCCTTCCTGGGCCGCCGCGGACCGCTCGATGTTGCTCATGATCGCGCGGTTACCTCGCGACTCCAAATGCGCGATTGCCTGGCGAAGTCTCAGGCAGCAGTGGTACGGGGAGTGCAACAGTAGATCACCAGATAGCACTTCGACGATGCGATGCGCCGCGAAAAGACGTATTTGCCATATACTGTGTAACCGCTGAGTGGCACTCGTGCATCGCTCGCCCCGTGTTCTTAACGCCTGGAAGCTGCTCTGCTGCAGCAAGCGGTTATGAAGCTGCTGCAGACGGATGTTCTTTGCGTGCAGCAGCACCTGCCACGATCCTGTCAGCCGGAACAGCTGCTCGTCCACTCGCTGTTGTGCCCGGTCCATTTGCATTCGGATCCGAGCGATGGTGGCCTCTGAGGACACGCTGGCGAATCTGCGCTCCGCCAGCGCAATCTTGTACCGGCAGGCACGTTGAAGACGCAACTCCAGCGCATCCATGCGCTCTTGCATTCCTTGCTGCATTGCGGTCAGCAACTCCGCCGCGGCGGAGGGGGTGGGGACACGCAGGTCGGCTGCGAAATCCGCAATCGTAAAGTCTGTTTCGTGGCCTACCGCTGAGACAATGGGAATTGCGGATCCCGCAATCGCTCGGGCGACAATTTCCGTGTTGAACGCAGCCAGATCCTCAGCCGAGCCACCACCACGTGCGACGACGATGGCGTCAACGTTCTTAGCACGGTTGAAATGAAAGATCCCCGAAGCAATTTCTCCGGCAGCCTGCACGCCCTGCACGGAGGCGGGATAGAGCAATATGTTGAGCCCGGCGTGGCGCCGGCCGACGATACTAAGGAAGTCGTGAATCACGGCGCCCGATGACGATGTGACGATGCCAATGCAACGAGGGAAAGGCGGCAGGGCATGTTTACGTGACGCGTCGAATATGCCCTCCTGCTGCAATTTGTTCTTCAATTGCTCAAAAGCGAACTGTAGTGAGCCAGCCCCAACAGGTTCGAGCGCTTCCGCGACGAGTTGAAGCTGGCCCCGATCTTCATAGATCGAGATGTGGCCACGCACTAGAACGTGCAGCGCGGCCTCCGGACGAAAGCGGAGCAGAGCCGCCTGGCGCCGAAAAAGAACAATGGGAAGTTGACCCCTCTCATCTTTGAGTGTGAAGTAGAGATGCCCGGACGGTGCGCTGCGCAGATTCGATATTTCGCCTTCGACCCAACAGTCAGGATAGGATCGTTCGACATGCCCACGGATTGCTGTAACAAGAGCGCTGACCGACCAGATACGCCGTGGCTCTGGTTTTCGATCGGACGGGAAGAGCAGTCCTAGCTGATCCGTAGAATCATTGCGGGAGTCTTCGTTCTCTGGCGGCAAATCTTTCAAACGATGAGTCTACACCGGTGCGGGGTGACTCAGGCGCGGCGCCGGCCGGCGTCCTTCGACTTCGCTTCGATCATCTGGTGAAGTTGATCGATCGTTCGCTGCAAGCCCTCCAGATCGAATGGCCGAACTGGCGCAGCCGAATCGAGCATCACTTCGATGCGGCGGGCGAGGTTTGTACCCTCCGGCAGGCCAAATGTGCCCAGAATGCCTGCGAGTTTGTGGGCTGCGTCCGCCCCCGCCCGGCGAGCGTTGTTATCTGTCGGGTTGGCGCGCAATGTGCGATGCGCCGTACGCAGCACGTCGAGCCGTTCGCGGATGTTCTGTTGACTACGCGACCACAGCGTCGCCAGCAGGTCGTGAAGCTTACCCGTAACCTCTTCAGGAGCCGCGTGAGGAGAACGAATGTCTGCCATGAAATCTCCTAATGGATCTGGTTCCAACCCAGAGTTTGCGAGACCTGCGTCGAGAGCGTAAGAGGGTCGAAGGGTTTGAACAGAATTCCTGCGACACCCAGTTCCGCAAAACGGCGCTGATCGGAGCCCTGAACCTTGGCAGTGAGCAAAATCACCGGAATTTTTGCAGTCGACGGATTCTTTTGAAGCTGAAGGAAGGTCGTGGGTCCGTCCATTGCAGGCATCATCACATCCAACAGGATAGCGTCGGGATGGTCCTTTTCGGCACGCTCCATGCCCTGCAATCCCGAGTTGGCCAGAACGACCTCCCAGCCAGCAACCGTTTCCAGGCTCAGTCCAGCAACCTGGCGGATATCTTCTTCGTCATCAATGATGAGTATGCGGCGTGTCATAAGAGTTGGAAACCATGAACGGCGGCATCCCAGGGACCGCGAACCCGGACGTATGCACATTCTGAGAGGGTGCGCGCAACATGGAGAATACTAACGACTCCACCTCCTGGGCCTGAACCCTGGTCTTGGTAAGAAAGTTCGTTGGACCAAGTTGAAACTGGGCACGCTCCGCGTCGCTCAGATCACGCGCCGAGTACACAAGGAGCGGGAGCGAGTGCAGTTCCGGATGATGCCGCAGCCGTTCCACCAGACCGAGACCGTCGCCATCTGGCAATCCGACGTCAAGAATCATTAGGCTGGGAGTAAAAGAAGCACAGAGCTCGAGCGCTGCTTGCCGCGTGCTGGCATGCAGGACGTGTACTCCGGCACGCTCGAAGGTGGCGCTGATGACCCGCGCAAGATCGAGATCATCTTCAACAAGCAGGATTTCGGCCCAGGTCTTCTGCCGGTTCAGAACTGATGACAATTCTTCAAGGAGATCTGTCTCTTGTGCCGGGACTTGCAGCCATCCATCCGCGCCCAATCCGAGAGTGGAAGATTTGCTTATGGCGTGCGCACTCAGAATGATCACCGGTACTTCCGACGTGCCCGGTTCCTCTTTGAGGATACGGAGAGCCTCCCAGCCCGACATGTCGGGCAAGGTGAGGTCGAGAAGCACTGCAGAAGGCGCCCGCCTTTGCGCGTGCGCGAGAGTCTCGCGTCCACTCGACGCTTCGATGACGTTATAACCATGAAAACGCAGGCTTGCGGCTAAGCTAGTACGCGTCTCGCTATCACTCGTGCTAATGAGCAGCGTCTCTCGCTCGGTATCGGGAACTGGCTCTGGGCGCGCTTGTTGTTGAGGTTCAGCGGGCAGGAACATGCGGAAGATGGCTCCCCCTGAGGGGTTCTGCTCTGCCCAGATCCGGCCTCCGTGCTGGTCCACGATGGTACGGCAGATGGCTAGGCCCAGACCTGTGCCGCCCTTCTGGCGAGAATCCGAGGCGTCCACTTGCTGGAAGCGGTCGAAGATTGTCTCCAGTTTGTCCTCAGGAATCCCGCGGCCTTCATCAGCGACGCACAACGAAACTCCCTCGTTGGATTTTTCGATTTTCACCGTCACGGTTGAATCAGGCGGTGAGAACTTGATGGCGTTGCTAAGCAGGTTTGTCATCACCTGCTGCAAGCGATCTGGATCAGCTACAAAGTCAACGGCTTCCGTGCGGAGAATGAGTTTGACCGATGCGTTGTCAGCAACGGGCGTCACTGCCTCGATGGCCTGCTGCGCCAACTCGGAAATGGAACAGGGCCGGAAACTGAGCGGCGCACGGCCAGATTCCATGCGTTCAAGATCTAAAATGTCATTGATGAGACGGACCAGACGATCAGAATTGTTAACTGCGATGCGCAGCAAGTTAGCAGCCTTCTCATTCACCTCGCCCAGTAGTCCAGTAGAGAGTAGCCCGAGCGATCCGCGAATCGAGGTCAAGGGCGTGCGCAATTCGTGGCTGACAGTAGAGACGAACTCATCTTTCATCCGATCAAGGGCCTGGCGTTGGCTGACATCGCGAAAATTCAGAACGCTGCCGGTTACACTGCCGTGCACCTGCATCGGTGTGAGCGTGAACTCGACCGGAAAAGAGCTTCCGTCTGGTCGATAGAAAATGTCCTGACCATGTGTGCCATCTTTGGCGAAGAGTCCCCTGCGGATATAGCAGTGGGAAGCGCAGGCGGTCGGGCTGCCATAAACATCCTCATGAACGATGGCGTGAACAAAGCGGCCGGTAAGTGCGTTGGGCAGAGTACCGAGCATGCGAGCCGCGGCGGGATTGGCGAAGGTGACGCGACCGTGCTGGTCGGTCCCGAGGATGCCGTCCGCCACAGTGTTAAGAATGGATTCCTTCTGCCGGTTGAGTTCAGTGACGCGCTTCTCCTGAACCGAGCGGCCCAGGAACTGGCCGATAGAGGCGCAGACAGTCTCGACAGTAGCCATGATCTCGACTTCGGCAGCCATGCGCTTGCGGCTGAAGAATTCGATTACAGCGATGACCTGGTTGCCCACGCGAACAGGTACACCCCAGCAGGTAACCAGGCCATCAGATTTCGCGCCGTCTCGCGTGCTGAACCGAACATCATTGTGGATGTCCTCAACCCAGATGGATGCGCCTTGTATCCAGACCTGGCCAGGTAAGCCTTCTCCTGGGGAAAACTCCGTGATGGAACTCTTCGCCAAGGTGGCTGGGAAGACGCAATCGGCAGCCATCCACATACTGCCGTAGCGCAACACCTGATGGCCCGAGTCGGCCCGCCACAGTTCAACGAGATCGAAGCCGAGGTGACTGCCAAGGGCAGAGAGGATCCGCGGTAACGAGTCCTCCGTCGATGCTTCCTGCACTACCTGGCCTACCCCCAATTGCATGGCCAGGCGCCGCTCGCGCTGATTGCGAAGCGTAACGTCGCGCAGAATGCAGCGCACAGCACGGGGTCGTCCCGCTTCGCGCAAACCGAAGAGACTGGCCTCCATCTCCCGGGTGCGTCCGGCGGAATCTTCCATGCGCAAATGCACCTGCTCAATGTGCTCGCCCGCCAAAGCCCGCTCAAATATCGCAGCGGCCTGCGACTGGATCGCGAACGGAAATGCCGAAGCAAAGCCTTCCAGCGTTCGCGCCGACCCTGCGTCGCGGCCGAAGTATCGCTGCCATGCCGAGTTCACATAGAGATACTTGCCCTCGGCTGAGAGCATTGCGATCATTTCAGTCAGATTTTCGAAGTAGTCCTGGTACCGGATCTCCGGTGCAGTGACAGCTGTTAGTGTATCGACGTCATCGGCACGTTCTTTGTCAAGAAGGACGGAACGCAACTGACGCTCGTGGCGCAATTTCAGCAGGCAGATCACTGCGAAGCAGGTCTGCATTGCGCCCCATGCAAGAAATATGACGATAGGTTTGGCAGGGCTCCAGACGAGCCCGCTTCCCGAATACATCATGACTACGATCGTGTAGGCGGTCGAAAGCAAAGTAAGCGCGAACATGGCGAGCCACACCGGCCGGCCGCTTAGCCAATGGGTGAAGAGACGTTCGTGCTGACTCATCGACGAGTGCAAAGGTCAAAACCTTGTTCGGCAAAATGGGGAGCCTGTCTCCAGACAGTTATTGCGTCCTGCAAAGGCACACATGACCCCCAAAAATCCAACAACGTGATGCTTCAACCCAGAGATCTGGCCCAACATTGCCTGCCGCGAGTCAGCCTGCTCGGCAGACAGTCATATCCCCGTAGGCATGTGGGGCGCGTCATCCGAGTCGAATTGCTTCAGGGATAACGCTTGGTGAGTATAGTAGGTAACTCTTACCGATAGTCAAAAGAATTGTCCTAAGTAATCAAAAAATCTTAGTTACTGCACTACTAATGGTGCATATCTTATACATCGGTGAGTAAGAATCCCCAATCCACGCACTCGCGCGCTGAGCCAAAAATGTAAACGGTCCATCCGGATTGGATGGACCGTTTTGGGATTGAAACAACTTAAGCCGTAACCGGCTCAAGCAAGCGGGCCCAGTGGCGCCCCTGTCGCGTGGTGTAGGCCTGTTTGTGATAGGCATAGCCCGCTATCAGTGGCAGCGCGAGGGTGGCTTCGCTGTACACCATCTGTTCGAAGGTCGTGTCCACCTTGCCCCAGGAACTGGCTTCCTTAAGTGTGCTCGAGGAGAGCGCATCATCGCGGACGTCGGCCACCGTGATTTGTATGGCGTACTTGTGCATTGGCGCCTCGGTCCCCAGGATGTCGGCCGCCACAACGATATCCTGCGCGAAGTTCTT
>Ga0157376_10002010_pt1 | contig 13636 bp, 9 predicted proteins | sample M45metaG_FD_121801 | JGI IMG/M metagenome (GOLD analysis project Ga0157376, IMG submission 121801) | Miscanthus rhizosphere microbial communities from Kellogg Biological Station, Michigan, USA - M4-5 metaG | ecosystem: Host-associated > Plants > Roots > Rhizosphere > Soil | place: USA: Michigan... | reverse complement strand
GTGCGTTGCATCGGCATTGGGCGAATTCATGAGCGTCTCTCGAGGCAAAAAAAAGCGGCCCTGCCGGAGCAGGGCCGCCCTATTGTGACGCGTCAGCGTGCGCGTTTGTGCATGCGCGTGTGCACGTTGCCCGGCGCAGCGGGGCGTGGAGCGATCGGATCCGCGTCGACCGTTACGTCGTCGATGAAGATTTCGCCGTCCTTGCCCGCGCTGTTGGCGTCGTCGTACTCGTAGCTGAACTGGATCGTGTGCGCGGCGCCGTCGGCATATGCGCTGATATCGATTGAAACTGCACCATATGCAGCTGCCGTGGCAGCTGTGCGGATATCCACCGTTTGCACGGCGGTTCCGTCGATCGATACCGCGTACAGACTCGAGACATCCGAATTGACGTCGATCAATTGCCAGAAGTTCAGGTAGCGCGGCGCGCCGGCCGGAATGGTGACCGCCTGCGAGGCGGTCTGCACTTCCGCACCGCCTTGCCAGCCACCTAACCACACAGCCCAGATTCCTGTGTGTGCCGGGATGCCATCGTCATCAGTGTTGAAGAACGGTGTTCCGCCACCGGCCTGCGGATTGGAGTCGCTACCGGCCCACGATGGATTCGTGCCGCCGCTTGCCGTGGTCGCCTCGAAGCTAGGATCCTGCACCGGTTGCGGTCCCGGGCCTGCACCCTGGAATCCGTCCTTGAAGATCTCGTCGTTGGCGGGCTGATTGACGGTCAGCGCAACCGGCACGACGAAGTGCGCATGGTTTGGGTCGTTGGTATCAACGCACAAGCTGGCTGAGTAGTTGCCGATCGTGAGCGTGGCCGCATTGACCGAAACGCTCAGGGAGTTCGAAGCGGGGCCGACGATCGGACTGGCTGCACCTGTCACTGCAAGCCAGGCAACATTGGTGGTGGTGGCGCAGCTGTCGGTCGATTCGGTCACGGCGTAGGTCAGAGAGCTGGCCGCGTCGCCGGCGTTGCTCACGCCGAGCGTATCCGAGCCGCTGCCGGCGTAGGCGACGGTGAATGTGAAATTCGCCGGCGATGCGCTGGCAATCGGCCCGGTCGGAATCGGATCGCCGGTCGCAGCGATGTTGAAATTCACATCCGACGCATCGAAGAAGACGTTGCCGACGCAGCGCACACGCACGCGTGCCTGGTTGGTGTCCGGCACGGACGGCACGACCACCATTGCGGTGCCGCTGTTCGGGGTGCTTGCCGTCAGCGGGAACGCGAAGGTCAGGCCGCCGTCGTTGGACAGGTCGAGAGCGACATTCGCGCAATTCACCGGTGCGACGTTGGTGTTGGCGACGTTCCAGGTGACGAGCTGGTTTTCGCCGCGGCCCCAGTTGATCGCCGTGTTCGGACGCGTGACGACGAAGGGTCCGGCCGTAGAGGTGACGTGCATGACGGTATCGGCGCTGATGGTGGTGCCGTACTGCGGTGTGCCCGGCACGCCGTGGTTGTCGCGCACGGTCAGGCGGAAATTCAGATCGCGCGTCTTGGTCGGCCAGGCTTCGCCCAGCACGAGCGGCGCACCGAGCACGCTTTCAATCTTCGGGAACACGCGCGTCGGGCTGGTCGTGGCGTTGAATGAGCGGAAGATCGGTCCGTTGCCTATGTCGCCCTGCGTGAGCGCCGAAGCCGAACCCTTGTCGTACTGTTCCCAGTTGTAGGTCAACACGTCGGCGGCGTCCGCGTCGGTCGCCGAACCGGTCATGGTGAAAGCCGTATGCATCGGGATCGTCAGGCCATTCGTCAGGCCGGCCGCGTTGATGATCGGCACGGCGTCGGTGCTGGCCGTCGGCGCGGCGCAGGCGCCGCCGGTGCCGGCGATCCAGGTGCCGATTTCCTCGAGGCTCTTGGCGTGGAAGTACGGATCCGAATGCGGCTGCAGGTCGTCGGCACCGCAGATGCCCGCATAGGCCATGATGGTCGAACCGCTGCCCGGTTCGTAGGCTGCGCTGGCGGCGCGATTGCCGCCGCCGCAGTTGCTGATCGTCGAATTGAAGGTATGGTTGCCGCCGAACTGGTGGCCGATTTCGTGCGCGACATAGTCGATGTAGAACGCATCGCCGGTCGGATTGGGAAGGCCCGTCGTGCCGCCGGCCTTGCTGCCGGTGCAGGTCGCGCGCAGCTGCGCTACGCCGCCGCTGCCGGTGGTGAACACGTGGCCGATGTCGTAGTTCGCGCTGCCGATCACATTGTTGAGGTTGGTGATGTTCTGGCTGAGCGCGCCGCCGTCATTGCTGTACGGGTCGCCGGCCGCGACCGGATAGATGATCGTGTCGTTGTTGGCGATCAACGTCATGTGCACGCCGAATTCGGTCTCGTAAACCTGGTTGACGCGATTCATGGCCGTCACGACGGTGCCGAGGCCGCAGGCTGCCGTCAGATCGCTCGGACATACCGCTGCGACATAGTTGTGATTCGCCGCAACTGCCGCGCGATACACATGTTGCGTGGTACCCGTCGTGGTCTGGGGTGCCGGCGCCGGCGTCGACAGCAAGCCTTGTCCGGACCCGTCCAGTTCATCGCCGTGCACGCTGCACTGCAACGCATGGCTCGGCGCAGCCAGATCGGCGCGCCGGAAACTCATGTAACGGTTGCTGCCTGCGGTGCTTTCCGGACGCACGACCCACACGCCATCCGCGTCGAACACCATCGCCTGCAGTCCCTGCGACGTGATATCCACGCGCGCCTTGCGTCCCTGCGCATCGCTGCCGGAAAGGCTGACGATTTCCGGGTACTTGTCCTGCAGTTCGTCCGGCATCGTGCGCGAATCGGCCAGCGTGAATTCGCTGAAGGTTCCGTCCGGATGCGGCAGTGCCAGCGTCACCACGCCTGCAGCGTGCCGCGCCGGCGACAACGCCGTGCGAATCGCGTCGACATCGAGCAGCAAAGGACGATAGATCGCAACGGGTGGTGCGTCGGCCGGCAGCGCTTGCGCGGGCGTGCTGTGCCAGAGCGCGCGCGTGGCGTCCGCGGCTGCTGCCGGGTTGGCGCTCAACAGCGCAGCGAGGACGACGGCAGAGCACCACGCGGCATGCTTGATGCGGCGGGCTGATACCTGGATCGACATAAAATGAATTCCCCAAGACATGCCAGGGCTCAGGCCCTGGCGTTTGCAACGAGTCGGATGCGCATGGCGCCGGGCAAGTGTTGCACATGTAACAAGCCGGTGAAACGGCCTGCAGACTGAGCAGGCCGTTCAGCAACTGCGGCGAGTTCAAGTTCCCACGGCGCGGTGCGGCGGGGGCCGCTACGCGCACCGAATTCGCAGCTTGCTGCGCCCGGGAGCCAGCCTAGCCCTCGAAGCCATCCTTGAAGATGTCGTCGGTGATGATGCTGAAGTTGCCGGGCGAGATGTCGAAGAAGATGTTGCCGGTGCAGAACACTTCGATTCGCGCCGTGCTGGTCGCCAGGTTCGGAGAAATGACCTTGGCCGTGCCGGAGTTCGGCACCGCGCTGGCGAGCAACGCCGGAAAGGTCTGGCCGCCATCAGCGGAATACAGGATGTCGACGTTGGCGCAGTTCACCGGCGCCGCGGTCGTGTTGGCGACATTCCAGCTGACCGTCTCGCGGCTGTTCGCTGCCCACGTCGCGTTGGCGTGTGGTGCGGTGACGCGAAACGGTCCGGCCGCGGAAACGACATGCACGATCGTGTCGGTGCTGACGGTTGCGCTGCCGCCAGGATGGTTGTCGCGCACGGTCAGACGGAAGTTCAGATCGCGCGTCGTGGTGGCATAGGTTTCGCCGGGAATATTGCCGCCGTTCGGAATGCCGACCGAGAGATTGTGCGCAAGGATGCGCGGCAGTTCAGGCAGCAGGCGCGTGCCGGCAAGCGTTGGCACGAACGTGCGGAACAGCGGACGGTCGCCGTTGTCGGTTTCCGGCGGCGACGCAGCGCCGAGATCCATTTCTTCCCACAGATAGGTCAGCGGATCGTTGTCCTGGTCGGTGGCCGAACCGGTCAGCGCGAACGGCGTGCTCGCCGGAATCGTGTGCGCAGGCACGCTGGCGACGACCGGCGCATGATTGCTCGTGCTTAAGCTCGTGCCGCAGGTGCTGCCGCCGGCAGCCAGTTGTGCGGCGATCGGCACCAGGCTGATGGCGTGGAAGGTCGGGTCGGAATGCGGTTGCAGATCGCTCGGCGAACAGATGCCGGCGTAGGCCATGATCGTCGAACCGCTGCCCGGCTCGGCGGCTTCCCCCGCCGTGCGATTGCCGCCGCCGCACGAACCACTCTGGCTGTTGAAGCTGTGCAACGCCCCCATCTGGTGGCCCATCTCGTGTGCGACGTAGTCGACCCAGAAACCATCCGTGGTCGGCTGCGACGAACCCGTGACACCCTGCGCCTTGTCGCCGGCCGCGCAGGCGACTGCCACCTCGGCAACGCCACCGCCGCCCGTCGAGAAGACGTGACCGAAATCGTAGTTGGCCGTGCCGATGACGGTGTCGACGTTGCTCTGGTTTTCGCCGAGCATCGTGCCGCCGTCGTCATTCGTGTACGGATCGGTGGCAGCATTTGTATACACCAGCTGGTCGTTGTTGTTGACCAGCTGGAACTGCACGGCGAATTCACTCAGGTAGATGCCGTTGATCCGATTGACGGCCTGCACGATCGCGGCCATGCCGTCGGCGACCGTGCCGCCGAACGTTGCGGTGTACTCGCCGGTGGCGGCGAGCGCCAGGCGGTAGTTGCGCACGTTCGCGCCCGTGACGGTCTGCGGCGCCGGCGTACTGCGGGTCAGTTTCGCGAGCTCGCGCGCGCCGGCGCCGTCGTTGAGGCATTTGAAAGCATCGCTGCTGCTGCCGATCGCGCGCCGATCGAAGCTCACATAGCGATCGCCCGCGCCGAGTTCCACCGGCTGGACCAGCGTCACACTACCCGCGCCGCGGATCATTGCTGAAAATCCGTGCGGCGAATCGTCCAGCCGCGCCTCGATCTGCGCTTGGTCGAGCGCACGCGCGACGTAGCTGCGAATCTGCGGATAGCGCGCTGCCAGCGCCGGCGCCATCGGCTGAGTACGCCACACGGCGAATTCCTGCATGCTGCCATCGGCCAAAGGCAGCAGCAGATGCGTCGGTTCCGCGCTGCTGTGCTCATCGGGTGCGTCGCTCAGTTGCGTGCGCAGCGCGGCGAGGTTCAGCGTCAGGGCACGGTAGTCGTGCAGCGGCGCATTCAGCGTCGCATTGTCGGCCGCTGGTTGCGCTGCGCGGTCCTGCCAGATGGGCTGCGCCGCAAGCGCCGGCAGGCTGAACAGCGACGAAGAAAATACGGCAAATGCGCACAGCTGGAGCTGTTTCGGGAGGAGCTGCATGTTTGGCTACCGGCGGGGGAAGCACGCAGGGTAGCGCAGAGCGGCACACGTGCAAAATTGCTGCACGCGCGGTGGTGCCTGCCGGAAAGCGCAGACGAAAAAATGGTGGCGGCTCCGCCAGCCACATCTCGGCACGATGAAACGCATCGCGCGCGGAGGTGAGCGCCGGCACAGGGATGTGCCGGACGGGAAGCATTCCAGGGATGGCTGCTTGAGAGAACTCTACTGACAGGTCTCGACGACCAGTCAAGAAAATGGTGGCGGCTCCGCCAGCCACATCCCGGCACCCGAATCATTCACTACCGTTGCTGCCTTCCGGCCCTGGCGGAATTCGCAAACTATCGTCGCGGGAGGACCAACGGAGCCACCGTAGCCTCGGTGTAGCGTGCTGAGCACGCTACATATCAAAATCTGGCGGAGAGAGCGGGATTCGAACCCGCGAAGCGGGTATAAGCCGCTTACACACTTTCCAGGCGTGCTCCTTCAACCACTCGGACACCTCTCCGTAAAATTCCCGCACGAGCGGGATTGTTCAGCCCATCCTGGGCTTCACCCTCGCTGCGCGAGGGCCAGCCTGCGGCTGTCCAAATTCGTTCCAGACGAATTTGTCGAACCCGCGAAGCGGGTATAAGCCGCTTACACACTTTCCAGGCGTGCTCCTTCAACCACTCGGACACCTCTCCGGGCCCCGCATCCCGCAGGGTCGGCGAGGATACAAGAGGGCGCCAGCGCACACAAGTTTCAGAGCGCTTGGTAAGCGTGCGCCAACTTGGCACAATCGACGCTTGTATCCCGCGCGCCGAGCATCATTTCCTTCCCATGTCCTATCAAGTCCTTGCGCGCAAGTGGCGGCCGAAGCGTTTCTCCGAGCTGGTCGGCCAGGAACACGTGGTCCGGGCGCTGACCAATGCGCTCGATAGCGACCGCATGCATCACGCCTTCCTGTTCACCGGCACGCGCGGTGTCGGCAAGACCACGATCGCGCGCATTTTCGCCAAGTCGCTCAACTGCGAGCGCGGCCAGTCTTCGAATCCGTGCGGCGAATGCTCGTCGTGCCGCGACATCGATGCCGGCCGCTTCATGGACATGATCGAAATCGACGCGGCCAGCAACACCGGCGTCGACGATGTGCGCGAGGTGATCGAGAACGCGCAGTACACACCGTCGCGCGGCCGCTTCAAGGTCTATCTGATCGACGAAGTGCACATGCTCAGCAAATCCGCCTTCAACGCCTTGTTGAAGACGCTCGAGGAGCCGCCGGAGCACGTCAAGTTCCTGCTTGCCACAACCGATCCGCAAAAGCTGCCGGTGACGGTGCTGTCGCGCTGCCTGAAGTTCAATCTCAAGCGTCTGCTGCCGGAGCAGATTTCCGGGCAGATGCGTCACATCCTCGGGGCCGAAAGCATCGCGTTCGATGCCGAGGCGCTGGAAGAGCTTGCGCGCGGCGCGGACGGATCCCTGCGCGACGGTTTGTCGTTGCTCGACCAGGCGATCGCCTATGGCGCCGGCAGCGTGCACGCAGCCGAGGTGCGCCAGATGCTCGGCACGATCGAGCGCGGCCAGGTGTTTGCCTTGATCGAGGCGGCCCATGCTGGCGACGGCACGCGCCTGATGGGCGAGGTCGACCGGCTGGCGGAATTCTCGCCCGACTTCGGCGGCGTGCTCGATGAGATCGCTGCGGCGCTGCATCGCATCCAGCTCAAGCAACTGGTTGCCGACTACGCCGCGGAAGAACGCGGCGGCGATGCGCAGATTGCCGAGCTGGCCGCGGTCATGCCGGCCGAGGAAGTGCAGTTGTTCTACCAGATCGGCGTCAACGGACGGCGCGACCTGGCGCTCGCGCCGACACCGCGCGCCGGCTTCGAGATGACGCTGTTGCGCATGCTGGCGTTCCGGCCCGGCGAAGCCATTGCGATGCCGCCGCGTCCAGCCACTGCCGCTTCCGCTGCGGCGCCGAAACGCCCGGTCGAGCAGCGTCCCATGCCATCTGCTGCGCCGCCGCCGCCTCCGGCGCAGGTGAAGCCGCAAGCTGCTCAGAGTGTACAAAATGCGCAAAGTGAGCAAAGTGGAAAAAGCGACTATGCGGCGCCGGCCAACCTCGCCAGCGACTGGCCGGCGTTGATCAAGGCGGCCGGCCTCGGCGGCCCGATGGGCCAGCTGGTGCAGAACTCCGTGCTGCTCGGCATCGAGAATGGCCTGGTGCGTCTCGCGCTGAAGTCCGAGTTCGAACACTTGATCACGCCATTGTTCGTCGACCAGATGCAGGCCAAGCTGAGCACCGCGCTTGGCCAGAGCGTCAAGGTGAAATTCGAAAAGGCGGCGGGCTTGAGCGAAACCCCTGCCGAAATCGCCGGGCGCGAACGCGCCGGCCGGCAGAGCGCGGCCGAGCGCGCGCTCGACAGCGATCCGAAGGTGCAGGGCCTGTTGCGCGACTTCGATGCGCGCATCATTCCCGCGTCGGTCAAGCCAGTCTGATTTGTCTGAACCTAAGGAGAAGCTCATGCGCGGACCGATGGCGCAACTGATGCAGCAAGCGCAGAAGATGCAGGAAAACCTCAAGCGCGCGCAGGAAGAACTGGCGAAGCTCGAGGTGACCGGCCAGGCCGGCGGCGGCGTGGTCAGCGTGGTGATGAACGGCCGGCACGAAGTGCGCCGCGTGAACATCGACCGCAAGCTTTTTGCCGACGATCCGGAGATGGCTGAAGATCTGGTGGCCGCGGCCATGAATGACGCCGTCAACAAGGTCGCCGAGGCAAGCCAGAAGCAGATGGGCGACGTAACCGGCGGCATGAACCTGCCGCCCGGGTTCAAGATGCCGTTCTAAAGGAGCAGGGGCGAGAGGCGAGAGGCGAGGGACGAGAAAAGCACACATCTCGTCCCTCGTCCCTCGTCCCTCTTCCCTCATAGATGTCCAGCTCGAATCTTCTCGACGAACTGATCGAAGCGTTGCGTTGCCTGCCCGGTGTCGGGGCCAAGAGCGCGCAGCGCATGGCCTTCCACGTGCTGGAGCGCGATCGCGCCGGCGCGAAGCGCCTCGCGGAAAAACTCGCATCGGCGGCCGAGCGCATCGGCAACTGCACGCGCTGCCGCACCTTCAGCGAGGCGCAGGTGTGTTCGATCTGCAGCAGCAGCGCGCGCGATCCGCACACGTTGTGCATCGTGGAAACACCGGCGGATCAGCTGGCGATCGAGCACGCCACCGGTTTTCGCGGGCGCTACTTCGTGCTGCTCGGCCGCCTTTCGCCGCTGGACGGATTGGGGCCGAAGGAACTCGGACTGGACCTGCTTGCCGCGCGTCTCGGCGAGGGCGAAGTGAACGAATTGATCGTCGCCACCAACCCGACCGTCGAAGGCGAAGCGACCGCGCACATGCTCAGCCAGATTGCGCGCCATGCCGGCGTGCGGGCGACGCGGCTGGCGCACGGCGTGCCGCTCGGCGGTGAACTCGAATACATCGACCGCGGCACGCTGGCGCATGCCTTCGGCAGCCGCCAGAATCTCTGACCGACACCAACCGGGAACGATCATGTCCGACACGTTGTTTGCGAAGATCATCCGCCGCGAGATTCCCGCGCAGATCGTGCACGAGGACGATGACGTGCTCGCTTTCCGCGACATCAATCCACAGGCGCCGGTGCACGTCCTGTTCATTCCGAAGAAACCGATCGCCACGCTCAACGATGCCGGCGACGCCGACGCATTGCTGATCGGCAAGCTCGCCCTCAGCGCCGCCCGCTGGGCCAAGCAGCAGGGGTTCGCGGAAAATGGCTATCGCTGCGTGATCAACTGCAACAACGACGGCGGACAGACGGTGTTCCATCTGCATCTGCATCTGCTCGCAGGACGCCGGATGGAATGGCCTCCTGGCTAAAAGCGAACAGGAACAGGGAGAGAAGATCGACTGGTTTGCAGCTCTTATCCGATCCCCGTTCCCGCTCTGTTAGTGGTGCGGACCCCGTACGATCACCACCGGCGGCGGATTCCACCAGCCATAGAAGCCGGGGCCGAAGAACGGATCGCCGTAGAACGGGTATGGCGCGTAGCCGTCCGGGTAGCGGCGCTTCGGCCACAGATAAACGCCGTCGGCGTCCACATGTGCATAAGTATAATTGTAGTCGCCGACCTGGTGCTGCTCGGTGCCGGCCAGGCTGCCGACCACGGTCAGATCGCGGCCATGCGTGTACACCGCCGGATCATAGAAGCCCTTGCTGCAGGCGATGAAGCGGCCCTCGCTGCTGTCGTGGCGGATCGGGCGCGAATCCGCATACAGGTCGCGCGCCAGCACCTCGAAGCAGGTGCGGTCGTTCTTCGGTTCGACCTTGATGATTTCGCCGCCCCAGCGCACGCGCGCGTTGGCCGTGTTCTGCGCGACCGCCTGTTGTGGGGTCAACGTTGCGAATCCGGTGCCGGCGACCGGCGCGGGTACGGTGGCGCAGCCGCCGAGGGCGAGCGCGCCGAACATGCTGACGAAAATGACAAGGCGCATGGGACCTCCTATGGCGTGGCAAGCAACATGCTGTCGAAGTTGACCGTCGCCGAGCGCGTCGGCATGTCGCTGAACGGTGACGTCGGACAGCTCTCGTTCAGAAACATTCTATCCGGTGGCGATGGCTGCAGCATGAACGCGCAGCACGGCAACGGCGCGCGCGAACAGGCGTACCGCGGGCAGCGGCGGTGCCGCAAAGGCGTAGCGCAGACTGGCGTATTCGCGCAGCAGGTCCTGCAGGCTCTCGCCGCGCATGCCAATGTTGTGCAGCCGTTCGGCGAAAGCCAGCGGCCCTTCCGCGGGCGCGCGCGTGACGCCAACTCGAGCCAGTTTGCCGCACAACTTCAAGTAGGCGGCGTCGAGCGGATCTTCGGTACGGCGCGGTGTGCGCAGCGTCCACCAGGCGAACAGGCCGAGCAACAGCGAACTCGACGCGATCAATACCGCCATCAGGTTGTTGTAGTCGGCCTTGTCGATGCCGAACGGCGTCAGCAGGCTTTGCTGGCGCAGCACGCTGAACTGCACGATTGCCTCGTTCCAGACGCGATTGACCAGGTCGAACTGGTTGCGCAGGGCGAGCAGCCAGCCGGCCTGATACCACTGCGCGGTCGAGCCGGCAGCGGCGCGCGAACCGAGTTCGACGCGCTCCGGGCTGACCGCGGCGGTCGGATCGACGCGCACCCAGCCGCGATTTTCCAGCCAAACTTCCGACCAGGCGTGCGCGTCGGATTGGCGCACCACCAGATAGCCGCCCACGCCGTTGAAGTAGCCGCCCTGGTAGCCGGTGACGACGCGCGCCGGAATGCCGGCGGCGCGCATCAGGAACGTGAACGCCGAGGAGAAATGCTCGCAGAAGCCGCGTTTCTCGCCGAACAGGAAATCGTCGACCGTATCGCGCGCCAGCAGCGGCGGGTTCAAAGTATAAAAAAACTCATTGTGGAAAAGTTGCAGGGCGGCGGCAATGATCTTGTCGTCGCTGCCCAGTTGCGCGCGCCACTGCTGCGCCAATTCGGTTGCGCGCGGATTGAAACCCGGCGGCAATTGCATGGCCAGGTGCCGATGCTGCCGGTCGAGCACCGGTTCGAGCAGGTAGCGTGGCGCGGACGTGGCGCGATAACGCAGCAGCTGGTCGACCGGCGAGTGGCTGACCAGGCTCATGTCGGCGCCGCGCACGGCGTTGTCGGGGATGGAAGTCGGCACGTCCAGCGCCAGCAGCCAGTGCCGGTCGGTCGGTTCCAGGGTGACCTCGTAGCTGATCTGCGGACCAAATACCTGCGGATTGGCCGGGTTGGCGTTCGCGAAGTATTCCGGACGCGTCCAGTCGCGGCCGTTGAATTGCCATAGGACCGGCCCGCGCCAATACAGGTCCGCGCGTGGCGGCGCCGCCTGGCCATCGAAGGTGACGCGGAATGCCGGGCTGTCGTCGATCAGCAGTTCCTGGATGTTGCCCGGCGACATCGAATCGCCCAGGCCGGTACGCGTCGACGCGGCATCGCCCGGCGCGCCCCACAACGGTGAACCAAGGCGCGGAAAGAACACGAAGACGCACAGCGCCAGCGGCGTCGCGGCGAGCAGCGCGCCGGCGCCGCCGCGCAGATCCTCCTGCAACGCACGTCGCCAGGTGCGCGCCGGCGCAGCGGCACTGCGTGGCTCGAGTTCGCGCAGCGTCGCCAGGAACAATGCCAGCGCCGCGAACAGCAACAGCGAAAAGCCGAGACTGCTGTTGAACAACAGCGCGCTCATCAAGACGAAGCTGGCGAAGCAGATCGCCGCGCGTGCGTCGCGCCGCGCATCGGTCTCGAGCAGCTTGAGCACCAGCATGGCGCTGGCCAGCGCGCTGCCGGGTTCGCGGCCGAAAATATTGCCATAGTGGAAAATGACAACAATGGGAAAAAGCAGCACCAGCGGCAGCTTCAGCCAGGCCGGGATGCGGCCGCCGCCACGTGCGCGCTGGATGCAGCGTCCGGCATACACGGCCAGGATCATGCCGGCGATCAGCGGCGGCAAGCGCCACAGGTGCGGTGCCACCGCTGCCAGCACACTCGCCGCGACCAGGCCGAACTGCAACTGATCCAGTCGAATGTGATCCAGGCGTGCGATGGCGACGCTGGTGCGCTTCATGGTGCAGCTCCCGGCAGCAGTGCCAGCGCGCGCAGGCAGGCATGGCGATGTTCGGGGCCGAAGCCGGCATCGATGCGCAGGTCGGGAAGCAGCAGTGCATACCGTACTTGTGCCGTCTCGGCCATGCACACCCAGCGCGCCAGTCTGGAGATGCGCGCCTCGCGTTCGAGACCATGCAGCGCGCCGAAATCCAATACGGTGTCGCGGCCGCGGCGTTGCTCGAATTCCTTGACCAACAGCGTGTCGTGGCGCGCGCTGGCTTTCCAGGCGATCGTGCGCAACGCGTCGGTCGGATGATAGCCGCGCAGCGTCGCCAGTTCGTCGCCGCTGCGCCGCACGCTCAATTGCTCGGCGTCGCTGCCGCCGATCGGCAGGGGCGGAGCATTCGCCTCGAGGCGTGGATAGACCAGCGCGGCAAATTCCGGATTGAGCCAGCTCCACACGTGAAACATGCCGAATGGATATTCGCTCCAGACGCGGATGCGTCCGAACTGCCGCCAGCCACGCTGCGCTGCCGGCAACTCGATGCGCACGTGGCCCGCTGTGTCCGGCGCCAGGTCGAACACGGTTTCGACGTCCTCGATACGCAAGCGCAGGCCGCGCCGCGCGCGCGCGCTGGCGTGGAAATGCAGATCCAGCTGCAGCGCATCGCCGGCGTGCCCGGGCAGCGCGCGCAGTGCGCGCAGCTCGACGCGATCGACCGCGCGAAACGCCTGGAACACACTCTGGTACGCAGCAGCGGCGAGCAGGCAGGTCAGCAGCATCGCCGGATTGTTGTTGTAGTTCAGCGCGCCGAGCAGCATGGTCAGCAACACGGCCGAGAACATCAGGCCGAAGCGCGTCGGCAGCACATAGATGCGTCGGCGATGCAGCAGGATCGGCAGCGCTTCGGGTTGTTTCAGGCGCGTCAGTGCCGGCAGGCGGCGCTCGGCCATGGCGAGCAGCTGGGTCCAGCGCGAAGCGATGGCGCCTTGCGGGTTCATGTCAGGAATGCGCTCAGCGGTTGCCCGGGTCAGCGCGTGTGGCAACCGCGATCAGCGTACCGGTACGCTGGCGAGCAGCGCCGATGCGAGCTGCTCGCGCGACTGGTTGCTGGTGCCGGCGGGAATGAGGCGGTGCGCGGCCGCGCCGATGAACACCATCTGCACGTCTTCCGGCAGGCAGTAACCGCGGCCGGCAAGCACCGCGCAGGCACGCGCGGCGCTGAGCAAGGCAATGCCGGCACGCGGCGACAGGCCGACGCGGATATCGGCGTGGCCACGGCTGGCGGCAAGCAACGCCTGCACGTAGTCGATCAGTGCCGGACTCACCAGCACCGCGGCAACCGCGGCGCGGATGCGCTCGATCTGCGCGGCATCCAGGCAAGGCTGCAATTGCGAAATCAGTTCGCGGCGATCGGTCGCGGCCAGCAGTGCGCGTTCGGCGTCGCGATCTGGATAGTCCAGGCCGATGCGCAGCATGAAGCGGTCGAGCTGCGAATCCGGCAGCGGATAGGTGCCGGCCAGATCGAGGGGATTCTGCGTCGCCACCACGAAGAACGGCGCCGGCAGCGTGTGCGTGACTCGATCCACCGTGACCTGCTGCTCCGCCATGGCCTCGAGCAACGCACTTTGTGTTTTCGGCGTGGCGCGGTTGATTTCGTCGGCCAGCACCAGTTGCGCGAACAGCGGGCCCGGATGGAACTTGAAGGCGCCGCCCTCGCGTTCGTACACGCTC
>Ga0157376_10002004_pt1 | contig 13648 bp, 7 predicted proteins | sample M45metaG_FD_121801 | JGI IMG/M metagenome (GOLD analysis project Ga0157376, IMG submission 121801) | Miscanthus rhizosphere microbial communities from Kellogg Biological Station, Michigan, USA - M4-5 metaG | ecosystem: Host-associated > Plants > Roots > Rhizosphere > Soil | place: USA: Michigan... | reverse complement strand
TGCATTTGTTGATGGCGGCGTAAGCATGGCCAATAATCCGGCCCTGCAATTACTAATGGTAGCGACCCTGAAAGGATTTCCTTTCCACTGGAAGATGGGAGCAGGTAATATACTCCTGGTTTCTGTTGGAACAGGCCTGAGCCATTGGGCAAAGATTCCGGAGCAGGTATCAAAAAATAATTTATTGAACTGGGCGCAACAAATACCTGATATGCTAATGCAGGATGCCAGCTGGAATAACCAGGCTATTTTACAATGGCTTTCGTCTTGTGACACGAGGTGGCCGATTGATGGTGAAATAGGTGATTTAAAAGACGACCTGATTACTTCCGGGGGAGATAACAAGGCGCTGCTTTCTTATCTCAGGTATAATTTATGGATTGAAGCCGGCACGCTTAATACCCTAATGAATAAAACCTACACCCAAAAACAGGTAGATGATCTGGATGAAATGAGCAATGCAGACAGCCGGTTCGAACTATATGAAATTGGCAGTAAAGATGCTGAAACAAAAATCTTAGTATCGCATTTTCCGGACACGTTTAAAATAGCCAACTAAAAAGCAGGTACCACTTTAGTAATAACAATAAACAAGGAATACAATATGCAATTGCTGGATCAGATCACTATCAATCGCAATGCAAATAATATTGCACAAATACAATTACTGCAGGGCGATCTTACGGCCATTTCAAAAGAACATGCAACAGATATTCTTATTCTTTCTGCTTACCCGGGAAGTTATGTGCCGGTACCCAGGACTTTGATTGCAGCTTTGTATAATAAAGGCATTGATGTAGCAGAAATGGCCAGACACAAGGCAGTAGACCTGCGCGACCAGCTGGGCTGCTGGCTATCAGAACCACTGAGTGAGCAACAGCAGGAGCAATTCAATTTTAAAAGAATTCTCTGTTTTGAACCATGGGCGCAAACAAACGATCAGGCTTCTGTGGTAGGCAATATTTTTCGCTGCATTAATACATTTGCATTTAATGAGCATAATAATGTTATAGCCATGCCTGTACTGGCAAGCGGCAAACAAAGGGTGCCGTTTGAAAAAATGTTGCCAGCCATGCTGGATGCCAGCATTTTCTGGCTGGAAGGCGGGCTGCCCATTACCTGTATAAAGCTGGTATTGTTTTCTGATGAGCAGGCAGCTATTGCCTTACCGGTTTTTACAAGGGCAAAACAGCAAAATGAATTGAAGCAATCGGTTAGAAACGGAAATATAACGGGAACGGACGCCCTAAAAATGCTTGAAACAAAAAAAAGCGAGCAGCTGCCCGGAGAAGACAGCCTGCAGATTGTTAGTTCAGAAATAAAGGAAATGGCTGAAAAGGAACAGGAAAGAAACCCATTACCTCCTTTTGTGCCGCCGCCGGCACCTTTCCCCGCACAGGATATAAGCAATAAAAAAAGTAAGCAGCCATTGCCAATAACCCCTCCTGATGCGTCGATACCCCGAAAAGAAGCGGCAATGCCAGCAACTGCCGATCCCGTTCCCAATGAATACGACTATTTTGTCAGCTATGCGCATAAACACACGGAGGAAGTAGACGCGTTTGTAAAAAGTATGCAAGCCCGGAATAAAAACATCTGCGTTTTTTATGATAAAAGCAGCATTCCGGCCGGAGGATTGTGGATTAAACAGATTTCAGATGCCATTCAGAAATCAAAAAAAGTATTGATTTTTCTTTCGCCCGATTACAGCGCTTCCATGGTTTGCTGGGATGAATTTCAATGTGCCAAGTTGATAGAGTACAATAGTAAGAAGCAAATCATTCAAACCATTTATCTCTATAACGATGCAGCGATGCCTCCCATAATGGGTATTTACAGTTGGGCAGATTGCCGTGAGGGGGATAAAGAAAAACTGGAAAAAATGGCCATCAGTCTTGTTTCTTAAAAGCGCAAGTACCCCATTTGTAGTATTGCAGTAAGCCGTTCTTTATTTAATTTCAGTGCCCCTAATCTGTATCTCCATTTATTCAAAGATTGTCATAAGCATATATGGCGTGCACCGCCATTGTCAACTACAAAATTTTTAGCATGAACAACAGTAAAATGCTTGTCAGGGGCCAGAAACAGGAAGTACCTGCAGCACCGGCCGAACAGGGACTACAACTAACGGAAGTCTATACCATTGCCGGTGCCACACGCGAACTGGCAGCACCGCATGAAATAGATCTTTCAGGCGATAAAGTAGCAGAGTTTGTATTTGATGATGACACCACCTGGCTTTGCGATGCCGGTTCACTGCACGATCTTTTTCCGGATGCAGACAATCCAACCCGGTCTGGTGAACCGTTTGTTTTGCCCTCCGCATTGGTGAACCCAAATAGTGAAAGGGGTTTTTTTGGTGATATTGCTTTAAAGCTGGTAAGAGTATTTATCAAAACCGGTGTACAGGATGCAATAGGATCAATCGCAAAAAACCTGGAAGACAAACATCTGGAACAAAAGGAAGGTTTGTTCAGGCTTGACAAAGCGTTTAATCTGCAGCCGTTTAACGGAGCAAAATCGCAAACCCCCTTCCTGCTTTTTATACATGGTACCAATTCTACTACCAAAGGCGCTTATGGGCATCTGGCAGGTAGTGAAACCTGGAATTTTATTCAGCGCCAGTATGGAGACAATGTGCTTGCATTTCAGCACAGAACACTTACGCAAAGCCCGCTTGATAATGCCATACAACTGGCAACGCTATTGCCGGCCGATTCAGTTTTACACATAGTAAGCCATTCGCGCGGAGGACTTATAGGCGATATTCTTTGCCGTTACAACAGCATTGCCGGCGGAAATAAAATTGGCTTCTCTAAAATCAATACCGATTTGCTGGCAAAGGAAACCGGCCGTGAAAAGGATATCAGCAATATAAAAGAACTGGATGAAATTTTTTCAAAAAAGGAAATCACGGTTAAGAAATTTGTGCGCGTTGCCTGCCCCGCCGCGGGTACCAAACTTGTCTCAAAAAGGCTAGATCATTTCTTTAATATTTTCCTAAACCTTTTAGGCGGAAACACCAATCCATATGTAATTACGCTTAAAGCACTGATTGCTGAAATAATAAAAACAAAAGATAGCGCAAAATCGCTGCCGGGTATTGAAGCCATGAACCCGGATTCTCCATTTATTAAAATATTAAACGATAAAGCAAAAGAGACGGCCATTAATGATATATCGCTGGCTGTTATTGCCGGCAACAGCAAACCCGGCGCCAGTTTTAAAGGATTAAAAATAATTGCGCTGAAACTTTTTTTCTGGCAACGAAATGATCTGGTGGTAAATACAGACTCTATGTACCTGGGAGCATGCAGAAAAAACAATATTCAGTATTTTTTTGACGAAGGGGCCGATGTTGATCACATACATTATTTTGACAACAATAAAACCCGCGAAGCCCTTGCACTGGTGCTGAAAACCGCCGATGGTGATGCCATTCCGGGTTTTACATCAATACCGCAGTTGCAGGTGCCGGGCAGCGACAGGGCAGGCATTCTGGGTCTTGAATACGGCGAGCTTTATCCGGCCAAACCCTCCGGTAAAAAGCCTATTGTGGTTTTGCTACCGGGCATTATGGGTTCTAACCTGAAACGCGACAATACAGAGATCTGGATCAACTACTGGCAATTCATTAAAGGCGGATTGATGGACCTAAGAGATATTGACGATGCAACTATCTCCGCAACCTCCGTGGTTAGCACTTCCTATAAAAAACTGGTTACCCGCCTTTCTTTTAACTATGATGTGGTGGTATTTCCTTTCGACTGGCGTAAACAACTGAATGAATGCGCTTCGGCGTTTAATGATACAATAACGGATTTGATGAAGTTAAAACAGCCCATCAAAATCATTGGCCATTCAATGGGCGGGGTTTTAATGAGGGATTTTATTATCACGCACAACGAAACCTGGAAAAGCCTGAATGCATCAAAAGATTTTCGCCTGTTGTTTCTCGGTGCGCCGCTGGGCGGTTCATTCAGAATTCCCGCAGTCTTGTTTGGAAATGACACTATCATCAATTCATTGAGTGGTATTGACCAGGCCCATACCAAAAAAGAATTGCTTAGCATGTTTTCCACCTTTCCGGGTATATTAAGCCTCTTGCCGCTTACCATAGAAGATGGAAAAGATTTTGCCAAAGAAGACACCTGGCAAAAAATGAGGGATGCTTTTGGCGATGGTGATTGGCCCCTTCCCGGAAAAATGATCCTGAATGAATTTAAATTATACAGGGATGCCATCCTGGCCGGAAGGGATAAAATTGATTATTCCAATATGGTATATATAGCCGGCAAAGACAAATTCACGGCCTGCGATTATTTCAACAATACCGTACTGCCATCCAGAACAGAGCTGGTGTTTTTATACACGGGCGAAGGTGATTCAAGTGTAACCTGGGAAAGCGGTATTCCGGAGAAGCTGGCCGGTAAAGATGCTGTTTACTATGCCAATACCTCTCATGGGGTGCTGGCAGACGATCCTGCCATTTTTGATGGCATTGAGGATATACTTGAAAAGGGATTTACCAGCCAAATCAGCAAAACAAGGCCATCGGTAAGGGGCGAAGAAAAAAAATTCAGGATGAATGAAATTCACAATTTCGATTTATCCGAAAGAGGTGTAAAGAATGCCATTCTTGGCATACCGGAAAAGCAGGAGCCTGCAGTTAATCAAATACCCTTGTCCGTTAGCGTTAGTAATGGAGATCTGGCTTATGCCACTTACCCTATTATTTGCGGACATTTCAGAAACGACAGTATTTTATATGCTGAAAAATCTATTGATGCCAACCTCGGGGAAATTCTTTCTGCAAGACATCAGCTGGGCATCTATCCGGGAGATATTGGCACCAGCGATGTTTTTCTTAACAACAATGCGGAAGAGGATTTTAAGGGCGCTATTGTTGCAGGCCTGGGCGAACCAGGTGAACTATCCGCCTTTTTGCTGGCGAAAACAGTAGAACAGGGTGTTGCCAATTTTCTGCTCACCATTCACAACCACCCCGACTATAAAGCCGAAATAGGTATTTCTTCTTTAATTATTGGCTGCGGATATGGCGGCCTCACCATTGAAAACGCCGTAAAAGCTATTATTGAAGGAGTAAACAATGCCAACCTAAAAACGGCGGCATTGTACAGGAATACTATCCGCACAGTGCAGCATATAGAGTTTATAGAATTATACGAAGATCGTGCACTCAATTGCATGTATTCTATAAGCAAAATAGAAAACCGCGAGAACAGGGTGTATAACATAAAAACCGGCAATAATAAAATCAGGAGTTTATTCGGGTCAAAGAAAAGATTACCCGCAGAAACTTCTGAACAGTGGTGGAACAGGATTACCATTAAAATGAAAACAGTTAAACAAGGCAGGAAGGAAGAGCGCAGCCTGTTATTTGGTGCTTCTACTGGTGATGCACGGGAAGAAGAAAAGGAATTGTTCAGCAGTACACCGCTGATAGATTTGTTTATTGAAGAAATATCTACACAGAACAGCTGGAATGCCGGTGCTGCCAAAACTATTTTTGAACTCATGATTCCCAACGAGTTTAAAGATGGTCTTAGAAAGAAGGGAAACATCAATTGGGTGCTGGATAAAGATACGGCGGCCTATCCCTGGGAATTGCTGCAGGATAGCACCATTAATGCAAAACCACTTTGTATTAATGCAGGAATGATTAGGCAGCTGGCAACACCCAACTTCAGACTAAATATAAAACGGGTGGCCAATGAAAAGGCGCTGGTCATCGGAGATCCTGTGCTGGATGGGTTTATCAATCAGTTGCCAGGGGCAGAGATGGAAGCGCGTACTGTTGACGGACTACTAAATGCTAACGGATATGCACATACTGCAGTTATCAGCAAGTCCTCAGATGAAGTGGTACGCAGCCTGTTTTCTGATAATTATAAAATTATTCACCTGGCAGGGCACGGCGTATTTGATGCGGATGCGCCGCAAAAATCGGGAATGGTGATTGGCAATGGCATATTCTTAACCACGTTTGATATAGCACAAATGAGCATTGTGCCAGAATTGGTTTTTGTAAACTGCTGTCATTTGGGAAAAGTAAATGCTGTTGATGAAAAGTTTTTCCAGGACAGGTATAAGCTTGCAGCCAATATAGGTACAGAGCTGATTGAGATTGGTGTAAAAGCAGTTATTGCCGCAGGATGGGCAGTAAGTGATGAGGCGGCGTCAGAATTTGCAGAAATATTTTACAACAGAATGTTTGGGGGCTATGGATTTGGGGATGCAGTAAAGGAAGCACGCACATGGATTTACGATAAATATCATTTGTCTAATAATACCTGGGGAGCCTACCAGTGTTATGGCGATCCCTTCTATAAACTCATAAACAGGTCGGGCAGTAAGAATGTTGCGTATAGTTACATGATTGCCCAGGAAGCCGAAATAGATTTGGGTAATTTAAAAAATGACTTGGATACACGCAGTATGGATCCACGGCAGGCCATGGACCGGCTAAGACAAATTGCTGATGCAGTTGATAAAGCAGCAATACGCAACCCGGATATTACAGAAACCGAAGCAATTATTTACGCCGAACTATGCAATTATCAGATTGCCATAGAAAAACTGCAATATTTGTTTACGATGGAAAAGGCCAGTTTCTCCGTGGTTGCATTGGAGAAGTATTGCAACATACAATGCAAATATTATATTGAATGTTATTTTAAAGATACAAACACTGGCAGTAAATGGGACCAGGCAATAGACAACGTTATAAAAAGTTTACGCTATCTGCTATATATAAGTCCCACGGCAGAACGCTATGCATTACTGGGAAGCGCGTGGAAAAGAAAGGCCATTGTTTGTGATCCTTTAAAAAAGGAAGAAACGCTGATGGCGGCGGCATTTTATTATTATATGGCCGGAACAAAACAAAAAACCATAACAGCCTATGGTTTTATAAACAGGTATATACTGGAAGAGGTTATACATTTAAACCGGAAGAAAAAATGGATCGGTAAAAAAACAATAAAAATAAAAAAGGGTTTGATAATACCTGGTGAAGCGGAGATGGAATCCTACGAACTTATTTCACGCGATGACGTTAATAAAAAACTGGAAGAATTTCAACAATCGCTGTATATGTCGGGCCCAACAATGGATTACTGGGATCTGGCAGATTTGTCAAACATTGCTTTATGCCGGCTGATCATTAACCCCGCCAACGATGCTGCAAAATGGAAAGATGTCTATAACAATTATATTAAAACATGGGGCAAAGCCGGATCGCCCGGTAAGAAAAAGGCAGAAGTAGAAAATCTGGAAATTTTTTCTTCCATACTGATCAATGACAGTCCATTGAAAAAAAATCTTGTATCACTAAAAGAGCAACTGGCAAAACAAACAGGACTATAATTTTGACAAGACGGTGGCAGCGGCAGCTTTTATCTGTACCCAGTCTTTTTCAATATCTGCTTCATTCAGAAAATAGAAAGGTGTAAAAGTTTCTCTTTCTATTCTGCTAAGCCCCCTGAAAGGCTGCCCCGCTTTCCAGGTAGCATTGGCAAATCTTGAAAAAAGTTCTTTGTCGGCCTTGCTTATAGTATTTGCTGTTATTGATTGCAACATCTCTGCAGGCAAGATCTTTTTTGTTGTTACCAGGTAATTTAAACCACATTCAAGCGCATAAAAACCAGCCAGATTTGTGGCAATCTTTTGATCTTTTACACGCTTATGAATAACAGCCGTATCTTCTGTTGCTGAGATAAACGGCGGTACAGCTTGTTGCTGGACGGCATAATAAACGCTGTCCATAAAAGCAGCTATTTCATGCGCATATGGCTGGCTGTGCAGCAGGCTTCGCAGTTGCTGCATCTGCGCCTCCGTTGAACTGTCTTTTACAGGCGCTAGCGATGCCAGAAGTTTGGTGGCGGCAGTTCTTACCTGGTGATAGTCTTTTTTTATTTCTTCTTCCGGTAAAAAACTGGCAACCGTAAAAGTGGAGCGCGTAATTCTTTTCAAATCCCTAAAAGGTTGCCCGGCTTTCCAGGTGGCATTGGCAAAACGGTTCAGCAATAAAATGCTGGCGCTGTCTGCTTTTTCATCCACAATTCTTTGCAGCCAGGCTGTTGGCTTTTCATGCGTTTGATTACATAAAACGCCCACACCACATTCCAGTGCATAAAAACCCGCCAGGTTAGTGGCAATTTTTTCTTCTCTTGCTGATTTAGTGATGGTGGCTGTATCTTCCTGGAGAGATAGAAACGGCGGTACTGGCTCGCCAATGCCTTTATAGTAAGCAGTATCCTGCGCTTTTGCTATCTCCAGGCTGAAATCGGCACTTCTCAACAATGAATCTATTATCGAAAGCTGGGTTTTTATTTTTTCATCCATAGTGGCCGATGTTTTTTGCTCACAGGCTGTAATGTATAAAACAAACAATACAAGAACCAGGAAACTAGTTATTTTCATTTCAAACGGGTTAATTGATACAAAAAAGCTGCCGTATAAAATATAAATTTAATTTGTTTTGGCAGCACCCCCAGATTTGTTTAAAAAAGCATTTTTTGTTTAGGTGCCGGAGGATTTTTTTTTGTATTTTACTGTATGGACTACCTGCTACTACGATCGTTTGATAATTATATTACAGCCAGCATAACGCTTGCCAGGCTGGATGAGGAAGGTATTACCTGCTACCTAAAAGACGAGTACACAGTGACTATCGATCCATTTCTTTCCAATGCAATAGGCGGCATTAAGCTAATGGTATTGCCCGATGATTTTGAAGAAGCATCCGCTTTGCTGGCTGGTTTTGACAAAGATTACCGGGATGCTATTGTCTGCCCAAAATGCGGCTCGCACAATGTGGAATATATTAACAAAACCGGTGTAAAAAACTGGGTCACAGCCCTGGTATCATGGTTTTTTTCCAGTTATGCACTGGCCATTGAACAGGTGTACCATTGCTATCAGTGCGAATTTGAATTTACTGATTTGCCCGAAGAACCGGTAGCAAAGGAGAACGTGTAAGGGTGCATTTCAAATTGTCGTTCCGCTTTCCCTTATACACCCACAGGTGGAGAGGGGATTTAAAGGGGTGAGGAAAAAAATGTGGCGACAATTTGAAATGCACCACGTGTAACAAAATAGAACTGGCCGCTTTTTTGTTCGTACATTTCGCATCATATTCTCGCCATATGGAAAAGTTTATCCAATACTGGGAGCATATACCCAGCGCCCACCGCCTGCTTATTTTACTGGGTGGCATGATTTTCTTCTGGCTGGTGGAGGGTTATTATCCGTTGTTCCGGTTTTCCTTTAAGCGTTACCGCCATGCAGGCGTTAATCTGCTATTTTTATTTACCACGCTTATATTAAACCTTGTATTTGGATTGGTTACCATAGCGGCCTGCAGTTTTGTTACGCAGCATAAACTGGGTATTATTAACTGGTTTTCTTTACCGGTGTGGGCGTCTATTATTGCTGGTTTATTGCTGGGCGATTTATTCAGCCAGTATATTCCGCATTATATTATGCACAAGATAAAATGGATGTGGAAGTTTCATATGATACACCATAGCGATACTCATGTAGATGTTACCACCGGTACGCGTCACCATCCCGGAGAGTGGCTGTTTAGGGAAAGCTTTATGATACTGGGTGTTTTTGTAATGGGTATGCCTGTATGGTTGTATTTTTTGTACCGCAGCGTGTCTGCATTGTTTACGCATTTTAATCACGCCAATATTATTGTACCCGAACGGATAGACCGGCCCATTAGCTGGCTATTTGTCTCTCCCAATATGCATAAGGTGCACCATCATTATATGCGCCCTTTTACAGACAGTAATTACAGTAATATTTTTTCTTTGTGGGATCGGTTGTTTGGCACGTTTCAGTACGCAGATCCTAAAACATTGCGCTATGGGCTGGATGTGCTGGAAGACAGCAAAGACGAAAACCTGGGTTATCTTTTAAAAATTCCTTTTGATAAAAATGTGAAGACGGATTATTGAAGAGGGATTATGACCTTGTTCCGGCCCTTGTTGGTGAAAACACCAACAACGGCGAGAAAAACAGTGATAATCGATCCCAACTCCTTTTCTCGTTAGACCTGCGCGACAAAATAACTTCCTCTGTTTTCATCCTATTGCTGTTGCTGCTGTTGTTGTATCAGCTCCAAATTTCTTCTGTAAGAATTGTAGGATGGCATGGAACCATTTTTATTTGGCTGCGCCACCAGTATGGCGGGATGCTCTTCAGATTTACTACCATCTTCATATGAAACGGTTACACCCACTTCCAGTGTATGGCGGGAAGTGCCCTTATAGGTGCCTTTTACCGGAGACACATCGCTGAAACTTCTGCCGGTAGCCAGGCGGACATGTAAATCTTTTACGATGCAATTATTAGTAGGATCAAGACCCAGCCAGCCATAAAAAGGAATATAAGCTTCTACCCAGGCATGGGTGGCGCCCTCTCCGCGCAGACCACTTTTATTGGGGCAAACATAACCGCTTACATAGCGGGCAGGAATACCAATCATGCGCAACATCACCAGCAATACATGCGCAAAATCCTGGCAAACACCGGCTTTTAGTTTCCACACTTCGTCAATAGTGGTTTCTACGTCGGTTACCGCGTTATCGTAGGTAAAGCTTTCAAAAATATAAGCCGTTAGTTGTAGCGAGGCCTGCAGTGGCGTATACGCGGAAGATGCTGCTATGACTGGTAACTGCCTCACTTCGTCTATAGCAATAAAAACCTCCTGCTTTATAAAATCAATATAGGGGTATGTATATTTCACCTCCTGCAGGTGCTGCCATTGTTTTTCTTTTGGCTCTCCGTCTGCGGGCATGGGTTTTTCTTTTACCAGCACTTCTATTTTTGAATCAATTACCAGTTCTTTGTGCGGATCTGCATAAGTAAAAGAACCAATACTATTTCCATAATAGTCTTTGTACATCTCAACATGCGGATCGCCGGTAATGAACAAATCCTGCCTGGCGGTCTCCTGGTATTCATCATTTAACGGAAACAGAATTACCTGGTTGGCGCTATCTCTTACTGGTTCCTCATAATTGTACCGGGTAACGTGGCGAATATTAAAACGGGGCATGCAATAATTTTAGTTAGTCGTTATGTCTTTACAGGGGCAAATCAGGCGTAAGCAAAATAATTTTGATTCAGCGTAACGCCTATTTCATTCAAATCAGTTTTTACTTCTTCCAGGTATTCGTGCAAGCCTTGTTTTAATATGCTGTCGGTGGTAGAATAATTGATTTTGCTTTTCAGCTTTCCTATCATGAATTCAATTTTCTGGTAACTTTCAACATTGCGATCGCTTCTGAGGCGCGTAAAATACCGCATCACCTGGTTGATGGAATACAGCACGGAACGTGGAAAGTCCCTGTTCAGCACTATCAGTTCCACTACATTCTTTGCTTCAAAACCGCTGCGGTAAGTCTTTAGATACAGCTCGTAACCCGAAATTGACATCAACAAATATTTCCAGTAGGTAGTGTCTGCTGTTGTAATATCATAATTCACATCGCTGAATTTTACATCCAGAATATCGGCAGACTGCGTAGCTCTTTCTATAAATTTACCCAGGTTAATAAAAGCATATCCTTCGCCACGGCTCATGGTAATGTCTATGGTGCCATAATATAAAAGGCCTTGTCTTATCAATATGTCCAGGGTGCTGATGGGGTCTTCGCGGCTTAGCCATTCCGACAATTGTTCATCGCGCACACTGTGGTAAAAATCATTGAGGCACTGCCACAATTCTTTGGTAATATGATCCTGTACGCTGCGGGCATTTTCCCTTGCCCTGGTAACGATATTTAAAACCGAATTGGGATTTTCCTTGTCAGTCACCATGTATTGCAAAACAGTTCTTGAATCATTGCCAATGATATCATATTGCTCATCTTCCAGGTAGGTAAAAATTTCCAGTACCGGCGCCCATGAAAAATCATGCAAATCATCCTGCGATGATGCGTAGTTGATCTTTAGCATGCGCAAAATGCCATCGGCACGTTCCATATACCTGCTCATCCAGTATAAACTATCTGCAACCCTGCTTAGCATCTGTTTTGATTGTATTTATTTGTGTTTCTTGTTTAAGGTATAGGGTTTATGGCACAGGGTGTAAGGCCCTTTGCTCAGACCTCTCGAAGAATCAGGGATAACCTTATGCCCTAAGCCTTCCACCTTTTACCTTTTTGCTACGTCGCTAACACCCAGGTGTCTTTACTGCCTCCACCCTGTGAAGAATTTACTACCAGGGATCCTTCGCGCAGCGCCACCCTTGTTAAACCACCGGGCACAATCTCAATGCCACCGGGCCCGCAAAGAGCATATGGGCGAAGATCGATACGTCTGGGCTGTAATTTTCCATTCATATAACAGGGTGCAGAAGACAAACTGATAATAGGTTGCGCAATAAACTGGCGCGGGTCTTTTAATACTTCAATTTTGTATTCTGCTATTTCCTGGTCAGTGGCTGCATGACCCATCAGCATGCCGTAACCACCGCTGCCATTTTTTTTTTTGATGACCATATTGCTAATATCATCAAACACCTGCTTCAGGTGATCCTTGTTTTCTAACTGGAACGTGGGAACGTTTTTTAATATTGGCTCCTCATTGAGGTAATACTTAATCATATCCGGAACAAAAGTATAGATGGCCTTGTCATCGGCCACGCCATTGCCCACGGCATTTACAATGGCCACATTGCCCTTTCTGTATGCGCTCATAATACCTGCCACACCAAGGGCGCTCTCAGATTTAAAAACAAGCGGGTCAAGGTAATCATCATCTACCCTTCTGTAAATTACATCTACCTGCTGCAGACCGGTGGTAGTTTTCATGTACACGCGGTGATTGTCAACCACCAAATCGCGGCCTTCTACCAGTTCAACGCCCATGAGTCTTGACAGGGTGGTGTGTTCAAAATAAGCAGAATTGTAAATACCAGGCGTTAATACCACAATAGTAGGGTTGGGTATTTGCCTGGGCGACAGCGAAACCAGGTTTTTGTGCAGGATGGTAGGATATTCCATCACGGGGCGCACATTATTCTTTGGAATCAGATCTGGGAAAATACGTTTGGTGATTTCCCGGTTCTCCAGCATATAGCTTACGCCGCTGGGTGTGCGAAGGTTGTCTTCCAGGATATAAAAGCTGCCGTCGCTGTTGCGTATTAAATCAATACCGGCAATATGAACATAAATATCATAAGGCACCGGGAAATTGTACATTTCACGCAGGTAGTGCGGGCAACTGTAAATCATGTCAATGGGTACAATGCCATCCTTAATGATAAACTGTTCATGGTAGACATCTTTCAAAAAAAGATTCAGCGCTTTAAGGCGTTGTTTAATACCCGATTCAATAAAGCTCCATTCGGCGGCGGTAATAATGCGCGGTATAATATCAAACGGAAATATTTTTTCTATGCCTTCGCCACTGCTGTATACGGTGAAAGTAATACCCTGACTCATGAAAAGGCGTTTGGCCTGTTCTTCCTTTTTATTTAGCTCATCAATGCTGAGTTGCTGTAAAAAGTCTACGGCGCCTTTATACTGTTCACGAACAGTACGGTCGCTGTACATTTCGTCCCATGTACGTGCATCTACAAAATAGCTATTGAGCAGTTCGGTGGCTT
>Ga0157376_10001994_pt1 | contig 13673 bp, 13 predicted proteins | sample M45metaG_FD_121801 | JGI IMG/M metagenome (GOLD analysis project Ga0157376, IMG submission 121801) | Miscanthus rhizosphere microbial communities from Kellogg Biological Station, Michigan, USA - M4-5 metaG | ecosystem: Host-associated > Plants > Roots > Rhizosphere > Soil | place: USA: Michigan... | reverse complement strand
GACAGGTTTGTCTACTTCCTCTCAAACCCCTCCCCAATCGCTTCCACTTCCTCCCGCTTCCATCCATTCTCACCCTCAAAATTGCAAATCATCGCCACCACCACATGCGCATCGGGATACAGAATCAACTGCGAAGTGCCGCCCACCGCGCCTCCCGAGTGTTCGTAGATCCGCTGCCCGCTCTTTGAAGTTCGCACGCCCCATCCAATCCCGTATCCGCTCTCTTTCCCGTCTGCCGTTTTCTGCGAGGTGAACAGCAGGAGCAGCGATTCCGGTTTCAGGAATCCCGGTTGCAGCAGCGCCGAACCGAACCGCGCCAAATCTTCTGCGGTAGAAAGAAATCCTCCGCCAGCCCATTTGTAGCTGTTGTCCACAAATGGCGCATTCTGCACCGGCTTGTCTTTCGCCGTGCGATAGAACCGCGCCCGCTCCGCAATAATATCTGTCGGCTGGTCTGGCAGCGTGTTCCGCAATCCCAGCGGCGCAAAAACATGGTCGTGCATGTAGGAAAGAAAATTCTCGCTCGACGCCGATTCAATCACCGCGCTCACCAGATTAAATCCGTAACTCGAATAGTGATATTCCTTGCCCGGTCGAGACACCAGCGGATCATCTGCAAAAATCTTGATCCCATCGAGCACCGCGTCGTAATGCTTCGAAATCGTAAATTCATCGCCTTGGTAATGCCGGATTCCCGCCAGGTGCCCCGCCAGCATGCGCGTGGTAATCACCGCGCCTTTGTCCGGAAACGACGGCACATATTTCTGCACTGGCGCGTCCAGGTCGATTTTCCCTTGTTCCACCAGCTGCATCAGCGCCGTAGCCGTCAGCGGTTTCGATATGCTGCCAATCCGGAATTTCGTTGTTGGCCACGCCGGCACACGCTGCTCCAAATCCGCATAGCCGAAACCTTCCGAGTACACAATTTTTCCGTCGACCGCGACTGCCACGCTCACGCCCGGAATTCCACGTGCTAACCATTCCTTGGCCACCGCTCGCGCGTGTTCTTGTGCTTTGCCGTAATCCGCCTTTGTCGCAATCGCCGCGGGTGCTGCCTGCGCGCACACGGTCGGCGCTGCTACCGTGCCCAAAAATCCGCCAAGCAAAACGAAAAATACCGGCCCCGCCATGCGTTTTACAAAATGCATCTCGAAATTCCTTTGCATCTGTCCCCCAAAGCGATTCTAGTTCGCATCGAGCGGGTAATCTTGGCACATCGCACACAAAAAAGTTTTACTCAAAAACTTTTCCGACTTTTCCGAAACTTTGCACAACCCCACCGATTGACCCGCAACGCGTATCCCATCACAATGTCAGCACTCTTCGAGCATCAATGGACAGCAAGCCGCGCCGCAAAAGATTTTTCAATCTACGGTCTTGCCTGCCGCAGCACGAAATGCTATAAAGCGAAGAAAAGGCGAATACAAACACCCTTCCTATGCCCGCTGAACCCACTCTCGAACGCCCGCTTCCACAGAATCTAGACGCCGAACGTTCCATTCTCGGCGCCATCCTGCTTGATAATCACGCCCTCAACGCCGCGATCGAAAATCTAAAGCCTGAAGACTTTTTTCTGGAGCAGCATCGCCGCGTTTTTAATCAAATGATCGCTCTCGGCGAAGCCCAGCAGGCCATCGACCTGGTCACGCTCACCGAATCGCTGCATCGCGTTGGCGAACTGGAATCGTCCGGTGGCGCCCCGTATCTGGCAGCGCTTGCTGACGGCATGCCCCGGGTCAGCAACGTTGAACATTACGCGCGTATCGTCCGCGAAAAGGCGCTGCTCCGCAATCTGATCCACGCTACCCACAATATTCAACAGCGTGCTCTGGAAGGCGAAGACGGCGCCGACACCATTCTCGATAACGCAGAGTCTTCGATTTTTGCCATCGCCGAAGACCGCGTCAAAGCCGGCCTCATCCCGGTAAAAGACATCGTTCGCGACAATTTTGAGCGCCTGGAAAAAATCTTTCGTGAAGGCAAGAGCATCACTGGCGTCTCCACCGGCTACACTGAACTTGACAAACTTCTTTCCGGCCTGCAGCCTTCCGAACTTTTGATTCTTGCCGCTCGTCCTTCACAGGGAAAAACCGCGCTGGCGCTCAACTTGGCCGAAAATATTTCCATTCGTGCCGGACTTCCGGTCGCCTTCTTCAGCCTGGAAATGTCCAAGGAATCTCTTCTCCAACGGCTGGTTGCTTCCGTCGCGCAAATCGACGCCCACAAGTTCCGCACCGGCCACCTCAGCCGCGAAGATTGGCGCCGCATGACCGAAGCTCTCGGCACCATCTCTTCCGCTCCGCTGTGGATTGACGACGCCGGTTCCACCAGCGTGCTCGAGATTGGAGCCAAGGCTCGCCGCCTCAAGCGCGACAAAGGCCTCGCCATGGTGGTCGTCGACTATCTCCAGCTCATCACCGGACGCGGCCGCTTCGGCAATCGCCAGGAAGAAGTCTCTAGCATCTCCCGCGGCCTCAAAGGCCTTGCCAAGGAATTGCAGATTCCCGTTCTCGTCCTTAGCCAGCTTACGCGCGCGCCTGAACGTGATGAACGGGGCCCGCAACTCTCCGACCTTCGCGAATCCGGCGCCATCGAACAGGACGCCGACGTGGTCATGTTTATCTATCGCCCGCACTGGTCCAAGTTCGAAGCCTCTCCCGAAGAGCGAGATCAAGCCGAAATCCAGGTCGCTAAGCAGCGTAACGGCCCCACCGACAAAGTCCGCTTTGTCTTTCGCAGCCGCCTCACCCGCTTCGAAGAAGCCGCGCCCGACGCCTTCGCCCAATTCGCTCCCGACGATATGTAGCTCAACCCTCGTCCGTTTTAGGGGAGTAGCGCTGCTGCGCCCTTATCTAAGTCCGGTGCGCCTACTCACTATGTCCCTTTGGCAATTCTGCGTCACTCCAGACACAGCTGTCCTGCCAACCTCGCCATAACCTCTTCCGTTTCAGCGCGTCACCTCTCCACCGCCTGGCACGCGCCGTGCATATTGGCCTGTTGTCATTCTCGCTGCAGCGTTTCTTCGATTCGGACTTAACGCTGCCAATGCCGTAAAATAGTATTTCTGGAAAACGCAAAAGAACTCGCATGCTCGCACGCAAGACAATTCAAAACACCAACGGCCGTCCGGTCTGGGCCGATATCTCTCTCTCCGCCCTCACCCACAACCTTCATGCCATCCGCAATTTCGTAAATCCCAAATCTGAAAAACGCGCCACGCCGCGCAAAGTTTTGTGCATTGTCAAGGGCAATGGCTACGGCCACGGCGGCCCGCAAATCGCCAAAGTTCTTGAAAAAGCCGGCTCCGACTGGTTCGGCGTCACCGGCGCCGCCGAAGGCGAGCAGGTCCGCAAAGCCGGCGTCCGCAAACCGATTCTTGCGCTCACCAGTTTCTGGCCCGGCGAAGAAAATCAGCTCATCGCCAATAGGATTTCTCCGGCCATCATTCGTTGCGAACAATTGTCCGCTCTCGAATCGGCGGCAGTCCTCCGCAGAGCCGCAAAACGCTCCGTCGGATTTCATCTGAAAATTGACACCGGCATGAATCGCCTGGGCATTGCGCCAGCCGACATCGAGTGCTTCGCGCGCCAGTATCAGAAATCTTCACGCCTTAGACTCGAAGGCGTCTTCACGCACTTTGCCTCGTCCGAAGTCTTTGAAGGTCCGGTCGCTCAACAAACCATTCAACAGGAAGAATGTTTTCACCGCGCCGTCGAACGTCTTCGCACTCTCGGAATCGATCCCGGCATCATTCACCTGGCCAACAGCGCCGCCATCGCTTCGCGTCCAGAAACCTGGGCGGACATGGTTCGTCCCGGCGCCATCCTCTATGGCTACCATCCTGGCTACGATCCTATCGAGCGCCGCAGCCAGGCCGAAAGAGAGTTGCCGCTTCGTCCAGTCATGAGCCTCCGCGCGCGCATCATTAATGTTCGCCATGTTCCCGCCGAAACCGCGGTCGGTTACAGCTCCAAATTTGTCACCAATCGGCCGTCAAAAATTGCAGTACTCGCCGCAGGCTATGGCGATGGCATTCATCGCTCGCTCGGCAACAAGGGGCACGTGCTGGTCCGCGGTGTCCTCGCTCCTATCATCGGTATCGTTTCCATGGACGTAACCATGATCGATGCCACCGACGTTCCCGAAGTCGCTCTCGGCGACGTTGCCACCATTTACGGCACTGAAGGAAACCACATTCTACCGGCCAACCTAGTGGCTAGCGGCATTGGCACGGTCACTTCCGACCTGCTCTGCGGCGTAAGCGCTCGCGTCCCGCGAATCTACCTGGCCTAAGCCCGCTCAATAGTGATTCCCGTGCTAAACCATATAGTAATTACCCCGTATTGACGGCCGCAAACCACTCGCGTATACCAATTGGTAGGGGCACTTAGCAGTTTTTTCATCCGTAGGGAGTTCACGCTAAGTTGACGCTCTGCGGTAAGCGGTACCGATTTTGCAGTGAAGCGCTTTCCTGTGAGGTCGTATGAGCCGCACTTTGCCCGAAGTTGCTCAAACGTTGGACTCTAGCCGTTCTTCGCGCACTCTGACGCCTGTTCTGAGGCCCGCCAATCCCCAACGCCACTGGAATGCCCAAATGCTTCGCGCTTTGCTGATCGTCTCTGCGCCCACGATCACCTACAGCCTGGCTCCGTTTGGATTGCATGGCTGGGTTGCGGCGGCGCTCGGCGTAATTCTCGCGGCGCTGATTCTTGCCTTTGAATACCGCCTCGGCCGCGCTTCAGCCACCAGTGTCCTCGGCGGCGTGATCGGCGGCGTGGTTGGAGCTTTCGCGGCACTGCTCATTACCCTTGTGGTTTCCCGTACCTCACAGACCGAGTCCACTAAGTCCTTTGTTGACATTGCCGCGCTCCTGGCTTTCGGCTACATGGGAATCGTGGTGGGAGCTCAGAAAGCCGTTGCGCTTAAGCCCGCATCTCTACCCAGCATCCTTCGCGAGCGCTCTTCGGCTGAGTCCCCCCTAGTGGGCAAGCTTCTGGATACCAGCGTGCTCATAGACGGCCGCATCGCCGAAATCTGCGAAGCTCACTTCCTCGATGGTCCGTTGCTGGTCCCGCAATTTGTTCTTCATGAATTGCAAATGATCGCCGACTCCGCCGATAGCTTGCGCCGCCAGCGGGGTCGTCGTGGTTTGGAAGTGCTGCAACGCATCCAAAAAATTTCCTCGCTGGAAGTCCGTATCCTGGAGGACGGCCCCGCGGCCACCGGCGAAGTGGACCGCAAACTTGTCGAACTGGCGTTGCGCCTGAACGCCAAAATTGTTACCAATGACTTCAATCTCAATAAAGTAGCCAGCGTTCAGGGCATCAATATTTTGAATGTAAATCTTTTGGCCAACGCGGTTCGCCCTGCGGTCCTCCCGGGTGAACCCATGCGTGTCTTCGTCTTGCGCGAAGGCAAGGAGGCCACTCAGGGCGTCGGGTATTTGGAGGATGGCACCATGGTGGTTGTCGATGGCGCCCGCCGCCTGATCAACAAGACGGTCGACATAATCGTCACCTCGGTTCACCAGACTCCCGCCGGTAAAATGATTTTCGGCCGATTGGACGAACGCCAGGAGTCCGCCGGCGGGATCAAGCCGGCCGTTGCCAGCGCACGAGCTGAGCGCTACGCCGACTCCTAGGGCGGGTTCGGTACTCCTCCGCGAAAAGAATGGCCCGTCGCGTTTCCCTCGATTGCGTTGCATAGGGTAAACTCAATCTCTTGGGGCCATGGCCGCAGACCTTTCAGGGTGCCTTTGCTCCCAAACCCAATGACCAGAATTACAGCCATCTTGCCCGCAGCTGGAATGGGCACGCGCATGGGCGGCGAGACGCCTAAACAGTTTCTGGAACTGGACGGCGCGCCGATTTTGTTGCATACCCTGCGGCGTTTGGCCTCTTGCGAAGCCATCACCGAAATCATCGTAGCTACTCGCGCTGAGGAAATTGAGCGCATGGAAGAACGCTGCCGCCAGGAAAAATTTCGCCAGCCGGTTCGCGTGGTCAAAGGCGGAGCGAGTCGTCAGGAATCCGTTTCTGCCGCGCTGGAGCATGTCGGCGACGATGTGGAACTGGTCGTGGTGCACGACGGCGTGCGGCCGTTTGTTACTCGGGAACAGATTACTCGCGTGATTGAAGAAGCTCGCAAATGTGGAGCGGCCGTTCTCGGGATTCCCGCAATGGACACCGTAAAGGAAGTAAAGCGTGGCAGCCTGCCGGAAGACGTCGCGCTAATTAGCGGAACAATTCCACGCGAACGCGTGGTGCTGGCGCAGACTCCGCAGATTTTTCGCACCAAATTATTGAAAGACGCTTTTGCCAAAGCCGCTGCCGATGGTGTGAACGCCTCCGACGAAGCCGGCCTGGTCGAACGTTTCGGCCATGAAGTCCACGTAGTGCACGGCACAGAACGCAATATCAAAATCACCAAGCCCGCCGACATGGATCTGGCGCGTTTCTATCTCGATCTTGAACGAGGAAAGGCCCATAAGGCATGAGCGGCTATTGCGGCGTTCGTTGCGGCATTGGCTTCGATTTGCACCGCCTCGCGGAAGGTCGTCCGTTCATCGTTGGCGGAATCACGCTCCCGTTTGACAAAGGCCCGGTCGGCCATTCCGACGGCGATGTGCTGACCCATGCCCTTTGCGATGCATTGCTCGGCGCGGCCGCGCTCGGCGATATCGGCACGCATTTTCCGGATACCGATCCCAAGTGGAAGGGCGCCAACAGTCTGACGTTTTTGGAGCATACCCGCAAACTGCTCGACGAAAGGTGCCTGAAAATTCAGCACGTGGATGCGGTGGTCATCACCGAAAAACCAAAACTTGGTCCACACTTTCCGAAAATGCGCGAAGCACTGGCCAAATCCTTGCGCGTTCCGGTCGAAACCATTCACCTGAAAGCTAAGACCAACGAAGGTGTGGACGCCATCGGCCGGGGCGAAGCCATCGCCGCCCACGTCGTCGCAACCCTCAGCTCCGATTAGCTCTTCGTAGCACAGCCAATCCTGCTGTGCGCGATGTAAAGCCCAGGCACACACGAATCCTCGATGCATCAAGAATCCAACCCCGCATCAAACGGTAGCACCGAAAGCGCAGCTGGCGTCCCGCCAGAAAACAAATTCTCCGCCGCCGATGTTGTAGGAATCCTGCAGGAACATCAATGGCACACCGGCGAATTCACCAATCAGCAAGCCATATGGTGCGAACACGCCGCAGCCCTGCTGGGCCCACACGCCGCCGACCGCTCCGCATTCGAATCGCTGCTAGCATTGATTTTTCACTACGATGCCAACGAAATCCTGTCGCGCACCGAATCCCACGCCGCACTGTCCCGCTACTCCGCGCGCGATGCACTGCGCCAGCTCGCTTCACAACTTCTCGATCCCGCCCCACTCACCAGCGATCGCTTCAAAGAAGTCATCGAGAACATGAAAACCAATCTGGACATTCGCGGCCGCGAACTTTTCCAGACTTTGCGCTTGTCGCTCGCAGGCCGGCCCGGCGAAGGCGAACTCGACCGCGTGGTCTTACTCCTCGACGAAGCCTCCTCCGGAAATTTTTCCACGCCAGTTAAAGCCGCCCGTCAGCGCATCATCGAATTCTGCTCTGCGCTGGACTAGCCACAGACTTGGCTTGATGTATTCGCGCGGAAATCACTCCACAAGGCAATCCCGTAAGGATTGCCGAACGATCTGGAGCCACAAAATTCGCCCAATGTTAAAAACGAGAGCGCTATACGTACTTATTTTGCGGCAGATGCAAGCCCCTTCAACCGCTCTTTATTGATTTTCAAAACGATGCCCGCATTGCGATCTGCGACTTCGCTGATCTTGTATTCCGCGGCGCTGCCCAGCACTTGCGCAATTTCCGACGGCGTCAACTTGTACTCATCCTCAAGCCAAGCCGACATGTTGGCCGTTGCGGCGCGCAGAGCGTCTTCCAACGATCCGCCTAGACCCATGGCCATCAAATGCGTGGCCGATTCCACACGCGGGCCGGGAATATGCTTTTGCGGAATCACGTCCACCGTGAATTCCACATCCATGGAAGTTTCCAGAGCGTTACCGTTAAGTTCGCCGTCGCCTTGCGTGGCGTGGCCGTCACCAACGTAAATCAAAGCGCCGGGCACATTCACGGTGAGGAAAACGGTTGAGCCTTCCAAGATGTCATTGAAATCCATATTTCCGCCGAAGCGTCCGGAGTCACCGGTCCCGGGAGGCGCTTGCGCCGATCCCGCGGCGACGGCGACGCAGCCCAGCATTGGCCGCAGTGGAACGCTGTAGTTTGCCAAATGTTCCGCAGGCTTTTCGGGAGACGCTGTGCCTTTAGCCAGATCGAGATGCCAGCGCACATTCTTCCAGCCGTCCTTCATCTTCACCGCCATGCCGCTATCCGTCGCGCGATCGACGACTCCGTCATCGCTGACGGCCCAGTCGCGGTTCAGACGAATGCGCGTGAAATGGATCGCCACTGTGTCTCCCGGCGAAGCAGTCTCGATGTAGAACGGGCCAGTCTCCGGATTTCCGCCGAGCACGCGGCTTACACCTTTTTCGTCCTTGCCGCCCGCATCCACAGTAGTGGTATGAATGGCATCGCCCGGCGAAACAGTGAGCACCGGTTTATTCAGCGGCGAAAACTGCCGGTAAAAAATCGTAGGTGTGAAGTCGTGGCGCTGTGGGGTGCCGGCCCCTCTGGGCGGCGTTTTCGTTGCGTTGCAACTGTGTGTTTCCGCATTTGTCGGGTCATCGCCATTGGTGAACGTAATCGGCCCGGCGAAACTAGACTCCCGCAACGTTCCTTTCACCGCTTCGCTTCCGCCGTGTTCATCCTTCGCCAGAAAATGAACGTCCGCGCCTTTGACCGTGCCTTCGAATTTATCGCCGTCAAATTTGCCGGTAATTGTTTCTCCCGACTGCTGGATCTCCAGACCGAAATAGAGCGTGCTCCCGTAGAAGTCGCAGTTCACCACCCAACGTCCGGAGAGTGTTGAATCCTGTGCTTGCGAAGATTTGCCGGCCTCCTGCGCAGAAAGTGCAGTGCAGGAAAATAGCGAGATCGCAAAAAGCAAGAAGTTCACAAGTTTGCGCATGGAATACTCCTTGGAGTGGGAGTTTAGACGAACTGTTTCTTACGTGGTTAGGTCAGATTTTGCAGATGGCGAATTCCGACGTTAGACTGTCAGGCTCATGGATAAGCTGACTGGAATTCATGCGGTGAAAGAAGCGCTGGAGGCGGGGCGGCCGCTGGAGTATGTGTTGGTCGCGAAAGGCCGGCAGGATACTCGCGCGGAAGAGATCGTGCAGTTGGCGCGTCGCAACGGAATTCCAGTGCGGTTTGAGGAACGCGCGCAACTGGATCGCGCTGCGGGAACCCGCGATCATCAGGGGGTGGTCGCGCGCGGCGCCGCGCGCGCCGCCGCAACGCTCGATGATATTTTAGCCGCCGGAAATAAAGATTACGGCAAGCCGGGTCTAATTGTGCTGCTGGATGGCGTGGAAGATCCACACAACCTTGGCGCGATAATTCGCACAGCGTTGGCAGCGGGTGCGCACGGCGTGATTATTCCGGAGCGCCGCGCGGCCGGACTTACGGATACGGTTGCGCGTGTGTCAGCGGGAGCGCTGACGCATTTGCCAGTGGCGAAAGTCACCAATCTCGTTCGCTCGATGGAAGAACTGAAGGATGCAGGCTACTGGCTGGTGGGACTCGACGAGCACGCCCACCGCAGCTACACCGAGGTGGATTACACTTCGCCCACGGGAATTGTGCTCGGCGGCGAAGGTGGCGGATTGCACGAACTTACGCGCAAACGATGCGACTTCATAGTGTCGCTGCCGACCACCGGCCCAGTGAAATCACTGAATGTTTCCGTGGCCGGCGGCGTGGTCCTGTTCGAGGCCCTTCGCCAGCGCCACACCAAAACGGTAAATCGCCGAACAAATCTCTAACACAGAGGAAGAAAAGAAGAAGTCCGGAGTTCACGTTAGAATGCTGTGCCTAGGTTGCAGCTTGCTCTATGGCTCAAGAATTATTTGTCGTATTGGATCAGGGAGAAGACGTCGAGGCCGGGGAGTTTGGCGCGTCCATTGAGGAAAGTGAGTTCGACGGCAAAGGCGGTGCCTTCCACTTTGCCGCCGAGTTTCTTGATGAGCCGCACGGTCGCGGCGGCGGTGCCGCCCGTGGCGAGCAGGTCGTCGCAGATGATGACGCGATCACCGGGTTTGATGGCGTCTTCGTGGATTTCGAGAGTGTCGGTTCCGTACTCCAGCGCGTAAGTGACGGAGGCAGTTTTCGCCGGCAGTTTTTTCGGTTTGCGAACGGGCACGAATCCTGCCCCAAGACGATAGGCGAGTGCCGGAGCAAAAATAAAGCCGCGCGCTTCCATGCCGGCAACAATGTCAATGGTGTGATCCCGGAAGTGATCGCAGAGCCGGTCAATCAGTGTGTGGAAGCCTTGTTTGTCCTTCAGCAGAGTGGTGAGGTCGTAGAAAAGAATTCCCGGCTTCGGATAGTCTGGCACTTCGCGAATCAACTTTTTCAAATCTTTCATTTTGTAGTGCTCTCCGTTTCGTAAATCGTTCCGTTGAATCTGGCCACACGTGAAATGCGCACAGCGGTTGTGCTGCGCAAGAAAGAGCGTAGCCACGAGTGGCTACGCTACTGAAGAAAGTGCGGGCAGCTAATGATCGTACGTGATGTTGAACTCTTGTGCGAATTTTGTGTCGAGCTCGGCAGACTCTTCGGCAACATGCTGGACCATGGCGCCGCGCGGGCCACGCTCGACCGCGCTACGCAGCCGCGCCAAATTTTCCTGCGAACCAATGGCGTAGACTTCCACTCGGCCATCGCGAAGATTGCGAACGAAGCCGGCAAGATGCAGCCGCTCGGCTTCATCCTGAGTGAAATAGCGGAAGCCGACGCCCTGCACAATTCCAGAGACAAAAAAGCGGCGAGCGATTTTCGCGGTAGCCATTAAATCGAAGATTGTAACATTTTCAATCCACAGTTCGACGTCATCGGCCGGACCTTTTTAGCCCCTGCAAAATGCCGGTGTTTTTGCACCAAAATGCAGCGGCGAGTAAGCTTATAGGCGCTGGACCAAGGTGCGCCGGCCGTGACTTGTGTAAACGGGGCAGGCCGCCATAGTGGGTCCGGGCGCATCTTATTGAACATGAAACCAGAAAAATATAACGGCAAGATGAATGCGCTCGGCAAAGCGATTTTCGCGGCGATGCTGGCGATGGCGTGTGCGACATTTACAAAAGCACAGGATGCTGGACCGTTGACTCCGCCACCTGCAACTGAACATGACGTGCGTCGAGTGACGACCACCGAAACCATGGAAGCTCCACCGCCCATGCCTCCAGCGGAAATCATTAAAGCGTTTGCGGAGAAGGAAGAGAAGTTTCTGCGGGCGCGAGTGCAATACAGTTCCAAAAAAACGGTGAAGGTAACGGAGTTTGGAAAAGACGGGAATCCCACCGGGGAATTCCAGATGACCATGCAGATGGTGATGGACCCGGACGGAAAGATTTACGAGAAAACCGTGGATAAGCAGCCGGATTCGCTGCACGCGATCGAACTTACTCCGCTGAATACCAGAGTGCTGGGACAGCTGCCTTCGTATCCTCTGATTCCGCAGCAGCTTTCGAAATATGAGTTGCGCTATATGGGTACGGAAAAAGTGGATGAGATCGACTGCTACATTTTTGATGCCAAGCCGAAATTGATGGAACGGGCGCACGCACTGTTTCAGGGTGTTGTATGGGTCGATAGACAATATTTGGAAGTGGTAAAGACATACGGCAAGTGGGTGACCGACCTGGGTGATGAACACGGCGAAGGCCTGCCCTTTGTGAATTATGAAACGTATCGGGAAAACGTCGAAGGAAAATATTGGTTTCCGAATTACGCGCGGTCGGACGCGTACATGCACTTCAAGGATACCGGGGATGTGCCGGTACGGCTGGTGATCAAGTGGACGGATTTTAAGCCGCTGACTGCGGGAGCGTCGGCGAGTGCGCCTGTAGGAGCTGAAGCTGCGAAGCCGAAGCCCTAAGAGGTCGGTTCCAGCTCAGGCGTCCGTAAATTCGAAAACAAATGTGCGGAGAAACTAGACGAGCGAAATCGTCGATTATTTTCTGTCGTTGCGAGGCATAGACGCATTTAGCAGCGACAGAACGTTTCGCGCCTGCACGTTCAATGGATCAAGGCGCACGCGGTTTTGCGCGTCGGCACGGGCGGATGTCAGGTCGCCGCGCAGCAGTGCTGCGCCTCGCAAAACCAAGAAAGGACTGTTCCGAGAGCGGTTCGTCCAATGCATATCCATGGCTTGGGCGAAGTTGGAAGAGGGTGATCCATGAAGAGAGAGGCGATGGTAGTGATCGTAGTGATTGGCTTATGGTCAGCGAGAAGCTCTGTAGCACAATCGACGAAAAATAGAGAGATGGCGCTGATTCCCGGGGCTACGTTTATGATGGGGATTGATGAGGAGGATCTGCCGCGTTTTCAGAAATTATTTGGAGTAACTGGGCGGGAATTGTTTGAGCCGGCGATGCCGAAACATTCGGTGGTGATTGAGAGTTTCTATATTGATCCGAAGCTGGTGACCAATGCGGAGTTTAAGAGATTTGTTGATGGGCACGCGGAGTGGCAAGCGGACCGGATTGCGAAGAGTCTTAACAATGGCCATTACCTGGCACATTGGAAAGGGAACGAGCCTCCGGCGGGGCGAACCAGTCACCCGGTGGTGAATGTGAGTTGGTATGCGGCAGTGGCGTATTGCCAGGCGGAGGGGAAGCGGCTGCCGAGCGAGGCGGAATGGGAGTTTGCGGCGAAGGGCACATCGGATGGAGTGTTCCCGTGGGGAGATGCGCCAGCGGACAAGCGGCGCGCAAATTTTTCGGATAGCGGCATTGGATCGACGAGTGCGGTGGGAAGTTATGCGCCGAATGGATTTGGGTTGTTCGATATGAGTGGAAATGTTTGGGAGTATCTGGCTGATGAGTGGGCAGCGTATTCTTCGAATGTGTCTGGCGCGCCGAAAAATCCGGTTGGTGGCGGAGATTTGTTTGCGAGCGGAGACCGGTATTTGCAGGTGAAGACGCGGCGTGTAATTCGAGGCGGAAGTTGGGGAGGAGCGCCGATTAATTTGTGGGTGGAGTATCGGGACAGCCATCTGCCGGAGAACGCCAAGGATTTTGTGGGCTTTCGATGCGCGAAGCCGGTGAAGAAGTAGAGAGGCGAGATGATGCTACCGGTTGAGTTGGAGGACGGCGGCCGGGAGGTCGAGAATGGATTTTAGAAGCAGGTCGGGTTTGGCGGCGCGGAGTCGTTCTGCGGTCGGGAAGGGGCCGAGGATGGCGATGGCCGCCCGTACGCCGGCACTACGGGCCATTTGGAGGTCTTCCGGAGAGTCTCCAACGTATACGGTGTCCGCCGGGCGCAGGCGCATGCGGTGCAGGGCCAGGCGAAGCGGGGCCGGATGCGGTTTGCGGAGGCGGGTGTCGCCACTGCAGACCCGAGCAGCGAAACGATCGTAGAGATCGAATTCGTGGAGTTGGCGGTGTACGCGGTCGCGATCGCCGCTGGTGACCAGTCCCAGTGCGTGACGGCGAGCGAGCTGGGAGAGAACCCGGCGAGCGCCGGGCAAGAGTTTGGGATTGTGACGGGT
>Ga0157376_10001991_pt1 | contig 13678 bp, 10 predicted proteins | sample M45metaG_FD_121801 | JGI IMG/M metagenome (GOLD analysis project Ga0157376, IMG submission 121801) | Miscanthus rhizosphere microbial communities from Kellogg Biological Station, Michigan, USA - M4-5 metaG | ecosystem: Host-associated > Plants > Roots > Rhizosphere > Soil | place: USA: Michigan... | reverse complement strand
ACCTTGAAGGAAGCAGTAACGTGATGTCCTTTGCCGACGGGTTTGGCGATCACGGGAAAGGTCAACGTCGATCCGAATTCTTCTAGTGCGTCGAGCGTCGCCAAGGTCATGGACCGAGGAACCGGCACGCCGCATTGTTGCGCGATTTGCACCGTACGCGCCTTGTTCAACACACGTTGTACGATGTCCGCCGCCGGGCACGCAACGTAAAGGCGCGCGGACAATTGCGCATGATGATCCGCCATTAGTGCAAGCGCGGTATCACTCGCCGGAATGAGAAGATCGTACCCCTCGGACTCAATGTGATGTATGAGGACGGCAAGACTGAAGGCGGCATCGTGCCGGGGATCCGGCAACGAGAGGCACTGCCGAATGGCGCGTGATCGCAATAGAGGCGCATCAGAAGACAACGTTCCCACATCGACGCCCACGCCATGCCGATGCAGCGAGCGGGCGATGTTCACGACGATCCGCGGTTCTTCCCCGAGTACGAGTACGGGCTTCATCGGGTCGACCCCGCAGTCGCGACCTGACGTAACGCCGTGACACCGACCCCTATCCAACGCGTCAAGCGGCCGGCTGTGGAGCAGTGCACGGCATCCAATTCGACTCGACGACTGCCGAATCCTCGTTTGAACTGATCGAGACCCGAACCAGGCTCACTGACACCGCCTAAATTGAACTGTTGTTTAGAAGCAGCTTGCAAAGCCATGGCAATGTCGTGCACGAGGACATGAGACGCGCCGCACGCCATGCCTTCGGCACTGGTTCCCGCTGAATGATAATAACCAGCGTCGCGGGACAGGAGCACAAGGATTGAGGAGAGCACCTGGCCGTCCACAACCGCTTGAAATATTTCTCCCGCGCCGTGGGCCGTTAGGGCTGACACCTCGGCCAATTGGCTGGCCATGACTGCCGGAACCTGCTCGCCTCGCTCGCGTCGCCGCATCATCGACGATGCCATCAATGAAGCGTGGAGACCGCACGCATCGCTATCTGATGATCGGCGGATCTGGACGTGGGCTTTTCGCCCACGCTTGATATTGCGTGCATGATTGGACGACATCTGCTTCCAGAGTGTCTCATCTTGCAAATCGAGCACATATTCGCACCGGCGGCGGCGGTTTTTCTCGCCGTCCAAAAGCGGGATGTGCGTGTCTCGCGAGGCAAAGGTATTAACGTCCAACTGCGACAGGCCCCGACCTCGGCACCAAGCCTGCAGGCCATTCCAAAATTCATCCGGCTGGGTCAGCAGCGGCAACGACATGATCTCGAGCGAGCGCGTGAGGTAGCCTGAACGTTCAAACGCCAGACATCCGGCTTGGACTTCTCCCGCGTCTTCGAGGGCGAGAAGATGCGCATGACCGCCCAACGCTTTCCGGGCCGCCAGATAGGACCCCGTCATAAAGGGATTCTCCGGACAGCGGACAGCCACTTCTTCGCAGCGCTCGCGCGATGGATTCGTGTAGACGTGAAAGGTCATGACGTCAGCCTGACCGTATCGTGCGTTCCAGCATATTCGCGTCAATCATAAACTTGCAGCCCCAGTTAAGGTACTGATAGGGATTATACGCTCCGTCGATGGGGAAAGAGCCCTTTACTCCACCGCGCACATCGGGCGGCCCCTCGATCTTCAGTGTCCGCCTTACATAGCTATTCGCCAGCAGTGCCGCATCGCGGTAAGTCGTCTGTTCCGTCTCCGCATAGAGCATCAACCAGCAGGTCGCGATCTGGGCGGTTCCTGTGAGACAGGCCCACGAGGCGGCGGGAGTCCAATCGCTCCGCAGGCGACCTGGAAGAAATCCGGACGGGTGTATGACCGATAACAGCGCATCCGCCGTACGTCGGCATGAGGCCAGGAGTGACGGATCACGGGTAAAACGATAGGCTTCCAACACACCGCGCAAGACATATCCCACGGTGTGCGTCAGTGGCTGCGAAGGTTCAGTCAAACAGCAACGATCAAACCAGCCATTGGATTGCTGATGAGACAGCGCCCATCGAATATTGGCCAGGGCCGCCTCTGCATACGATCGGTCTGGTTCCACGCGCGCCGCTTCAAACAATCCCCACGCGACATGGGTGTCATAGGTTTTTTCGCCGGCTTTGGCGAACGGCGAGCCGTGCCGCCGCCAACATCCGTCCGAGTCCTGTATGGTGACGAGCCAATCCGCTGCGCGCACCATCGCCGCACCATACTTCTCACGATTTGCCGGCGCTCCACCGGCCAGACCGATCAGAATCTGTCCCGTATTGAAGACGACGGGAACCACCGGGCGTTCGCCGATCATCCCGCCCTGGAATCCGCCCTCGGGAAACTGAAGAGACGTCAACCAATCCAACATGCGCAACGCACGCAGGCGTGCGTCCGCATCCCCAGCCGCGGCGGCATGGGCCAACATGGTCGGTACGATATACCCGGTCGTCTCCGGATACGACGTGCTCCATCCGGTAATCAAACTAAAGTGCCGGGCCACTCCGCCGTCTCGTGAGGCAGACTGATCCTGAGCCCGGGCTAGCCATGCGATTCCGGCTGAGATAGACCGCTCGATACCGGGGTCCTCCTCGGCTGGTTTCCAGCGATCGCGACGATATTCGACTTTGGCCGCCGACGGCAATTGCCAATAATCCCGCACCGCGCGAAGGGGTCGTAGGATACTGACGGGAGCATGCACTATCATCGCTAACCCTCTACCAACGTAACGAATCCGATGTCGAGGACCCCACGTGTTGGTCCGCTGGTTCAGCGCCTCCTCCAGTCGACTCGTCCTTGCTTTCGAGAAGTCCTTCGAGCGCATCGGCGATGCGTTCCGCCGCGTGACCGTCCCATAATTCAGGCCGGCGGCGCGACGTTCTCGGAGCGCGTAACGCGGCACGCCCGGCTTCGATAATTCTGTCGCGATTGGTGCCGACCAACACGTTACCGCCTTGTTCAATCGTTACAGGCCGCTCCGTATTTGGTCGCAAGGTCAGGCAGGGAATACTCAAGACGGTCGTTTCTTCCTGAATCCCGCCCGAGTCCGTCAACACGACGCACGCCTCGCTCATGAGCGACAGAAATTCCAGATACCCGAGTGGGTCGGTGAGAATCAGTCTGTCCGCACCAAATGTCGAGCACGCCTTCGGCATGGCGTTCAATCGCTCCCGCGTTCGAAGGTGGCATGGAAATATGACGGGAAGGTCGCGGGATAATTCCCGAATCGCTCCCATTATTTCCCCCAGCGTGTCAGGGTCGTCTACATTGCCGGGTCGATGCAGCGTCAACAGCGCATAAGTCCGGGGTTCGAGCCCGAAGGACCGAGCCACGTTCAAGCCTAGAGCGCGCTTCGCATGTTTGAGCAGCGTGTCGACCATGACGTTCCCGACGAAAAAAATCTTTGCGTCCGATATGCCTTCACGCACGAGATTTTCCCGTGCGCTACGCTCTGTCGTGAACAAGACATCGGACAGATGATCGGTCACAACGCGATTCAACTCTTCCGGCATCGTCCGATCAAAACTGCGCAGGCCGGCTTCGACATGAGCCACGGGAATACCAAGTTTCGCAGCGCACAAGGCAGCCGCGACAGTCGAGTTGACGTCTCCGAACACCAGCACTATATCGGGACGATCGCGTTGAAGCAGCGGTTCGAGCCGGATCATGATCTGTCCCGTCTGCTCGCCGTGAGAGCCGGAGCCGACCTGCAAATCTACGTCGGGAGTCGGCAATCCCAAAGCTTCAAAGAATAACTCGGACATCTCCCGGCTATAGTGCTGCCCGGTGTGGACCAGGGAGACCGTCGCCCATGAACGCGGCTTCAGCGCCTCGATCACCGGCGCGACTTTCATGAAGTTCGGCCTGGCGCCGACAATACACATGATCTTGCGTGGCACAGGGATCAACGGCGCACCTTAGGGAATATTGCGGACAATCGAGGGTCCTATCCAATTGGCCACACTGAGCGGCAGCCGCTTCCAGGCGCGAACGGCCATGCTGTAACGTGGATTTTGGGGCGACAAGTTGGGAAGTTCGCCGGTCGCCGTCCAATACTCCCAGAACTGCGGCACTTCCTTCGCGCCCCATTGCGCCTTAAATTTAAACGGGCCCGACCCCGGCGAACTGCGGCCAAAATCGAATTGTCGAAATCCTGCCTTGATCGCATGCTGAATCAATTCCCAATACAAGCGATGATTCGGACATCGAGGCAGTGCATCCCTCCGCGACGCCGCCCATGGCACTTCCAGGGTATCGCGATGCGCCACAGCGATCGCTCCCGCCACGACGTGCCGGTCGTCGCGAACCGTAAATACACGGCAGGCCTCCGGGAATGTGTGGAGCAGAGTCTCAAACAATTGCCGGCTATACACGGGAGTACCGAGATCGCGCATGTTTCGCGCAAATACGTCGTAGAAGGCACCGACTTCCGTCCCGCCCCCTACACGAATCGACAGTCCCGAGAGTTCGGATTTTCTAATTTGATTGCGCAATTTCGCATTAAATCCCTTCCACTGCGCTTCGATCGACGCCGCGAGGGGCAGCGTCATTCCCACCTTATGCTGTTTCGCTTGCGCAATGAATGGGTGCGGATTCAGGTGCCTCGCCTCGACTGAGCCGGCACCGCACTCTTCTGCCGTCCGTATGGCAGCGTTCCACAAGGCCTGCTCCGTCTCGACGGAGTCAGCCAAAATGCCTCCGTAGTTGACATACGGCATCGACACAAACACCCGCCCGAAGAATTTCGAACGTACGTAGACGAGCGGTAAGACGCCGACGATCCGAGCATCGGCTACCGCGGCATAAGGCAACACCCGATGGCGGAAGACCCGCGCGATCAGAGGCAGCCATTCGAAGCGGTGATAAAAGGTTCCCTGCGGGTGTTCCCGGACATACCTGTTCCACGCCGTGGGATCGTCGAACAATACGACCTCCGGCGCGGCCACATCGGATCGAAGGACCGTTTTTCGTTGAGCATCGGAGCCAATCATGCGACCTGTTCACGGGCCATCTGGCGGATCGGCTCGATCGTGTCTGCAATCGAACCAAAGCGAAAGTCTTGCAGCAACTGCACCAATCGTCCCTCGGTCTTATGCAGGTTCAGGTAATGCCGACATCGAGACAGCAAGGCCGCGCGCACCCGCGGCTGTTCGGGATCGATCTCCCATGGATGCAAGTACACCACGAGCGGATGGCCAGACAACTCAATCTTTCGAAGCCACCGGCGTAAGAGTCGATATGGCCACAAGCGAAAATACCCGCCTCCGGCCACCGGGAGGCGCATATTCCCGACCGGAAGAGTGGACGGGGGCACTTCCCAAATAGGTCCGGCGGCCGTCATCAATCGATGGCAATAGGGGTTCGCTCCATGCAATCCATAGCGGTCGTGCCACACGGGAAAAATGCTGGAATCGTAGACATACCCTTCTTCGACGAGCGTGCGTAAGGCCCACACCGTATCTTCCATGATCGTGAAACTCGGTGCTCGATAACCCACCACCGGTTCCCCCAAAATATCTTCCAAAATGCGTTTGGCCCTGCGGACATCCGCCCTGAACTGGGGCGGCGTGAGCACCGTTAATACTTGATGGGCGTAACCATGCGACGCCACCTCGTGACCGTTCTTTCGAATCGTACGAATTAATTCCGGATGACGCTCCGCCACCCATCCGAGTACAAAGAATGTCGCCAGTGTGCCCGTTTCAGACAATCGTTTTAAGAGACGATGGGTCGTCTTTTCTACCCGGCTTTCGTAGGTCGGCCAATCATGCGACGAGATGATCTGCTCAAACGCCGAGACATGAAAATATTCCTCGACGTCAATCGTCAATACATTCATTCTATGATCCTGACTGTCCGATCAGCGGGCACCGGACTGAAACAGCACGGTGCGGATCGTTTTGAATGCGACCAGCGCATCGAGGCGGACGGACATGTGCTTGATGTAGTAGAGATCGTATTGCAGCTTCTCGGCGGCATCCTGAATGGTCGCGCCATAGCGAAACTTGACCTGAGCCCATCCCGTGAGCCCCGGTTTCACGGCCAGGCGATAGGAATAGTAGGGAATATCTCGCGAGAGACGACCGATGAACTCCGGCCGCTCGGGACGTGGGCCCACCATACTCATATCACCGCGCAGCACGTTGAGGAGTTGCGGCACCTCGTCGATCCGATAACGGCGCATCAATCGACCGAGGATCGTGACACGCGGATCCTCCTCTTCCGCCCACATCGCCCGCCCAGCCGCCTCGGCGTCGTGTCGCATCGAGCGAAACTTCAGAATGGTAAACCGGCGCCCCTGCCAACCAACACGCTGCTGTCGATAAAAGACCGGCCCGGGCGAACTCATTTTGATAAGCCACGGTAACGTCATAAAAAGCGGCAGCGTTGCTGCCAAGGCGACCAGCGCAAGCATCACATCCAGCGACCGTTTCATCGCGCGCGACGGCCATCGAAACCCGCCATGAAAGACTAAGTAGCTGGGCGTCAGGCCTTCCAATGAAATTTTGTGACTGATCCGTTCGAAAAATTCGAGCGCGTCCTCCACAGCGATGCCATGAAAACGGCACGCCAAGAGCTGATCCATCGGTAGGCCGCGCCGTTCCGTCATGGTGACGACGACACGGTGGACACGCTCGCGCGCAGTAATTTGTTCCAAGCGTGCAAACGACTCCGAGGGGTCCTGCCCGTCGCCGATGAGATCCGGCGTATCGGCTACATGCTGTTTATGAAGATGCCCCACGAGCTCATAGGAAGAGTGCCGCTGGAGCGCTGCCACAATACGATCTCCTAAAGGTCCATCGCCGATGACGAGAATTCGCTGTTTTCGGGGGCGCGGATAAGTCTTCTCACCCGTCTGTCCACGCCCCTTACGGACAGAGGGCATGCGATATTTCCATACCCACCGGGCGGGAAACGGCGAAACATCCGATGGGGAGGAATCCTGAGTGCCCTCATCGAGTATCGATGTGACGTGATCACCCGTTCCGAACATATTCCATTGACGCACGAGAAACCTCCGTGCTTGCTCACACGGCGACTCGCCGACTCTGAGCACACCAGAAATTGTTTCTTCAGTCTCGGACATGATTTCTGAAAGGAGTTTTTCTTGTTGGATACTGGGGGCATCCTAGTTCGCTGCAGGGGCATCCAACATCAGAAAAGCACTGGAAGGACTGTAGGAAATACATCGCAAGGTGATTCGCGAACTACTTACAGAGAGTTTGGGGTGTATAGACGTTTGCTACGAACCGCAGCCATTGGCGGGGTATTTCACGATCTCTTTATAATGACTCCCCCCTATGACAGTCAAAGATGACTGTGCGCCAGTGAAGACAAATCAGTGCAACATCGGTGCACTCTTGTCTAGATAGCAGTTTTGCTGATGGTTGAAACCCACCCGAAAGCATCCACGCGCGGCGATTTCGCGCGGACATCATTTAGATTTATATGAGGTAAATTAGACTAGAAGGGGGTAGCAAGAAAAACTACACATCTACTCCTAGGTGTATATATCCTATGACGGCGGCGCATCTTGATACATTCTGAAGACAGCCGCGAATTCCGTGTAAACGATTAATCAATAAGTCCTTCTCGAATGACATAATGAGTCAGTTCGGCATTATTTTTCATTTTCATTTTTTCAAGAATGCGGGCGCGGTAGGTGCTGATGGTCTTAACACTCAAGGACAATTTATCGGCAATCTCCTTCACGGTCTTGCCGAGCGCAATCATACACAGCACTTCATATTCCCGATCCGACAGCGTCTCATGCAAGGGCTTGCCGGTATCCGACTCCAAATCGAACGCCAACTTTTCAGCCAAGGAAGGACTAACGTACTTCCCTCCGGTGACGACTTTTCGGATCGCGGCCACGAGTTGGTCCGGGGCGCTATCCTTCGTGAGGTACCCATACGCGCCTGCTTTGAGAACACGAACGGCATACTGATCCTCGGGGTGGACGCTCAGCACCAACACGGGGAGACTGGGCCGCTCCCGCTTCAAGTGCATCAACGTATCTAACCCGCTTCGGCCGGGCATTGCGATGTCGAGCACCACGACATCGACATTGTTGGTCCTGATTTTATCCAACACTTCCTGTCCGTTGGTCGCTTGCGCCGAGACGATGATATCGGGCGTCTCCGAAAGAATCTGTTTGAGGCCTTCTAGGACTACGGCGTGATCGTCAGCAATCAACACTTTGATCATGGTCTGCTCCGTCAACATCGGTTCACTGTGATGAATGGACGCTCACGGTCGAGGGTTTGAGCGCGATCGTTTCTCTGAAAATCCAAATACGACCACGATACTCGTCCCCTTCCCGCCGCGGTTTCGAGAAACGTTCCACCAGACGTCCATCCTGTAATTCCAAGATATCGTAGCTCTCGGCGTCAGGCTCCCCTCCCAGCTCGCTCATAGTCCGGAGCAATACATTGGGGACCTTGAGTTGGCGCATCATCCAGCCCATCAGTTCCTCGGTGAGCCGGGATTCGGTCACCGCATCGGGCATCTTCCACATCGACACCAGGCGCTGATTGAAATTGATCAAGACTCCGTCCTCATCGACGACCAGAAGACCGTCAGCCGTCGATTCCAACATCGCATCCATAACGGCCAACGCGCGCGACAGTGGCTCCTCACCGGTTCCCCGCTGAAGTACTGTCTGCAAGAGATCGGCGGCGGCCTTGAGTCCTTGCTGTTCGGCATCCGACCAGGTTCGATCGGTAAAGCAGTGATCGAATTCGATGAAACCCCACCATTCCCCATCGACCATAAGCGGCACCACCAGAGCCGTATGAATGTCGCACGAAGTCAGCGCGTCCGCTTCAGCCGGAGGAAAGGACGAGACGGGACCGCTAATGGTCTGTCCCTGCGCCAACAGTTGCTCCCAACGAGTAAACCCTTTGGCGCGAAGTGACCAACTAAACCATTGGGACCATTCCGTGCGAGCGACCTCTCCCAATCCGATCCATTCATAGCGGCGGCTCACCCACAACTCCTTATCCTCGCCGCGATGATTTTTGAATAAAGACACTCGATTGACCTCCGCAAGACGTACCCATCGCCGAAGATCTTCCCACTGCGCAGGATCGAGCGCGATCGGCGTTGAAGATGCAGCCGTCGGATCGATCGGCATGGCGTTGGAAGCATGCCCAGGCTTACTCGCGACAGCGCGCGCTCCCACGGACGGACGTGCCTGACGTGGAAATCGTTTGGCTTCTTCCATCAATGGGAGAACCGGCGAGAGACCGACCGGCGCCGATGATGCCTCCGATACCCGCTTCAAGCGTCCAATGATCCACAGCAAGATCGCCATTAAGACGATAAGGATCAGTCCCCCCCACATCATCATCGCCGTGACAAAGCGGTGAAAGGGAGCGAGAATCGCGTCCCGATCCATGCGAATCAGCACCGTCCATTGCCATCCCGGCACTTGACCATACCGATTTACGGGCGCATACCCGATCACGATCGGAACATTCCTCTGAGGGTGCAGTTCCTCTCGATAGCCCGGCTTCACTACGCTGTTGATCGGAGGACCGGAGAGCGTGATGGAATGCTTACCGAGCTTGCCGCCGTCTACCGAGTCATAGAGCACGCTCCCATCACGACCCAGCAGTTGATATTCGACCCTGCTAGAAGATGGACGAAGGGTAGCCGATCGCTTATTCCCATCCAAGAGAAATTCGATGCTTTGAAATCCGACCTGTAGCACGGTGGCACCGAGAAACTGGCCCTCTTCCCCGACAATCGGCGTCGGGAAAATCATGGTCTTTCCTGTCGGCTCAAAAAAATCGCTCCCCCGCAGATCCATATGCCCGCTGTTAAGAAAGGATTGAAACCAGACCTGCTGAGACACATCACCGCCAAATTGCGTTGTCGCGGTAGCTGCAACTATACGCCCACCGGCATCGGCGATATGGACATTCATATAGTCTGGAAGAATTCCCTTCAGCGAACGCAGGTAGGCTCCAAGCGTGTCTGAATCAGGACGCCGGAGCAAGGTAGCCTGTGCAATCGTTTGACTCTGAAGCGCATGCTCGTATAGCACGCGATTGATCGATTCTGAAAGTGCGGCCGCCGACTGTGCCAACCCTTTGCCGGAAACGTCGAGAATATACGATTCCACATAGCGAACAGTCGACTGCAGACCGAGACCCATCACCACGCATACCATCAGCAACACGGTGAAGAGTCCCACCGAGTACCTCAAATAGGATCGCGAAGACGCCTGTGATCCCACAGCGGCGTTCATGCTGCAATGACCCTCAACGGCGGTTTCCTCCTGCTCCGGTATACGAATGTTTCACTATCATAGAAATATCTAGGCCTCTAATGCAACCGCCTTCCAATTTCCACCTGCAAAGGTAAAGATCCAGCTTATAAGACGGGAGGCTGCTCGGCAATGGCATACCGTCCGTAATACTGATGCCGTGGCGTCACAAGATCATTCAATACGACACCTTCGATGCTTCCGCCGGAGAGAAATCGCAAGGCCTCCGCCACCACCACTTGCGGTGTTTGCTCGGCTCGAACCACCAGCACGATGCCGTCCACGACCTCGGAAAAGAGATTCATGTCCGCCATCGGCAAAATGGGCGGCGCATCGAGAATGACGATGACGCCACGCCGCCGCAGGTCGGCCAGAAGTTCTTGCATCCCGACTCTGGTGGCGGTCAGTCCTCGTCCCCCATGCTCCACCGTTCCCGCCGATAAAATGCGGAGGTTGGGATGCGTGTGCTGATAGAGCGCCTCGTCGAGTGTGCACTCGCCGGCCAGAACGTTGATCAATCCACGTTCATCCTGCAATCCCATCCGCGTCGACACTTCGGGATTTCGGATGTCGCCGTCGATCAAAATCGTTTCTTCAAGATAATCCCGGGCGAGCGTGATGGCCAAACCCAATGCCACAGTCGTTTTGCCCTCGCCGGCGAGTGAACTGGTCATCGCCAGAATTTTTGCGCCTTTCTTTTCCCGCACCTGCACGACACGGCCGGCCAACACACGGAATTGTTCCGCGCCTAACGCATTCATGTGCGCTTGAAGAACACGCTGCGATTTCCCGCCGGTCGGCAATCGCTGAGCAAGCACGCCGTTGACCTCTTGCGACCGGAAAGGAAGACGCTTCATCCGACTCACCCACCGTCGCCATCCGGTAGGCGGCGGCTCGCCATCGTTCCGCTCCGGACCGCCGATCATAAACATGTGTGGAATACTGGCCAACATGGGAACGCCGAGTGAACTTTCGATTTCCTCCGGACGGCGATAAGGAAGACTTCGGAAATCCAGCCACCAGATCGTCCCGCCGCCCAACACCAATCCGGCCGTCATCCCGATCAGAAACACGCGCAACGGATCCGGCTTCACCGGCTTGACGGGAAGGTTTGCTGGATCGAGAACGCGGAACTGTTCGCCTTTTTGCCGCTTCTCCATCTGCTCGGTGATTTTGGCGGACTCCTTACTCGCCAGCAAGGACTGATAGCGCTTGTTCGTCGTTTCGTAATCGCGCAACAACGTGCTCAGCTCCTGTTCACGGATCGGCATCTGCTCCATCCGTCCTTCGAGCGATTTGATTTGCGCCTGAATTTCGGCGGCCCGGTGGCGACGCACCTTGATTTCGGCCTCGACCGTCCGCACCTGCGTATCGATGTCGGATCCGCTCACCACGACGTCTTCTTCCAAATCATCCGAGGAAGGACCGCGCGCGATGCGAGCTTCAAGATCCTTAATCTCTCGCTTCACACGAAGCACGTCGGGATAGGTGTCCTTATATTCCGATAAAAGCTGCGAGAGCTGTTCACGCAACTGCCGGAGCCGTCCCCTGGGAGAAACATGAACCACCCCGCCCGGCATCCCAGCCGACGTGTCGGCGGCATCGTGCATAATTTCCCGGCGTTCGACCAGCATTCGCAACATATCGTTCTGGGTCTGCAGTTCCATCGTGAGACGATCGATAGTGCGATAGAGGCCCTCAGACTGTTGCGGCAATTGCCCCATATGCTTTTGTTTGTACAAGCTGATTTCGGCCTCTTGGCGGTCCAGAGTTTCTTTCACCCGAAGCAGTTCCTGCTCCAAGAATTCGGATGTCCCTTCAACTAGTTGTTCTCGAACCTTCAGGTTTTCTCCAATGAAGAGCGTCGCGAGTTTGTTGGTCACCTGTTTGGCAAGCATCGGGTCGCTGCTGTCGAATGAAATGGTAAACGCTTGGATGTTGCGATGGAACCGATCGTCGACCATCGTAATTTTGATATCGCGGCGCATCAGGTCGATGACGTCTTCGAGCGGCTGCCGCTTTAAATCGTCGTCATACACGTGAAACTCTTCGATAATCCTTTGCAGTAAGGTCCTGCTTAGAATTTGCTGCTGGATCGCAATTAAGCGCTCTTCAATGGTATCGACCGCCATCGGCTTGATGTAATCGGTGGGCACTTTCTGTGACTCGACAAGAATTAGGGTGCTCGACCGATAGACCTTCGGAAGGATGAGAAACGCAATGCCTGCTCCTACCAGCCCGACTACCAGCCACACCAGCAGCACCCACTTACGTTTTTTCAGCACATCAAAGTAATCGGCAAATTCAAGCATGGCAGTCCTGCGATTATTTAGGTTGAAAGAGGATTGTGACCCTGTCGTTTAGACCTGGAGCTTCCACGTACATCGGACCCAATCAAACTGCTGCGCAAGTCATCTCATGAAACAAATCAATCGGCGAGGATGGCGCGCAGAGTCGCACGGATATCTACTTCCATCTTGTTCAATCCTCGCCTACCTTCTCTTACGGTACAACGAGTGTGTCGCCTGGGACGAGAATCGCGTTGTGAGTCGAGTCCTCGCCCGACACAATTTCGTCGTAGTCGATCGGGATTCGCACTTCCGAATCCCGGTCCGGCATTTTTCGCAAGAGAAACATTTTGCTTTTGGCGGCATACGGCGTGAATCCCCCTGCCAACGACACGGCTTGCAACACGCTGGTGAACGACTTCAGCTGATATTTACCCGGGTGGGCGACTTCGCCAAGTACGAAAACCCCATAGCTATTGACCTGTTGGACCACGACTGAAACATTGGGGTTTTCCTTGAATTCTTTCAATCGGTTTACGATTTCCTTCGTGAGTTGATCGGGGGTCATGCCCACGGCTTGCACGTCGCCGATCAATGGCAAGGAAATCTTTCCGTCCGGCCTGACCGTGATGGTTTTTGAAAGATCTTGATTGCGCCACACAATTATTTCGAGCACATCCTCAGGACCGATTTTGTAATCGCCTGTTGCGTAGGTCGCCGTGGTAATCACAGCGGGCTCAGGCTTTGGATCGAAGGGACTGCACCCCGAGAGTACGAAGAGGATGCCGACGATACCCGCTGCACACTGCATATGTCCCATCTTCATTGAGTCAACACCATGGTTTCGGCTGGCACGACAATCGTATCGCCAGGCTTGAGAATGAAATTCTGATTGTTCCCGTCTCGAAGCACAATATCGTCATAGCTGGCCTTAAGTTTGATCTCGTTATTTTTTCCCTCTCCCCAACGAAAAATGACAATTTTATTTCGCGCGGCAATCGGAGTAAATCCCCCCGCCATCGTAATCGCCTGCAGCAAGGTGCTCTCGCTCTTGAAATAATAGCGGCCTGGCTTCTGCGTCTCCCCCAAAACATAGATCCCGTAGCTATTCACTTGCTGAAGGATGACGGAGACGGTCGGTGT
>Ga0157376_10001981_pt1 | contig 13702 bp, 12 predicted proteins | sample M45metaG_FD_121801 | JGI IMG/M metagenome (GOLD analysis project Ga0157376, IMG submission 121801) | Miscanthus rhizosphere microbial communities from Kellogg Biological Station, Michigan, USA - M4-5 metaG | ecosystem: Host-associated > Plants > Roots > Rhizosphere > Soil | place: USA: Michigan... | reverse complement strand
TCGATAACGCCCAAGTCGCTCTCAACAATGCATCCACCAGCAGCAACCGAGGGATTACCGACAATGACAAGCTCACCCACCTCAGCGCCCAACATCGTCAAAGCTTCCGATTTCAGACGGAGACTTGCCTCATCGGAAGGATTAACCTTGATGGTCACCTTTCTTTCACTGCGCATAGAGCGAAGAGCTTCTCTCGCAACCTGTAGAACAACGTCAGGGTCCGCCTTGACACTCTCGCCGATGACCCTTCTGGCGATCGCGACCGCCAACTTTAAAAGCTCTGCCTCATTTTGAGCGAGAAAATCTTCACGCTGTTTCCAGGCCGTAGCAAGAGCGTCATTCCACTTGTCGAGGCCTGCAGCGTATCCGCGTTCAAGGCTATCGCCCAGCACTTTTTCGCTTCCGAGCCGAGCATCTTCCAGTAACTGCTCAGCCTGCTCTTGGGCCCTTGCCAGAATGTCCTTGGCTTCCAGCGACGCCTCGTGCACCTCCTTCGTGATCTTCGACACGGCTGGCATTCCATTGCTCGCACGAACCTTGATTACATTTGCGCTCATCTGGCCTTCCTCAAAATGGCCTTGTCAACCACGAATAAAGTTTTGGCGCAACATGATCGGCCTTTAAGCCAATGCGCTCTTTCACGTTCTGTCGCTGGCGCATGATCTGTTGCTCCCGGAGCTTCCTCAAGTGCGCACCAATCTGTTCCGGCGGCAGCCCCTTCATCTTCTCCAGAATGGACTGCACCTCTACACGTCGCTCCTCTGCAAGCAAGGCCAGCAGCTCATCAATAGCTGCCGCCTTGCGCAAAAGCAGAACGTATGCGAATGCGGCGGCACTCATGACAACTCAGGCCTTCACTACTGCGGATGAAGGACTTTGCGTCTTTGCCAATTGCTTTTCTAGCGACTTGATCTTCAACTTTCTTTGTTGGCTAAGCGCCAGAACCAAGATGGATCCAAAACCAGCCGCTCCTGCCAACCCAAAGGCGGCGACTTCAAGCCACGCGCTTACCGATAGCGGACCAAGTGCCTCCCTGGGGATCGGCTTAACTTCAACCTGCTTGAACACGACTGCCACATTGTCTGGAGTTAGGCCTTCGATGCTCTTCGCTATGAGATTCTTTACCTCTATATCCTTAAGAGGAGGCTGGTCGCCACGAAACTGTATGAGCGCAGATGCGGTCGGTGGAGACTGTTCGCTCTTATCGATAAGAGGAGTATTGTCCGGCAACACAACCTGCACCCTGGCATCGACCACTCCCGAAACAGAATCCAGCGTACGCGTTAATTCCCCATCTAGACCAGATAGCAAACGAGCCTTCTCTTCAGACTCTGTCGGAATCATTCCAGAGTTTGCAAACACGTCATCGAGCCCTTTAACCTTTTCGCGGGGAAGGCCATTTTCACTGAGAATCTTCCAAGCCCTGACCAGCGTATCGCTCTGGCCACGCACGTTCACCACCCATGTTGCTGCGTCTTTCTTCGCGGTCGGGTCGAGCTCTGTCATCGCATTGATTCCGTTTTCACGCAGAACCACGACGACCTGCTGGGCATCACTCTCGGTCAACCCGGTCTCCAGTTGCCGAGTACAGCCAGCAAGAACCAACAAACTTAACATCAATAAAGGGCTAAGAAAAAAGGCTTTTTTCATTTATCTTTCCAGCTATACCTGTGTCTGCAGAACGGACTTCACGCCACTTACAACCTGACCAACCATCTTTGAAAGCGTCCCAATGTTTTCATTCATAGCATTCACCTGCTGTTGCAACGCTAACCATTGCTGAGGACTTGCATTTGCCGGCATACTCTTCGCCGCTGAATCAAGCCGTGCGTATTGATGCTCAATACTGCTCAATCTGTTTTGAAGATCCGCCTTGGCTCCCGGGGTAGCATCAATCCGTTCTTTCATCTGAACCAGATGATGCCGACCTGCGGCAAGGTTCTGGCGCACTCGATCCGGCACGCTTACGGTGTTATTCTGGGTGCCTACACGGTTCACGGCGGTAGTGCTTGATGTCGTCCCCGCTCCATCAGAGGCAGACACAGCGCTGTCAGAAGAACTTTTCAATTGGCTCTGGACTTTGTCGAACTTGGATGGTCCAGCCTTTCCGGCCTGACCTCCCGTATCCGGGCTCTGCGAGTCGGGCAAAGTCGTAGCTACTTTGTTGATTGCGACATTCATCGTTATTAGTTATCGCTTACTCTGGTCAAAAGGTTGCTTGTAACGGAATTGCTCGTTTTTGCGCGTATGGACGCCTTCGAGAAACCGGCCCTCTGCGTGTCTCTTGCAAGACTTCACGAATCATGGTGAGAGCTTGAGCATGAATGCGAGACACCCATGACTTCGATAGATTCAGTTGCACACCAATGCTGGCCAAGGAATGCTCTTCATAGTAATACGCCCGGAGTACAAATCGATGACGCTTAGGCAGACGCTCAATTGCCTCGCGAATTATCTCGGATTCTTCTTCTCGTAAGATCCAGCTTGCGGGCGACTCAGTTGCCGTAGAAACCTGTTGCACATTGGTGCTCTCCAGTGAAATCAAGAAGCAGCTTTCCTGAAAAGAGACGGAATCGCCGAGATCGGACCAGGACGTGCTCGCCTGCTGGCCACGCGCTGCCAATTCCTCGGATGCAGAAACATCGCCGCCAGATTTCAAGTGAGAGGCCTGCCACGACTTCCGCACCTCGTCAAAAATAGCGCCGCGAATCCGATAGTAGGCAAAAGTAGCGAATGATGCGTTTCTCGACGGGTCATAGCTATGAGCGGCTTGTACCAGACCAAACTCAGCAGCACCCTTCAAGTCCGCACGGGTGATACTAGGAGGATATTTCCCGGCGAATTCTGCAGCTATGGCGTGTGCATATCCAAGATGGTTTTCAATCAACTCGTTAATCATATAAAGCCTGATCCCTGTAAATAACAAGATGCGCGATAAGCTTGAGCACGCCTACGCCTTACTGGCCTCATCGATGGGCCGAAACACTCGAATGAACTTTCTTATGCCGGCCAACAAAGAAGCGCCCCCACCACACCCCCCGCAATCTACTGCCTGCGGTACGCATAACATTCCGCCAAAAAGTGTCTACCTTAGTCGGTATAGACACGTGCCGCTTTTCACTACTCTGTAGTGCCGAGAGATTACTGATAACAGTAGTCGTTTGCGTAGCGTTGCCGATCGCATCGGAGATCCTGCGAAGATCGACAATCCTCGCGGACGCCTCCTTAGCCATCATGCCGTCTATCAGGCCCGAGAGGATCGAAGGGAATCCATGGATCAAGCTGTTGAGCGGCTGTGCCCGTTTCGTTTTATCTGCGTGCCAAGCAAGCCAACCGAAATCTCCGCGATGATGGATATCCTTGAACTGCTCTTCGAAGCGGCTCTGACCAAGCAAAATCTCGTAGAATACGAATCCAAGCACATAGCTCTCGATAAGCGCACGATCCGGTTGCTGCCCCACAGCGTCTTCCACCATTTCTGGAGCGCAGTACTTGAAAGAACCGAGGACAGCCGTCATGCCAGATGCCGCAGACTTTAAGCTCGATAATTCAATAGTTCCATCATCACGAAAAAATACTTTCTCCGGATCAAGATTGCAGGGAGCCAAAGTTTGGAGGTGTGCCTGTTCAAGCGCTGCAATGACACTCAGGAATACCGGAATAACATGTCTAGTCGGCGCGGGGTCTGATGACAAGAGGCTGCACAGCTGATACCCACCTGGTTTCTGGGTGATAACAGGTACAGTTTGATCTTTGGAAACAGAATCATTTGAGACCCAATCGCCATTCTTTGTCATTGTTTTCTCGTGGAACAAAACTAAGGAGCGTTTCCACCGTCTTACTAGTGAACAACTCCTCACCAGTAACAATGCAAAGATCGCTTCTTTATTCCCACGAATGACAAAAAATCCGAATCCCGACTAGCAACGGCATTTCAATTCGGACGATAACTAGCTTCACTAGCTCAATTCATTTGGTAAGAGAGATATTTAACCGTGCCAGAAGATGATTCCTTAATATTTGCGGACGATGAAGTCTTTCAACGCATCCATCAGTCTTTTGCAACTTTTGGATATAGCGAAAACAATATTAGAGGCCAATATATATTCGATGGGTTTCCGAGCGACGCCTTCGTATGGCCAAATTTCTCCCAGAGAAAAATAGCGAGAATTTCTGGGTTGGATATGCTTGTGTATCTTTTCATGGGACAGGAATCGATCCTGGTAGATGAGGCTGTTCGCTTATTGGGTTCGCGATTCCTTTCAGAAATGCAGAAACTAAATTTGATTCAAATCGACAAAGAAGGCGGCACCTGCATTGCAACGGTGCGCATAGAGCCGGTCCAGGATCTTCTCATTTGCGCTGATCGCCTACCGGATAAAGTTCCGGTACGCCAAGACATCGTCTATCGCCCGTGGGACTTGAGCGCACAAACCTATTCGCGGATTATTCCTGAAACAAATTGCAAAAACCTTCTGGAAATGTGCTGTGGCGCCGGGCATGCATATCTGACAGCAGCTAAAAATTATGCACAGTTCGCCTGCGGAGTCGATATCAACCCACGCGCTGTCCAATTTGCCGAATTCAATCAAAAACTTAACTAAGTTGAAAATACTTGTGCATATTGCGGAGATTTGTTCAAACCTGTTGAGTCTAGTGTTTTTGACCGGATCATAGCGCATCCACCTTATATACCTGCGTTGAAAGATACACTGATTTTTAAGGATGCCGGGTTAGACGGCGAGCGAATCTCAACAGATTTGATCCGTGGTATCTCTTCCCACCTTTCGGATGGTGGGGAGTTCTACGGCTATCTCACATTTTCCGACCGCGTGGATGCTCCTGCCGAACTGCGAGTGCGGGAGCTCCTTGGAGTGGATGAACAGGAATTTGATGTGTCTCTTCTTATCGTAGAAGAAAAGTCACCCGATGCATTTTTGTTGAGGCGGCCCGGAGCCGATCCATCCTCAGAAGAAAACCAACGGTTAGGAGTTGCCTTTAAGAAACTGGGAATTACCAGATTTTTATCGACAGTTCTCACAATACGGAGCAGAAGAGGAGCGCTTCCAATAACATCCCGCCATCGGGCAGTTAGCTGGCAAACAGCGGCTGGTATGGCTCAACTAGATCATGTCTGAATACGCTAAATTGTCAGTCACCGTTTGATGAATTGCGATGTTTTAAGGCTTACTCAATACAACATCTGCAATTCATCAAACGGTGACTGACAAAAACTATTGCGCCAGCTACCCACACGTGTCGTCCATGTTGCTGCTTGGATTCTCAACGCGGCAATACCAACTCAACTAACACGAAAGACTAAGCATGTCACGTTATCTTCCGCCCCGCCCGCGTGGGCGATCGCAATCAGTCTGCGGCATGTTTCTTCCAAATCGACCTGCTGGCCTATATGCTGCGCGATCTGATCCGCATCAGCGTATTTAGTCAGACCATCCGTCGTCAGAAGCACTGTATCTCCGGGTTGCAGATTGACGGTGAAGAAATCAGGTTTCACCGAAGCGCCGATCCCAACTGCGCGTGTGATGAGTTGCCGCAGCCGTACGGTCAGACCATGGTAATCGTTTCCATTTCCGCGCTGCCTCTGCTCAGCTACATACGAATGGTCTTCCGTAATCTGGACGCAGTCACCATCTCTTAGAAAATATGCCCGGCTGTCGCCGACGTTGCCGATGAGAAGACTACGGCCCAAAACACACGCCGCGACTAATGTAGTGCCCATACCACGAAGTGTATGGTCCTCTTGGGCCATTTTCCAAACAGCCTCATTCGCGCTGGAAATGGCCGAGTAGAGGCGAACTTCCGGATCGATCTCATAGCCGCGCAATTCTTTATAGGTCTGAACTGCGCACTCTACTGCCGTGCTGCTCGCAACCTCACCGGCCGCCAGACCTCCCATTCCATCGCAGACGATGAAAAAATTACTCTCGAGGTTGTAACCAAAACTGTCTTCATTGTTCGAGCGCTGGTGCCCAACATCTGAGAGTGCGGCAACATCTACACGCAACTCGGTCATAGCTGCCGCGGACTTGTTTGCTTCCCGATTGACAGGTGTTATTGCCTGAACGTTTTTACTTTTTTCCTGGTCAATCATTGCTGATCACCTGCCTGCGCCCATTGGGCAAAGACTTTTGGTGACACTGCGGATTCTATAGGCTTGTAATGAAGCTGCTTCGCAAGAAGGAAGTGATCTTGTGCCTGTTTACGAAACGCGTCTACCTGAGGCTGATTTTGTGAAGCAGCCAGCAATGCCTGCATGGAAAGAGAAGCGCCCAGATAAAATTGCGCAGCGCCTGCGTAACGCTTCCCCCCTCGCTGTAAATAGGCACCGATAGCATCTTCCGCTTGCAAAAAATGCGAAGTATAGAAATCGGCAACGCCCATATTTAAGCTATCCGTTGCCTCTTTCGGATCCTCTTGCAGGCTTTCAGTCGCGCCCTCTTTTCCGCCATCTGCTTCCGTTTGTCTCGCGTCTTTTATCTTGTTCATTCCTTCCTGCCGATGCGCTCGATCAGATGTATTCCTGGATTTGGCTGCATGGGTCATCTTTGCCGACTGCATTGGTTTATCCGGCGTGGCTGGATGAGCGTCAGCGGCCTCTTGCGTTGCTACTTCGGCTCGCGCTTCCGCAGCCAGCACATCACGCAAACGATCAAGTGGACTGCCAGGGCCATTCTGATGGATCGTCGCGGCAAATTGATATTTCTGCTCGGCGCCCTTTAGATCGCCACTTTGGAACATAGCGTCTGCGTGTTTCATCGTGTCACGATAGACATTTATGTTTGTAAGCATTTGGTTCACCACACTATGAAGCGCCTGCGACTGAACAGTTTTCAACTGCGTTTCTGCCGAGTCGAAATCTCCGCGCAGATAGGCATCGCGCGCTGTCTTGAAGGCGGCCAGGCTTGCAGGGTCAATAGGGATGCCGCCATTGATTCCGATGCGCGCCTGCTGCATGAGCTCCTGCGCACCTGCTTTATTCGGTCCGAATCTGATCTCTTGCAGATCCTGCAAAGCACCGGCGTAATCTTTCTGTTGCAGTTTCTGGCTTCCCATCGCGAAGTCTGCCTGGAACTGTGCCAGTACCTTGCTCAGCTCTTCCTTGGCCTGACTGCATTTCTTCTCATACTTCTTCTCATCCAAAGCAGCTGCCTGACAAAAATAGTTCGCCTCACCTTGGATATCTTTGGAGTTCTTTGCCTGGTTTGCGAGGTCTCGCAACTGATCGGCGCTCTTCCCGGAATTCTGGTTCTGAGCTAGCAATACTGTCGCCATTAAGAATACGGCACCACTCCATCTGGTCTTCATGGTTGCTCCCCCCTCAATACTTGCTGTGTATCAGGCAGTCCTACATCGGCTGCACAAAGGTGCTCTGCCGAAGATATATTGCACTCCACCGTCTGCTGCTTGCCGTCCGGAGCTGCAAATGTAACTTTATAAGTTCCAGATTTCACGCCATCCAAGCGCAACGGGGTGGTCTGGTCTTCGCCAGGCAGAGGGACACTATTTCCACCTTCATCCTGGATATCGATTACTTTTGCCCACGGCGACGCGTTTATCTCCATATGCGTCAGGTCACTGCTCGCAGCGGGTACAGTCGACTTCTGAATCGATGCAGGTACAACGGCCACGTTCTGGGGAGCAGATGTTTCGGCATGCCGCCGATACAACAGCCACGCGACCACAAGCGCTGCAACAAGTACTGCCACACTTACGACAGACCACGTAGCTTTGGTGCGTGTCGCATGGACGCTATTCTTTGGTGGCTTTACGCTCAGAGCAGTTGTACACTCGCCCCTAAGCTTCTGCCATTCAGTACGAACATCACTAACCGTAAACGGAATTGCGCGTTCCACCCCTTTTAAGACAGTCTCGGCCTTTCGGGGAGAATTGGTCTTCAATTCGCGTTGTGCGGTCTGTATTGCCGCGCGAAGCATCTGCGTTGCTTTCTGCTCGCGCTTCGACTCGCATTTCCCTCTTGCTGTAGCAAGAGCCGCGACCGCACCATACTGCTTCGCGAAGTCGTCCAGAGGTCGCATGCACTGATCCAACTTGCCCGCAGCTATTGCCTTCTCACACTCTGCTACGGCCCTGTCCAATGCTTTACGGGATTCGGCAGCCCGCGCTTCCTCTGCATTTCCTTTCGCAGGCACTTCCTGTGACTGCTTTTGTTGCGCGGCGGGAGCCACGTTCGGCTGCACTCGAAATACTTCTGTATGCTCCGCCGCAGGCTTGCTTTGCCCCTTCACCTGATCCTGATTGAACATCGCAGCTTCGGGGACGCTGCCTTCAGGCCTTTTCACAGCCTGCGTGTACACGGCAGTTTGTAGAAGTACCTGCGTCTGTTCCAGTTTGGTATTTTGCGCTTCCTGGCCGACTTGCTCCTCTTTCCGAGAAGCAGGCATCTTTTGCTGAGTATCTACTGAACCTTTTTCAGGTTCTTTTGAAGGTTCTGACGGTTTCGCCTTCGGCAAGGGCTGCGCACCACTTGCCTCTTTCTGAACTTCTGGCACGATTTCAAAGACGCGAGTCGCATGATCGTCAAGCGAATCTAGGCTTTCGCGCTTCGGAGGAGCTCCGTTATTCGAGCCGGCCTGCTCCTGCACCGACTGCAGGCTTCCCTCTTTCTGCTGCGCGGCCAGGGAAGACATGAGTTCCTGGATCTCCGCATTCGCAACATCAATCTCAGCCGCTTCTCGCAAACGAGAAGTCGCTTCCGTATATTGCTTCTTACTGGCGGCTTCGCGGGCATTCCGCAATAGCTCTTCTATCTTCGACTGCCGCTTGCGCTTCACCTCCTGCAGCAGATCCGAGTGTGCATTTCTTAGCTCGGTATTATGATCATCGATCTGCAATGCTTGGTCTAAGTAGTCCTGCGCTTTTTTTAGATCGCCGAGATTGTGGGCTTCATCGGCTTGCTTCCACAAGGACAGGACCTTTTGCTGATGCTGTTGCGCCTGTTGTGCCTGCTGCAACTGCCCCCTCAGGTCAAACGCATTTTCTACATCTAAACTTTGGGCCTTTTCGTAAAGCGAAGCAGCATCGTTCCAACGCCGGCCATCGGCGGCATCCTTGGCCTGGTCTATCAACAGCCGTAGCTGCTCGCTGCGATGCAACTGAGTCAGGCGGTCCTGCACGTCACTAAGTCGCGTCTTTGTTTCCGTGTTGCCCGGGTCAATTCTCTGTACCTGCAGAAGCACGGTACGTGCGCTGGCGTACTGGCTTTCATCTGTCAATCGCCTGGCAGTTTCAAGCAGAGCGCCTACCCGTTCGCTCTTCATGCCTTCGGCAAGCCTGTGCAGGTCCAGCGCCATATCCTCAGCAGAGCGATAGCGAACATCAACCTGCTTCGCCAGAGCTTTGTCCAGCACCTGAATCAATCCATCAGGTAAATTCTGCACATATTCCACAGGAGGAACGTACGGCTCATAGATGACGCGGTAGAGAGAGGAGATGTCGCTGCCCTTGAATGGCAATTCGCCCGTGAGCATCTCGTAGAAGATGACTCCGACAGACCAGATGTCGGCCCTTCCGTCACTTTCCTCGCCTTTCAGGCGTTCAGGCGAAATGTAGTGGAAGGTGCCAAGCAGGGTATTTGTCTTAGTCAACTGCTGGGTCTGGTCGGCAAGACGCGCAATGCCGAAGTCCACAATCGTCACTCGTCCATCCGGCCTCACCAAGATATTTGCCGGCTTCACGTCGCGATGAAGCACCCCGTGTCCATGCGCGTACCCCAGCCCTGTGCAGAGCTGCTCAATGATTGAGATTGACTCAAGCAGCGGAAGTCGTCTCTGCTCCCGCATTATCTTCTCAAGTGAATCTCCTTCGACATACTCCATTACGATGAATGGGTTTCCTTCGTGCTCACCCACCTCATACACGGTGACGATGTTCGGGTGATTCAGGATTCCGGACTTGGCTTCAATATAGAAGCGCTCGCGTAATTCAGGCGTAACTTCTGTTAACGTCTTAATGGCCACGAGCCGACCAATCAGCCGGTCCTCCGCCTGATAAACAACACCCATTCCACCGCGCCCTATCTCCCCTGTGACACGGTATCTTCCGATTTTCTCTATCTCGCTTGCCGATGCTTTTGCTGTCATGAACAAAGCTCCGCCTCTGCTACTTGTGAACTAGGGATACAAATTTCCCCTTGCCGGCAGATGGATTAGCTTGAATAACACAGCAGCGCAGAGTTTTATTCCACCAACCACATAAAAGCCCAACTAATTTCGCGACATTAATTAATAGTCAGCAACAAAAGGCAAGACCAACCGATAACTCCTCTTATAAAGAAGTCATTTTTATCAGGCAATCCAGATTTACAGAGAAAAGGAGTGAATATGCCAATCGGGCCAGCACAAGATTCATCGCAATCCCAATACATGGAGCCAACACAAACAGGCTCTGAGAGCGCTGCAGAAAACACCTCAGAGGCACACGACAATCAAGAGCAAGCTGCTCCCTCTCAGAATCAAGCCCAATTGACTTCTAACACCTCCTATCACAGCCAAATTGGTGCCAGTCCATACTCCTTCCTGGATCAGGACCCATATGCATCCAATGCAGCGGGGCCATCTGGGGCGAGTCGATCTACCGCCTCATTGGCGAGTCAATCTCGTACCTCTTTAGCTAGTACCTCTGCACCCAATCGCTCTACAGCCTCCCTCGGGGGCAGGTCCGCTGTCTCCGGGCTCTCCGGTTTTGAACGTGCAGATTCCTTGGATCACGACTTTACTCCCTTGACGCAGGAAGCCGGCTCATCAAGTAAGAGTCTTGGCGCACGTCTTCGTCGGCAGAGCTCCCGCGTCTTCGTACCGCAACGAAGCCACGACTTGCGAAAGGCAATACAAGACTATGGGAAAGTTAACTTAAGAGGTGTAGAACGTAGAGATCGACCGGAAGCAGCAGAAGCACAAAGGAAAGCCCAGAGGGGCGACATCAGAAAGTTGATAGACAAGGGTGCTAATCCACTTAAGCAGTCAAGTAAGGCCAACGAAAATGCCTTGCACAAAGCAGCTCAAATGGGGACCCCATCCGGAAGAGTACTTTCAAGCCTGATGCAGAATATGAACGCTGAACAACAAAAGTCCGCTCTACTTGCCCAAAATGCAAAGGGAGAGCAGCCAGTGCATTTGTTCATGAAGCAGGCTGGTACGTTAGCGCTTCAGGCGAAACTCGCAGGTGAACGTGCCGACAAACTTCGACAGGATGGAATAGACAAGTACGGAGAAGCATTTAATAATCCAGAGTCGGCGAATAGAAAAACAAGAACAGCGGTGGGCGTAATCAAAGATCAAATCAAAGAAAGTACCAGTAAACAAATGAGGTTCCAGGCTGATTCAGATGGCTTCAAGCAACAGGCAGAAGCTCTGAACGAACATGGAAAGAAGGAATTAGAACTGACGGAAGAGTCTCAACAAAGTTTGTTCCAGCAAAGGACAACATCATCCGGCCGGACCCCGCAAGATATGTATGAGGCTGCCCAGTCACCTGAGGCGAGACGAGCTTTCGAGAATGACCAAACCCTCCATGACAGTTTGACGGAGTCAGGATTCCTATAGTCCAAGAAATCTAAACCATGCAAAAGACTATTCGCTGCAGAATGCTGAGGCCAGTGACCATGTATAACAGCTAAATGACCACCGGCCTCACACACAACTGACCTGATTATTTGTCGCTTTGGAATACTTTATACCTGTTTGAGCCATATGATGGCCAGACGGAGATAATGAACGCTGTAACCTCCGGATATCTTCACCATCCAACAGATAGCCTTATCCAGCCCTTCATTCTCGATGTACTGCAGGAGAGAAAATGGGGAAGAAATCGTCATCCTTATATAAGATATAGGCTTATGTTCACAAGTTTGTTGATTTACGCGCGTATTACGCGAATGCGGCAGTATCAGCCCGTCTACCGAGTATGTTTACATAGAAACAAATATCAAAACAACGAACGGAAATTCGATAGCAGCGTTTGCTCGTGGCGACAATGGTCGTTAACAGGGATTCCAGGATCCCCTTTTCTAACGGGCGGCGCAGGGATACAGGATTCGATCTTGGTCCTTTTGACTCCGATCAGAATGTTATTACCAATCCCTAACATACGCTTCTGTTTGCGGTAAATTCTGGTCCTCCTCCTGGACTCGTCCGGAAAGTCGGCCTTCTATGCGGTCGCCCCTATGGGTAACCTTGTCGTTACCAGCTATCGGAGGCGACAACAATCGGAGCCCCTGCGCGCCCATTCACAACGTCGACTTTAAGCACGACTTCTACATTTTTATTCTTCCAATCGGGGTTCGCTTGTCGATCGAAATCTCGTAAGAGATCCGGAGAGGTTGCGAACTGGGAGGCGGCATCTGTACCGAAGCGTTGCAATCCGGCAATCACGACGAGGATACTGTCGGTCGATGGATTATGGAAGCGCGCCACGATCGCGTAGTCTTCTGAATTATTGAAGGGCTTTGTGCGGTCTCGCACCCAGAAGCGAGACGCATCCTTTGCATCAACAATGCGCTCGTCGGGATGGTTCGTGAAGTGGAACCTGAGCGGGGCAAGAAATCGCACTGTCCATGCATTGTTGTAAGCACCGACCAGCACGGTCGGGTTCTCGCGTATTTGCGCGAGCGTCGTGTATGCGGAAGGTTGAACCCGGTAACTGCCACTGCGAGTGTTCAAAAGAGCAGCGACTCGCCCCATTGCGAGACTGTTTTCGAATGAAAGATAGGGGTTCACGTCCGAGCTGTCTTTGGCGGCCTCTGTTCCAATATTCGAGGCTGGAGAAAAGACAATTCCACCCAAACTGATGATGGCAGGCGTTCTCTGATCAAGCACCGGCGCCCAGAAATGTCCCAGGACATCTGCTCGTGATGCCATCCACCACCGCAGCCCTATAAAGAGGAGCACGCAGAAAAAGAATGAACTAGTCGCTAACGATCCGATCAGAAGTCGTTTGTGCCGAAAACGTGTCTGAGGCTGCCTCTGAGGCGTCGGCAAAGTGGCTACAACTGCCGCGTTTCCCGGCTCGGCCATTGGGGGTTTCGGATCGGAAGCCAGTTCCTCTTCGGTAGCAGTTGCGGGAAAGCGCAGAAATTCGGCGTGGTAGGAGCGCGCCGTCAGGCTAATCTGTATCCGGGCGCTCGGAGAGTTCTGATAATAGAGAGCAAGACGCTTGCGAACTTCTCCCGCCGTGTATCTGACGATCGTGTCGAGATTTGTGTCGTAGTCCGGTTGGCGCCCGAAGACTTCGATCCCGATCGTCCGCTCCTTAATCTCATCGCCCCTGCCACCCAGGGTCTGCTCAACAAGATATTGCAGCAGAACTGGATACCGCTTGCTGTTACAAAAATATGGGCTCGCCAGGATCTCTTGCATGGCGAGCAGCACCTCTGCGTGCTCCTCCGGTAAAATGGGGGTCCAGTGATTGCGTGACGGAGCCGTTGCTAACATCCAATCGCCCAATATATAGGATCATCCTCACGACTTGCCAGCAGCACCACTGCGGATGCTGCACATCAATCTTCGGGACAAACAACCAGCGCGATGGGACAAACCGTAAGTCACTTGTCGTTTGTTCTCTCGGGGAGTGAGTCTGGTTGCCGGTATTGGATGTTGTCCCCTGATCCAATATCAGACTGCCAAGGAATTGGATATAGATGAAGTTAACCCGAAGAACATTCTGT
>Ga0157376_10001980_pt1 | contig 13708 bp, 9 predicted proteins | sample M45metaG_FD_121801 | JGI IMG/M metagenome (GOLD analysis project Ga0157376, IMG submission 121801) | Miscanthus rhizosphere microbial communities from Kellogg Biological Station, Michigan, USA - M4-5 metaG | ecosystem: Host-associated > Plants > Roots > Rhizosphere > Soil | place: USA: Michigan... | reverse complement strand
GTTCGTCTACCTGCTGCAGCGTGTCCAGCAGTGGCTGCCGTTGAATCCGCAGGACCTTGGCGCAGTCAGCGCCGACTCGGCAATGAACACCGCGATCAGCTTCGCCACGAACACGAACTGGCAGGGCTATGGCGGCGAGTCGACGATGAGCTATCTGACGCAGATGCTCGGCTTGGCCGTGCAGAACTTCCTGTCAGCGGCGACCGGCATCGCTGTGCTGATCGCGCTGATTCGTGGCTTCGTCCGGCGCAACGCGGCCGGCGTCGGCAGTTTCTGGGTCGACATGACGCGCAGCACGCTGTACATCCTGCTGCCGCTGTCGTTCGTGCTGGCGGTGGTGCTTGCCGCACAGGGCGTGCCGCAGAACTTCAAGCCGTACGCGACCGTTCCACTGGTTGAAGTGACGACCGCGACCGAAACCGTCAAGGACGCCGATGGCAACACGGTCAAGGATGCCGAAGGCAAGGACGTGACCAAGGAGACGAAAGTCATCGAACAGTCGCTGCCGCTGGGCCCGGCTGCTTCCCAGATCGCGATCAAGCAGCTCGGCACGAACGGTGGCGGCTACTACAACGTCAACTCCGCGCATCCGTACGAGAACCCGACGCCGCTGACGAACTTCCTCGAAGTGCTGTCGATCCTGCTGATCTCCGCGGCGCTCTGCTACACCTTCGGACTCATGGTCGGCGATCGTCGCCAGGGCTGGGTGCTGCTCGTGGCGATGCTGGTCATCTTCGTGCCCCTGCTGCTGGCCTGCACGGCCGCGGAGCAAGCCGGCAACCCCGCGCTGGCTTCGTTGAGCGTCGACCAACAGGCGTCGGCCGTGCAGTCCGGCGGCAACATGGAAGGCAAGGAAACGCGCTTCGGCATCGTCAATTCGACGATCTGGGCAACGGCGACAACGGCCGCGTCGAACGGCTCGGTCAACGCGATGCATGATTCGTTCACGCCGCTCGGCGGTCTCGTGCCGATGTGGCTGATCCAGCTTGGCGAGGTGATCTTCGGCGGCGTCGGCTCTGGTTTGTACGGCATGCTCGCGTTCGCCGTCGTCGCGGTGTTCATCGCCGGCCTGATGGTCGGACGCACGCCCGAATACCTCGGCAAGAAGATCGAGGCGTACGAGATGAAGATGGCGAGCCTCGTCGTGCTGATTCCGTGTGCGCTCGTCGTTATCGGAACCGCGATAGCGGTGATGGCGCCGGCTGGCGTGGCGGGTATGGCGAATCCTGGAATCCACGGCTTCAGCGAAGTGCTGTATGCGGTGTCATCGGCCTCGAACAACAACGGCAGCGCGTTCGGCGGCATCTCGGCGAACACGCCGTTCTACAACACGCTGCTCGGCATCTGCATGTTCCTCGCGCGCTTTCCGCTCGCGATCGGGATGCTGGCGATCGCCGGTTCACTCGCTGCGAAGAAGCACGTGCCGCCTTCGGCCGGCACGCTGCCGACACATACGCCGCTGTTCATCGTGCTGCTGGCGAGCACGGTCATTGTGATCGGCGCGTTGACGTTCTTGCCGGCGCTGGCCCTTGGGCCAATTGCCGAGCAACTCGCCGTGCCCGCGCATTGATCTCTTGCTAGAGGAACCTCGCGTCACGGCCCCGCATCAACGATTCAAGGATATGCAGTCATGAGTACCAACACCATCAGCTCGCTCGACCGCAAGCTGCTCATCCCGGCGATTGCCGACGCGTTCCGCAAGCTATCGCCGCGCCAGCAGTTCCGCAACCCGGTGATGTTCGTGGTCTTCGTCTGCAGCACTGCGACGACGTTGCTCTGGCTGCAGGCGCTCGGCAGACATGGCGAAGCGCCGGCCGGGTTCATTCTCGGCGTCACGATCTGGCTGTGGTTCACATTGTTGTTCGCGAACTTTGCCGAAGCGATCGCCGAAGGCCGCGGCAAGGCGCAGGCGGCATCGCTGCGCGGCGCACGGCGCGATGTAGTGGCAAACAAGATTCCCTCGCTCGAACATCGCGAAGAAATCACCGTGGGCTCGGCGCACGACCTGCGCAAAGATGACCTCGTCATCGTACAAGCCGGCGAGTTCATTCCCGGCGACGGCGACGTCATCGAAGGCGCGGCCACGGTCGACGAGAGCGCGGTGACCGGCGAATCGGCACCCGTGATCCGCGAATCCGGCGGCGACCGCAGCTCGGTCACCGGCGGCACGCGCGTGCTGTCGGACTGGATCATCGTGCGCATCAGCAGCAACCCCGGCGAGAGCTTCCTCGACCGCATGATTGCGATGGTCGAAGGCGCTTCGCGGCGCAAGACGCCGAACGAAATCGCGCTGACGATCCTGCTGGCGAAGTTCACGCTGATCTTCCTGCTGGCCTGCGCGACGTTGCTGCCGTACTCACTCTATGCAGTCACCTCCTCCGGCCACGGCGAGCCGGTCACGATCACGGTGCTCGTAGCGCTGCTCGTCTGCCTGATTCCGACCACGATCGGCGGGCTGCTCTCGGCAATCGGCATCGCCGGGATGGATCGCATGATCCAGGCCAACGTCATCGCAATGTCGGGACGCGCGGTCGAGGCCGCCGGCGACGTCGACGTGCTGCTGCTCGACAAGACCGGCACGATCACACTCGGCAACCGCCAGGCAGTTGCGTTCCACCCCGCGCCCGGCGTCGAGTTGAAGGTGCTCGCCGATGCTGCGCAGCTGGCTTCTCTGGCCGACGAAACACCGGAGGGCCGCAGCATCGTCGTGCTGGCCAAGCAATCGTTCGGACTGCGCGAGCGCGCCTTGAATGAACTCGAGGCGCACTTCGTGCCGTTTTCCGCGAACACGCGCATGAGTGGCGTAGACCTGCAAGGTCGCACGATCCGCAAGGGCGCGCTCGATGCGATCGAAAAGCACCTGCTGGCGGTGAATTCAGCGGTGCCGACCGAAGTGCGGCGCACAGCCGAACAGATCGCGCGCAAAGGCGGCACGCCGCTCGTCGTCAGTGAGAACGCGCGCGCCCTCGGCGTGATCGAACTGAAAGACATCGTAAAGGGCGGCATTCGCGAACGCTTCGCCGAACTGCGCGCGATGGGCATCCGCACGGTCATGATCACCGGCGACAACCCGCTGACCGCCGCCACGATCGCGGCCGAGGCCGGCGTCGACGACTACCTCGCCGAGGCCACGCCTGAAGCCAAGCTCAAGCTGATCCGCGACATCCAGGCCGAGGGACGACTCGTCGCGATGTGCGGCGATGGCACCAACGACGCACCCGCACTGGCGCAGGCTGACGTGGCCGTCGCCATGAACAGCGGCACGCAGGCGGCCAAGGAAGCCGGCAACATGGTCGACCTCGACTCGAACCCGACCAAGCTGATCGAGGTCGTCGAGATCGGCAAGCAACTGCTGATCACGCGCGGAGCGCTGACGACGTTTTCGATCGCGAACGACATCGCGAAGTATTTCGCGATCATTCCTGCGGCGTTCGCGACGACCTACCCGTCGCTCAACACTCTCAACGTCATGCACCTGGCGACGCCGCAAAGCGCAATCCTGTCGGCCGTGATCTTCAATGCGCTGATCATCATTTTCCTGATTCCGCTCGCGCTCAGGGGCGTGCGCTACCGCGCGCTCGGCGCCGGTGCGTTGCTGCGCCGAAATCTGCTGGTCTATGGCATCGGCGGGATCATCGTGCCGTTCGTCGGCATCAAGATCATCGACTTGATTCTCGTTGCACTGGGGCTTGCCTGAGGAACCACATGAACGCCGTCTTGCGCCGTACATCTCCCGCGCCCACCTGCGCCGAACTGAGCGAGGTCGCCGCCAATGACGACGCTCTCGTTCCAGCTGTTGCAGTCGCAGTTCCTCTGCCGCTGCCGGCAGGCGCACCACGACCGGTTGCCCTCGCGACCTCCCGCCCGAACGCGGCGAATTCCAGCGATGACGACTACTACCTCGGCGGATACGCCGGCATCTGACTCGCGCTTTGGCGCTACCGCACGTAGAAAACTGACCCGGTAAATATCATGAACAACAAATATACTTTTGTGGCGTTTGGCCTTGTCGCTCTGGCCACCGGGACTGCCCGCGCCGGGGAAGCGGCGGCAACGACGCCGCAACCCGACTACACGATCACAGGCAACGCCGCGATCGTGTCGGACTATATGTTCCGCGGTATCACCCAGACCTGGGGCGACCCGGCCGTGCAGGGTGGCGGGGACCTGACGATGAAGAACGGCTTCGCCGCCGGCTTCTGGGCCTCGAGCATCAGTGAGAACAGCTATCCGGGGGCGGTGATGGAACTCGACCTGTACGCGAGCTACGGCGCGAACTTCAACGACGACTGGTCGTGGCGCGTCGGCCTGTATGGTTATGTCTATCCCGGCGGCAATCTCGACGAGGCGAAGCCGCCGCTGTCTTCGCGTTCGTTCAACACGGTCGAGGCGAATGCAGCTCTGACCTGGAAGTGGCTGACGCTGAAGTACAACTACTCGCTGACCGACTACTTCGCGATCGATACCGAGCAGGGCTACGACGGTGATTCGAAGGGTACGCAATACATCCAGCTCGACGCGGCGATCCCGTTCAACGACCAGTGGAGCCTGGCACTGCACGCCGCGCACACCGACATAGCGACGAAACTTGTCTCCCCGCTGGCGAACGGCGCGAACAATCCAAGCTACAGCGACTTCGGCGCAACGCTGAAATGGCAATTTGCCACACACTGGAACACCAGCATCGGCGTGACCTACGCGACCAACCACGACTTTTACGGCGATACGGCCAGCTTCACCGATGTGACCGACACGCGTGACGTCGGCGGCACGCGCGGCTTCCTCATGCTCCAAGGGAATTTCTGATGTACAAAATTATTCGTCAATCCCTGATCATGCTGGCCGCGATGACCGTGCTGACCGGCGTGGCCTACCCGGTGCTCGTCACCGGCGCGGCGCAGCTGTTGTTCCATGACGCGGCCAACGGCAGCATCATCGAGCGCGGCGGCAAGCCGCTCGGTTCGGAGCTGATCGGCCAGCCGTTCGCTGACCCGAAGTATTTCTGGAGCCGGCCATCGGCGACGGCGCCCGCCGCGTACAACTCGGCGGCATCGAGTGGATCCAATCAGGGGCCGACCAACCCGGCACTGACCGACGCTGTCAAGCAGCGCATCGACGCACTGCGCGCGGCCGATCCAAACGTCACAACACCGCCGCCTGCAGATCTCGTGACTGCTTCAGGCAGCGGTTTGGATCCACATATTTCGCCCGCAGCGGCCAAATACCAGATCGCGCGCGTGGCGCGTGTACGGGGGATGGCCGAGGCCGACGTGGCCAGGTTGGTGGCCATCGCCACCGAAGGCCGTACGTTCGGCGTGCTCGGCGAACCGCGCGTTAATGTGCTCGAACTGAATTTGCGTCTCGACGGCACGTGGTGACGGCAGCCGTCCACGTCTCGAACGAGCATGAATCCACTGCTTCCACAGGCAAGACGATGTCAAGCAAAGGTGCAAACGTGAATTGCTCACGCTCGATCGCCGGGACTGTGCCTGGCAACTTGTTGCCAGTTGCTGGCACGTACCTGGCAACGCAGCAGTTCACTGCAAAGCCTCCAATTGGAAGCGCGAGAGGGAATCCATCATGATGGAAACGACCACGCCCACGAATCGACGCGCTTTTGCAACTCTCTCGCTAGGCGCGCTCGGTGTCGTTTTTGGCGACATAGGCACCAGTCCCTTGTACACAATTCAGAGCACGTTCGGCGACCCGCACGCCGCGATCGCGCCGAATGCCGGCAACATTCTTGGCGTGCTGTCGGTGATGTTCTGGCTGCTGGTGTTGATTGTTTCGCTGAAGTACGTCGTTTTCATCATGCGCGCCGACAACAACGGCGAGGGTGGCATCATGGCGCTGATGGCTTTGGCGCAGCGGTGCGCGCGCGGCAACGCGCAGCTGAGGTGGGGGATCATGATCCTGGGCTTGCTCGGCGCCTCGCTGTTTTACGGCGACGGCGTCATCACGCCGGCAATTTCCGTGTTGTCTGCCGTCGAAGGCTTGAAAGTGCTCACGCCTTCACTGGAGCACTGGATTGTGCCGCTCTCGATCGCAATTCTGCTCGGGCTGTTCGTCCTGCAGAACCATGGCACTTCGCGCGTCGGTGCAGTGTTCGGGCCGATCATGCTGTTCTGGTTTGCGACGCTCGCCGTTCTGGGCGTCCTCGAAATCGCGCGGGAGCCCCAGGTGCTATGGGCGCTGAATCCGTTGTATGGATTCGAGTTCTTCCGCAACAACGGTTGGCACGGATTCCTCGCGCTCGGCGGCATCGTACTGGCGATCACCGGTTGCGAAGCGCTCTACGCGGACATGGGACATTTCGGCAGAAATCCCATCCGGGTCGCCTGGTTCGGCTACGTTTCGCCGGCCCTGGTGCTCAATTATTTCGGACAAGGCGCGTTGCTCCTGTCGACCCCGGAGGCTGTCGATAACCCGTTTTACCGCATGGTGCCGGAGGCTTTGCTGATTCCAATGATCGTGCTCGCGTCAATAGCGACAGTGATCGCGTCGCAGGCTGTAATTTCCGGTGCGTTCTCGATGACGCGCGAAGCGATTCAGCTGGGATTTTCGCCGCGCATGGAAATCGTGCACACATCGCGGCAGACGCGAGGGCAGATATACCTGCCTTGGATCAATCGTCTGTTACTGGTACTCGTGATCGCTGCCGTACTCGGCTTCCGTTCGTCGGCTGCGCTCGCCGCAGCCTATGGCATCGCGGTGACCGGCACCATGTTCACAACGACTTGTCTTGCTTTAGTCGTGGCTCGGCGCGGGTGGAACTGGAGCCGGACGTTGACGATCGCCGTAGGCGTGGTCTTCCTCGCCATAGACGCATCGCTGTTCGGCGCAAATGCGATCAAGATCGAGGAGGGTGGTTGGTTCCCCTTGGTGCTCGGTACCGCGGTATTCATGATCATGACGACATGGCGGAGAGGACGCGAACTGGTGTTGCGTGGCATCAAGCAAAGCGGTCTCGCACTGGCCCCTTTTATCGCCAGCATCACCGCCCATCCGCCGCCGCGCGTTCCGGGTACGGCCATATTCCTGACTGCCAACGCAAACGCGGTTCCCAACGCCTTGCTGCACAACTTGAAGCACAACAAGATACTGCATGAGCGCAACGTGCTCATGACCGTCGAGACGCTCGAAGTACCGCTTGCCGAATATGGCGAGCGAACTGAAATAACCGCGCTTGGACACGAGTTTTTCCGTCTCGTCATCCGTTTCGGTTTCGCGGAGGATCCAGACATTCCCGCGGCCATGGAACGCTGCGCAGCCAAGGGCATGGGCTTTGAGATGATGGATACGACTTTCTTCGTGAGCCGCGAAACGGTCGTCGCGACCGATCGTCCCGGAATGCCGCTGTGGCGCGACAGACTGTTCGCATTTCTCGCCCGCAACGCAAGTTCCGCCACGGCATTTTTCCGCCTTCCGGGCAATCGATTGGTCGAACTCGGGACACAGGTGGAGATCTGAAGGTGCGCGCGGCAGAATGCACAAGATCGGTCGCGGCGGCGGGAGATCGGGGCTACAGGCCATCCAGGCCAGCGACCTGTCCCGGCGACTTTCCTGAATTTTCATGAGTTGACGTACGGCCGCTTGAGGGGTCGTGCCCTAACAGAACCTGCGCTTTGAGGTGGTAAAAGGCGCGACGTATGCGGCATGATGGCTCCAGAGCGCCCAGCCACCATGCCCAACGCCCGCCCCGACCAGCGACCCGACCCCGATGCGCTGCTCGCGCGCGTCCACGAGGAAGAAGCGCGCGGGCAACGCGGGCGGCTGAGGGTTTTCTTCGGCGCAGCGCCTGGCGTCGGCAAGAGTTACGCGATGCTCGAAGCAGCGCGCAAGCTCAAGGGCGATGGCGTCGACGTCATCGTCGGCTATGTCGAATTGCACGGCCGGCCGGAAACCGAGGCGCTGCTCGCAGGCCTGGAAATACTCCCGCCGCAGAAACTCGAGCATCGCGGCATCGTGCTCACGGAGTTCGATCTCGACGCGGCGCTGCGGCGGCGCCCGCACACGATCCTCGTCGATGAACTCGCACACAGCAACCATCCAGGCGCGCGCCATCCGAAACGCTGGATGGACATCGAGGAACTGCTCGACGCAGGCATCGACGTTTACACGACGGTCAACGTGCAGCATCTGGAAAGCCTCAACGATGTCGTCACCCAGATCACTGGAGTCCATGTGCGCGAAACCGTGCCGGACAAGGTGTTCGATTCGGCCGACGAAATCGAGCTGGTCGATCTGCCCCCCGAGGAACTCCTGCAGAGGCTGCACGAAGGCAAGGTCTACGTCGAAGACAAGGTCAAGCACGCGCTCGAGTCGTTTTTCCGCAAGGGCAACCTGATCGCGCTGCGCCAGCTTGCGCTGCGCGCCACGGCAGACCGCGTCGACGACTCCATGCGCGAATACCGCGAAAGTCATGCGATCGGCGCGACCTGGCCGGCTGGCGAGCGTGTGCTCGTCTGCGTTGGGCCCGATCCGCTGGCGGCACGGCTGGTGCGCTCGGCACGCCGGCTTGCCGCCGCGCTGCACGCCGATTGGCTTGCTGTCTATGTCGAGACGCCAGGACTCCTGCGGCTGTCGAAGGACGCGCGCGACCGCGTGCTGCAGACGCTGAAACTCGCCGGGAGCCTCGGCGCCGAGACCGCGAACCTCAGCGGCGAGAGTGTCGCCGCGGAGCTGCTCGCGTTCGCGCGGCGGCGCAACGTCAGCAAGATCATCTGCGGCAAGCCGAGCCGCAGCGGCTGGCGCAGCCGCGTTTCGCCATCGCTGGTCGACGAGATCATCAGCAACAGCGGCGACATCGACGTGTTCGTCATCACCGGCGAAGAAGGCGCGGAGGTGACCAAGCCACCGCGTCTGCCCGCGCGCTCGAGCAAGTGGCAGGCCTATGCGAAAGGAATCGCGGTCGTCGTCGCAATTACGCTGGCCTGCTTCGTGCTCAACGAGTACATCGAACGCACGAATCTCGTCATGCTCTATTTGCTCGGCACGGTGTTGGTTGCCGTGCGCTTCGGACGCGGCCCTTCGGTCGTTGCCAGCGTTCTGAGCGTGAGCCTGTTCGATTTCCTGTTCGTGCCGCCGACGTATTCGTTCGCGGTGTCCGATGCGCAGTACCTGATCACCTTTGCCGTCATGATCGCTACCGGCTTGATCATCAGCAATCTCGCCGCGCGCGGCCGCCGGCAGGCATCGGTGGCGCGCCAGCGCGAACGCCGCAGCGGAGAACTCTACGCGCTGAGCCGGGAACTCGCGCAGAATCGCGACCTCGGCGAACTCGGCGCGATCCTGTGCCGGCACGCGCTCGCGATCTTCGACGGCGAAGCGGCGGTGTTGCTGCCCGACAGCGAGGGGCGATTGCTCGACCCGGCCAACTTTTGCGCGCGCGGTGTCGCGGGCACGAGCCAGACGCGCTATCCGGTTCCGGGCAACGACCTCGGCATTGCCCAATGGGCCTACGACCATCGACAGAAAGCCGGCCGCAATACGGACACGCTGGCCAGCGCGGATGCGATCTATCTGCCGCTGAACGCACTCAAGCGCTGCATCGGCGTGCTCGCCCTGCGCCCGAAAGATCCGCGCCAACTCGAGATTCCCGAGCAGATGCACTTACTCGAATCGTTCGTGACCCAGGCCGCCGTCGCAATGGAACGCGTACAGCTGGCGCAGGCCGCGCATGCCGCCGACACGCAGATCGCTTCGGAGAAACTGCGCAATATCCTGCTGTCGTCGATCTCGCATGATTTCCGCACGCCGCTGGCGAGCATCATCGGCGCGAGTTCGATGTTGCTCGACAAGGCATCCGCGGCACTCGACGAGGAACGCCGGCGCAGTCTGTTGCGCGCGGTGCTCGACGAGGCGCAGCGCCTGCATCGGCTGGTCGACAACCTGCTCGACCTTACCCGCCTTACGTCGGGGCCAGTGCAGCTCAAGCGCCAGCCGGTCGCGATCGACGAACTCACCGGCGCCGTGCTGCATCGATTGCACGATGCGCTGGCGGGCCGCGAGGTCGCGCTCGACGTGCCGGCCGACCTGCCGCTCGTGCCCTGCGATGAAGTCATGATCGAGCAGGTACTTTTCAACCTTGTAGAAAATGCTCAAAAGCATACGCCAGCGGGGACGCCGATCCGGATCCGCGCTCGAGCCTGGCCGGCCGTGGTCGAGATCGCGGTCGCGGATAGCGGACCGGGCCTTCCTCCCGGCGAAGAGCGACGCGTGTTCGAGAAATTTCATCGCGCCCAGGAGGAACCCGCGCAAAGCGGCTTCGGCCTCGGGCTGGCGATCTGCAAGACGATCGTCGAAGCCCATGGCGGCGAAATCGGCGCGCGCAACCTCGCCGACGGCGGCGTGGAGTTCCGCTTCAGTCTGCCGCTCGAGCCGGAAACCTCGCCGCCGTGAAGGCGCCAGTCGCGAACATCCTCGTGATCGAGGACGATCCGCAGATTCAGCGCTTCCTTGGCGTGGCGCTCGAGACGCACGACTATGCGCTTGAAATTGCCGGCACGGGAACCGAAGGGCTGCGACTGGCGGCCCTGCGGCAGCCGGATATGATCATCGTCGACCTTGGCCTGCCGGATATCACCGGGCTCGATGTCATCGCCAGGCTGCGCGGCTGGTACACGCGGCCGATTCTCGTGCTCTCGGCGCGCAGCCAGGAGACCGACAAGGTTGCGGCGCTCGACCTCGGCGCCGACGACTACCTGACCAAGCCGTTCGGCATCGGTGAACTGCTCGCCCGCCTGCGCGTCGCGCAGCGCCATATCGCCAATCACGATGCGGCCGAGGGGCCGGCGCGGGTCACGATTGGCAATCTCGTCGTCGATTTCGGCGCGCGCCGCGTGCAGCGCGATGGCGCCGACATCCACCTCACGCCGATCGAATACAAACTGCTGACGGCGCTTGTCCAGCATCGCGGCAAGGTCATGACACACCGGCAGTTGCTGCGCGCGGTCTGGGGCGCATCGCATGTCGAGTCGCCGCAATACCTGCGCATCTACATGCGCGCGCTTCGGCACAAGATCGAAGCCGATCCGGCGCGGCCGCGGTTGCTGTTGACCGAGGTCGGGGTCGGGTATCGGTTTGCGGATGCGTCTGAGGGGTAGCTGGCGCGCGCGTCAACACCATCCCCACCCAACCCTCCCCTTGAAGGGGAGGGCTTGAGGCCCTCGCCGCCTTAGCGGCGCAGTTGAAAATCTGGCGCGGTTCGTCGGCTGGCGGCGCGGCTCGAAGCCGCCGACTCGTCGTCCGTCGCAATCCGCTTTGCGCTCAGCGCCACCGTCCGCACACTCGGCTGCAAGCAAGACGTACGCATGCCGACACTCTCCAAGGACGTGCGCCGGATGCAAAGGAGGAACCGTGATTGCTCAGACTGGTTTTTCGGGCGGCGCGCTGGTGACGCTGTTCCTGATCCTGCACGTAGCCGCCGGATGCGTCGCCACCCTCGCCGGCGCGGCAGCCTTGTCGGTGGCCAAGGGTGAACGCCGGCATCGCAAGTTTGGGGCAGCGTTCTTTGTCGCGATGCTGGTTATGGGCGCGTTCGCGACGCTGCTTTCCGTTCTCAGACAACCCGGCACGATTGTGGGCAGCATCTTCGTGCTATACCTCGTAGCGAGCGCCTGGGCGACAGTCAAGCGTCCAGAGGGCACATTGGGCCGCTTCGAGAAAATCGCGTTCCTCGTTGCCGCCGGTTGCGCAGCCGCGGAAATGATCCTCGGGTTGCTGGCTGCCAGGAGTCCGAACGGCCGCTTTCTCGGTTACCCGTTCCCGCTGTATTTCGTGCTGGGGTCGATCGTTACGCTCGCCGCGATTGGCGATTTGCGCATGATCGCGCGCGGCGGTATTTCCGGCGCGGCGCGGATCGCGCGGCACCTGTGGCGCATGTGCTTCGCACTGTCCTTTGCGACAGGTTCGTTCTTTCTCGGCCAGCAGAAGGTCATGCCTGCGTTCATGCACGGATCGCCGGTCCTCGTCGTACTCGGGATTGCGCCGCTCGTGCTCATGTTCTTCTGGCTGTGGCGAGTTCGCCGGCCGGCGACGCATCACAAACCCGGCGCGGCGGCCGCCTGACAACCCATCTGGATCGAGTATGCGAACGCACGGCAGGCGCAAGAAAGCAGAGGCAGTCGCAGCGGCGTCGGCGTTTCGGGGCGCCTGATGGATTATCCTCACGCGATGTCCGCCTCGGCCATTCCTGTAAAACCGCGTGGTCTGGCGCTGCTGCTGAACTGGCGGCGCGTGCGTTTCACGCTGATTGCGTCGATCATCATCACGTTGCCACTGGCTCTGGGCTGGAAATCCGGCTTGCTGTCGCTGCTGCTGCGCACGCTGACGCTTGGCTTCGTTGCGATGCTCGCGTTCGGACTGTTCGAGCAATGGCCGAAACGGCTGCCCGACTGGCTTGCGCGTTGGGTTTTGCAGGTGCTCGGGGTTGCTGTTGCGATGCCGCTGGCCACTTTCGTGATCTATGTGCTGTCGACCAAGACCGGTGCGCCGCCGTTCTGGGCCGACAAGGATCGTCTCGATGGCTTCTTCGGCCTGAGCATGATGTTCCTGCTGCTCGCCCCTTGGGCAGCGCTGGCCGCACTCGTGCGGCAGAAGGATGCGCTTGCCCGGCACCAGGCGCTCGCATTCGACCTCGAACGCAGCGAACTCGAACGGCAGGCGTCGGACGCGCGCCTGCATTTGCTCCAGGCGCAGGTCGCACCGCACTTCCTGTTCAACACGCTGGCCAACGTGCAGGCGCTTGTCGATGCCGGATCGCCGCAGGCGGCCGCCGTGCTGCGCAGTCTGATCGCGTACTTGCGCGCTGCCGTGCCGCGCCTGCAAGAGCCGGCGACGACGCTCGGCCAGGAACTGCAACTGGTCCAGGCGTATCTGGAGCTGATGCACATGCGCATGCCGGATCGGCTGCAGTTCGCACTGAATGTCGACGACGCGACGCGCACGCTGCGCTGTCCGCCGATGACGCTGCTGACGCTGGTCGAAAACGCCGTCAAGCACGGCATCGACCCTGGCGAGGAAGGCGGCCGCATCGACATCGACGTGCAGAAAATCGGCGAGCGCTGCCGAGTGCGCGTGCGAGACACTGGAGTCGGGCTGCAGCAGGCGGGCAATGGCCTCGGCACCGGGCTGACGACGCTGCGCGAACGCCTCAAGCTTGTGTTCGGCGACGAAGCGCAGCTGCGCCTGACCGAGCAGCAGCCTCACGGCGTCTGCGCCGAACTCGAATTTCCCGCTCGCGGAGCATTCGACTGATGCGCACGCGGCCGACGGCACTGATCGCCGACGACGAGCCGCTGTTGCGCGAAGCGCTGACGCGCCAGTTGGCCCAGGTCTGGCCCGAACTCGAAGTCGTCGCGCAAGCGCGCAACGGCCGCGAGGCGGTCAGGCATTTCGAGGTGAAGCATCCCGACATCTGTTTTCTCGACGTGCACATGCCCGGCGTATCGGGCGTCGAGGCGGCACACATCATCGGCCGCCGCGCGCATCTGGTGTTCGTCACGGCCTATGACCAATACGCCGTACAGGCCTTCGCTGAAGGCGTTCTCGACTATCTGGTAAAGCCGGTCGAGCCCGCGCGACTGGCCGAGACCGTGGCGCGCCTAAAGGACCGCCTGCAAGCGGCGCAGCCGGCGCTGAACACCGAGGCGCTGCTGCAGCAACTTGCCACGCAACTGCGACGCGGCCCGGCGCCGGCGCCGCTGCG
>Ga0157376_10001979_pt1 | contig 13708 bp, 14 predicted proteins | sample M45metaG_FD_121801 | JGI IMG/M metagenome (GOLD analysis project Ga0157376, IMG submission 121801) | Miscanthus rhizosphere microbial communities from Kellogg Biological Station, Michigan, USA - M4-5 metaG | ecosystem: Host-associated > Plants > Roots > Rhizosphere > Soil | place: USA: Michigan... | reverse complement strand
CGCGTTTGTCCCGCTCGGCCGCCCGCTCGCTCCGCGCCCTCCGCCTCGCGAACCCCGTTGTCCGAGGCGTCCTTCGCACGCCGGTCCACCCCGTCCTGAGCGGGAGGCTGCTCGTGCTGACGTACCGCGGGCACCGGTCGGGGGCGACCTTCACGATCCCGCTCAGGTACGCCGAGACGCCGGACGGCCATCTCGTGGCGGCGGCGGTCGACCGGGAGCAGAAGCGCTGGTGGCAGTCGTTCACGAAGCCGCGCGCCGCCACCCTCCTTGTCCGTGGCACAGGATTCCCGGTCGTCGGCGTCGTCGCGGAGGGCGCCCGGCACGACGTCGCGCGGGAGGCGTACATCGGGCGCTATCCACGGTCGGGCCGCCTTCTCGGGGACGCGGCACTCGTCGTGTTCGAACGGACGGGATAATCGGATGGTGCGCCTCTACGGCGAGCTCGCCCCCTGGTTCCACCTTCTGACGGCACCCGAGGACTACGCGGGGGAGGCCGAGCGCTACCGCCGGACGATCGTCCAGGCGCTACCGGACGCGAGGACGCTGCTCGAGCTGGGCTCGGGCGGCGGCAACAACGCCTCCCACCTGAAGCATCACTTCGCGTGCACGCTCTCGGACCTCTCGCCGCAGATGCTGACGCTGAGCCGCGAGCTCAACCCGGAATGCGACCACGTCCTCGGCGACATGCGCACGCTGCGGCTCGGGCGGAGCTTCGACGTCGTCTTCGTCCACGACGCGGTCGGGTATCTCGCTGCGCAGGACGAGCTCTCGGCCTGCGTGGCGACGGCGTTCGCCCACACGCGCCCCGGCGGCGTCGCCCTGTTCGTGCCCGACTGCACGCGTGAGACGTTCGTGACGGGGACAGACCATGGCGGCCACGACGGCACGGACGGCCGCTCGCTCCGCTATGTCGAGTGGACGACCGATCCGGATCCGTCGGACACCACCTACGAGGTCGACTTCGCCGTCGTCCTCCACGAGCCGGGCCGCGAGGCCCGGGTCGTCCACGACCGGCACGTGCTCGGCGTCTTCCCCGAGCACACGTGGCTCCACCTGCTCGAGGGCGCGGGGTTCAGCGCGCAGGCGATCCCGGCCCGGCCGGACGACGACGACGCACCGCAGCCGATGTTCCTCGGGCTTCGGCCGGCCTGACGCCGCCGTTCAGACGGGGCGGGCCGCCGCGCGGGTCGCTTCCACGTCGCGCGCGATCTGCGCCACGAGTGCCTGCTCGGACTCGAACACCTCCTCGTCGCGCAGCCGCGTCCAGAGCTCGACGACGAGCCGCCTCCCGTAGAGGTCGCCGTCGAAGTCGAGAAGGTACGGCTCGATCCGCCGTTCGGTGCCGCCGTAGTGCGGGTTCGTCCCGATCGACACCGCCGCACGATGCCCGAGCGCCTCGCCGGCGTAGATCCCGTAGCGCGGGCTCACCAGCTGGGGGTCCATCGCGATGTTCGCCGTCGGGTAGCCGAGCGTCCCGCCGCGCTGGTCGCCGGCGACGACGACGCCGTCGAGCTCGAACGGCCGGCCGAGCATCGCTGCGGACGCCGCGAGGTCGCCGCGCCGCACAGCATCCCGGATCGCGGTCGAGGAGACGTCCACGATCTCCTCCACCGGCAACACCTCGAGCCCGGCCTCGACGAGCGTCGCGACCGATCCCGCGCGCCGGTGGCCGAATCGAAAGTCCTCCCCGACGGCGACCGCCTCCGCACCGATCGAGGTGAGGTACGTGGCGATGAACTCGTCCGGCGACAGGCGCATGAACTCCGGCGTGAACGCGGCGACGAGGGTGTCGGCGACGCCCGCCTCGGCGAGGAGCTCGAGCCGGCGCTCGAGGGTCGTGATGAGATCGACCCTGTTGCCGAGCACGATGCGGGGATGCGGGTCGAGCGTGATGACGGTCGGCTCGAGCCCGGAGTCGATCGCCGCCCCGAGCACCGAGCGATGCCCGCGGTGCACGCCGTCGAACGTGCCGATCGCAACCGCGCGCGGCCGGCGGTCGAGCTGCGACGGGGCGTGCGCGATCCTCATCGGCTCGCCGCCAGCCGCGGGAGCGCTTCCTCGAGCGCGACGATCCGCTCCTCGTCGGCCTCGTCGACACGGAACGGCCCGACCTCCGTCCGTCGCAGCGCGGCGCAGTGGCCGCCGAGGGCGTCCGCGATCGAGCGGACGTACGTCCCCGACCCGACGAGGACGTCGAGGCGCGCCACGCCGTCCTCGTACTCGACGAGCTCCAGCTCGTGCACCCGCATCGTGCGCGTCGGCATCTCGACGGCCACCCCGCGCCGGTGGAGGCGGTATGCGCGCTCGCCGTCGATCTTCACCGCCGACGCCGCCGGGATCGGGAGCTCTACCTCTCCCCGCACGCCGTCGAGCGCGCGCTCGAGCTCCTTGCACGACGGCGGCTCGTGCTCCTCGAGCACGTCGCCCTCGGGGTCGCCCGTCGTGGTCGTCCGACCCAGGTCGACGTCGGTCACGTAGCGCTTGTCGAGCTTCATGAACCGGTCCTGGAGGCTCGTCGCGCGGCCGGAGAGCAGGATGAGGAGGCCCGTGGCGAACGGGTCGAGCGTGCCCGCGTGGCCTGTCTTCGCGCCCGTGCGGCGCCGGACGCGTGCGACGATCGCGAACGACGACGGGCCTGCCGGCTTGTCGACGAGCACGACGCCGGTCGGCTCGAGCGCCTTCGGGATCGGCATCAGTCCGGATGGTCGCCGTTCGCCGCGAGGAAGGCGTCGACGATCCGCTGCGTGATCTCGTCCATCTCGAGGTCGGTCGAGAAGCCCGCGGCACGCTTGTGCCCCCCGCCGCCGAAGCTGCGCGCGATCGCGGAGACGTCGACGCCGTCCGGGTGCGACCGCAGCGACCCCTTGCGCGCGGACGACGCCCCGGCCGGAAGCTCGCGGACGAGCGCGACGAGCTCGGCCCCGTCGACGGCGCGGAGGTGATCGATGATCCCCTCGGAGTACGGCTCCTCGGCACCCGCGGCCTCGAAGTCCACCCGACGGAGCTCGGAGACGACGAGGCGGCCGTCGGCGAGCTCGGTCGCGCGCTCGAGCGCCCGGGCCAGAAGCTTGAGCTTCGGGAACGGCGTCGATTCGTAGACCTCGACGAACACCTTGCTGACGTCCGCACCGGCCTCGACGAGTCCCGCCGCCAGCCGGAGCGCCTTCGCCGTCGTGTTCGAGTACTGGAACCGCCCGGTGTCGGTGACGACCGCCGTGTAGAGGGCCTCGGCGATCGCAGGCGTCGTCTCGACGCCGAGCGCCGCGAAGACGTCGGCGAGCACCTCCCCGGTCGAGGACGCGTCGTCGACGACGAGGTCGACGTGGCCGAAGCGCGTGTTGTCGTGGTGGTGGTCGACGTTGACGATCAGGTGCGCGGCCGGGACGAGGCCCTGGTCGACGATGCGGCTCTCCTGTGCGCAGTCGACGGCAACGAGCACTCGCTCGCCGACGTCGGGTGGCGTGTGACGAAGCAGCCCGCGCGCCTCGAGCTCCAGAAACGCGTACTCGTCCGGGAGCGGCTGGGCGCCGCCGAGCACCATCACGGAGTCCTTCCCGAGGGCCTCGAGCGCGAGGTGCGTTGCGAGCAGCGACCCGAGCGCGTCGCCGTCCGGGTTGTCGTGCGACGTGACGACGAAGCGGTGGTGGCTGCGAAGAGCCTCGACGACCGCGCTCGTGTCACTCGGCTGCATCGTCGTCTCCGTCCCCCGGTGCGAGCTCGTCGATCAGGTGCGTCATCCGCACCCCGTGCTCGACCGCGCGATCGTAGACGAACTCGAGGTGCGGGGTCCGCCGGAGCTTGAGCTCACGATTGATCCTCGCCTGGAGCACCCCGGCGGCGCCTTCGAGCGCCACGAGGGTGCGCGCTCGCTGCTTCTCCGAGCCGAAGACGCTGAGCCAGACCTTCGCGTGCTCGAGGTCGCGCGACGTCTCCACGGAGGTCACGGTGACGAATCCGATCCGCGGGTCCTTGAGGGTCGGGATCGCCTCCGAGACGACCTTCTTCATCGCCTCGTCCACGCGCCGCATCCGCCCCGGTCGGCTCATGGCTCCACCGTACAACGCGCCGTTCGCGTCAGACGTCGGGGGCGACCAGCTCGCGATGCCGCGCGCAGAGCTCGAAAGGCTGGCCGTGCAGCCACCGCTCCGCCTCGTCGAGCAACCGCTCCGCCTCGCTCGCCTGCCGTGTCACGCATGCGAGCGTCAGGCGTGCCCGTTGCCACGTGTCATGATGGTCGACCTCGGCGATCGACCCGCCGGTGCGGTTGACGAGCTGCTGCTTCACCGACCGCAGGTGCATCCGCTTCTCCTTCAGCGAGTGGCTCTCCGGGAAGTGGAGCTCGAACGAGAGGATGCCCACGAAGCCCGCTGACATGTTCGGATCCGATTGGGGCCGACGGGGAGGATCGGCACCGCGGCTACCGTAGACGATCGCGTGCACCGACTCCTCCGCTTTGCAGCGGCCCTGACCGCCCTCGGCTGCGCACTCCTCGCCGCCTCACCTGCACTGGCCGCCGGGAACCGCAACGTCCTGAGCTACGGCGACTCGCTCTCGGTCGGTACCGACCTCTATCTCGGCGGGTACCTGCACGGCTGGAACGTGCGCTCGTCCGCGTCCATCTCCCGGCACGCCTCCGACGTCCCCGCGGCGCTGCGCAGCCTCGGGCCCGCGCTCCCGCGCGTGATCGTCGTCAGCGCCGGGACGAACGACGACCCGGGCCGCGTCTCCGGCTTCGCGCGCGTCGTGCGGGACACCCTCGCCGTCGCCGGACCGAAGCGCTGCGTCGTCTGGTCGACGATCGTGCGGCCGCCCTACGCGGGCGTCTCGTACGACGGGTACAACCGCGCGCTCGCGGCCATCGCACGACACCGCGCCAACCTCCGCGTCTTCGACTGGGTCGCGATGGCGCACGCCCACCCGTCGTGGTTCGGCTCGGACGGCGTGCACCCGACGGCAACCGGCTACCGCGTCCGCGCGGCCGCGATCGCCCGGCTCGTCCGCGGCTGCGCCGCGTAAGCCGGCGCTACTCGCCGGCGGCGGTCGTGGCGAGGTCGGTCCGCTCGACCTCGCGGGTCTCGAAGGCCTCGAGGACGTCGCCTTCCTTGACGTCGTTGAACCCGTCGAGGAGGATGCCGCACTCGAAGCCCTCGGCGACCTCGCGCGCGTCTTCCTTGAACCGCTTCAGCTGGGCGATGCTCGTCTCGTGGATCACGGTGCCGTCGCGGACGACACGCACGGACGCGCCGCGGCGCACGAGGCCGTTGGTGACCATGCACCCCGCGATCGTCCCGAGCCGCGAGACCTTGAAGAGCGCGCGCACCTCCGCCTCGCCGAGCACCTCCTCGGTCGTGACGGGCGAGAGCATCCCGACGAGTGCCTGCTCGATGTCCTCGGTCAGCTTGTAGATCACCCGGTACGTGCGGATGTCGACGCCCTCCCGCTCGGCGAGCTGCCTCGCCTCGGCGCTCGGACGCACGTTGAAGCCGACGACGAGCGCGGTCGACGCCGACGCAAGGTAGATGTCGTTCTCGGTGATGCCGCCGACGCCGGTGTGAATGACGTTGACGCGCACCTCCGGGTGCTGGATCTTCCCGAGCTCGCTCATGAGCGCCTCGATCGACCCCTGTACGTCGCCCTTCAGGACGACGTTCAGGTCCTGGACGCCTCCGGACTGCATCTGCTCGAAGAGCGTCTCGAGTGTCACGCCGGAGGTCTTCGAGCGCTGCGCGAGCTGCTCGCGCCGGAGCCGCTCCGCGCGCTTCTCTGCAAGGTCCTTCGCCTGCCGCTCGTGCTCGACGACGCGCGCGAACTCGCCGGCGGGAGGCGGACGGTCGAAGCCGAGGATCTCGACGGGCTCACCCGGCCTCGCCTCGCGCACCTTCTCGCCGCGGTAGTCGTAGAGCGCGCGCACCTTGCCGGCCGCGTCGCCCGCGACGATCGCGTCGCCGACGTGCAGCGTGCCCCGCTGGACGAGCATCGTCGCCACGGCCCCGCGACCCACGTCGAGGCGCGACTCGATGATCGGCCCGGACGCGTCGGCCTTCGCGTTTGCCCGCAGGTCGAGCTCGGCGTCGGCGACCAGAAGGATGCTCTCGAGAAGGTCCTCGAGCCCCGTCTGCTGCTTCGCGGAGACCTGCGCGAACTGCGTCTCGCCGCCCCAGTCCTCCGGTTGGAGGCCCTCGGAGGCGAGCTCGGTCTTGACCCGGTCGATGTTCGCGTCGGGCACGTCGATCTTGTTGATCGCCACGACGATCGGCACCTCCGCGGCGCGCGCGTGGTTGATCGACTCCCGTGTCTGCGGCATCACGCCGTCATCGGCCGCGACGACGAGGACGGCGATGTCGGTCACCTTCGCGCCGCGGGCGCGCATCGCCGTGAACGCCTCATGGCCGGGGGTGTCGAGGAACGTGAGCCTTCGCCCGTCGACCTCGGTCTGGTAGGCCCCGATGTGCTGGGTGATCCCGCCCGCCTCGGTCTCGACCACCGCCGTCGACCGGATCGCGTCGAGCAGGGTCGTCTTGCCGTGGTCGACGTGACCCATGATCGTGACGACCGGCGGCCGTGCGCTCAGGTCGGCCTCGTCGTCCTCGACGACCTCGGGCTCGTCGTCGTCGTCAGCGGCGTGCTTGATCGTCACCTCGCGCTCGACCTCCGCGGCGATGAGCTCCACCTCCTCGTCGGAGAGCGACTGCGTGGCGGTCCGCATCTGGCCGAGGCCCATGAGCACCTTGATGATCTGCGCCATCGTGACGCCGAGCGCCGCTGAAAGGTCCTTGACCGTGACGCCCGACTCGACCGTCACGGGGCCGGTCGGCTGGGCGGGCGCCTGCGTACGCGGAGGCGCCTGGGCGGAGCGGTCGCGTGCGGCGCGGGCGTCGCGGCCGCGGGCCGCGCCACCTTCGATCACGACACGGCGACGCCGGCCTCCTTGGCCGCCGCCGCGCGGGCGGATCGGCCGATTTGGTCTGTTGGGCCCGTCAGCCATCCGAGCCCTCAGTGTAGATGCGGGCGGGCGCAGGGCCGACGGTCACGCCTGTCCGCAGGGCGCGCCGGAACGCGCGCCCGTCGAGCGCGACCTCGATGCACGCCCGCGAGTGGCACGTGTGGGCGCCCCGGCCGGGCACGGTCCTTCCCCGTGTCAGCACGCCGCTGACCGCCCCGAAGCGCTCGAGCTCGGACTGGGGCGCACGGCGGCCGCAGTCGAGGCACGTCCTGAGTGGATCGCGGCGCTCACGCGTCGTCGCGCGCCCCCTCGGCGAACCCGGCGGCCTCGATGTCGGCGGCAACGGCGACCTCGGCGGTGTCGGCCACCGCCTCCTCGATCGCAACGGCCTCGTCGGCGGTGAGCTCGCCCGCCGCGAGTGCCTCCTCGACCTCCGCCACTGCCTCCTCGGCGATCGCGATGTCGTCCGCGACGGCCACGGCCACCGCGACGGTAGCGCCGGCCGTCGGCTCCGTCGCCAGCGCCTGGTGGGCCGCGACGCCGCAGTACTTCGACCCGGGCAGCGCCGCATTCGGGCAGCGCTTGCCGTTCGAGAGGAGAGCCGCGCAGCGCCCGGAGAAGTCGCCGTCGCCGTCGTCCGCGCCTGCGAACGCCGCGTCGGCCTCTTCCTGGGCGAACTCCGAATCCGACTTGATGTCGACCTTCCATCCGGTCAGCCGCGCGGCAAGCCGGGCGTTCAAGCCCTCCTTGCCGATCGCGAGTGCGAGCTGGTCGTCCGGCACGACCACGGTCGCGTCGCGGCTCTCGTCGTCGATGTAGACCTCGCGCACACGAGCCGGCGACAGCGCCTTCGCGACGAACCGGGCGGGCTCCGTGTTCCACGGGATGATGTCGATCTTCTCCCCGCGGAGCTCCGAGACGACCATGCGCACCCTCGAGCCGCGAGGCCCGACGCACGCGCCGACGGGATCGACACCCTGGACGTGCGACTCGACCGCGATCTTCGAGCGGTAGCCCGGTTCGCGGGCGACGCCGCGGATCTCGACGAGACCGTCGGCGATCTCGGGGACCTCGAGCTCGAACAGCGCCTCGATCAGCTGCGGCGCGCGCCGGGAGAGGATCACCTGCGGGCCCTTCGTCCCCGAGCGCACCTCGATGATGACGGCCTTGATCCGGGAGCCCTGCTCGTAGCGCTCGCCGTCGACCTGCTCGGACCGTGGGAGGAGCGCCTCGACCTTGCCGAGGTCGACGAGCACGTTGTTGCGGTCGCCGGCCTGCTGGACGATGCCGGTGACGACCTCGCCCTGGCGGTCGACGTACTCGTCGTACATGATCGCGCGCTCCGCCTCGCGGATCCGCTGCTGGATCACCTGCTTCGCCGTCATCGCGGCGATGCGGCCGAAGTCGTTCGGCGTGGCGTCGGTGCGGTCGATCAGGTCGTCGGGCACCTGCTCCCAGTCGAGGTCGAGGTCGTCGTCGACGATCAGCGTGTGCTGCTTCTCCCCCGTCTCCTCCTCGACCCGCTCGAGCTCGTCGATCGCACGCTCGCGCGCCTCGTCGAGGAGGCGCGCCTCGAGGTCGCCCGGGATGTCGAGCGCGTAGACGCGGAACTCGCCTTCGTCGTCGAGCTCGACGGTCGCGTGCCGGGCCGCGCCCGGCGTCTTCTTGTACGCCGCGAGAAGGGCGTCCTCGAGCGCCGCCACGAGCGTGCCGGTCTCGATGCCCTTCTCCTTCTCGATCGTCCGGATCCCCTCGATGATCTCCTGGCTCATTCCGCACCGTCCTCGTCGATCAGGTTGCCCCGGACGATCTGGTCGACCGGGATCTCGTGCGCCGCTCCGTCGACCCTGACGGTGACGGCGCGGTCGTCGGCGCCCACCAGCGTGCCCCGCAGGCGCCTGGCGTCCGCCGTCTTCAGCTTCACGGTGCCGCCGACCGCGCGGCGGAAGTGCTCCGGCCGCCGCACCGGGCGGTCGGGCCCGGGCGACGAGACGTCGATCGTCCAGTCGGCCCGGAAGTCGGCGAGCAGCCGCGTGACGCGCTCGCAGAGAGCCAGGTCGACGCCCTCGGGATGGTCGACGTACACGCAGAACCGCGTCGGCGAGAGGAGCTCCACCGCGAGCACCTCGACCCCGGCCAGCGTCGACTCCACGGCCGGCGTGATCGCCGCCGTCAACTCGCGCTCCCTGTCGTACGTGGCAGTCGCCATGCGAAATCGTGTCCTCTCAAAACAAATGGGCGCATCCCGCGCCCATTTCGCCAAGCGGTGAAATGTGGTTCAGGAAGGATAGCACCGCGCTCCTCGGACGCCGGCTCTCGGGAGGGCACATCCCGCGTCGCGAACGGCGTAGAGTCGGCCCCCCGAATGAGCCCTCGACGCCTCGTGCGCGACCTCGTCGGGATCGCCGTTGCCGTCACGGGCATTCCTGCTCCCGACACGTCCGCAGTTGGCGTGGCGGGTTTCACGTGGCTCGGCGATCGCAGGTCTAGAGCTCGAGAATGAGGGTCACGGGCCCGTCGTTGACGAGCTCGACCGCCATCCTCGCGCCGAACACACCCGTTTCGACGTGCGCTCCTTCGGCGCGAAGCGCGTCCACGAACGCCCCGACGAGCGGCTCGGCGACCTCGGGGCGCGCCGCGTCCGAGAAGCTCGGGCGAGATCCCTTCTGACGCTTGCCGTCCGCGAGGAGCGTGAACTGGCTGACGACGAGGGCCTCGCCGCCGGTGTCGAGGAGCGAGCGGTCGAAGCGGTCGACCTCGTCGGGGAAGATGCGCAGGCGAGCGATCCTCGCCGCAAGTCGAGAGGCGATCTCCGTCGTATCGCCACGCCCGACGCCGACGAGGACGAGCAGCCCGCGGCCGCAGGCGCCGACCGTCTCGCCGTCGATCCGGACGGACGCGCTCGACACCCGCTGGACGACAGCGCGCACGCAGTGATTGTCGCGGAGGGGACGGAGCCGCGAGTAGCCTGGCGGCGTGGCCGAGCGGATCGAGGACTACGGCCTCATCGGCGACCTCCAGACCGCGGCGCTCGTCTCCCGTCACGGCTCGGTCGACTGGCTGTGCTTCCCGCGCTTCGACTCGGGAGCCTGCTTCGCGGCGCTCCTCGGCGACGACGAGAACGGATCCTGGTCGCTCGGACCGGTCGGCGAGGTGACCGGGTCCAGTCGCCGCTACCGCGGCGACACGCTGATCCTCGAAACGGAGCTCGAGACCGCGGACGGGACAGTTCGCCTGATCGACTTCATGCCGCCACGGGGCGAGGCGCCCGACGTCGTGCGCATCGTCGAGGGCGTCGAAGGGACCGTGGCGATGCAGATGCGGATCACGATCCGCTTCGACTACGGGTCGGTCGTCCCGTGGGTGCGAAGTCTCGACGGAGGGCTGCAGGCCGTAGCCGGTCCGGACGCACTACTGCTCGCGACTCCGATCGAGCTCGAGGGCCGCGGCTTCCACACGTTCGCGGAGTTCGACGTCGGCCCTGGCGACCGCGTGCCCTTCGTGCTCACCTGGTCCCCGTCGCACCTTCCCCCTCCGGCCCACGTCGACGCGGAGCAGGCGCTCGAGGACACCGAGGTCTTCTGGACCGGGTGGGTCAGGTCGTGCGTCCACGTCGGCCGCTTCCGCGACGCGCTCGTCCGCTCGCTCGTGACGCTGAAAGCCCTCACGTACGCCCCGACCGGGGGAATCGTCGCCGCGCCGACGACGTCGCTCCCCGAGAGCCTCGGCGGCCTGCGGAACTGGGACTACCGTTTTTGCTGGCTGCGCGACGCGACGTTGACGCTCCTGGCGCTCATCCGCGCGGGGTACGAGGACGAGGCCGTCGCGTGGCGCGACTGGCTCCTGCGGGCGATCGCCGGCCTCCCCGAGGAGATCCAGATCATGTACGGGATCGCGGGCGAGCGACGGCTGACGGAGCTCGAGCTCGACTGGCTGCCGGGATACGAGGGCTCGCAGCCCGTCCGCATCGGCAACGCCGCGTCGCGCCAGCTCCAGCTCGACGTCTACGGCGAGGTCGCCGACGCCCTGTATCACGCGCGCGGGGCCGGGATCGGTGCGTCGCCCGACGCCTGGGCGCTGAACGGCAAGCTGCTTCGGTGGCTCGAGGACGGATGGCGGCAGCCCGACGAGGGGATCTGGGAGGTGCGCGGCCCGCGGCGTCACTTCACGCACTCCAAGGTGATGGCATGGCTCGCCTTCGACCGTGCCGTGCGAAGCGTCGAGGAGTACGGGCTCGAGGGCCCGGTGAGCCGCTGGCGGGCCGTCCGCGACGAGATCCACGAGCAGGTCTGCCGCGAGGGTTACGACCCGGAGCTCGGCGCCTTCACGCAGTCGTACGGCTCGCCGTGGTTGGACGCGAGCGCACTGCTGATCCCGCTCGTCGGCTTCCTTCACGCCCACGACGAGCGGGTCATGCGGACGGTGGACGCGATCGAGCGAGCGCTCGTCGTCGACGGGCTCGTCATGCGATACGTCACCGACGAGGAGAACGCCGAGCTCGACGGGCTCCCGCCGGGCGAGGGAACGTTTCTCCCCTGCTCGTTCTGGCTCGTCCAGGTGTACGTCCTCCAGGGCCGGCGGGCGGAGGCGGAGGCGCTGTTCGAGCGGCTCCTGCGGCTGCGCAACGACCTCGGTCTGTTGTCGGAGGAGTACGACGTCGCGTCACAGCGGCTCGTCGGAAATTTCCCGCAGGCCTTCACGCACCTCGCGCTCGTGGACGCGGCGCTGACGCTCGACGAGAGCGAGCGCGCGGGACACCCGGCTGCGCGGGTGCGCGCAGCGCGTCGATCGGCGTCGAGGGACGGCTCGTCATGACCGCCGTCGAGCTCCGCGACAGGGATGCCCTGGCCCGCTTCCTCCGCGGGCGACCCGCGGTGCACGCGTACGAACTAGGCGACCTCGACGACTTCTTCTGGCCGCGCACACGCTGGCTCACATGGCAGACCGACGGGAGCGTGGAGCAGGTCGCGCTCCTCTACGACGAGCCCGACCCGCCGGTCCTGCTCGCGTTCGCCGAGGGGACGGGGAGCGGGATGGACGACCTGCTCCGCGCGGTCGTCCACGATCTCCCGCGACGGCTGTACGCCCACCTCTCCCCCGCGCTCGTCGAGGTCCTGGCGCCCGACCTCGTCTCCGCGACGGTTCCTGTGGCGCATCTGAAGCTCGGGCTCGCCGACGCCGACGCCGCTGTGGCGCACGCCGACGGCGAGGCGGCTCTCCTCGGGCCCGGCGATCTCCCCGAGGTCGAGGCGTTCTACGCGGCGGCCTACCCGGGCACGTGGTTCCACCCGCGGATGCTCGAGACGGGACGGTACGTCGGGATCCGGCGAAGGGGCCGGCTTGCGTGCGTCGCCGGCGTCCACGTGTGGTCGCCGCGCTGGCGCGTGGCGTGTCTCGGCAACGTCGCGACCGCGCCGGCCGCGCGCGGCGAAGGCCTCGCCACGACGGCCTGCTCCCGGCTCTGCGAGATCCTGCTCGCCGACGGGATCGACGTCATCTCGCTCAACGTGCGCGCCGACAACGATCCGGCGATCCGGGCATACGAGAAGCTCGGCTTCGTCCACGCCGCCGACTACGTCGAGGTGCTGCTCGAGGCCGGCGGGCCCGGGGGACGCGTGACGTGAGCAGCCGGGAATCGTCGGTCTGCGTCGTCGGCGCGGGCGCCGCCGGCCTCGCGTGCGCGGCAACCCTGGGTCGCGCGGGAGCGAGCGTCGTCGTCGTCGAGCGGGAGGACGTCGGCGCCGCCTGGCAGTCGCGCTACGACTCTCTCCGCCTGCACACGCCGCGTCGGCTCTCTGGCCTTCCGGGCTTCGCCATCCCACGCACGTCCGGCACGTGGCCCGCGCGGGACGCCGTCGCCGCCTACCTGCGCGCATACGCCGGCCACCACGCGATCGACGTGCAGACCGGGCGGGCAATCGAGCGGGTGGAAAAGCGCGGAGCGGGCTGGAGCGTCCGCTTCGCCGCCGGAAGCCTCGATGCGGACCGGGTCGTCGTCGCGACGGGCTACAGCAACGTCCCCAGCGTGCCCGACTGGCCCGGGGCGTTCGCGGGCGAGCTCGTGCACTCGGCCGCGTACCGTCGCGGCGAGGCCTACCGCGACCGACGTGTCCTCGTCGTCGGCTCGGGCAACTCCGGCACCGAGATCGCCGTCGATCTCGTGCGGGCGGGGGCCGGCGAGGTGCTGCTCGCGGTACGGACGCCTCCGGCAATCGTGCGCCGAGCGACGCTCGGCGTCCCGAGCCAGCTGCTCGGCATCGCAAGCGCCCATCTCCCCGTCGGCGCCGTCGACCGGATCGCCGCCACGTTCCGCCGGCTCTCGTTCGGCGACCTCACGGGCGTGGGGCTGCCGGCCCCGGAGCGACCGTACTCTGACTTCCTGCGCCGCCGTGTGCTGCCGATCGTGGACGTCGGCTTCGTCGTGGCCGTGAAGGACGGCTCGGTGAGGATCGTGCCCGCGCTCGAGCGCTTCGAGGACGGCCGCGCCGTCCTCGGCGACGGCCGGAGCGTCGACGTCGACGCGATCGTCGCGGCGACAGGCTTTCGCACCGGCCTCGAGTCGATCGTCGGTCACCTCGGCGTCCTCGACGACGCCGGCGTCCCGCTCGTCCACGTCGAGGAGCACCCGTCGGCTCCCGGACTGCACTTCGTCGGATACCAGGTGACGCTCGGCGGGATGCTGCGGGTCGTGGGGAAGCAGGCGGAGCGCCTCGCCGCGATCGTGGCCTGAGCGCGGCGGGCGTGCGCCGGCACTTCTGCCACCGT
>Ga0157376_10001977_pt1 | contig 13719 bp, 11 predicted proteins | sample M45metaG_FD_121801 | JGI IMG/M metagenome (GOLD analysis project Ga0157376, IMG submission 121801) | Miscanthus rhizosphere microbial communities from Kellogg Biological Station, Michigan, USA - M4-5 metaG | ecosystem: Host-associated > Plants > Roots > Rhizosphere > Soil | place: USA: Michigan... | reverse complement strand
GTTACCACCTGGTGTATAAGGGGGTCTATTGCCACTTGGCGTGTAAGGAGGGCGGTTACCACCTGGTGTATAAGGGGGACGGTTACCACCGGGAGAGTATGGGGGTCTGTTGCCACTGGAAATATGAGGAAGTCTATTCCCACTAGGCGTATAAGGTGGGGGTTCCCTTTCAGATGGATGAGTCGGTGTAGAGGGCAAATCTGGCTTTACTTTAGGCTCTATGGTTTCAGCAGAGAGCGGAGTCTCTTCCTGGTAAGATTTTTTTTCAATAGTAGGCTCTTTAGAATCAATAGAAGGAGGCGGGACTTCCTTTTGATTTTCGATTTTTGAAGAAGATAGGGGCTCTACAGAAGTAGAAAACGAAGGCGTTGCGGGTAAGTCAGTAAAAGCCTCTTTTTTCTCTTTTTGCACCGCACCTCGCTTGATTTGACCACGCTTTAATGCTTCAGCAAGTTGGGTATTTTTAATATTAAGTTTTAAATTTTTGGCCAACTGTTACATCCTCTTTTTTCTAATTTTTTCTAAAATATGGTCAGCCATTTGCAAGCTAATTTCTTGAATAGTAGCGAGTTGCTGAGGAGTGGCTTGTAATAATTTACGCGGAGTATCATATCCAGCGCCCACTAAGCTTTTAATGATTAAATGACTTATCCCTTCTATCCCTTCTGCTTCAAGAGAGTCATCTAAAGAAGGATCAGCGATAGATGCTAGTTCTGCTCGTTGCAGGGTCATGATTTGTTGGTATTCACTGATTTTCTGTACATCTAACTCTACGCCAAGCAATGCCGCATTTAATCGAGCATTCATACCGCGCTTGCCTAATACTGCAGGGAAATTTTCATCATCTACTACAATCGATATTTTATTTTGCTCATCATTGACGCTTATTTTTTTAATTTCAATAGGGTTTAAGGCGCTTTGAAGCAATTGCACAGGGTCTTCAGAAAAGGGGATAATATCGATTTTTTCATTATTGAGTTCGCGAATAATATTTTTGACTCGGTTCCCTCTAATTCCAACACAAGCTCCTACAGGATCTACTTTTGGGTCTGAGGAACGCACTGCAATTTTTGTGCGATACCCGGGTTCTCGTACAATTTTTTCAATAGAAACAGTCCCGTCATTTAATTCAGGAACTTCTTGGTCAAATAGTTGTGCCACAAATTCAGGATGACTTCTAGATAAAATCACCTCAGCTCCACCACTATCTGTATCTCTCACTTCATAAAGTAAAGCCTGTACGCGGTCTCCAATATTATAGATTTCAGTCTTTGGGTAGAAACGGTCAGGTAGAATAGCCTCTACTTTTCCTAGATCAACTATAAGAGTAGCTCCTCGAATTATGCGTTTAACGGTTCCTGAAATGATTTCATGTAATCTATGACGATATTCTTCGTAAATGACATCTCGCTCAGCTCCTCGTAATTTTTGTGAAATAATTTGTTTAGCAGTTTGTGCGGCGATACGCCCAAAACTTTGAGGAGTAACAGAAATATCAATCCACTGACCTATTTCTGCGTTAGGGTGAAGAACTTGAGCATCTTCTAAAGAAATTTCTTCCCCTGGAATAGTGACCTCGTCGACTACTTCTTTCTGCGCAATTACTTCAATGTCGCCCGTGCGTGGATTAATCAGCACAGAAACATTGATAAGATCTTTGGTGCTTTTGCGTGCAGCAGCTAACAAAGATTCTTCAATGGCGCTGATGACAATATCACGCTTAATACCTTTTTCTCTTTCTATATATTCAAATATTGCAACTAGATCTTTATTCATCCATCCCTGAGAGTGTTAGTTAAATGTTAGCTATTAGATTTATTCAGAATCCTCTTTCGCATTTGGTTTTTTTACTTCTTTTTTCTTTTTATTTTTAGGAGTGCTCATAGTAATTTCATCTCTATTGCATTGGTTTTTATCAATAAGATAATCTTTGATTGACAAAGCAATTTTTTTCTGTTCAGGATCTAATTTAATTACTTTTGCTTTAACTGTTTCACCTTTTTGAATAATATCTTTTACTTTTCCAAAGGGTTGGTCAGATAGTTCAGTCACGTGTACTAGAGCTTCAATTCCATTATCTAATTCGACAAAGGCTCCAAAAGCAGTGATTTTCGAGACGACTCCTGTGACATAAGAATTTACGGGCATAGTCTCTAGAATGTTCTCCCAAGGATTATGACTTAATTGTTTCACGCCCAAAGTGATTTTTTTACTATCTTTATCCACAATAAGAACGGTCGATTTTATCTTATCGCCTTTTTTTAAGATATCAGAAGGATGAGATACTTTTTTTATCCAGCTTAAATCTGAAATATGAATAAGGCCATCAATGCCGGGTTCTAATTCTACAAAGGCACCATAATTGGTTAGATTGCGAATTTCAGCTTCTACACTGCTCCCAATGGGGTATTTAGCTTCGATATTTTCCCAAGGATTAGTCTCTATTTGCTTAATACCTAAAGAAATTTTCCCATCTTCTTTTTGTATCGAAAGAACAACAGCTTCTACATAATCATCTTTTTTAACCATTTCATTTGGATCTGTTATAGATTTCGTCCAAGACATTTCAGATACATGGATGAGACCTTCGATACCAGGTTCAATTTCAATAAAGGCTCCATAAGGAACTAAATTGACAATTTTTCCTTTAACATGAGTGCCAATCGGATATCGCTGTTCAATTTCTTCCCAGGGGTTGATCTCTTTTTGTTTCATGCCTAATGCGACACGCCCCTTTTCTTTGTCAACATGAAGAATCATTACTTCTAATTCTTCTCCTAGATGAACCATCTCTGACGGATGTTTAATCCGTTTCCATGTCATGTCGGTGATGTGCAACAATCCATCAATGCCATCTAAATCTAAAAAGACACCAAAATCAGTGATGTTTTTTACGACGCCAACGCGCACTTCACCTTCATGAATGTTTTCTAATAGTTCTACTTTGCGGAAAATGCGCTCTTCTTCAAGCAATTCTCTTCTAGAAACCACAATATTTTTTCGTTCTGTATTGATTTTTAGAATTTTAAATTCATAAACTTGATCGATATATTCATCGAGATTTCTGATGCGCTTATTATCAATTTGAGAACCGGGAAGGAAGGCTTCCATCCCAATATCTACCATGAGCCCGCCTTTCACCTTGCGCAACACTTTTCCTTTAACAAGAGAGCCTTCGGTACAATGATTTACTAAGTATTCCCACTGTCTTTGGCGTCTAGCTTTTTCTCTAGACAATACAATTTGACCATTATCTCCCTCGGCTTGATCTAAAAAAACCTCAATTTCATTGCCCAAAATCAATTCAGCAGCGTCGATAAATTCATTAATTGGCACTAGACCTTCTGATTTTAACCCTACATCGATGATAACAAAATCTTTGGTGATTTCTACTATTTTCCCCTTGAGAATATGACCAGTGCTCATAGAAGAAATCGAGCCTTCTCCAGCTCCAGCTTCTTTAAGGGCTAATAGGGTGGTAAATTGCTTTGCATCTTCTTCTTGAAAATCGACATCGTCAATAATTTTGTCGTCGCTCCAATTGTGTGTAAGGTTTTTGGACATGGTTAAAGGGTTCTCCTCAAGGTTTATAATTTATACCTAATGTTAAACTGAAAAATGAATAGACCAGCCTCATTTAGGTATCATCGGCAGGCAGATGCGTATGCAAAAGCTCCAATTAATGGGTAAATCCTAACAAATCTTTTGTAATAAATGCAACCTTTATCCATTCATTTCATTCTTGAGACCTATTTTATAATTTATTTTTTTACAAATGAGGTTTTGCGGGTCACACTCTAAAAAATTGGCTCTTCATTTAATCTTTAAAAAAGAAAGTTGCAATTTTTCTAAAAAAAAATTACAGTAGATCTCTTGCGTTATTCAAGGGATTGTCTGGATGAAAACATTGGTTATGAAGTTTGGAGGAGCAGCGGTTGCAGCTCCTGAGCAATTTTCGCTCATCGCTGATATTATTTTAACTCGCTTATCAAAATATGATCGTCTTGTAGTGGTCCTTAGTGCTATGGGAAATACGACTGATCAATTAATGAAATTGGCTAAACAAGTTCATCCAGATCCGCCTCATAGAGAGTTGGATATGCTCATTTCGGTCGGAGAGAGAATCAGTATCTCTTTGCTGGCTATGGCGTTAGCTTTAAAGGGGAAGGAAGCTATTAGTTTTACGGGTAGTCAATCGGGTATTATTACTAGTTGTAATCACTCGGAAGCCAAAATTGTTGATGTGCGTCCAGCTAGAATTTTAAAACAGATCGAAAACGGAAAAGTGGTAATTGTAGCGGGATTTCAAGGCGTCAGTGTTGAAGGAGAGATTACTACTTTAGGTAGAGGAGGATCAGATACAACAGCAGTAGCCATTGGGGTTGCCTTAGGGGCGGAAAAGGTAGAATTTTTTAAAGATGTAGGGGGTGTTTTTAATGAGGATCCCAAAAGGGATGAAAATGCTACTGCGTATCGTTTGTTAACCTACATGCAAGCACTAGATATTGTTCAAAAAGGGGCTAAAGTGTTACATGCGCGCTCAATTATCTTGGCGGCAAAAAATCATTTACCTCTTCATATATTATCATTTAATGATCCAGATATGCGTTCTCATGCAGGAACTTTAGTGCAGGAAGAGGGTCATAGAGCTTGTATATTCGAGGAATATAGCTATGGGATATAATCTATTTCCTCGTATTAGTACGCTATTTGATGCAGCTTCAGAACATCCGAGTAACTTTTTATATAGCCACTCCATTAGCATTGCTTTAAGACGTATTTTTTTTAATGAAATGTTTTTTCAAGAGGATCAACCTTTACAACTAGAGAGATTTTATAAATCGCTGCCTATTGTAAAATCGTCTGAATGGGGATCTGCTCCTGTAAAAAATTTCTCTGTATTTTTGCTTTGTCGGAACAGACCTAATGCGAGTAAGTTTTTTTATGATATTATTAGTCGATGGCTCTTGCCTAGTAGACGTTTAAATATTGGACTCTTTTTTTCTACTGATTTTAAAATAATCGATATTGATGAACAGACCTATACTATTGCCGAGATAGTGCTTACTTTGGAAGATATACAAGATTTAGAAATGGTGCGTAGAAATCTACCTATTATTGAACCAGAAATTCGTTTAGGGGTCACCTCTGTTTATCACGCGAGCCGCATTATGGAAATTAAGGGCTTATCCGCAGATGAAAAAACTTCGCTTATTCAAGAGAGAATTGCTTTTTTAATTCAGAGACGTCCTAAAGACTTGGATTATGATATCTTTGGTCAGATGCAGCATTTTTTAGTGATGTGTCGCGAAGAGTTTAAAGCCGTTCGTGAATATCATCATATGAGTCGTATTATTTCCGTTTTTTATTTGTTTCGAAAAGTACTAAGACAACAGGTAGAGACAAAACCTCATAAAAGACATCTTAGTTTAAAATTGATTAATACGAGACTTCATTTACCTTTTGGTGTCAAAAGAGTGCTTGCTTTATTTGTAGGACTAAACTTTTTAAAAGAAAATGAGATATTTGAACAGCGCCATCTTATTAAAGCTCTGCAACATTCTATTCCCGATTTAAAAGCGGTGGAGGATTCTTGTTTTACGGATGAAAATCGTGAAGATAATATTCAAACCATTTATTTAGAGATTGAAAAAGAGAGTGGTCTTGACTTTTCTTTAGAAGAAATTAAAAAATTACGCAAAGAGTTACCAGAGGGTTTAAAAAGCCGTGTAGAGAGGCTGATGCGCCCTATATTTATGCCTCGTAATGAAGAAGAGGTAATGCGCCATATTGTAACTTTAAGTCAGCAGTTAAGATATATGCGGGATTTGCCTCATGTGGTGATTTCTTTTGATGAGCAGACAGATTCCGATTTATTTTTTACTATTGTTTTAGTGCGCGTTCTTAGTTCTAAAAGTTTATCTATAGAAGAGCTTTTTCAGCGCACTAAGGTAAGGTTAAAGTTCATTCCTGATCGAATTAAAAGAGTGGGTTTAATTAGAAATAAGTATCCCAAAGAGGCGACTGTTTTTAGAGTGCGTTTACAAAATATTCCCTTTTTAAGAGAGGATCACTCCTTAGATTTATTTAAAGCTCGTCAAGAGGTTATTTTACAAATTCAAAAAGTGATTGGTGAGGTCAGGGATTTTAATGGGGGAATGATTGCTAAACAATTGGAAGTTTTAAAGGCTCTTCGCGATCATTTAGGAGAGGTAGGCCAGCATAATGAGTTTCTATTGGAAAATTTCTTTCATTCTATTTTTCCCGTAGAATTGCGCAGTGTAGTTAATCCCATCTTTTTGAAAAATTTATTTTTGCTGTTGATCTCTTCTATTCAGGAAGAAAAATTTTTAAAAAAAATGCCTTATTTGTATAGAAAGCAAGAAGCGAATGCGGTTTATGTTATTTTTCCAATTAAAGAAAATGCTACTAAGAAAAAAATATTTGAATCTGTGGAGGAGTTAAATTTGTTATCCTCACAGCTAGTTTGTTTGCATCTGCAGATTTCTGAGGTTATGTATTTAGGTTATATATATTTTACAGATCTTAGTAGAGATCAAGAATTGTTTTTAAATGCTTTGAATGCAAGTTTTCAGTTTGTTTAGAATTCGAGAAAAGTGAATAATTTTCACAGTATGAAAAATAAATGGCCGATAAAAATTGAGCCCTCTATCTTGTCTGGGGATTTTGGCAACTTGGCAGCAGAGGCAAAAAGAATAGAACAGATGGGTGCTGATGGCATTCATATTGATATAATGGATGGCCATTTTGTGCCTAATTTGACATTGGGTCCCCAAGCTGTAGCGGCGATCAATCGCGCTACCTCTCTCTTTCTTGATGTACATGTCATGATTTATAATCCTTTTGATTATATAGAGCGATTTGTTGAAGCAGGGGCTGATCGTTTAACTTTTCACTTTGAAGCAACAGAAGAAGTGGAGGAATCTCTGGCCTACATTCGTAAATGTAATATTGAGGCAGGCCTCGCATTTTCTCCTGAAACGACTTATTCTATGATTCCTAAATATTTGACTAAATGTGATGCTCTATTGATTATGTCGGTAAATCCAGGATTTGGAGGGCAAGTTTTCATGCCAGAAGTTTTGGAAAAAATTAGCTTTGCGCGTCAAGTATGTGATACTTTAAAAATTCGTAAAGGAGGAGTAATGGCAGGAGATAATAGAGAGAATCTGCCTCCTTTTGAGATCCAAGTCGATGGCGGAATTGATCTTGAGACAGCGAAATTATGTCTTAATGCAGGGGCTACTAGTCTGGTTTCGGGAAATTATTTATTTAAAACCTCTGATATGCGGCAATCTATTCGGCTATTGAGAGAGTTATGAAAAAAATTGTTACAGTAGGGGGAGGAACAGGCAATTTCACTGTTCTAAGAGGTTTGAAAAATTATGACGTAGATATAAGTGCAGTTGTTTCCATGGCAGACGATGGGGGAAGTACTGGTATTTTACGTGATGAATTAGGCGTGCTGCCTCCAGGTGATGTGAGGCAATGTTTAGTGGCCTTGTCAGATTCTTCTCGTTTGATGCGCAGTTTAATGAATTATCGTTTTGAAAATGGAGGATTAGAGGGTCATAGCTTTGGTAATCTCTTACTATCAGCTCTTGAAAAAGTGACCGGTAGCTTTGAAAAAGCAGTAGAAGAGGTGAGTAGGATTTTATATATTAAAGGCAAGGTGATTCCCGTTACCACGCATCAAGTGCGTCTTAAAATGATTTTAGATAATCGCAAAATTTTAGAAGGGGAAAAAGAGATTTACTTGTCTCAAGAAATCGATCAAGGCTATAAAAGCATTTACTTGGAGCCTTACCCGAAGGCCAATCCTCATGCCATAGATGAGATTATGAATGCGGATATGATTGTTCTTGGACCTGGAGGTCTTCACACTTCTTTAATTCCTAATTTATTGGTAGAGGGCATTTGTGAGGCTATTTGCGAAACTCAAGCTAAAAAAACGTTTGTTGTAAATTTAATGAATCGAAAAGGACAGACGACGTTTTATAAAGTGAGTGATTATATTAAAGAATTAGTCCGTTTTATTGGTAAAGATGTATTAGATTACATTTTAGTCAACGATCAACACCCTCCTAAGGAACTGATTGAGGTCTATGCCGAAGAGGGGGATTTAGTGACAAACGACGTTTACGAAGATCGTGTTCGATTAGCTCATTTATTAGGAGAGGTAGAAGTAATTACTAAAACCAACCTATTAAAACGCAATCTGATTAGGCATGATTCTAAAAAATTAGCACAAGAGTTGATGAAAATTGTTAATCATCTTTGACTTAGACGACACATTAGTTGATACATCAGGTTGTATTACCCCTATTAAATTAGAAGATGCCCTTCATAAAATGGTAGCAGCTGGTTTTCAGGTGCCCCATTTTTTAGATGCTTTAGAGCAGTTAAAGAGAATAGATGCGGCAGCAGGGAGTGCGAGAGAGGCTATTGCAGAATTTTTAGAAATTCATGACGGGGTTTTGAAATATTATGACATAGCTATTAAAGAAGTTTATGAGACTTTTTTTTCAGATTTGCCCATTTTTACATTTGATGGTGTGATAGAGACATTAAAAACTTTGAGTGAATGGCATTATTTAGCCGTGGTCACTGCTGGTTTTTTTGATTATCAGCAATGGAAGCTCAAAAAAACTGGTATTGATTCTTCTATTTTTAGTAAAATAGTTGTTTGCGAATCAGGTGATAAAAAAATACACTATAAAAAAATAGTAGAAGAGTTGAATTTTTTACCCAAAGATGTAATTGTATGTGGAGATCGCGTGGATAAAGATTTGACTCCTGCTAAAGATTTGGGATTTCGCACAATTAGGATGAAAAAAGGGAGAGGTCGGAAATCTTTTAAGTTCAGTCGGGATGTCGATTATACTATAAATGAATTTTATGAAATTCTAGAGGTAGTTGCGTCAGCAAGCCTTATGAATAGTACACCTTCTTAAATGGTAGATAAATGACAACGAGTAATCAATTAAATCCAGGAATGACCATTTCTTTAGATGGAAAGATCTATAGAGTGGATTCGTGTGTAAAAGTCACAGTGGCTAAAGGTAATCCCTTTATTAAGACAAAATTGAAAAATTTAATGTCGGAAGAGGTGATCGAAAAAAATTTTAAATTAGGGGCTCCTGTTCAAGATGTTTTTTTGATCGAAAGCGAGTTGGAATATTTATATCCAGAAGGTAAAGAATATCTTTTTTTAGATATTGGCAACCTTCAGCAAGTGCTGATTAGTTCTGATATTATTGGGGATAAAATTAATTATCTCAAAGAAGGGGTCGAAATTAAAGCCATGTTTTATGGCGAATCTATCTTTTCTGTAGAGTTGCCTCAATTTTTAGAATTGATGGTAGTTAGGATGGATGAGAGTGGGGTTCAAGCTCATGCAACCAGTACTGTCAAGCTTGTCGTTTTAGAAACGGGAGCAGTGATAGAAGTTCCCCTTTTTGTGGAGATTGGGGATATTGTAAAGGTAGATACTCAAACTAATGAGTATATTCAAAGGGTTTAAGGAGAATAGTGTGGAGTTAAAGCAGATTAAAGAATTAATGATCGCCATGGAGCGTGCAAAAATTAAGAAGCTGGGAATAAAGGAGAAAACGGGATTTGAACTACATTTAGAACGTGAAGCTGAATCTCATCAAGATCTCTCTCTACCTCCTTCTATGTATCATGAACAGCGTTTTGCTGCTCACCCTCCACATTATGCACCAAGAGCTGCTATATATGAAGAAGCGGTTCGAGAAAATAAAGTAGATCCTAAGGTAGAAGGTAAGTATGTGACTTCTCCTATGGTAGGGACTTTTTATTCCACTCCTTCACCCGAAGACCCTGCCTTTGTTAAAGTAGGAGATCGAGTAGAAGAAAATACAGTGGTCTGCATCATTGAAGCTATGAAGGTGATGAATGAAGTAAAAGCAGGCATTAGCGGTGTCATTGCTGAAATATGTGTTGAAAATGCCCACCCAGTTGAATTTGGCACTAATATTTTTAGAGTTGTTTAAGGAGTATGCAAAAAGTACTTATCGCTAATCGCGGTGAAATAGCCGTACGCATTATTCGGGCCTGTCACGATTTAGGTCTTCAAACAGTGGCTATCTACTCGACAGCTGATGTAGAGGCTTTACATGTGCTCTATGCTGATGAGGCTATCTGTATTGGAGAAGCCCCTTCTAGTAAGTCTTATTTAAAAATCCCCAATATTCTTTCCGCCTGTGAAATCACAGGTGCTGATGCGATTCATCCAGGGTATGGATTTTTAAGTGAGAATGCTAATTTTGCCACTATTTGTCAAAGTTGTGGATTAAATTTTATAGGGCCTTCTCCGGAAACCATTGCTCTTTTAGGGAATAAATCACGTGCTAAATCTACTGCTAAAAGTGTAAAGTGTCCCACTATTCCAGGTTCAGAAGGCTCTATTACAGATACACAAGAGGCATTGAAGGTAGCTAAGCAATTAGGGTTTCCTATTTTTATTAAAGCATCTGCGGGAGGGGGAGGAAAAGGGATTCGTATTGCTTATGATCAAGAGGAGTTCGTACGTCAATTTGTAGCGGCACGTACAGAAGCAGAGGTGAGTTTTGGGAATCCAGAGGTTTATCTAGAAAAAATGATTACAAATCCCCGTCATATTGAAGTGCAGATTTTAGGGGATAAGCATGACAATTATATCCATCTAGGCGAAAGAGATTGTACGATCCAGAGACGTCGTCAAAAGTTAATTGAAGAAACTCCCAGCCCTATATTAAGTTCCTCTCTGCGTAAAAAAATAGGTCAAGCAGCGATTGATATTGTAAAAGCGGCGAAATACTATTCAGCGGGCACTGTGGAATTTTTATTGGATGAGGAAAAAAACTTTTATTTTATGGAAGTGAATACCCGCATTCAGGTAGAGCATACAATTACTGAAGAATTAACAGGCATAGATCTTGTTCAAGAGCAAATTAAAATTGCTATGGGAGCTAAACTTAAAATAAAGCAGAAGGATGTGGAATTTAAGGGACATATCATGCAATTTCGTATTAATGCTGAGAATCCTGCCAATCATTTTGCTCCCTCTCCAGGGCTTCTAGAATATTATATTCCTCCTGGAGGACCCCATATTCGTATAGATAGCGCCTGTTATGCAGGCTATCGCATCCCTCCTAACTACGATTCGATGATTGCCAAATTAATTGTACGCGGTAAGGATAGACAAGAGGCGATAGCGATTGCTATCCGAGCTTTAAAAGAATTTCATATTGGGGGAGTCTACTCTACGATCCCTTTCCATAAATACATGCTGCAAGATTCTCGCTTCTTAAATAATGATTACTTTATTAACTATATAGACCAGTTAGTTCTTGAAGGCACTCTGTTTCAAGATCCCAAAGGCGGATAGGCCTATGAAAGGAATTATCCTTGCAGGAGGTAAAGGGACAAGACTCTATCCTTTGACTCTATCTACTAGTAAGCAGCTACTGCCTATTTATGATAAGCCAATGATTTATTACCCCTTGTCTCTTTTGATGCAAGCGGGTATCCGAGATCTTCTTATCATATCTACTCCAGAAGATCTCCCTCGTTTTTTTCAGCTATTGGGGAAGGGCGAACGTCTAGGTTTAACGATCTCTTATGCAGAGCAGAGGCATCCAGAGGGTATTGCCCAATCATTTCTGATTGGTGAAAGCTTTATTGGTAGTGATTCAGTAGCTCTCATTCTTGGAGATAATCTCTTTTATGGTCAACATCTCACTTCTCTACTTCCTCAGTGCAAAAATCTTGAGAAAGGGGCGATTATTTTTGGTTATGAAGTGAAGAACCCCGCACAATATGGTGTAATAGAATTCGATAAAAACCAACGCATCATTAATATTATTGAAAAGCCAGCCATACCTCCCTCTCCCTACGCCGTCACCGGTCTTTATTTTTATGATAATGAGGTGATATCGATTGCAAAAGAGCTCTCTCCCTCATCTAGAGGCGAGCTAGAGATTACCGATGTGAATAGAGCCTATCTACAAAGAGGTCATCTGCATTTCCATCTTTTTGAACGCGGATTTGCCTGGTTAGATACAGGCACTCCTGAGGCTCTACAAAAGGCCTCTCTCTATGTGCAAACCGTTCAAGAGCGCCAAGGTATTAAAATAGCCTGTATCGAAGAAATAGCTTACCAAATGGGGTTTATTGATGCCTCTCAACTGGAGAAGTTAGCAGCGGAGTTGGCCTTCAGTGACTATGGTCTCTATTTATCGCATCTTCTTGGCAGATCTTGCTCTCATGCTTTGAATTAATTTTTACATATGTATGAAAAATCAGAAATCAGCTCTATTCTTTCTCAGATGTCTATATATAATTTCTTCTATTTTTTTTATTATGTAGTTGATATCCTATTCTGGTATGACTTTTTTTATTCGTGGTGATATAGCAATACCTTCTATCTTGCAAATTAAACAAGCAATAACTCCATTTATTCAGCCTTATTTAAAAACTCTATCTAAGTTAGAACAAATTTTATTTCAGCTGCAACGAAGGGGAAGTGTTGAGCTATTTTGTAAAGGAGGGATTGTTAATTACCTTCTTTTTCCAGCGCAACCTCGGCCTAGAGATTTTGACTTATGCATAAGGATTCACTCTTCTAATGTAGGACTAGGGGCGAGAATCAAAGTAGCCTGGACGCATGTTTTTCGTTCAGAGGATAGCACCCCTTTGGAAAAGCAGTGCTCTGAATTATCTGACTTTTTATTATCAGCGCATCAATGCGGTCATTTTGAGATTCCAAGCCCTGAGTCTTGTCTCCTTCCTTTAGATGTCACTATTGCGGCTGTTAATGTAGATGAGCTCACACCTGAGTGTACCAGTTCTGCCGATGCGATGGAAATACCCATCAAAATAAAGGCGGAGGGGGCTGATTTTACTGTTTCTTTAGAGCTCTCTCCTTATGCTCAGTATATAGGTTATCAGCTTAGTTCTGTTTTTAATTTAACCTCAAGGAATCGTTTTTTTGTTATCCCTATGCATGCCCACTCTACTCGTAATGGACTTTTTGCGTATGCCTATAAATTAACTCAAGGTAAGTCTTATGCCTCTCAAAACCGAGCAGAGATAGAATCGATCTATTGCCGTGCCTTATATAGACAGAAGAAGAGAAAGAATATAGAAACAGAGATGAGAAAGTATATGAAGAACCATTTCTCTGACCAACAATCAGCTCTCTCATTTTTATTCTATATGAGAGATATTATCACACGATCACATAGAAACGAGGTCCATAAAAGACAAGTGGTATGGGTAATCAACTCTATGATGACAGGCTCTTATGAGCATCCCGTGAAGGAGGCGATTTTAGCTGTAGATGCAGTGCAAAAGAAAGAAGAGCCTCTTATAGTAGTAGATTCTATTTCTAATTTAAATCAATTGTTAGAGCAATTCGATGCGCTAATTAAGAGCATTCCCTTCTATGAATGGGTTCCTATATTCATTAAGTTAATAAAACAATATGAGAAAGGAAAAGTTCATTCCATCGATTTAGAAAAAAAGGTTTTCCACCTTCTTTTAGAGCTACAAAAAACAAATAAAGCGTTGCATATTTGTGAACTAGTAGAGGCCTTTTGCCGTACAGGAGTTGTTTTAGCTCCCCACAGTCTAGCCCAACTAGTTGATTTGATTACCTGGTTTTTTGAAATAGGGGAGTTAAGTAGAGCGAAG
>Ga0157376_10001976_pt1 | contig 13722 bp, 14 predicted proteins | sample M45metaG_FD_121801 | JGI IMG/M metagenome (GOLD analysis project Ga0157376, IMG submission 121801) | Miscanthus rhizosphere microbial communities from Kellogg Biological Station, Michigan, USA - M4-5 metaG | ecosystem: Host-associated > Plants > Roots > Rhizosphere > Soil | place: USA: Michigan... | reverse complement strand
TCGAACTTCACTGGTGCGATTCCAGTGCGTAAATCGTCAACAACACTGCTTGGTTGGCGTACTGTCTCTCTATGTAAGTAGATTTGAACAGATTTTTAGAAGCGGTTTACTAGGGATAGAGGGTTGGATTAGAGCTTGTGTAGGAATTGGGTTGATTTGTGTAGTTGTAGGATAATACAAGTAGGCGATCAGCCCGCTAAGTATAGGGAGAACTAGCAATGCAGTAAATTTTAGGCATTTCATTACCAAACTCCGTTTATGCTATTGAATTTGCTCAATTGACTGACTCTAAAATTAACAAGGAGAATACTGATTTGTGAATAAAACTTCAATAACACGTTATGCGTAATTGGAATGCTACAGCCTTTTTTTTATTGCAAAATTCATCTACAATGCCTCTAAGATACAAGTTGCGAGGGCCTATGAGTGAAAAAAAATTAATATTCGCAATAGCACTGCTGAGTTTTTAACTCACCTTACGCAAACTGAAGGCCTTGTGGACGATTTGAAAGCTGTCGATAAATCCAATCGCAAAAAATAGGTAGTATTGAATGAAATACAACCTGATTTTTGCGATTTAATTTTCGACGCTTTGAAATCGTCCACAAGGCCTTCAGTTTGCCTAAGGTGAGTTTTTAATTTTTACTGGGCAGTCTGGAGAAAACAGCATTGAAGTTCGCTTTGCCGAAGAATCGGTATGGCTCACACAAAAAATGATGGCAATTTTATTCGAAGTCTCTATCCCGATAATTAACGAACACTTAAACAATCTATTGAATAGCAATGAGATAAGAAAATCTTCAACTATTCGGAATTTCCGATGATAAAGAGCGTTTGAAAAACGGCTCATTTTTTGATAAGCAGGTTAAACAGACGTTAGAGTATCAAGAAAAATTAATTGAAAAGGAGAGTGATAATAAAGAGAATTGTGTTTATCCGCTGCCTTTAAAATAAAGCCAGTGTATCAAACGTAAAAGTCTGTTTCATCCCCGCTTTTAAGATCATCAAAAAACCCAGCGGATGAAGACAAAATTGTGCAAGTCTTTGGTTTTCAATTGATTCTTTGTAAGGAAATAAGAGCTTTAGGATGTGTTTGCATAGAGATAGTGGAATAGGTCATCATTTTTTTCATGATGCCATCTGCTTGGCTTTGTGCGGAAAGAGAGTTACTTTCTAAGATAGTCTCCAAAAATAGATCTTCTTCTTTTGTTTGATTAAAAGATGTTTCTAAGGTGTGTAGTAGGAGGGTATCGCCTATATACCAATTATCTCTGGTGACTGCAATCTCTCTAGGTACTTGAGTTCCTAGGGGAGGATTGTTTGCAGTGAGCTTGCGCGCTCTATTATTTGAAAGGTGATACATACTACCTAATCCAGCAGTGCAAAAAGTTAATTGTTCATTATTAGGATCTAGAAGAAGAAAATGAAAAGCAAATTGCTGTTTAACAGGAGCTTCAAGGTAAATAGAAGAAAGAGTAGATATTAATTTTTCAGGTGAAGGGGGGTCTTGGGCTTGTTCTGTTTTTAAATGTAAAAAAGTACGCACTTGACCGCGTAACATACCGCTGTAGATGGCTCCATCGAGATCGCTTGAAGAGGTAATAGAGAGGAAAATGCCATAGGTACTATTAGAGAATCTAAAAAAATCATAATAAAGTCCCATCTGGGCAATGTTTGTAACTTTTGATAACCCAATCTCTATATCAGGCCATACAGGGGAAGTAGGGGAAAGGCTAAAAATAGCTTCTTGTGTCGTTTCTAAAAGCTCTTTAATTTGATCGCTACCAGGACGATCTTTTTCCCATTCGCCCGATTTAAGATAAAGAGAGATGTCTGTAATGAAATCTACAATATCTAGATAGCGCTCTTTAAGTGAGACAGCCATTGCTTTTCCAATAATAGGACGCAGACCTTTTGGAAGGAGTGATAGGTTTAGCATTCCATAGCTAAGTTTGCCTAAGACAAGTTCATAAGTGATAATCCCTAATGCATAAATGTCGGTTGTATAAGTGACGTTCATTGGATTTTCTTTTTGTTCGGGACTCATGTAATGGGGGGTGCCCATGGTGCGATTAGGAGTGTTACTGCGCTCTGTATGTAACATAGCAATGCCAAAATCAATTACTTTGATTTCTCCATCTTCTGTGATCAAAATATTTTCCGGTTTTAAGTCCCGATGAATGACGCCATGGGTATGTAGATGTAAAAGCGCATAAGCTACTTGTAGAATAATATCGAGAGAGCGTTTGAGTGAAAGGGATTGCTGCATGATGAACTGACGCAGAGAAATCCCGCGAATGAGCTCCATCGCGATATAGAGACCTTTTTCCCATTCTCCTTGTCCGTAAAGCTTGACAATATTGGGATGATTGCTGAGCTCAATAATTTGAGCTTCTTGTAAAAATCTTTGTATAGCATCATGTTGGTTAATATATTCAGGAGAGAGTACTTTAATGACAAGAGCTAATTTAGTTTCAGGATGAACGCCTAAATAAAGGAGGCTCATACTGCCCTTGCTTAAAAGAGTGTCTATATTGTAAGGGCCAATTTTTTGTGGAATAACCAGTGGATTGAGTTCATGCATGATAATATCAGGTAGAGTGTTTTGTTTGTAAAAAGAGTCATCATTCACTCTTAAATGCTCCCAATGTGTAAAATCTTCACACCTAAAACATCTCCTATTTTTATTAATTCACCTCGTGCTATTTTTTTGCCATTCATTCTTATATCTAGAGGCTGAGTGATAGAGGTATGTAGATTGATAATATTACCCGGTTGTAATTCTAATAATTTATTGAGGTTCATTCGAATTTTAGCCATCTCTACAGTCACGGTAACTGAAATATTAGTAGTGGCAATGATTTTTTCAATAGAAGACTCTTCAGATGCAGAAGACCAGAGGGATTCAGGGCTCTCTTCATCTTCATCTATACTAGTAGCATCGAACTCTTCTTCATCTAGATCCTCTTCATCCAGCTCATCTTCATCAAAATCATCGTCTAGATCTTCTTCATCTAGATCCTCTTCTTCAAGATCTTCTTCATCCAGATCTTCTTCATCCAGATCATCGTCTAGATCTTCTTCTTCAAGATCCTCTTCTTCAAGATCCTCATCCTCGTCGTCGTAATAATCTTTGGCCATATTTTGTTCCTCGTAATAATGTACATAGTTGTTAATTTCAACCTTGTCATGCGCTAGTAACCCTTCAAAAAGAGGATTGTTGTAAAGCATTAGGATGACAGAGCCCTCTTGTGTGTTGGGATCCACTGCACAACGATCTAAAATAATTAAATCTCCCAAAGCGACTTTTTTTAACTCGGTTAAGGGTAAATGAGTGAGACCTACTTGTATATGGAGATTTACCTCTGTTTGCTCGCGTAATTCATTGGTAAAAAGAGGAAATATGGGCTTTTCAAAATGTTTACGAAAAGCTTGCTAGCATTGAGAAGGACAGATGACTTTTCCCCATAAAGGCATCGCATCTGATTCTATTTTTACATCTACACAAAGAGCGCCCTCTTTAGGTAAAGGAGCTTGCGGGGCTAATCTGCAGGATAAATGGGGATAGGCTTGAATTTTTTCTAGTACTTGCATGGTTTGTACGGAAAGCAGTGAAAAATAGCCCTCCTCAAGCTCTTTATTTGAAAACCCTTTTAATAGAGGTTCTTTTGATAAAGTAGCAGTGACTAGCTTGGAGATGTCTTCACTGGAAAAGACCCAGTGCATGATACCTTCAAGCGGGGCAAGTTCAAACGTAATGTGTATAGGGGTTCTTCCCATCCCCTTAGTCAATTCTGAAAAATTTCTCCATTGAGTATCTTGATACTCTAGAGATAGGGAGGGGAGTCCTAGATCTTTCTCTAACCGTTTAGCACATTTTTTCCAAGGAAAACAGGGAGGATGTCCCCATAAAGGAATGACTTGAGCTTCTTGTAATGAATTTTCAATCTTTTTAATCCAATGATAAGGTGCTTCCTTCATCTTGACTGCACTCCTTTTCTTCACTCGTTGCTTCTTTTTTACGCACTGTAGCACGTTTGCTATTTTGATAGATCTCTAATCGATGGATTTTAAAAGGATGATGATGTTCGGCATTGAACGCAGCCACCAAGCCTCCTAAGTGCCTTTCAAAAAGCTTAACTGCTTCTGGTGAGCCTTTTATCTGAATATTAAAATCCTTAGGGGCTGTATTATACTCTAAAATTGTAATTTCTGTACCCGATAAAAAAGAATCGTTACCTCGGTTGAGTACAAAAGTAGTCTCTGTGTGGCCTTCTTGATAGAGGGTAGTCATGGTCTCGACCATTTGTACAAATAGCGTCTCTACTTCTTTTAAGCTATTTATTGGACTTATTGCGATAACCAGAGGTGATAGGGGAGGGCGCGCTAAATCTAAAGGGGTGATGGCTATATTATTTTCTTTTAGAGTCTCTTCATGCACCTCTTTATCTATAGAGCAGTTATCGTAAACAGATTTAAACTTTTTTTCTCTAGAAGGGCTAACGGAGTCTTCCTCTTTGAGGTCAGGAGTCGATTTTTTTTCTAGTGTAGGTGGTATCATGGCATTTCCTCTTCTTCCTTATTTTTATCTTCTACTTTGCGTTTAAAAGAATCTTTAGATCCTTCTACGAGATTAATTCTAATTTGCTTGACCTCAAACTTATATCCCCCTTTTTCAAATGCAGTAAGCAATTCTTTTACACTACCTTGCAACAGAGGAGCTGTATGAGCCAAAGTATTTATTTCTATATTAAATTGATTTTGAGCATTTTTATCTTCCCTGATTATAATTTGGGTTCCATAAAAAATAGAAGAGATAAATTGTTCCGAAGTTAGATGAATGGTAGTTTCACTGATTCCTAGACTGGCGCGCATAACGGTAATGACACCTACCATGCGTTCAAAAAGATCGAATACCTGGGGAGAAAGCTGGGTGTAAACAGGTAAAGTAGGAGGTGTTGCAGAGGAGGGAGAGAAGGGAAGAGCGGAGGTAGGGGCGATGTTAGCAGCGATGAGGTCTGGGCTTTCTATTTTTTTTTCTGTTTCTAACGGAGGGGTTGTTAGAGGATTAGATTCTATAGAAAGAGGTAGGGTTTGTGGCGTAGCAGATGAAAGATCAGAGAGTTCTTCTTCATGAGCAGAGCTTAAAATTGACCTATTTTGTTGAAAATAGCCCTCTGTTTCTTCTAAAACAGGAGGGGGTTGAGGTTCAAGAGTGCCTTTTTTTTCAGCCTCTCTTTTTTGTTCGATTGGGTTAGCTTGAGGGTTTTGTAGGGGGGCAGGCTTTAGAGTTTCTTGAATTTCAGCTTCTCTTTTTTGTTCGATCGGGTTAGCTTGAGGGTTTTGTAGGGGAGCAGGCTTTAGAGTTTCTTGATTTTCAGCCTCTCTTTCTTGTTCGATAGAGCGAGGGCTAGGTAAGACAGTTTGGGTAGTGGGAGACGCTATAGATTCTTTTGATTGAGGAGCATTTTTAGCTTCTTTTGGCTGAGTAGTCTTTTCGGGCTCAGTTGATTCAGTAGCGTTTTCGCTGTTTTTTTGTTGAGAGGCACTTGGGGAAAGAGAATGAGGTTTTACAGTCTGCTTTTCTTCGCTTTTAGGTGCGATCGAGGGGGTAGTATCTGGTAGGTTAAGCTGGGTAGTAGAAGAGGTAAAAGAGGTCTCAGTGGCACTTAACTCTTCTAACTCTGGTTCTTCTATCTCGCTCTCTTCTCTTTTTTCAGCGCGCTGTTTGCGTTTGCGTTTTTGTTCCGGGTCTGTTTCATTGACTGCGTCTACTTTCATGAATTCTTTGAATTCATGTTCGTTTAGACTACTTTTTTTTGTAGATCCTTTTGAAGACTCAGGAGGCGTTCCTGGTCCTTTAATTTTATCTATATTAGACATCTAACCTTGTTCTTTATCTGGAGTTTTTTTAGCTCGTTTCCTTAAAAGATGCATCGCAGAGCCCAATTCATCGCTCTCTAGGTTCTCTTGATGTTCTACAATAGCTTTCATCTCCTTATCCCACTCTTTTCGATGAATAATTAGCTTTTCAACTGCTTGCTGTTTTTTAAATAAATCTTTTCTGGCCTCTTCTACCTGAGTTTGTGCAGCCTCTACCTGTTTTTTTTGTATTTTGACTTTGGCCTCTTTCTGCAATAACTGTTCATCCACTACTTTTAAATAACGCTTGCCTTGTTGAATTTTATCAGAAGTCGTCCCCTCATCTAGCTTTTGGCGTAACTGATCGAGTTTTGCTATTCTATGACTCTTGACTTTATCACGTTCCTTTTCTACCTCGAGAAGTTTAGCTTCTTCTTTTTCAAGTAGGCGTTTTTTTTCTGCTAGTAACCGCTCAGCCTCTTCTAATTTTTTTTGTTTAATTAGAACGAGTTGTTCGAGAGGATATTTCGCACCTTTCTCCATTTTTACCTAAAAAGGGCGTGCAATTGTTGCAGAGTCTCTGCAAATGTCGATTTTTCATTAATAGACTGTTTTAAAAAACGATTAACCTTGTCTATATATTTAATGGCAAAATCAGCTGCTTTATCGGAGCCGGGTTTATATTCTCCTATGCGAATCAAGAGTTCATTTTTTTTATAATTGGCCAATACTTCACGTAATTTTCCAATGAGTTGTAAATGCTCTTTATCGATAATGCTAGTTAAAATACGACTAATAGAATTTAAAATATCGATAGCCGGGTAGTGGTTCTGGCTTGCCATTGCACTGGATAAAATAATGTGACCGTCTAAAATGGAACGCACTTCATCGGCTACAGGCTCATTCATATCATCACCTGCTACCAAAATAGTATAAAATGCAGTAATAGAGCCTTTATTAGAATTTCCTGAGCGTTCTAATAAACGAGGGAGTGTGGCAAAAACAGAAGGCGTAAACCCAGCACGAGCAGGGGGTTCGCCAGCTGCTAGTCCAATTTCTCTTAGAGCTCTGGCAAAACGAGTGACAGAGTCCATCATTAAGATGACCGTTTTGCCCTGGTCTCTGAAATATTCTGCGATAGCCGTACCTACATAAGCTGCATTTAAGCGTAGTTGCGCTGCCTGGTCAGAAGTAGAAACGACGATAACCGAACGCTTCATGCCCTCTTCGCCTAGGTCATGTTCGATAAATTCACGCACTTCACGACCCCTCTCTCCTATGAGTGCAATTACATTTATATCTGCGCGTGCATGTCGGGCTATCATACCTAGCAGGGTGGATTTACCCCCTCCCGCTGCTGCAAAAATACCCATACGCTGGCCACGGCCGCAAGTTAAGACAGCATCAATGGCGCGGACCCCTACCGAGAGAGGCTCGGTAATCATAGAGCGCGTTAATGGATCGGGAGGAGGATTGATAACAGAATAGGAATCCTCTAGATGAAGGGGGCCCTTGGTATCGGTATCTAATGGATTGCCCATTCCATCTAAGACTCTGCCTAAAAGTTCTGGGCCCACTTTGATTTTAAGAGGGGTCCGCATTGGAATCACCTCAGAAGAAGGACCTATGCCGCTCATCTCTCCCAATGGGGAAAGAAAGACTTCATCCTTGGTAAAACCCACGACTTCTGCAATAAGAGGCTCTCCTGCACGTTTAATAAGGCAGACTTCACCCATTTTTACTTGGGGAATAACCGCCTTAATAAGCATACCGATAATTTCAGTAATCCTACCATGGACGCTGGTCAGTTCCAGCTCTTCCAAATGATCAATTAACTTACTAAAAGGAGGTTCATTTTCCATGTATCTTTAAATCTGAATATTAAAGAACTGTTTCATGCTATCTACTGCTTTAGCCAGTAAAACAGAGGCATATTCAATTTCGTGTTGAGCCTTGCCTAGCTTGATTTGCATTAAGAGCAGCTCGGCAGGGTTGATGGCCGTTCCCTGTTTTTGCAATTGAAATAGGCCCTGTTTTGCCGATTCTAGTTGTTGCTGTCCATCGGTTAAAATAGCTAAGAATTTAACAATGGGATTGGTCCCAGCTGGCGTCTCTTTTGTAGAAAGAGGATCAATTCCTATTTTATCAGCGGTCGAATTAATATGAGCTTTTGCATCGGTCAATTTATTACTAATAAGATATTTTTGCGCTCTATTTAATTTGAGATTAGGCGTATTGAGATGAGTTTGTGCATCTGTTATTGCCCCTTGAGTGGATTGAACTTGGGCCAAAATAGAATCAACCGTCGGCTTCCCTGCAATTACCTGTCCCTTTACGTGAGATAGATCAAAGGGAGAGGGAGCGTTAGTCATAGGAGACTCTGTCGATGTGGGTTGCATAAAAGTTTGAAAAGGAGTCGAACTGACTAATTTTTTCTGGTCCGATCCAAGAGGTTGTATCGGTTCAATACCCTCTGTTGGAAAGACGCCTTCTGGAAAATCGGACATATGGCCCATGGTTTATCCTATCTATTTTTTTCAGGAGATTTAGGTTTGGAGGAGGGGGGAGGTGGCATAGCAGCTGATCCTTTTTTAACAAATTTATCCACGAATTGAAGTGCATTAGTAGCTAGCTCTTTAATAGAGGGATCGGTGGCTGTCTTAGCAGATTCTTCTAGCATGGTCTCTCCCTTAGCTAACTCATTAGCGGTAAAGGTACAGGTGAGTCCTAAGAAGGTTTTAGCCATTTCGTTATCTGGCTCCTTAGCGATCACTTCATTAAACATAGTCATAGCCTCTTTCACTTTTAACTGCATTAAATACATATAGCCCAGCCCCACTTTAGGTAAGCAATTTTCAGGCTTTAGTAAAAGAGAGGCCTTAAATAACTTGGTAGCGGCATCCTCATCCATTTGATTGACTGCAATAAATCCTGCTTCGCAAAGTAGGATAAAGTCATTTTGATATTTTTTTAAATCTTGTTTCATAACTTCCTTATCTTAAATTTATTGTCTCAAGTTCGATACAGCATTTTTAATGACTGAATTGACCTGCATAATGAGATTCGAAATGGAATCTCCCACTTGAGTTACCTGACTCATTTGAAATTGTAGTAACAAAAATTTTCCAGGTGTGGCAGTACTCTGGTTTTCAGCCAATTCTTTGACGGCTTTTACCGTATCTGCTTGAAGCGCAATATAATTTGTAATAACATCAGTAAATGATAATGAGCCTTTCCAAGGGCCGTGTGGTGGTGAAACCATAATATTGTTTTCCTATTTTTTTGTAGTGATTTTATTGATGATCTTTTTAGCCGCTGTATAGCCCTGTAATAAAACACCTAATTTATCAAACTCTTCTGAAGCAGAACCTTCACGTAATAAGTTTTTGATCTCTTGTATTCTCTCTTCAATCATCTGAAGTTTGGCTTTACCTTGCGCTGGGTCTTTTCTTAACTCTTGTTCTAGATCAAACTCGAAAGGAGTTTTCTTGTCTTTTTCTAATCCATACATAATTTCCCTACCTCCTACTTATTGCTGATTGTAGTTAATTTTAAATTTTAATCCATCTTTTTCAAGTAAAACCGATTTTTGTTGCACATCGGTAATAGTCATCCCATCTAAAGTATCTCCGGAAGAGACAATACGCCCATTAATAACTACAAAAAAGCTTTGGTCATCTTTTGTAGAGTAACCCGTTACATGGTATTTCTCTGAAAGATCGATGCGAGAGGTGTCGGCATTAGTGAAAATAACAAAATTTTTAACCTGACGAATACCATAGAGCGTTTTAAAATGTTCGAGAATCTCTGTAAAATTTTTCTGCTGTGTAGACTCTACTCTTCCAGTCAATACCAGCTCGCCATCTTTTAGCTGAAAAGCGACACTGCTAAATCCTTGAGCCATTAATAGGCTGTCTATTTCCACAGTTAAATTATTTTCTACAACTACCTGATTTTTCAATTTATCGACATAAGGAAAATTCATATTGACATAGTCTGTTAGCTCGACTAATTGGTCTGGTGTGACTACATAACCTCGCATGACAAACTGTCCAGGTTCTAAAGAGGTAAAAGAGACACCTGACCAGGCAGGGTTGTTGGAAAGAAGCGCATTCATATTTTGCCAAACTAATTCATCTACTACGATATTGTCATCTATCTTTTGAATAAAGGGTAAAGCATTTAAATGATACAGGAGCTCTTTTTTATCCATGGTAGTCAGGAGATGACCGACAAGGAGTAGATTGCCATTAGCTATATTAAATGAGAATTGTATGTCAGGATATTTATTAAGAACCTCTCCTACCTGTTTTGCTTCATTTTTCTCCATTACCAAAACGGGCTCCGATTGAAAAAGAGAGAGCATAGAAATAATCACTGTTAATAGAAGCGTGCCACCGATAGCTGCCCACACAAGCACTTTTTTAGAAATAACCATCTCTTTCCAGTCTTTAATAGCCGCGGGCTCAGCTGGTGGGGCTTCTACTATAGTCAGCTCTTCTTTCAGAGGAGTAGGAAGCAAAGAGACAATGGTTTCTCTAGATAATTCTCGATCGATCATTAAAAATAGAGTCGTTCCTAGAGAGATAATATCTTCAGAATGTAATAATTGTTTATTTTGAATTAGTTCTCCATTAACAAGTACTCCATTTCGACTGCCTAAGTCTTCAATGGAAACATTTTCCCTCTCATCTACTGTCAGACGAGCATGTTGTCTTGAAACGCTTAAGTCTTGAAAGACAATGTCGCAGAGATGAGGATCTTTTCCTAAGGTATAGAGGGTGCTAGGACGCACTCCAAACTCAGCGCCCGTATTTGGTCCTGAGATAACTTTTAAAAGCCATCTGGACAGGGAAGAATGATCGTAATGAAGAGTGGCTAGATCGCCAGGTTCTTCAAGAATAGGAGAGATTATTTCCTGGGGTGTTTCGCTCTGTTTGGGCTCTATTTCTGTATAGCGAAAAAAAGTAGAGCCTATTTGGATAATATCTCCCTCCCTTAAGAGCACAGAATCTGTAATGACTTTGCCATTTTGCGTAGCTGGGTTAACAGAACTAAAATTTTCTAAAAGATAACCTTCTGGGGTTAATTTTAGAAGGACGTGCTTACGAGAAACCATGGAGTCTTCTAGTAGGACGTCTACTTCATCTGGGTCTCTTCCGAGAATCCACTCTTCTTGCCCCGTTTCAAAACGTAGGATAAGGCCTGAAAGGGGGCCTTCTTCCCCTATAAAAAATCCTGTCATGTGCTATTCTGATTCTTTTCGTTTTATTTCTTTTTTCCAGTAATCAACATAATTTGCAAAATTTGATAATGCATCTTTAAAAAGTGAGTAATCCATTTCCTGAGGTAGGCTTAAAGTGAGTGTCATAAATTTTTCCTCCTCATCTATACCTAAAACAGCTCCGCCTGTTCCTTGTCCTAAAAAGTTGGCCTCCATAGCTAGCGTGAAAAGCTCCTCTTTTTTTAGAGAGGGAAGAGGTGCTATAGGCGCAAAAAAGAAAAATCCAGGATCTAACTCCTTTAAGATAATGGTTAATTTTGGATTAATGGTCAATTTTACTTCTTCTTTTTCCTTAACAGGAGTGTCTATTTCTAACTCCATTGCTAGTTGGTCTACATATCTATTGAGCATATATCCAGTAACCACTATTCACTCCCGCTTAATAGGTTTTTAATCGAAAACCTATCTTAAAAGCAATTGCAAACTTTATTTTAACTTTAACCGATTTAGAATTAGTTAGTTAAACTAATAAAACTAAAATAATAACTATATTCAAAATAATGTTTTAATTTAAGTTTCTGTGAGATTAGTATGATTCAAAGTAGCCAGTTGGTTGGAGGCGTCTGGGGTCTCCTCTTGTTGTTCGGCAAAGGTAAGCTTGTCGCCATCAGAAGAGATATAAAAATGACCCTTTTTATTCGGATGCAGTAGCAACTTCTCTGCTAAAGGATCTTCGAGATACTGTTCAATGGTGCGGCGAAGAGGTCTCGCCCCCATCTCTGGTTGAAAGCCTTTGTTAACGAGGAACTCTTTAGCTTGTGCATCTAAGACAATGATAATTTGTTTGCGACTAAGGCGTTTGGCTACTTTTTGAATTTCTAATTCAATGACCTGTAATAGGGCCTCTTTTTCCAGCGGTTTAAAGATAATAGTGCCATCTAGGCGATTTCTAAATTCAGGTTTGAGTTGTTTATTCACAAGACTTAATACTTTATCTTGCATTGTCTTGAAGTCTATCATCCCCTCTGTGATGCCAAATCCCATTTCAGTAGACCTGCGTATTAAGTCAGCTCCAAGATTAGAGGTCATGATGACAATAGTATTGCGGAAATCAATTTTGCGACCGAAGGCATCGGTGAGCCGTCCCTCTTCTAATATTTGCAATAAAAGATTCATGACATCTGGGTGTGCTTTTTCGATTTCATCAAAAAGCACGACACAATAAGGACGCTGCCTTACTTGTTCCGTCAGTTGTCCTCCCTCATCATGGCCTACATAACCTGGAGGGGAGCCAGTCATTCGACTAATCGCAAATTTCTCCATGTATTCAGACATATCCACTTGAATTAAGGCATCCTCTCCTCCAAACATATGAATAGCTAACTGTTTGGCAAGAAGTGTTTTGCCTACCCCGGTTGGGCCAAGGAATAGAAAAGCTCCAATCGGGCGATTGGGATCTTTAATATCCGCTCGACTGCGCCGTATGGCTCTACATACTGTATTGACAGCTTCGTCTTGTCCTATGAGATTGTTTTTAAGTAGCTCTTCCATTTTCAGCACTTTTTGAGTCTCTCCTTCTGTAAGGCGAGTTAAGGGGATATTTGTCTGTTTGGAAATAATCACAGCTATTTCTTCTTCATCCACAATGACTTGATGTTCTTCTTTATTATGTTCCCACTCTAGCAATAATTGTTGCAGCTTCTCTCGTAATGTTTTTTCAAGATCGCGTAACTTGGCTGCCTTTTCATATTCTTGTTTACCAATAGCTGACTCTTTAGAAATCTTAGCTTCCTCTACTTCAGTAGCTAACTTAGTCAGTTCTTGAGGTTGGTGCATCATACCAATACGCGCTTTCGCTCCCGCTTCATCTAATAGATCAATCGCCTTGTCTGGAAGAAAACGACCTGCAATATAGCGATCGGAAAGATAAGAAGCGGCCTTAATAGCTGCCTCTGTATAGGTGCACTTATGATGTTTTTCATATTTTGTTTTAAGACCTTTTAAAATATCAATAGTCTCTTCGATACTAGGGGGAGCAATGACAATTTTTTGAAAGCGTCGCTCTAGAGCGGCATCTTTCTCAATGTGTTTGCGATACTCATCAAGAGTGGTAGCTCCAATACATTGAATTTCACCACGAGAAAGAGCGGGTTTTAAAATATTAGAGGCGTCAATGGCTCCTTCTGCAGCGCCAGCTCCCACAATCGTATGCATCTCATCAATAAATAAAAGTATATTGCCATTTTTTTTCACTTCATCCATAACGGCTTTAATGCGTTCTTCGAATTGACCGCGATACTTAGTACCTGCGATCATGAGCGTTAGGTCCAGGGAGATCAGTTTTTTTTGAGCTAAGTTATCAGGAACCTCACCATTGACAATGGCTTGGGCGAGTCCCTCTACTATGGCCGTTTTACCGACGCCTGCCTCTCCAATTAATACGGGATTGTTTTTCCGCCTTCTGCATAAAATAAGAATGAGCCTTTCAACCTCTTCCGCTCTGCCAATCACAGGATCTAGTTTACCTTCCTTAAAAAGTTCTGTGAGATCATGGCCATAGGCCTTAAGAGCGGGCATTTTATCGGTGGTAGCTGATCGATCACTTGTTTTGCTAGGGCTGGCCCCAGGGCTATGGT
>Ga0157376_10001975_pt1 | contig 13723 bp, 14 predicted proteins | sample M45metaG_FD_121801 | JGI IMG/M metagenome (GOLD analysis project Ga0157376, IMG submission 121801) | Miscanthus rhizosphere microbial communities from Kellogg Biological Station, Michigan, USA - M4-5 metaG | ecosystem: Host-associated > Plants > Roots > Rhizosphere > Soil | place: USA: Michigan... | reverse complement strand
TTGGCTACTGACTGCTATCGACCCGAAGGAGCGGGAAGGAGCCGGTCGCGAACGTCAACTCCTCGGCCTGCCCATCGCCGCGCACAATCCGATCCGGTGAGGCTCATTGAAATCCGGACGTAAAAATCAAATCGCTCTGCAACCGCAAGATGACCAGCGCGCTTACGTAATATACGCCGTCAGTGGTGCCTACCAGGATCGGTCTTCCACCTTGCAATGAAATGGCATTTGCCGAGACGTTGCCCCCATCCTTCACCGGCACACTGATGTACGCTAACCCCAGATCCCCGAAATCTAGGTCGATACTGCCGTCGCTGTTCAAGCGGCTTGCGATGAACTGACGCGGCGGTGACGACGTGTTCGCAGTGCCCAGCAGCAGAGATTTGCCATCGCTTTGACGCGCCGCGCTCACGCGACGCAGCAAGCTGAAGTTCAATAACACTCTAGCCCATCCTTGATTGCCGAAACTGGCATCAGGATTGCCGTCGTTGTCGAGACGCAGCATACACAGGGCCGCAGACGCACTGCCTGGATCGCAGCTCCCGGCAATTTCGATGCGATCGGCGTCGATGGTCACGCCATTGGCCCAATCGTCGGTTGCGATACCTGAGTTATTAATTGCAATGCCCGCGTTGCCGAAGGTCGAATCCAGGGACCCGTTGTCCAACAAGCGCAGCGCGAGGAATGACTTGAGGCCAGAATTTGTTGGCGCGTCAACGTGACCGGAAACTACGATGCGTCCAACACTGTCCAGTGCGACTCCAAGCGCTACCGCGTTCAGTGGCGCGGCCGCTGGTCCGGGCTGGATCACGACGCGGCCGCCTTGGCCGAACGTCGCGTCTGGTGTGCCGTCCGGCAGGAGTCGCGCCATAGCGCAAGCGTAAAAGTTGTTGGCATAGCCCGCATCGCCTACGAGAAGGATGCGACCCTCCGTGTCGGTTGCCAGTGAGAGGGCACCTTGGGCGCTGGCGCCCAGATCGCTGAAGTCCAGTGTTGCCAGCCCCGCGTTGCCAAATGCGGAATCAACGCTGCCATCGGAGTTCAATCGGGTCACGCCAAAGCCGCCGCGAGTCCCCGCAGCGAGAATATGGCCATCGGGGAGCTGCGTGAGCGAATACACGACCGGATAACTTGGTGCGGATGCAATTGCCGAGAGGCCGGCTATGCCAAAACCCAGATCCGATTTGCCATCAGCGAGGTAACGCCACACGGCGAATTGATCTTCCATTGGCGAAAGCGCAAATGCCCATCGTTCGCCGCCAATCAGGAGGTTCCCATCGCCTTGGACTGCCACCGAATAGCCGCGCAGACTCGCATCATTCGGCGCGAAGACAACTTCGCCAGCATCCCCGAAGGAAGTGTCTAGTGCGCCGTCCGCGGCCTGGGCATCGTAAGTCACCAGCAAGATCAAGCCTAATGCCCAGTCCTTGTGGCGCCTCGATTTCATGACGAAGAGTCTACGCCGCGCAACTACTCCGGTCGAGCATTCGCCTCTCTCGATTGATACATTGAGAAAACCGTTCACACTCGGCAAGCTGCGGCTACGCGCCTGAGACAATGTCCTCGCCTGGCGCACCTCTTCAGAAATGAGCGTGGTGTCGCGCGGGCTGGCACACACCAGGAGATTCGCTGATGATGACCAGCATTCGAAGGTTGAGCCTCGACGAAGCGGCATGGCTGCTTCGCCTCAGCGAAGGACGTCGCAAAAAGTCCCTGTCGCGCCTTTGCATGTCGGATTCCGTTCTGGACGCACTCCTGGACAGGGGCTCGATTGCCCTGACGGACGGTATTGTGGAGATCACCGCGAAGGGTTTGGACGAAGCAGCTCGTCTCACCGAACTGGCGCCGGTGGATCCATCAACATTGCGGTCGAGGGCAAATTCCCTGGGCACTCGGATCACGCCAACTCCTCAGTCTCGGAAGGCACAATAGCGGAGCGCTGAAATTCCGCTGCGGCGTGGAGGAGTTTCTCCGATAGCATGCGACCTTGCTGCTGCCGCTCAGGACGGTGGTGGCGTGTCGACGCGTCGACCGGCCGCAATCGTTGCCAGCCATTTCCGGAATGTCTTGTAGGGCATCAGGACGATCGTGCGCGCCTGCTCTTCAGAAGGATCCTTGAACGTGCTCGCGTCGACAATTCCGGACACATACCTGACGCCGTCACTGCGAACAGAAAGGACGGTGAAATAGTCGTCCTCGCCGAGCTGGAAAACATCGCCCGCGAGTGGCGGCTTGAGGAGATTACGAATTGCGCGCGCCTTCTTTTTCATCCATCCTCCCCGAGCCGTTATGCAGGAAGCCCTAACGATCGCTGGAAAAACCGTTCACCTTGGCGGTCAGTTCGATCCCCGGCTTGACTGTGACGGGCGCCCCAGCCGCGTTCTTGTTGGAGTGCCACCCCACCAACGCGGCGAGTGCATCGCGTGCAACCGTCAGTGTTGAACCGGGCTTGCGTTCGGGTCAGGCGTTGCGTTCGGGGCGACGTCGCCCTGTCGCGGCGGCTTGTCGATCGCCTTGCCTAGCTCTTGCACTGCGCCAACGCTGACCCGCGCCGTGTATTGGGCATCACGCGATGCGAAGTAGAGGTCGGGCTCCCACCTTACATTCGCGAAAACACTCTTGCCACAGTCGGCCTGCAGTGGCGACCGCTGGCCGCCGACGACGAGGGTGGGTGCGCAATTCGGATTGGTCCTGAGCCAGGAAGCGCCGTAGGTGAACCCCGTGCGCGAAGCGGTGTCCGCGCCCGGCACTCCCTGCATCAGGCCCTGTCGCATCTGCACCACGAGGCGTTGCTTGGCCACGCTGTCGGCGTACTTCTCGGCCAGCTGCGCGCGCAGCACCATCGCCTGCGCCAGTTGCTCGGGCGTCAGGTTGGCTTTGAGCGTGTCGCGCGTCGCGACGAAATCGGGATAGTCACGCTCCGCGGCGAGATCGAGCCACGCATAGGCGGTGGCCGGGTCTTTCGGCGTGCCCTCGCCGTTCATGTACATCAGGCCCAGGCTGAGCTGCGACAACTTGTCGGCGTAAAGCGCGCCGATTTCGAAATATTTCAGCGCGCCCTTGTATTGATGATGAGCGTAGCGACGCATGCCGGCGTATTCGCCGAACAAGTCCGGATGAAACCAGGTCGACTCGTCGGCCATCGCGCGCAACACCCTTTGCACTTCCGGATCGTTGAGCGGATCGTCTTCGGCATGTGCGAACGCAGCGAGAGACAACACTGCAACTATGGCCACGCCGCATCTGGCGCGTTTTTTCGCGCTGCGCATCGCGATGCTCCTCGAGAAATCTCCTGCTGCGACGCGGATATTGTCCACCGACCTGGTCTACGAGGCCAGTGCTGGAGATACACCTCGAGGCCATGAAAACGTGAAGAACTGTCAGGTTTTGTGAAGTTCGCCGAGCGCGCACGACCGGTGAATGCTGCCGACGTAGAACACGCCGTAGTAGATGTGCCAGTGTCCGTTTCCACCGGCGGCCACCGAAGAGTACGACAGCAGGTGATCGGGAGGGCTGACTGCGCCGATCATTCATCGACGGCATCGCAGGGCGAGCGACGCTTCAAGTGGGACTTTCTCCGGCTCGATGACACCTCTGTCTACGGAGCTAGTCGTTGGGGAGACGGGATCATGAAACGTGTCATTTTTGCTGTTGCACTGATTTTTTCGCAATCAGCATTCGCATTCCTGCCCGCGCCTGGACTCTGGCAGACAAGCACGATCGACCGCCAAGGGTTCAACGTCGAAACACAGAACAACATCATGATCGTGACATCCTACGTGTTCGACGAGACGGGCAAGCAGATTTGGTATCCATCAGTCGGAATCCAAGCGGCGGATCGCCGCTTGCCAAATCGGCTTCTGGCGTCTTAGAGGCGTCGGAACAGAATTCCGGCGTCTTAGAGTTATTGGAACAGGCCATCAGGGAGAGGGTTGACTAGCTCCCTGGGCGCGATCGATTGATATCGATTCGGCCGCGTTGAGCTTATCGGCAAATTCCCGGGCTGCTTCTTCGGTCGAGAAAACGATATCGAGGAGCATCGGGTCGTTCGCCAAGGCGTCACGTACGCGGAATGACTCGGTGTGCAACTGCCCGCGCAACACCGTCACACAGACTACCTGATAGCGCTTGAAGCTCATCTATCCGTCTCGTAGGGTGCCGAGAATAGGTAGGTATTCTCGCCGCTGGATGTCCGCAATGCCCCCCCTTTGAACGGGGGGGGGGGCGAAAGTATGGCCGCCCGAGATGGCGTCGCTATCTCACGCTGCCGCGCTGCCGATCACGCCGATGGTGTAACGAACGCGACGAGCAGGACTTCCGCCGCGACCGACTTGCGCAGCCACGTCAGCAGTACGAAGAAGATTTCGCGGCGCCACGCCAATTCCAGCACGACGCCGGTCAGATGCGCGCGCCGCAGCAATTGGTACAGTGGCCCGCCCAGCACCAGCGAAAAGTCGGGCGGCTCCGGCGAGTGCAGTTGTGCAGAATCGGAGTTCATGGATTTGGTCTGTCGTCTGCGGGCACCGTGGATGCGCGCGTGTTCGACGCACGCATTTGCAATGCTCCATCTCGCATGACCGGACAGGCGATCTTGACGTCGCTCAATACAGCTACTACCGGCGCACTGCTCTCGGACACGATCAACGATACATCGGTTGTAGGTGCCTGGCACATGCCCCGTCAGTGTTGCCGAACAGCAAGACGTCGGTGAGCCAGATCATTTTTTGCGATCAGGTATTTTCCAGGATTCGCCTCACCTGCCGCTTTCGAGCATCCCGGTGGTTCGACATCTTCCTGTCACAGAGCCGTTGTTTCGGCTATTGAGCGCGCGACTATCGTGGATACCTCAGGACAGTTCGCCTCGACAAATGGCAATGCCCGACACCGCCTGACCAAGAGAACCTCGGGTAATTTCTATTTGGAGCGTTGTGCCGAATTGTGAAATATAGGTAAAAAGAGATTTGTAATCAGGAGTTCGGCGGTTCGAGTCCCTCTGCCCGCACCGCGGCCTATTGGACCAAGGCCCAATCGCGCATGGCGCCGGGAGGCGTAGGCTGCGTCTCCCAATCTTGCGGACGTGGGCCCGCGCTTCGGAGAGGAACAATGAAGCACAAGTCGAAAGTTTGGACGGGGATTTTAGTGGGGGCACTCGGTGGCTTCGTGGCGTCGCCCTTGTTCGCCGTCGAGATCATCACGAAAGAAGATATCGTCAACAACGTCGTCAAGAAGGAACAACTGGTCAAGGTTGCGGACAACGCAATCCTCTTCCTCGATACGTCGTCCTCGACGAACGACGACTACGCGAACACGGGTAAACCGATCATCCAGGTCATGAAGACCGAACTCAAGAACCGGATTGCCGGTTTTCCGGACCTCGGGCACAACGTCGGCATCTACACCTATACGGGCTGGACGGAAAATCTGCCGGTGCAGGTGTTCAACCGCGACAAGATCTCCGCGGCGCTGGATGCGATCCCGGACAAGGGTCGCGGACCGACGCCTCTCAAGATCGGACTGCAGAAGCTCGACCCGGTTCTCCAGTCGCTGAAGGGCCGGACGGCCGTCTTCGTGTTCTGGGACGGCGAATACACAGGAGCCGATCCGATCGACACGGCCAAGGCACTGGCCAAGAAGTATGACGCGTGCTTCTATGTGATCAGCAGCGCAAAGCCGAAAAGGGAAGCCGAGATGGCGCATAACGTCCCGGCGCTCAACAACTGTTCGCGCGTGATTGCGCTCGCCGATTTCTTCAACCATCCCGAATACACGACCGGGGCATTGTTCGATGTGAAGGTCACGGAACATGTCGTAACGACGACCTCGACCAAGATCACCGGGCTCAAGGTGGACCATATGAACTTCAGGTTCAATGGCACCGAACTCGCTGCGAACGACAAGGCCGAGTTGGACAAGGTGGCCGAGTTCATGAAGGGACATCCAAAGTCCTATGCCGTCATTGCCGGGTATACCGATGACGTCGGAACCAAGGACTACAACGAGGGCCTCTCCAAGAAACGCGCCGAGATGGTCGGAGGCTACCTGAAGGATACGAAGGGCATCGAAAGCTCCCGGATGGTGCTTTTCTGGTACGGGCTCACCAATCCTATCGTGCCCAACGACAGTTCTGAAAACCGGGCGAAGAATCGCCGCGTCGAGATCAACGTGGGACTTGGAGAATAATCTCGAGCTCCGCACGTAAGGGCAGGCAGATTCACGACAGCTGCCCGATCCGATACACCCTGCGATTCGAGAAACCCCGCCGAGTGCGGGGTTTCTTTTTTGCAGCCAGCGATGGCGAATCGCCGGCAAAAATGCTCGTGCGCGATCAGATGTGTTGGCGTCGCCGCGCGAAGCCGATGCCGTCAGCAAGGGTGCGAGCAGCGGCGCCCCGGGCGCCAAGCCTCGAAACACCGACGCGCCTGGCGAAACGACGCGCTAGCCTGTAGGGTGCTGCGCAAATGGAGCCCGCTTGAGCACGATCGAAGCGAGTTTGGGGCGCGCTGGCGACCAGGCCGTCGCGGGCGATGTCGCGCGTCACCCGAGGGGTCTGTACTACCTCGCCTTTACCGAAGCGTGGGAGCGATTTTCCTACTATGGAATGACCGCGCTGCTCGCCCTCTTCATGGTGAATCAGCTGCTGCTGCCGGGACATGTCGAGCACATTGCAGGATTTTCGGGATTCCGCGCTGCGCTCGAATCGCTCGTCGGTCCATTGTCGACGCAGGCACTCGCTTCGCAGATTTTCGGTCTCTACTCCGGATTCGTCTACTTCACGCCGCTCCTCGGCGGCATTGTTGCCGACCGCTGGATCGGACAGCGCAATGCCGTCGTGATCGGGGCGCTGTCGATGAGCGCCGGTCATGTCGCCATGACTTTCGATGCGACATTCCTCCTGGCTCTGCTGCTGCTCGTTGTCGGCTCGGGCTTCCTCAAGGGCAATATCTCGGCTCAGGTCGGTGCCCTCTATCCGCGCGACGACGAAGCGCGTCGCACGCGTGGCTTCATTCTTTTCAGCACGGCCATCAATGTCGGTGCGGTTACCGGTCCGCTGCTATGCGGCTTGCTCGCGCAGGTTTACGGCTGGCACTACGGCTTCGGCATAGCGGCGGTCTTCATGCTGGTCGGCCTCGGCACGTATCTTTCCGGGTACCGCCACCTGCCGGCGCGCGTGGAACGGCAAAGCTACGAGGGTGTTCGGCTCAACGCGGGCGATCGGCGCATCGTCGTTGCGCTGATCATCGTCATGATCATCACGGTGTTCCAGTCGACCTCGTTCTACCAGATCTTCAACGTGATGCCGATCTTCATCCAGCAACACGTGGCGCCCGAAATCGGCGGATTGCGCGTGCCGATTCCGTGGTACCAGTCTATCAATGCGATTTTCAGCATCGTCGGCGTGCCGATGCTGTTCTGGCTCTGGGGCCGCCAGGCCAGGCGTGGTCGCGAGCCCGACGAATTGGGCAAGATCGGCATCGGCGCGTGGATCGCGGCAGCCAGCAACCTGATATTGGTTGCCGCAACTCTTGCCTACGACGGCGCGCCGATTCACCCGATCTTCCCGTTCCTCTACAGCGCCGGACTGGGCATCTCGTTCCTCTACTACTGGCCGACGCTGCTCGCGCTGGTCTCGCGCACAGCGCCGGCCAAGGTGAACGCCACGCTGATGGGGTTTGCCTTCATGAGCCTGTTCGTTTCGAACAATCTCATCGGCTGGATCGGCGGCTTCTACGGCAGCATGCAACCTGCCGCGTTCTGGGCAATGCATGCGGCAATCGGCGCCGTCGGTGGTCTTCTTGTGTTGTCGTTCGGTCGACGCCTCAGTCGGGTGCTCCGGCCAGGATGAAGAGGCCAGCGAGCGGCGCGCTTATTTCGCCGGCGTGTCGCGCAACTCGCGACGCAGAATCTTGCCGACCGGCGACTTCGGCAAGGCATCGCGGAATTCTATGACCTTCGGCTGCTTGTAACCGGTCAGCAGCTTGCGGCAGTGCGCACGCAGGTCGCTCTCGCCAAGCGCCGGGTCCTTGCGCACGACGACCAGGCGCACCGCCTCACCACACTTCTCGTCGGGCATGCCGACAGCGGCGGCCTCGAGCACGCCGGGATGCATCGCGACCACGTCTTCGATCTCGTTGGGAAAGACGTTGAAGCCGGAGACCAGGATCATGTCCTTGCGGCGATCGAGAATGTAGTAGTAACCCTGCTCGTCGCACCGCGCGATGTCGCCGGTGCGGAACCAGCCGCCTTCGAAAAACGCGCGCCGGCTCTCCTCGGGTTGCTGCCAGTAGCCGCTGGTCACGTGCGGGCCGCGCGCGCACAATTCGCCAGCCTCGCCCGCGGGCACCGGGTTGCCGTGCTCATCGCGCAGGCTGATTTCAACTTCGGCGAGCGGCAAGCCGATCGAGCCCAGCGGATTTGGCGCATCCCAGCGGTTGTAGGTGATCGCCGAGCTTGTTTCCGACAGCCCGTAGCCTTCGGCCACATCGCGCCCGGTCACCGCCTTCCAGCGCTCGGCCGTGGCGCGGCGCAGAGCAGTGCCTCCCTGCACACAGAGTTTCAGCCTGGAAAAATCCAGGCGAGCAAATTCGGGTGAATTCAACAGCGCGTCGTAGAGCGTGTTGACGCCGCCGAACAGCGACGGCTTTACCTTGTCGAACGTTGCAACGAGCGCGGGCGTGTCGCGCGCATTGCCGATCAATACCGAGTGGAAGCCATGCGTCACGCAATAGAGGACATTCGAATAGGCGGCGATGTGATAAATCGGCAGACAGATGATCGCCTTGTCCACTGCCGGATCGAGTGCGTATCCAAAGCACTGTTCGGCGGATGCGACGTTGGCAATCAGCGCACGATGCGAGAGGATGGCGCCCTTGGAGACGCCGGTGGTGCCACCGGTGTACTGCAGTTGCACGGTATCGTCGGCCTTGGCCTCGGAGCGCACACGCGGCAAGCTGCGGCCCTTCGCCATGGCCGTGGGCCAGCGCACTGCCCGCGGCAGATGAAACGGCGGGATCACCTTCTTCACGTGCTTGAGCGTCAGATCCACGACCAGCGATTTCGGCCAGCGCAACATGTCGCCGACGCGCGTGGTGATGACGTGCTTCAAAGTGGTGTCCGGCAGCGCCTCCGCCACCACGGCACCGAAGTTGTCGAGCACGATCAAGGCGGATGCGCCGGAATCGGCGAGCTGATGGCGCAACTCGCGCACGGTGTACAGGGGATTCACCGGCACCAGGATCAGGTCGGCACGCTGCACGGCGAGCAAGGCGACGGGATACTGCAGCACATTCGGCAGCATGATCGCGACGCGCTCACCGGCCGTCAGCCCCAGTCCGTTGCGCAGATACGCAGCCAGATCCGCGCTCAAACGATCGATGTCGCCGAAGCTCAAGGTGCGGTCGAGACTGGTGAACGCCGGTCGTCGCGCGTGACGCTCGCACGATGCAATCAGCATCTGCGGCAGGGTCTGACCCTCGTCCACAGCGCGGCTCGCGACATTCGGGAAATCGGCCTGCGCCAGTACCGAGCGCACGTTGCTCCCAAACGGCTTCATCGATCACATCCCCTGCTCACCGGGCACGACACAAGCGGGCAGGACAACCGTGCTTGCTCACGCACGGGCCTCATGCTTCCGGCTGGTCCTGCAGCTGTGGCCAGTATAACGAAGGTTCGCACTGCGGCGAGGTCGATGCAGCGCCGCATGGTTGCGGCAATGAATGCGCTGTTGCCAGCGTAATCATGCTGCCAGGCGATGCTCGTAATACGGCCGCTCGCGATCGTCGAGGATCTTCTGCATCGTCGCCAAGTCGCTTGAACCGGGATTGAGCCAGGCATCGACATTTTCAGGCTTGATCGGAATGATGCAGCGATCGTGGCCGGCTGCGGCGATCTCGGCGGGCGGCTCGTCGGTGATCGCGGCAAACGAGAGCAGGTCCGGCTCGCCCGGCGCTCGCCAGTGCGACCAGAGACATGCGATCAGCATGCCCTGCGTCGGCCGCGGGCGGAATTCGAGGATGACGTTTTCTTCCTTCTCGCCCTCGGCGAGTTCGCGCCCTTCCATGCGATGCCGCGAGACGTTCTCGAAGAACGCATTCGCAACCATGATCCCGTGCGAAATCCCGAACAGTTCCTTCCAGAATCCGCCGAGGCTGTCGCGGCGCGCGTTGTAGGTGCCGGGAAACTTGATGTCGTAGAACGCGGGCTTGCCGGCCGGACGGCACTGGTAGCGCATCGGCTTGATCACGCGCCGGCCGTCCTCGACGACCATTACTGGCGCATACCAGCCGGGAAAAATGCGCGAGTCTTCGTCGTTCAGCTCGGCGCGCCGGATATCGGCCAGCTTGCCGAGCACCCAGGCGATCTTGTCGCCGGCAATACGCCTGCTTTCGACTGCCGCCTTCGTGGGTTTCGCCTGTAACGTGCGTTCCGCATCCGCAAGGCGCTTCTTCTGCTTGAAGAGTTCCTGTTCGAGTCTTGCACTTTGTTGTTTGTCGAATTCGTCGACCAGCGCCTTGATTTTGCGCTCGGCATCGTTCTGCGCATCGGCGAACGTCGCATCCATCGCCTTGGCGATCTTGATCTTTGCATTGGCCTGCCGGTCGAAATACAGGCGCACGAAGTCTTCGAACGCGATGTCGGCGCCATACGCGCGCACGTACTTGCGGTAGTTTTGCCAGATTTGAGCGGAGTAGCACACGACCACGGTCTCATCGACAGCATGCGTCAACGATACCATCGGCACCGGCAGGCAGTCGCGCCTGCCGTCGGCGTACCGAACCTGTTGCGCGTCAGTCCTTCGGGCGACCGCGAGCGACCCTTCTGGCGCCTGCAGCCGCGCAAGCAATCACGAGCATGAACAGCAGCGCTTCCGCCGAACCATTGCCGCCGTCGGGAGCGTAACGAAATATCGTCTCGAGCCAAGTCATGACCGATCTCCTTCCGCCAAACCGTTACCTTGCCGATGCCTGTAGCAGGTGATGGCAGGTCCCTCTGCGTCATTGCCGCCCTAGATAGCCACCTGCCAGGCGCCGCGGCTGCGCGTGCCGGCGCGCAATAGCCGCTGCGATTCGTGGATCACCAGGTCGCCGACGATGACGTTCGGCAATCCGTTGCTGAACGTTGTCCAGGATTTTCCGCTATTGAGGGTCTGATAGACGCCGTGATCGGTCGACGCGAACAGGCGTTGCGCATCGTGCGGATCGATGGCAATCGCATTGACGGCGATATCCGGCAGATTGCCCGAGCGATTCAACCAGCTCGTGCCCATGTCATTGGAACGAAAGACGTGACCGGCGCCGAAAGTCGACACGCTCACCCACAGGCTCGCACCGCTCAGGACGATATCGCTGATGAATCCCGTCGTCGGGGCGGTGAGCTCCGTCACTTCTGCGCTGCCCCAGCCGCCGTTGTCGCGCTCGATGCGGAACATGCGTCCTCTGACGGTGCCCGCGAAGAGACGTTTCGACGTCGCAAACACGAGGGCGGAGCATTGATCGGCCTTGCCGTCAGCTCGCGCCGGCAACGAAAGCTGCGACCAGCTCGCACCGGAATCCGTCGAGACGAACACCGTGACTCCAGCGCGCGCCACGCGCACGCCGTCGACGGCCATGGGCGGATAGAACAATGCATCGTAGTTGTCCGGAGCCGGCGGCGAAACATCTTTCCAGGTCGTCGGATCGGATACCGCGGCGCGCTCGATGCCGATGCCGTAGTACGAGTGATAGCACAGGCCGTTGCTTTCGTCCGTTCCGCATGCGCCGCCGTCGCCGAGCGCAATCTGGTCCCAGACCTGCAAGCCGGCGTGGCCGAGCGTGCCGTTGTCCTGTGTGCCGCCGATGATCCACGCCGGATCAGATTCGAGTTGCGTCAGGAATTCGAACTCGGTGATCGCCAGGCCGAGATTCAGCGACTTCCAGGAATCGCCGCGGTCGGGCGAGCGGAACAGGCCACCGTCGCAACACGCATAGACGACTTTCGGATCGCTCGGATCGAAGGCGACATGATGCTGATCCGGATGGATCGACGAGCCGGTCGGGCGCGACGAAATATCCAGCCACTGCCACTTGCCGGACGCCGAGCGCGTTCCGCGGTACAGGTCGATCGCACCCCAGAACACGATGCTCGAATTGTCCGGCGCGACGCCGAGGCACCAGTCGTACCAGGCCTGGGCGAGATTGTTGGCGTCGGCAAACGCTTCCGGAAACGATTCGGCGGCGAAGGACGACTGGGCCGAGCCGCGGCGCCACAAGTGGGCTACGGAATTGGTGTCCGCGGCCGCCACATAGACGATGTCGGGTTTCGACGGCGCATGACAAACCGCCATGCGCGCATAACGCGTGTTGGCGTTGACGCCGGCGAGGGCGACCGCGTGCCAGGTCGTTCCGCCGTCGCTCGATCGCTTCAGTCCGGTCTCGGTCGCGGCCAGTACCTGATTGGATTTCTGCGGATGAAACGACACGTCCCAACACGTGTCGCTCAAGCGCAACGTGCAGGTTGCGCCGCCATCCCTGGATTCGAACAGGCCGACGGTCGTGGCGATCAGCACGTGCAGCGCGTTGCCCGGATCGATGGCCAGATCGAAGATCGCGCGTCCCGTCAGCGCGGCCGAAGGCACGTGTTGCCACGTCAATCCGCCATCGGCCGAGCGCAGCAAACCCATGCCCATGGGACTCCAGTTGTTGCCTTCGCCGGTCCCTGCGTAAACGATGTTCGGCGAATTGGGCGCCGCGGCGAGCGCACCCATCGACAGCGTCGGTTGATTGTCGGTGAGCGGCCGCCATGTCGCGCCCTGATCGATCGATCCCCACAGTCCGCCACCGGCGGCAGCCAGCGTGATCCGGTCCGGATTGCCCGGATCGACTATCACGCTGGCGCAGCGTCCGGACACCGCCGGCTTGCTGCCCTTGCCTTTGCCGTAGGTCTGTCCATGCGGAATCGTCGACGGACCCATCGGTTGCCAGACCGGCAATTGCGCGCTCGCGGCAAATGCCGGCGTGAGCTCGCGTTTGCGTGCCAGCGCGGTCTTGTATTGCGCGCGTGCGCGTGCGCTTTGCACCATCGCGCCGCGCTTGTGCTGCGTCTGCTTGAGCCCGCGCTGCAGCTCGAAATACGCGAGCCGTCCGAACGCCTTGCCTGCGGGATAGCGTTTCTTCGCGGCGTGCGATGCCCTGCTGCGCAGCGAGTCACCGGTTCCCTTGCCATGATGTGGACGGCGCATGGAATCTCCCTCCCCTGGACGAGCGCGTCAACGCGTGGTGATGCGCGATCCTCGCGGTTTCGCCGCGGCTTTCTTTGCTGCCTTCTTCGCGGGCCGGCGGGCCGGAGGCGGCACGTCGATGCCGCGTTCGATGGCGAACTGCCGGACGCGCTCGCCGGCTTTGCCGCCGTACGATTCGGACGCCGAGCCCTTGCCTTTCTCTTTGTCTTTCCGTGCTGTCATGGATTCGCTCCCGGTTGTGACCACCCGTGCGTTTCCGATCGCCGCGGGCGACTGCAGCCTGAAGTATAGACCCGCCTGCACTCGGCGGGAGCGCGAACGGCGACGATCCCGCGCGCGACAAACGTCCGCGACGTTGTTGAGGCAGCCGGTTGAGCCGGCGCGCATGTCAGCTTGCCGCAGGCTCAATCCATTTGGGGATCGATCCTGGCCCGAATCAATGCTCGACCAGCACGTACCACGGCACGCCGTTCTCGACCGGTATCAATAGATAGGTCAAACGAGCGGACT
>Ga0157376_10001974_pt1 | contig 13725 bp, 14 predicted proteins | sample M45metaG_FD_121801 | JGI IMG/M metagenome (GOLD analysis project Ga0157376, IMG submission 121801) | Miscanthus rhizosphere microbial communities from Kellogg Biological Station, Michigan, USA - M4-5 metaG | ecosystem: Host-associated > Plants > Roots > Rhizosphere > Soil | place: USA: Michigan... | reverse complement strand
CAAGCAACTCGCCGGCTCGGGCGTGGCCATCGTCACGCTGCGTGGACTGGGGTACCTCATTGAAGTCGACCCGACTTAGCAGCCTGCGCCTTCAGCTGCTCGCATGGCTGCTGGTTCCGCTCATGGGGCTGCTCGCGATCAACGCTTACTTCAGCAACGACGCGGCCGTCGCGACCGCCAACGAGGCGTTCGACCGCCTGCTCATCGCCTCCGCGGACACGATCGCCGAACAGGTCGACGTGCAGGACGGCGCGCTGACCGTGGACCTTCCCTATGTCGCACTGCAGCTGCTGGAGTCGAACATCCAGGAGCGCGTGTTCTACCGGGTGGTGGCGCCGAACGGAAGCACACTGACCGGCTACGAGGATCTGCCGCTGCCGGCCAACAGGCGCTGGACGCGCGACGACGCCGCCCTGTATACGGCGAATTACCGCGGCGACGCGATCCATCTCGTCGCCCGCCGAAAGCCGCTTTATGGCTCCGCGATCAGCGGGGCGGTCACGGTGATCGTTGCGGAAACCGGCGAATCGCGAAAAGCCCTCTCGCACCGCATCCTGCTCGAAGGCCTGGCGCGCCAAGGCCTGCTGATCGTCGCCACCGGCATCCTTGTCTGGTTCGGCGTGGGCCGCGGGTTGCGCCCGCTCGTGCGGCTGCGCGAAAGTCTCCTTTGCCGGCCCGCGTCAGACCTGAGCCCGATCGATGCGAGCGGGCTGCAGACCGAGGTGCGGCCACTGATCGATGCGCTCAATCAGCACACCTCGCAAATCCAGCGCCTGATCGAAGGGCGCCAGCGCTTTCTCGCCGACGCTTCGCACCAGATGCGCACACCGGTCGCGGAGATGCGGATGCAGGTCGAGTATGCGGTGCGCCAGAACCAGCCGGAACTCGCCGCCGAGGCGCTGCACGACATGGAAGCGTCGCTCAGTTCCCTGTCGCGGATGGTCACGCAGATGTTGTCGCTGGCGCGCTCCGACCCTTCGACGGGACAGCGCCGGGCGCACCGGCTGCTCGACCTGGTCGAGCTCGCGCAGGCCACCACGCTCGATTTCGTGACGCGCGCCCGCAAGAAGCGCATCGAGCTGACCTTCGACGCGGGCGAGCCGGTGCGCGTGATGGGCGATCCGGTGATGCTGCGCGAGCTGGTCGCCAATCTCGTCGACAACGCTGTCGCGTATTGCGATCCTGACGGCACGGTTGCGGTTCGCGTGCACGGCGGCGCGAAAGCGATCCTCGAAGTGGAGGACACGGGGCCCGGCATTCCGCTCGAGGAACGAGAGCGGGTGTTCGACCGCTTCTATCGCGTGGCCGGCAGCAACACGCCCGGCTCGGGCCTGGGCCTGTCGATCGCCGCGGACATCTGCAAGAGTCACGATGCCGCCATCTCGCTGCTCACGCCGGCATCGGGCCGGGGGCTGTCGGTGCGGGTCGAGTTCCCGCTCGCCGGTTGAGCGCGCGCTACCTGCCCGGCCGCTGCGTCTCCTGCTCCCAACGGCGCAGGAATTCCGCATGCTTGCTCTGATCTCGGTACACAAGCAGCGCGGGACCCACGTTGATGGCCTTCATGCTGGCGCCCAGCGTTGCGCCCAATTTGCCCGACGTCAGGTCGCCGCCCACGTCGGCGCGGATGGCGAACATCTCTGCGCGTTGCGCAAGCAGGGTCTGGCCGCGATGGGACAGCAGGTAGTCCAGCCATAGGCGTGCCGCGTTCGGATGCGGCGCGTAACGCGAGATCAAGGCGATGCGCGACATGACCAGCGTGTAGTCTTTGGGCATGACGACGCCGATCGCCGGGTCGAGCCGCGCGCGCGCGAGTGTGTACGAGCCGATCAGGTTGTAGCCGAGGTAAGAGCGCCCGGATGCGATCCGTTGCACCATCGCGGCCGTTTCCGGTTCGAATTGCACCGCGTCGTCGCCGAGCAGTTTCACGAAATCCCAGAACCCATGCAGGATGCGCGAATCCTGGGACGCGAACAGGAAGCCTATCGCCGACCTGCGAACGTCGTACGTAAGCACCTTGCCGACATACTTGTCGCGCCGCGTCGCCAGCAGGTTCATGAATTCCGCGTGCGTGCGCGGGACTTCGCTCTCCGGCACCAGGCGCTTGTTGTAGGCAAAGACCGCAGGCTCGAACGTCGTGCCATAAGCCATGTCGCGCCAGATGGCCCAGTCAGGAAGCTGCGAGGCCTCCGGCGAGCGATAAGCCGCGGCGTGATTGTCGTTGGCCAGCTTCATCTGCAAGTCCATCGCCGGACTCCAAAGCACGTCGGCAACGGCGTGGTGCGAGTTCACCTCGCCGATGAAGCGGTGGTAGAGGTCATCGCTGTTGAGCTCGCGATATTCCACCTTGACGCCGGGATACAGCGACTCGAAATCATGGACGAGGCCGGTAACCGACGACAGGTCCGCCGCGGCGTACAGGACGACCTTGCCTTCGGCGCGCGCCTGCGAGGCGATGCGGCCGTAGTCCGCGGGATAGCCCGCCGGCGCCTGCGCGCAGGCCGAATGGACGGCGAGGGCGGCAGCGCACGCCAGCGCCGCGCTGACACAGGACTTGATATTCATGATCGCGCCTCGGCAGAGGTGCGCAGTATCGCTGATCGGCGCGCCGGTCATGCGCCGAGGCAGGACGTCGGATCAAACGCCCAGGTAGCGCGCGGCGACTTCGGGTTGCGCGCGCAAGGCGCCGGAGTCGCCCTGCCAGACGATCCGGCCCTTCTCGATCATGTAGTGGCGATCGGCCAGGCCCAGCAGGGGACGGATGTTCTTGTCGATCACGATTTGCGCCAGGCCCTCGGCTTTCAGGGTGGCGAGCGTGCGCCAGATTTCCTCGCGGATCACCGGCGCCAGTCCTTCCGTCGCTTCGTCCAGCACCAGCAGGCGCGGGTTGGTCATCAGCGCGCGGCCGATGGCCAGCATCTGCTGCTCGCCGCCGGAGAGTTGCCAGCCGAGATTGCGGCGCCGCTCGCGCAAGCGCGGAAAGATGCCGTAGACGCGGTCCAAGGTCCACGGCTTGCCGGCGCGGGCGTTGCGCGCGGTCGCGACCAGGTTCTCCTCGACCGTGAGCTGGGTGAAGATCTGCCGTCCCTCCGGAACCAATGCGAGCCCGCTTCGGGCAATGCGGTGGGACGCTTCGCCACGCATGGCGCGGCCACCGACGAAGAAATCGCCCGAGCTCGCCGGCAACATCCCGAACAGGCACTTCACGGCGGTGGAGCGGCCCATGCCGTTGCGGCCCAGCAAGGTCACCACCTGGCCCGGCATCACGTCGAACGAAACGTCGAACAAGACCTGCGCGCGGCCATAGCCGGCCTGCAGCCGCCGCACGGAAAGAAATGCATCCATCAGTCGATCCTCACAGCGCGTCGTCGCCCAGGTACACGGCGCGCACCTCGGGATGGTCACGAATCTCGGCGGGGGTGCCGGTGAACATCACGCGCCCATGCACCAGCACGCTGATGCGGTCGGCCAGCGCGAAGACCGCATCCATGTCGTGCTCGACCAGCAAGATGGTGTAGCAGCCCTTGAGGCGTTGGAGCAACTCGATGACCGCCGCCGACTCCTGCGCGCTCATGCCCGCCATCGGTTCGTCCAGCAGCAGGAAACGCGGCTGCGCCGCCAGCGCCATGGACAGCTCCAGCTGCCTGCGCTCGCCATAGGCCAGCTCGCCGGCCGGGACGTCGGCGCGTTGCGCGAGGCCGGCGGACGAAAGCGCCTCGTCGGCGGCGCGGCGCGCATTCGCGTCGTGCAACATCGGCCGCCAGAAGCGCCACGCATGCTCGCGCGCACCAAGCGCCGACAAGGTGGCGTTCTCCAGCACGGTGAAGTCTTCGAAGATCGACGTGATCTGGAAGGAGCGCAGCAGGCCACGGCGTGCGCGCTCGTGCACGGGCAGCGCGGTGACGTCCAAGTCGCCGAAGCGAACGGTCCCGCCATCGGACGCCAGCTCGCCGCTCAATTGGTTGATCAGCGTGGTCTTGCCCGCACCGTTGGGGCCGATCAGCGCATGGAGTTCGCCCGGCACGATGTCGAGCGACACCTGGTCCGTGACCAGCAGGCCGCCGTAACGTTTGACCAAGGCGTGGGTCTGCAATGCGCTCATGACGCGACTTCCTCCGCGGCAGCGACGACCGGGGCGGCCGTGGCGACCGGCCGGATGCGATCGAGCCGCTGCAGCAAGCCTGCGATCCCGCCTTTGCCCACCAACGCGACGAGCACGATCAACGGACCGAACACCACCCACACATGCTCGGTCACGCCCTTGAGCGCTTCTTCCAGCCCGAGGAAGGCCACGGCGCCCAACAGCGGCCCGAACACGCTGCCCATCCCGCCCAGCACCACCATCACGATCAACTCGCCGGACACCGTCCACGACATCGTGCTGGGTGAAGCGAAGGCGTTGAGGTTGGCCAGCAGCAGGCCGGCGACACCGCACAACACGCCCGAAATCACATAGGCGGCGAGCTGGTAGTGCAGCGCCGGCAGGCCGATCGCACTGATCCGCCGGGCGTTCTGTTGGGCCCCGCGCAGCGTCATGCCGAAGGGCGCGGCCCGCAGGCGCGCCGACCACCATGTCGCCATTGCCAGCACCGCGAACGACGTGCAGTAGACAGCGAGCGGCGAGCCGAGGTCGAGCGGCCCGAAGCGGCTGGTCAGGCTGATCGGCAGGCCGTCGTCGCCGCCGAAATTCTTCAGGCTGACCAGCAGGAAGTAACCCATCTGCCCGAACGCAAGCGTGATCATGATGAACGCGATGCCCGAAGTGCGCAGGCTGATGGCGCCGGTCACCAGCGCCGCGACGCCGGTGGCACCTACGCACCACAGCAGATGGACCCAGCCGTTGCCGCTCTCGAAAAACGAAGGCAGCGCCACGGCGTAGCACCCCAAGCCAAGGAACAATGCGTGGCCGAAACTCACCAGGCCGCCATACCCCAATGCGATGTTCAGCGCGCTGGCGGCGATGGCGTAAATGATGATGCGTGCGAAGAAGGCGATCCAGAACGGCTGGCCGGCGGCCGTGGCGACCCAGGGCAGCAGCGCCAGGCCGGCCAGCAGGAGCAGAGGCACCAGCGTGCTGGGGCGAAGAACGCGTGAAGTTTTCACAGTCACCCTCGCTGCGCCGGGAACAGGCCTTGCGGCCGGCACGCCAGCACCACGGCCATCAACAGGTAAATGCCCATGGAGGCCAGCGCGGGCCCTGCCGCATCCGCGATGGAGCGCTCCGCGATCCCGCGCATCATCATCGGCAGGTAAGCCCGGCCCAGCGTATCGACCAGGCCCACGATGAGCGCCGCGTAGAACGCGCCGCTAACCGAGCCGATGCCGCCGACGACGATCACCACCAGCGCCGTGATCAGCACGGGCTCGCCCATCCCCGATTGCACGGAAAGAATGGGGCTGGCGACGGCGCCCGCCACACCGGCCAGCATCGCGCCCGCAGCGAACAGCAGCGCGTTGAGCAGGCGGATGTTCACGCCCAGGGCGGCAACCATTTGCGGGTTCTGCGCGCCGGCGCGGATCAACATGCCAACGCGCGTTTTGTGGATCAAGAGGAATGCACCGGCGGCGACCGCAAGCCCCGCAGCGATGATGGCGAAGCGGTACGAGGGATAACTGAAGCCGAGGATGTCCACCGTGCCCGACAGCGCATCGGGCACCTGGACGAAGTAAGGTTGCGGACCCCACACGATGCGCACCAGTTCGTTGAAGAACAGTACCAGGCCGAAGGTGGCGAGCACGTGATCGAGGTGATTGCGCCGGTACAGGCGCGACACCACCACGACCTCGAGCACCCAACCCAGGAAGAGCGCAGCGCCCGCCGCGGCCACCACCGCGAGCGCGAACGAACCGCTGGCGCCGAAGGCCATGGCAGCGGCGTACGCGCCCATCATGTAGAGCGACCCGTGCGCCAGGTTCACGAAGCTCATGATCCCGAACACCAGGGTCAGCCCGGCCGCCAGCAGGAACAGCAGCACACCGTACTGCAGCCCGTTCAGGAGCTGGGCCAGAAGAAGCGTCGCGCTCATCGCAGCGTCACTTCAAGGCGCACTGCGCGTGGTACGCGTCGGCATGGTCGGCGAGCGGCGTGGCGATCTGCCTGACCGCCAGCTTGCCACCGTCCTTCACCGCCTCGAACGCGTAGTAGTTCTGCACCGGCAAGTTGTTGTTGTTGAAGTGGAAGGGACCGCGCACCGACTTGAACTCGCCGCCGGCGGCCTTGACGGCGCCGGGCAATTTCTTCGCATCGCCACCGGCCTTGCGAAGCGCGGCGTCCAGCAAGTTCGCCGCGTCGAAGCCGGTCGCGGCGTATTCGCTGGGCGTGCGCTTGTACTTCGCTTCGAAGGCGGCAACGAACTTGCGGCTTTCCGGCCGGTCGAGCGCGGCGTCCCACATCGCGCCACTGACGGAGCCGGCGGCGGCGTCGCGCAGCGACGGCAGCGTGGTGCCGTCGACCGTGAATACCGAGTACAGCGGCAGCTTGGGCAACAGGCCCGCCTGGCTCATCTGCTTGACGAAATTCACGCCCATGCCGCCGGGATAGAAGGCGAACACAGCGTCCGGTTTGGCGGCCTGCAGCTGCGCGAGCTCCGCCGAATAATCCGGCTGGCCGACTTGCGTGTAGACCTCATCGACCACTTCGCCCTTGAAGTAGCGCCTGAAACCCGCCAACATGTCCTTGCCGGCCTGGTAGTTGGGCGCCATCAGGTAGATGCGCTTGACGCCCTTGTCCTGCGCGAGCTTGCCCATCGCTTCGGCCGCGCCGTCGTTCTGCCAGGCCACCGAGAACACATTGGGTTTGCACGACGCTCCCGCGATCGGCGATGGGCCGGCGTTGGTGGCGATCGCAACCGTGCCACTTTCGGCCAGCCGCGGCAAGCTCCCCATCAGCACGTTGGAAAAGCTCAGGCCGACGATGGCGTCGACCTTGTCCTTGTCGATGAACTTGCGCACGATCTGCTGGCCTACTTCGGGTTTGAGCTGGTCGTCTTCCTTCAGCACGGTGGCGGCCTGGCCTCCGAGTTTTCCGCCGAGCTGTTCCAGCGCCAGCATGAAGCCATCGACCTGGTCCTGGCCGACCAGCGCCTGCGGACCGGAGAGCGGGGCCATCAGGCCGATGGTGGCGGCTTGGGCAGCGAGCGAGGCGCAGAAGGCCCCGCTCACGGCGATGCGTGAGGGTTTGAACATGGTTATCTCCTGGAGGTGTTGGGTCAGTCGATCTGCACGAACACGCGCTGTCCTTCGATCTTCACGGGGTAGCTGCGGATCGCCACGGTCACCGGCTCGCACAAGGGCTTGCCGTCGCGGACGTCGAACTTGCCTTGATGCAGCGGGCATTCGATCTCGTGGCCGTCGAGAAAACCGTCGCACAGGCGCGCCTGCCCGTGCGTGCAGACGTTGTCGGTGGCGTAGACCTCGCCCTCGACCGAGTACAGCGCGATGTCGCGGCCGGCGAGCTCGATGCCGATCACGTCGTCGGCCGGCAGCGCGGAGGCGGCAAGGGCATCGATCCAGTTGGAAGCGCTCATGGAAACCTCAGAGGGGGTAGATGATGGAATTGGGGATCATTTCGCTGTCGTAGATGCACTGGCGCGAGGCGAACTTGAGGCCACCGGGCGTGCGCACGACCACGTCGATGTAGCGGCCGACATTGAACACGGTCGACGTGTCGGACAGCTTGGTGCGGAACACCGCGTAGTTCGCTTCGCACTCGATGCGGTCCGGCGCCGCGCTGCGGATCACCGGGCTGCCCACCACGTGGCGCTGGTAATACGGGTCGTGAAACAGCGTCTCCTTGATGCCGTAGACGCGGTCCTTGAGCATGCCTTTGCTGGTGAACGACAGTGTGGCGAGCGGAAAGCCCCGCTCGAAGTTCTCGCGCGGCTGCAGCCGGTAGACGCAGTCGTCGGTGAAGAACTCGGGCCACAGGTCCCAGTTGCCGGAGTCGACGGCCAGCGCGTAGTCGGCGTAGAGCTGCGTCAGGGCCAGGTAGTCTTCGAAGGTCAAGGCGCTCATGGCTCAGGCCTCCATCACTTCGCGCCAGTAGCGGTACATGCCGCGGATCAGCGTTTCGGTGACCATGTGGTCTGTGTTGCCGACGTCGCGCCCGCCCAGCTCCGCCAGCGTGCGGTGGAACGGCTTGCTCTCGAAAGCCTGCTGCGAGAACTCGATCACCTCGCCGTCGTCCGCGGAAACGAAGCCGGCCGGGCCGAACAAGTTGGCCTGCCGGAGGCGGCGCTGCGTCATCTCCTCGCTGTCATCGTCGAAACCGAAGTGCGTCCAGACGAAGTCGAAGGAGCCATGGCCATTGGGCTGGATGTGGCGCGTCGACACGCTGTTGACCTGCTGCTGCAGGATCACGCTGGGGAAGATGGTCGTCATCACCGCGGTCGGCCCGCCCCACCAGGGTTCGGGCACGATGTCGAGAAAGCTCGGATCGTTCAGCTGCATGCTCTCCTTGAAGCTGGCGACCTGCGTTGCCTCGCCCGCCTTGCCGCCTTGGCCGCGCGTGGAGATCATGGCGGCGTGCCGGTGCTTGCCGTCCATCTTCAGTTCGGACTTGTTGTCGGCGCGCCAAAGGCCGAAGGTGACGAACCAGGTGTGCAGCAGGCCCGGGTGATACGGGTCCTTGATGTTCTCCTGCATCAATTTCCAGTTGCCGGGGATGCGCTGGCGGTTGTAGCCCAGGATGCGCAGCTGGCGGCCGTTGAAGAGGCGATCGAAATAGCCAAGGATCTCGGGGCCCAGGAATTGTTCGAAGGGCTCCACATCAGGATCGAAGGAAGCGAACACCACGCCACCGCGGGTCGCGACTTTCAGTTTCGTCAAGCCATGTTCCTTGGTGTCGAAGTCGGCAGGCATCCCGCCCACGACCTTGCCTTCCTGCTTGATGCCGCGCCGGAACGGCACGCCTTGCAGGTCGCCCTTCAACGTGTAGCTCCACTGGTGGTACGGGCAGACGAAGTCCTTGCGGTTGCCGTGCCGTTCGCGGCAAAAGCGCATGCCCCGGTGGGCGCAGACGTTCTCCACCACGTTGATCCCGCCCCCGGCGTCGCGCGTCATGATCACGGAACGCTCACCCACCACCGTGCGCTTGAAGTCGCCTGCGTTGGGCACCTCGGCTTCCAGGCCGACATAGCACCAGTGGCCCCTGTAGAAGAAGCGTTCCAGTTCGCGCTTGTACAACTCGTCGCTGGTGTAGGTCACCATCGGGATCCGGCTGGTGCCGGGGAGTTCCCAATGCGGCTCGGCCGGGAAGATGTCGCTGGCGGTTGTCATCGTTGTCTCCTTCGGGTCTTGGATTCAGGGCGTGACGGTCACGACGATCTCGCCCAGGCCCTCGATCGCGCCGCGCATTTCGTCGCCCGGCACGACCGCATTCACGCCTTCGGGCGTGCCAGTCATGATGAGGTCGCCGGGCTCGAGCGCCTCGTACTGCGAAAGATGGGCGATGGATTCCGATACCGACCAGATCAGCTTGGCGATGTCCGATACCTGGCGCCGCTGGCCATTCACCGTGAGGCTGATCGCGCCACTGCGCGGATGGCCCACGTCCGCCGCACGATGGATCGCGCCGACGGGCGCGGACAGCGCGAACGACTTGCCGAACTCCCAGGGCCGTCCCTTGTCGCGCGCCTCCAGCTGCAAGTCGCGGCGCGTCATGTCCAGACCGACCGCGTAACCGTACACATGCTCGAGCGCGTCGGCGGCGAAGATATCGCTGCCGCCTTTGCCGATGGCCACGACGAGCTCGATCTCATGGTGGTAGTTCGCTGTCTTGGACGGATAAGGCACCGTGTGAACGCGCACCGCATCGACCGCGGCATTGGCCGGCTTCATGAAGAAGAATGGCGGTTCGCGGTCCGGGTCCTTGCCCATCTCCCGGGCATGGGCGGCGTAGTTACGGCCCACGCAGAAGATGCGGTTGACCGGAAAGCGCTGGTCGCGGCTCGCGACGGTGAGTGTGGGCAGCGGCGGTGCGGGGATATCGTATTGCATGGGGTTTTCAGCTCGCGCTGTTGTAGAAGGCATCGGCGTAGATCTGCTCCGGCGCCACGCCCTTTTGCTGGGTGAGCAGGGTGGTGGCTTCCACCATCGGCGGCGAGCCGCAGAGGTAGGCGCGCCAGCCACGGAGCTCGCGCCAGTCCTGCGCGATCGCGTCGGTGACCAAGCCCGCGCGATGAGCGTGTCCGTGCTCGCCCGCCGTCACGACCACGTGCACGTGCAGGGCCGGATGACGCTCGCGCAACTCCTGCAGCCAGCTCATGCCGTAGACGTCGCGCGCGGATCGCACGCCGAAATAGAGATGGATGGGGTTGGCCATGCCGGCCTGCGCGGCGCCGCGGATGATGGAGAGGATGGGCGCGAGGCCGGTGCCGCCCGCGACGCACAACATCGGCCCCGCGTGCTTGCGCCGAAGGTAGGCCGATCCCATCGGGCCACTCACCCGCACAGTGTCCCCGGGCTTCAACTGGTTGGCGATATAGCCCGTGGCTCGGCCAGCGGGCACCAGCCGCGCGTGGAATTCGAGCATGCCGTCGCCGGCGAGCCCGGCCATCGAATAGGGCCGCACGAGGGCCGGTGTGAATTGCAGCTGCGCGTACTGGCCCGGCGAATACGCCAGCGGCTTCGTGGGCTCGAGGCGCAGGCGCTTGATGTCGTGCGTCATGTCCTCGATCGACGCCACCGTGGCCTTGATGATGCGGGCAGGATGCACGACGACTTCATCCGGCTCCGGCACTTCGATCGTGCACGACTCGGTCAGGTAGGTCTGGCAGGCCAGAACGAACCGGTCTTGAACGCCTTGCGGTCGGACCGAGTCGTGGCCCGATTCCAGCACCTCCCCTTCGATGACCTTGCAGCGGCACGTGCCGCAACGCCCCGCGGTGCAGCTGTACGAAATCGGCACCTGGTTCTCGCGCAGGGCCTCCAGCAGGTTCACGCCGGGGCGAACCGATAGCAGGCGTTGCAGGGGCTGGATGAGGACTTCCATGGCTAGGTGCTGGTCAGGGGCCAATGATGGTGCGGCGACGTTCATTCGCCAATAGAATCCGGTGAATTCACCGCATAGATTTCGTGAATGTGAGAGCCCGCCATGGAACTGGAAGAAATCGACCTGAACCTGCTCGTGGTCTTCAAGCACCTGCTGGCCGAGCGCAGCGTTTCACGCGTGGCCGAGGTGCTGGGATTGACGCAACCCGCCGTCAGCAACGCGCTGGCGCGACTGCGCAAGCTCATGGACGACGAGCTCTTCCTGCGCACGCCCTCCGGCATGGAGCCCACGCCCTTCGCCGAGCAACTGGCAGAGTCCGTGACGTATGGCCTGGGCATGATCCACGGCGCCCTCAACCAGCGCGCCAGCTTCGAGGCGACGACCAGCACGCGGCCGTTCGTGATCGGTATGACCGACATCGGCGAAACGTATTTCCTGCCGCGATTGATGGAACGGCTGCGCCGCGATGCGCCGGGCGTGACGGTGAGCACGGTGCGCACCACGGCAGTCCATCTGCGTGACGACATGGAGGCCGGCAAGGTCGACCTGGCGATCGGGCTGCTGCCGCAGCTCAAGGCCGGCTTCTTCCAGCGCCGCCTGTTCAAACAGCGCTATGTCTGCATCTTTCGCAAGGGCCATCCCTTGGACAAGCGCAAGATGACGCTGCGCGAATTCAGCGCGGCCGAGCACCTGCTGGTCGTCTCCGAAGGCACCGGGCACGGCAAGGTGGACGAAGTGCTCAAGCGCAGCGGCGTCGAACGCAAGATCAGCCTGACAGTCCCGCACTTCGTGGCGGTCGGCCACATCCTGCAGGCCACCGATCTTGTGGCCACGGTGCCCGAGCGCTTTGCGCAACGCATGACGCAGCCTTTCGATCTGGTCTATTTGCCGCACCCGGCGGCGCTGCCCGAAGTCGCCATCAACGTTTTCTGGCATGCCAAGTTCCACAAGGCGCCGGCCAATCAATGGCTGCGCGGGCTCGTCTTCGAGATGTTCTCCGATTGACGAGGGCGGCCGGTGCGCCGCGCTCTATCACGGCGGTGTATGCGCCGTATTCACCTCGTGTATTGGGAATCCTGTGCTTGCTCACCTTTAATGGCTGGACCAAACAGAAGGAGACAAGCGATGAAACGACGCACTCTGATCGCAGCAGCCGTTGCCGCCGCAGCGGCACCGGTTGTATGGGGACAAGATCGCGCTGGCAGCGCATGGCGCATCGCGCGCAGCCTGCCGCTCACCGGCGCGCAAGCGAGCTACGGCGAGGCCAAACGCGATGGTGCCGACGCCTTCGCGGCGCTGGTCAATGCCGGTGGCGGCATCGCGGGGCGCCGCATCGCGTTCGGCACGGCCGACGACGGCTATGACGAACGGCGCACGGCGGAAAACGTGGCCGCGTTGGCCGCGTCGCACGACCCGGTCGCATTCGCCGGCTTTTTCGGCGCGCCCCAATGCGCCGCCGCTGCGGCGGCACTGGGCAAAGTGGGCGTGCCGGGCCTGGGGTTCACCACCGGGTCGAACGCGTTTCGCGACAATCCGCAGCGCGAAGTGTTCCCGGTCCGCTGCAGCTTCGTGCAGGAGACCGCCGCCATCGTGCGGCACCACAAGACCACCGGCATCCAGCGCGCAGTGATCGCCTTCGTCGACATCCCGTTCGGCCGGCTGGCGCGGGCGAGTTTCGAGCAGGCGGCGCGGGCCGAAGGCGTGGCGCTCGCACCGGCAATCGAACTGCGCGCCGATGGTGCGAACGTGGCGGCGGTTGCCGCGGCACTGCGAGGCAGCGAATCGCTGGTGCTGATGGCGCTGCACACGCCAAGTGCCGTCGCCTTGGCGCGCGAGTTGCGCAGCCAGGGCTCGCACCAGCAACTGTGGTGCTTGTCGGCCGTGGACGCCGTGGTCCTGCAGAGCGCATTGCAGGGCGCCGCGCGAGGGGTGGCGAGTTCGATCGTCGTGCCCGCTACCAGCAAGCTTGCGGTGCCCGTGGTGCGCGACTATCTCGGCGCCACCCGCGCGATCGGCAAGCCGCCCACCGCCTATGGCCTGGAGGCCTTCATCGAGATGAAGGCATTGGCCCACGGGCTGGCCCACATGCGCGGCAGTGCACCGCAGGACCTGATCGCCGCGCTGGAATCAGCGGGCCGCTTCGACCTGGGCGGGCTGGACGTGACGTATGGCAAGGGCGAGCGCACCGGCGCGCGCTTCGTCGATCTGGTGATGATCAGCAACTCCGGCATCGTGACTTGACGAAGCGAAGGGCTGGCGGAGCAGGAGGGATTCGAACCCTCGATACGGTATAACCGTATACCGGATTTCGAGTCCGGCGCATTCGACCACTCTGCCACCGCTCCTGAATTCGGTTCGCGTGGTGCGAAGCCTGCAATTCTAGCGCATCACGGGCGCAGCACTTCCACCCCGCCCATGTACGGCCGCAGCGCTTCCGGCACCGTCACGGAGCCGTCCGCGTTCTGGTAATTCTCGAGCACGGCCACCAGCGTCCGGCCCACGGCCAGGCCCGAGCCGTTGAGCGTGTGGACCAGTTCGTTCTTGCCTTGCGCATTCTTGAAGCGCGCCTGCATGCGGCGCGCCTGGTAAGCCTCGCAGTTGGACACCGAGCTGATCTCGCGATAAGCATCCTGCGCCGGCAGCCACACTTCCAGGTCGTGCGTCTTTGACGCGCCCGCGCCCATGTCGCCCGTACACAGCAGCATCACGCGATAAGGCAGCCCGAGCTTTTGCAGGAT
>Ga0157376_10001966_pt1 | contig 13745 bp, 11 predicted proteins | sample M45metaG_FD_121801 | JGI IMG/M metagenome (GOLD analysis project Ga0157376, IMG submission 121801) | Miscanthus rhizosphere microbial communities from Kellogg Biological Station, Michigan, USA - M4-5 metaG | ecosystem: Host-associated > Plants > Roots > Rhizosphere > Soil | place: USA: Michigan... | reverse complement strand
TAATATCATTCTGCCCAAACACACAATCACTATCGGGGGTTCTTATGAATCTTTCAAATTTGCAAATTCGTTTAACCTAACCGGTTATGGTGCTACTTTATTCAGCGATGCAGACATACAGGTATTCAAAAACAGTGTACCCAACAGTGGCAAATATGTATTTGGGGCCTACCCGCTTGATGTGGATGTGAATGCCGCAAGGGCAGCCGGTAAAGCTGACAAATGGACCTGGTACTATATCACTGTTGCGCAGGCATCTGTTTACCTGCAGGATGAATGGAAAGCTTCAGATAACCTCCGCGTAACTTATGGACTGCGGATGGACATTCCGCTTTATATGGGTTCAAAATACCAACAGCCAGATGGCACCACCAACTCTCCTACCCTGCCCAACAATGACAACCTGACCCTTTTTGACGAACACGGACAACCCGTAACCAATGGCCAGGGCAAACAACTTGATAATACAAAATTGCCTTCTTCCAAACCACTGTTCTCACCACGTCTGGGATTTAACTGGGATGTAAAAGGTGATAAGAGTTTTCAGCTACGAGGTGGATCCGGCTTGTTTACAGGACGCTTCCCCTTTGTATGGGTGGGTAATCATATTGGCAATCCCTTTTCTTTCTTTTACTGCGCAACTGCCAGCAATTTTAAGTGGCCGCAGATATGGCGTACCAATATTGGAGCAGATATGAAAGCAGGCGCCAGCACCATCTTCAGCGCAGACGTTGCTTATTCAAAAGATGTGAATGCCATGATGGTGCGCAATTATGGATTGGGAACACCTACTGGCTCGCTTAGCAGCGGTATTGGAGATACCAGAAGCGTTTACACAGCAACCGATAAAGGTGCTGCCAATGCTTATATATTCACCAACACAAAAACCGGTTACCAGTTCAATACCAGCTTCAGCGTTCAAAAGACTTTTAAAAACAACCTTTTCCTGACGGCTTCTTATAATTTCCTTGTTTCAAGGGATGCCAGCTCCATATCTGCAGAAATCAGCAGCGACGCTTTTGACCGCAACCCAATTTTAAACAATGCCAACGAGGCACGCAGTACGCCATCGCTCTATGGCAATACACACCGCTTTATACTGGCCGGTATTAAAAGATTTGAATACGGCAAAGGCAAGTATGCCACTACCATATCTATTTTTGGCAACTGGAGCAGTGGTAACCGTTTTGCGTATGTGTATGGTGGTGATATTAACAATGATGGCACAGCAAGCAATGACCTTTTATACGTGCCCAAAAACAGTGAAATAGATAAAATGCAGTTTGCCAGCCTTACAGATGTAAATGGCACCGTACAAAATGCGGCCGCACAAAAAGCAGCCTATAAAAGTTTTATAGCCCAGGACAAATACCTGAGCAGCCGTCGCGGATTATACACAGAAAAATATGCAGGAGAAACCCCTTGGTTTAGCCAGGTGGATATGCGTTTTCTGCAGGATTTCTATTTTAAAACCGGCAATAAAACTAAAACGGTTGAAATTAGTTTAGACATTGTAAATGCGGGCAATCTTATTAGCAGCAAATGGGGTGTTCGCAAATACGCTACCACTTCCGGCTATTTTCAACCCATATCTGTAACCGGTGTTACCAATGGAGTGCCCACTTATCAGTTTGATCCTTCTTTAAAACAAACATTTATAGCCAGTCCCGATCTGCCCAGTCGCTGGCAGGCGCAAATCGGTCTTAGATTTATTTTTTAAGGATCCTCTTCATTTAATAAAAAAGCCCGCATCTATGCTGCGGGTTTTTTAATTTCCGTATTTGCCCTGGTTCGATCTCCGGCGCTGTACAATACGATGCCTGATTAAGGCAATCACCGGACAGCCGGATTAAATGCTGTTTGTCTGAAATAAGCAGTGCCAAAATGATAAGTGCCTGCAGCTCAAATTATTTTCTCCGGTAAAGACAGTTACTAAAACTTTTCCCCATGCCCGGTATCTGGATTGAAAAAAGCTGTTTTGGCCCAATTTTGATGGGTTGGTGGCAAAGCAAAGCGCATGAAATGGATACGAGCCAGCAGACCAACCGATATACTGGGCGTTTTTCACCTCATGGAAGGCGAAGAAACCAGGGAAGTCTTAAGGTATAATCCTTTGCTGCAGTCTGTTCGGATCAGTTCCGGCAACGAACACCGGCTTTTTTTTATTAAACCGGGTGGTGCCGGCAAAAGGTTCCACTTTACCAATGAATATGGTTTTGCTGTGGGAAAACTGGCGCTCTCGAATACCAATGCCGGAGATGGCACCATTGAGGTGGGAGAACATGGTTTTCACTACAGGCTTTTCAGGGACCCGGCTCCGGAGCTGGCTATATATACACCATTACAATTGCTGCCGGCATTAACCTGCCAATTATTGCATTGGAAAAAGGAAACACTGCAAGAATATGCCGGCCTGTTATTGGGGCTCTGCCTCTTGATAAGATAATTCTTCAGCAACTGCACCTAAGTGTTTTATTTAGCCTTTTCTGATAAATAATCTGTAAAAAAATACCAGCTTTGCAATGTAAAGCAACCATTGTGAGCCCCAACTCTTACCTGCAGGAGTACAATGATTTTATGAGATGGTTCAGGATTATTTACCCGGAACTGGCCCAGGCATATGGTCATCATATTACAATACCCGCCGATCATACAGGTGTAAAAATAAATGCGGCTGGTATTGATCAAAAAACATACGACATGTTGTTTGAAATACAAAACGAGTATTACCTGTCAAAACATTCCGGTTAAATTTCTTTCAAAGCAATCACCCTCACCCAACAGCAGTTGAAAAAAATACCAACGCAATACAATTGCGGAGTAAATTTTTATTGATTAAAAAATAATTAAACTACCGGCAACGGCTAACTGCTTTTATACATTAATTTTTGTAGAAATTATTCCACAAAAAAAGAGGGTTACCTTTTTTTGCAGATGGTATAAACCATGAACCATATTTTAAAACAAAACATACACACAACATGAAAAAGCTCTTTTTAGTTATCGCTATTGGTGCCGCTGTTGCTTCATGTAACAACTCTGGCGAGAGTACAACAGTAAAGACCGATTCTACTACTATTACAACCGATTCAACAAAAGTTGTTACAGACAGCACTAAATCCACTACAGACACATCTGCACTTAAAAAAGACACATCGAAACCCAAGTAATACGTGGTTTGAGATTGTAAAACAATGTTTCAAGGCCTTCCTGTTTACGGGAAGGCTTTTTTAATGGCCGGCACACAGCCAGATCATTAAAATATATCCTCACCAATTTTTGCCGCGGACAGCAAGACCTGTTTTACCCTTTTTTTAATTGAATAACGGTTACTTCGGGCCAGATACCCAGCCTACCGGAAAAAGCCAGGAACCCAAAACCGCGATTTACATAGAGATAGCGTTTACCCTCGTTGACAAGGCCGGCCCAGTCGAGGTAGCGGTATTTAACCGGGCTCCATCTGAAACCGGCTGTTTCCACCCCAAACTGTGCGCCGTGGGTATGACCCGATAACGTTAGCCTGATATCGGCCTCATGATAACGCACTTTTTCTTCCCAATGGGTGGGATCGTGCGATAGCAGAATTTTAAAAGCATCCGCATTAACACCCTGTACTGCTTTATCCAAATCACCCTGCTGTATAAAACCGCGGCCCCAGTTTTGCACACCTATAAGCGCAATTGACTGGCCATCTTTTGTCACAGTCACATTTTCGTCTAACAATAGCCGGTAGCCCAGCTTCCGGTGCTGGTCTTTTAATTTCTCCAGGTTAGCCGCTTTGTCTGCTTCGCTGTTCCATTCAATATATTCACCATAATCGTGGTTACCCAGTATGGAGTATTGCCCGTAAGGCGCTTTTATTGCGCCAAACATTCCAACATATGGTTCAATCTCATCTGCGGTATTGTTGACCAAATCACCGGTAAAAACAAACAGATCACTTTTTTGGGCCCTGGCCAAATCAATACCCCTTTGCACCGCTGCCCGGTTATCAAAACTTCCCGAATGAATATCCGATAGCTGTGTAATGGTGAACCCGTCAAAAGCCGATGGCAGATCATCAAAATAAAGCGTGATGCGAAATAACCGGTAATCATACTTACCCTTTGTCATGGCATACAGAAAAGAAGTAAAAGGCAATGCTGCAAAAAGTATTGCGATATCTCCGATAAATTTTCGCCTGGCCGGTATGGCGTGGGCAATTCCGGGCCGGGCAATTTTATTATAGATGCCTGCCACCAGCCTGACAATATCTCCTGCAAACAGGGCAATAACAAAAAATAATTTGGTAAAAAACAACGTAAGAAAAATACTCAGCACCCACTCATTGAACGGACGTATGCCCATAGCAGTTCTGAAGGAAGGAATTCTTATGAGCAGCAAGACGCTTGTTGCAATGGAAATTATCCAATAGATATACAACATTCTCTTTCGTCTTTTTTGGGGCCAGTCTGCAGACCATGTTTTCAAACCCGCATTTACATACAAATCGAACAATAATCCAATTATTGAAATCAATATAAATAATTTCAGGAGTCCATTTCCATGCATACCGGCAAGTTACAAGCTATTGACAATTCTTAGCGGCATTTATAAGGAGGAATATCATAGCGGTTATAACTACCACAAAAAAAGCCCGGCTTTAACGCATCTTTTACAATTTTCTACAGATTTGCTTCAGAAGCGGCAGATAGGTTTGTTGTCTAAACAAAAAGAAATCGTTATGACAATTAAACAATCAATAGCTGCTGTAATGCTTGCGGCAGCATGCTTTGCCGGCGGCGCCTGGGGATACAGCCAATACCGGCACCAGGACGTTTTGCCAGATGGTTCGCCGGCTTCCGCATCCCTCTTTTCCCGTACCAACTATACAGAACCAACATCCGGTCCTATGGTTGACTTTGAAAAAGCAGCCAATAAAGCTGCACCCGCGGTAGTGCATATCAGAACCGTGATGAAGGCAAAAGAAGTTAGCCAGGACATGGACGATAATCCGTTAAGGGACTTCTTTGGCCAGGGCTTTGGCAATGGCGCACCGCGCATGATACAACCTCAGAAAGCTTCTGGCAGCGGTGTACTGATAAGCCCCGATGGCTATATTGTGACCAATAACCATGTGGTGGAAGGTACCGATCATTTAACCGTTACGCTAAACAACAAAGAAGATTATAAAGCAAAGGTGATTGGAACCGATCCCAGCACAGACCTTGCCGTTATTAAAATAGAAGGTCATGATTTGCCCTTTCTTACTTTTTCAAATTCTGATAACGTGCATCTTGGACAGTGGGTACTCGCCATTGGCTATCCGTTGGATTTAGCCACCACCGTCACCTCTGGTATTGTTAGCGCCAAATCAAGAAATATTGGTATTAACAGCCGCAACAGCACTACACCGGTAGAATCATTTATACAGACAGATGCAGCCGTTAACCCCGGCAACAGTGGCGGTGCACTGGTAAATACAGATGGCGACGTAATTGGCATCAACAGTGCCATTGCCTCTCCAACCGGTTCTTATGCTGGTTATTCATATGCTATTCCTTCTAACCTGGTACAGAAAGTTGCCAGCGATATCATTAAATATGGCAGCAGCAAAAGGGCTTATCTGGGTATCATGTATCCCAACGACCAGATGACCGAAGAAGACCGTCAGAAAAATAATATTAAAGAAGGCAACGGCGTATTTGTGATGGATGTGGCCAAAGGAAGTACTGCCGAAGAAGCAGGTATACAAAAAGGTGATTTTATCACCAAAATAAATGGAATGTCCATCAATACCGGTAATGAAGTACTGGAAAAAATTTCAGCACTCCGTCCCGGCGATAAAATAAACATCACTTACCAGCACAATGGTTCAGAGAAAACTGCCAGTGCTTTGTTGAAAGGCAATGCAGGTGCATATGCAAGTGTAAAAGAACAGGTAGTAGAAAAATTGGGTGCTTCATTCCAGGCACTTGAAAATGGAAAGGGTGTACAGGTAAAGCGTCTTGGCCAGGGTATCTTGTCTGACTAGACGCGGATAAAAGAAGGTTTTATTATCACCTCAGTAAATAATACAAGGGTTAGCAGCGTGGATGAACTGAAAGAAGCATTAAAGGGTGCGGGCAACAGTGCGGTTATAAGTGGTGTGTATCCCAATGCACCCGGAACTGTTTACCAATATGCATTAAACGATTTAGACAGCATACAGTAGCAATTTGAAAATAAAGATGGGTTAGTGGTACAGGTTGTTACGGGTGCATTTCAAATTGTCGCTGCTTTTTTTTCCTCACCCCTTTAAATCCCTCTCCACCGTGGTATAGAGGGGAAAGCGGAACGACAATTTGAAATGCATCCGTTGTTACTTATACCCGCCTGTAAAAGGGCGGGTTTTTTTATCTTTACTTATTGCCATGAAGATAATTATCATAGAAGATGAGCAGCATTTAAGGGAATCCATTCAAAAATACCTGGAGTACCAGGGATATGTATGCGAAACCGCGGCGGATTTTACAGCGGCAAAAGAAAAAATTGACCGGTATGTATACGATTGTATAGTTGTTGATATTGGTCTTCCGTATGGAAGCGGTTTTGATATTGTTTCCGCTCTGAAAAATTTTGGATCTGCTGCCGGTATTATTATTATCTCCGCAAAAAATACGCTTGATGATAAATTAAAAGGGCTGGAACTGGGTTCTGATGATTACCTGGTAAAACCCTTTCATCTTTCAGAACTCAATGCGCGTATCAATGCTATTCTGCGGCGAAGAAAATTTGAGGGCAGTCAATGGATACAATTCAACGAAATTAAGCTTGACCCCGAAGGACAAAGGCTGACTGTAAATGACAAAGCAGTGGATTTAACGGAAAAAGAATACCAGTTACTGGAATACTTTATTGCCAACAAAAGAAGGGTGCTGACTAAGCCGGCCATTGCTGAACATGTTTGGGGAGATGAATACGTGCAGGCGGGTGACTATGATTTTATTTATACCCATATCAAAAACCTGAGAAAAAAATTACTGGATGCAGGCAGCGGCGATTATATTAAAACAGTGTATGGCTCTGGTTACCGGCTTACCGACAATTAAGCGCACATGAAGCTTTTAACAAAAACAACTTTGTATTTTTTTTCGGCGATGGTGGCCCTGCTGGTGGTAACAGGTTTTTACCTGTTTCACCAGTTCAGCGTGCAGCTCAACGACCGGAGCGATAAAGAGTTGCTGGCCGATGAGGCACAATGGATCGATTATCTTGAAACAGGTGTTGAAAATGGCACCACGTTTATTTTAAGAACAGGCGAACTGGCCATCTTTCCCGTTAATGAGCCATTAAATGATTATCCAAAAATTGAAGATGTAACCGGTAAAAACCCAAAAAACAATAACAGCACTACCTACCGCCAGCTCTCGCAGGTGGTATCCATTGCCGGTATCCCTTACCAGATCATCATCAAAAAATCGCAGGAGCAGAAAGCCGCCCTTGTAAGGGGATTTACACGCGTGATGCTTTTTGTATTTGCCGGTTTGTTTTTTGTGAGCCTTATTTTTAACTGGTTTATCAGCCGCCGTTTGTGGGCGCCGTTTCGTGAATCACTCAAAAAAATAAGCACTGCAGAATTACAGCATATGCAGGCCGTACGCTTTGACAGTACCAATACTGCAGAGTTCAATGAGTTAAACAGCTCGCTGAATACAATGACGCACAAAATTTACAGCGACTATATCACCATGAAAGAATTTACTGAAAATGCTGCCCATGAAATGCAGACGCCCATTGCCGTTGTGCAAAGTAAACTTGAGCTATTGCTGCAGGATGCTAACCTGGAGGATGCACAGGTTCAATCCGTAATGGAAGCTTCCGCAGCGCTGAGCCGCCTGGGTAAATTGAACCAGGGATTATTGCTGCTGGCCAAGATTGACAATGACCAATACAATACAAAAGAAATCATTAGTCTGTGCGACATAACAAAAAAATACCTTGATCTTTTTGACGAGCTGATAAAAGACAAGCAACTAACCGTAACAACAAATTTTGCAGCAGATTTCAAAATAGCATTGCACCCTTTCCTGGCAGATTCCCTTATCAGCAACCTGTTGGGTAATGCCATAAAATATAATCATGCAGGAGGTGTTGTTAACATTGTAACAAATAATGCCAATTATCAAATCAGCAATAGCAGCCCGCTTTCCGCTATACCTCCTGATAAATTATTCAAGCGTTTTACCGGTGCGGGAGGTAGCAATTCAACTGGATCAAACGGACTTGGCCTGGCCATTGTAAAAAAAATACTGGATGCCAATGACCTGCTGGTTCAATACCAGATGCTAAATGGGCTGCATGAATTTATTATCAGTAAAAAGGATCTTTAGTGCGATGCAATTATCCCATGTTGTAATTGCGGGAATCTCATATTGGCAGCGCTCTTATAAATCGGTAGCCTTACCGGATCAATACAAAACTTCCCTTTGTGGTGGCTGTTTTACCGCTGCGTGTATAAGTGCATGTCCAGACATACACGCCTGGGGGCTGTAGCTGTCCGTTTATCCGGCCATCCCACCATTTGTTTGCGCCGTTTACTTCAAACAATAATTGTCCAAAACGGTTGTATATCTGCCAGTGTAAATTGTCAACCTTCCGCGCTACCGGCCCAAATGCATCATTTACGCCATCGTTGTTGGGTGTAAAAGCCGTGGGAAAAAACAAACCGCAGACGCCTTCCGTAATTACAATTTGCGCCCGATGGCTGCCGCATGTGTTTGCAACATTTACTGCGTAAACACCTGCATGTGTAACGGTTAAATGATCAGCAGAAGAGCCATCCTGCCATAGATATGAAGCGAAATTACCAGGAGAAAGACGGATACTGTCGCCATTGCACAGCATCCGGGTATCGCCCAGGTCGGGTTGTGGTTTATCCAATACCGTAAGCTGCAGTACATGTATGCTGTCGCAACCATTTGCTGCGGCCATTGTATCTGCATAAATACCTGGTGTGAAATGGCCCTGATAAGATTCGCCTTCACAAATTGTACGGGCTTCTTTGCGTACAGGTGGCCGGTTATCTGTAAGAAAAAGGGTGCGCAGTGTATCACACCCGCTGCGTGCGGGAATGGTATCAACATAAACACCTGCGGAGTCATGTCCTCCGTAAGTTCCTTCACGGCACAATGAAACTGTAACAGAAATGGGCACCACCTGCTGATGACTGCCCACGATTGCATCATTTTTAATAACACAGGCCTCAGGATCTTTCGCCAGTACTGTATAGTTGCCGGGTTTCACCGCAGGAAATAAGCCCGCAGACTGAAAATTTGTACCATCAATAGAATACAATGCGTCTCTGCGATTAGACGTTACCGTGATACTGCCATTACTAACTTTATTGCAGTCCGCATCAGCAGTCTGTATACCGGTTACTTCAAATGCCTGTACGGCGGCGCCTGCGGGGTAAAATACGGGCGCACCTGTTTCAACGCCATTCCACAGCGGGTTTCCCTGGCTATTGTCATAATTTCCTTCAAAAGAATAACAGGCCAGCAATCCATCCTGGTTAGCCGGTTTGGGCAACTTCAGCATATTAACCGCAATTTCATTTTGTGTACGGGCTGCTTTCCAAATCCGCACTTCATCTACCCTTCCAAGAAATTGCTCGCACTGGCAATTGCCCCTGTTGCCGATTACTGTTATATCATTGTTTTGAAAAAGATTGCCTGAAAAGGCGCTGTCCTTCACCAAACAGCCGTCTACGTAGTATTTTACTCTTTCGCCGTCATAAGTGCCTGCTATATGGTACCACCGGTTTAAGGCAAGCTTGACAGGATTGTTAATTCGTATAAAGCGTGTAGCGCCACTACTGCCTTTTTGGTAAGCAGTCAGTTCAAAGGAACCGGGTCTTAAAAGATAATTTACGTTCGCGGGATTCAGGTGCTTGCTGACAACATTGCCAGCCATTGTATTCGCCTCCATATAAACCAGCGCTTCTACCGTGATTTGAGCACCCGGCACATCAAGATCTCCAATACGCACAGTACTGCCATTAGAAGGAAATTCGAGCGTTTGTGCATACAACTCCCCCGTGTTTAAAAGCAGAAAGATGGTATAACTAGCAACAACCCTCAGAAAAGTTTTCATAACGGCGAAATTTCCAGGTGTACGGTATACGATTTGGCTTATCAGTGATCGGATCTCGGTCTCAGGCGCGGGGGGACGATATGGCTTTCAGGTAAATTGGAAAATAAATGACCAAAAAATACGAACGGAATCCGGGATGAAGGGATTTGACTTTATTTCCGGGGTAATATCAGATGAAAAGTAACATTTTTTTTAATATCCTCCTATACTTGTTAAAAAATAATGGGGGAAAAATAAAAATTGCGATGATTGAAATCAAATTTAGGCGTATCTGATCTTGTTTTCCCCATTTCCACATTTTTTGCAATGTCTGACGTCTGATTTTTTGATGTCTGATTTAAGCGGCAAGAAAAATACTTGATGCGATTTTCAAATTTCCACATTTCCACATTTCTTAGCCATTCTAATGAAAGACGATCGGAAACATATTAAAATACCGCAACAACTTGCGGTAAATACACTTGATCTTACTTTTCACATTTCTACATTTCTCACACTTTCATGTTTCTCACATTTCCACACTTCTCACATTCTTCACATTTGCCACATTTTTTTAATTTCGCCATTTCGCAAGCGTTTATTTAAGGGTTTGTACGTACCCTGACTGATTTTACTTCTTATTCTGCAATTATTTTACAATACCTGCGTTTTTATAGAAACTGCTTAACGGCAGGAGTTATTTAGGTGTTTGTTTTTAGTTTGTATGTTTTAGACCAAGATTAAATTTTTACGGGGCTGCATTTCTATGCGGCTCCTTTTATTTTTAATGCTTATGGCCAAATAATGCTGGTTATTATTAAAGTAAAACCCATCAGCAGGCTGATTTTGTCAGGTTGCTTTATCCCTGGTATTTCTTACCAGCGCAATTCCTGAAAAAAAGAAAATGGCACCCAGCACCGCCGCAAATATTATCAGCTTTACCGTTCTGGTGCTGGCGCCACCGTTTACAAAACTAATTCCCGCATAGATTAAACCTATAACACCCAGTATCGATAGCACTATCCCCAATATGCGTTTTTCCATAATTACTGGTTTTATGCAGCTCTTCCAATCACTTTAAGTAAAAACGCAATAATTGCAATTACCAGGAGAATGTGTATAAGACCACCGGCATGCAGACCCAGATACCCGATGGCCCAGGCAATAACAAGAATAACTGCGATAACATACAATAGATTTCCCATAAAAAATGTGTTGAAGTGAAAAATGACTTTATCATGGTATCATAAAACAAAACTATGCCAGCAAAAAAAAGCCCTGGTAAAAACCCGGGCCGTAAACCAAATTCCTTAACTGTGAGATCGTTGCTGCTAAATTGAGAGAGAGTAAGTATGGAAACTCAAATGAAATGCCAGTTGTATACAGGCGGAAGGGGTTAAATAAATGCACATATATATTTTTAAGTGTAGAAAACATTCGCCATTCTTAATAGTTGGCACCATAAAATGGGGTATACATTTTTTACGGGGGGATTGCTCATCTTTTGATGCAGGCATGACGCCGCAAAGAAAACATATTGGCGTGGAGTATTATTATTTACAGTAGTGGCGAAAAATCCCCCAAAAAAGATAATGGATATAATTGTTGCGCGGCTGGTTTTCCCCATCATTCGTGTTTATGAGGAAATGACGATAAGTGTCGGATAGAGATTCCTGCCTCCGCAGGCATGACGGGTCAAAGAGTTGAGAGTGACTGTCACCGCGACGTCATTGCGAATCGCTTTTATGATCTTCCTAATTTCATGAGTCAATGGCGATGAAGCAACCCCGCAACGCAATACCTGCCTCCGCGGGAATGACGACAAGTGTTGGATCGGGGTGCTTGCCTTGCGCAGAAATGACGATGGGCAGACTATTTATATATTGCCGGCCCATAGGCAGGCAATATAATCCAGGCTGGGTGGTAGAAATCCTTCTTTTTTCATAAGCCCAATGATGGTGCCCCGGTGATGCGTACCATGATTGATGACCTGGGTGATTACATCCTGCAGCTTAGTACTGAATACCTGCCCCGCGCTGTTTGTATACGTTATGAATCTATCAAAATCGCCCGGCTCTAATGTTCTGATATAATCTATCCAGGCCTGGTGATAATTTTCCATGTCCTCCCTAATCTTGCCCGGGGTACGATTCATAAAGCGTTCTGTACTTTGTGGCAACGCCAAACAGCGATCCAGCCAGATGCGCTGGGTGGACTGCATATGAGACAGCAACTCGTATATACGGGGGTTGACGGGTGTTTTTTCTGCAAACACGTTTAGCAAAACGGTGCTGGCCCATTTATCATAACCAAATAACTTGGTAAAATAAGCTTGCATATACATCAGGCGATCCTGGTTTGCATGGTAGCAAGTACCATATCAATCTGCGATTTTATACGATCAATGGCCTCCTGGAAGCTATTATTGTTTTCAATAGTGTCAATCCTTGCCGCAAGAAAATCAAAATAGTGTTCGCAATGCTCTTTTACTGACTTATAATTATCATGCAGGGAACTAATTAACTTTTTATATTCCGAAAAATGCATTTTCAGTTTTTGAAGGTTCAATAGGGTAAAGTTAATAGGCATCGAGTTTTTTAATATCTCCAGGTCATTCTTTAATTCTTCCATTGCTTTTATTTTAGTGGGTACGGAGATCAATCAACGTGCTAATTTATAAAATGTTTGAATGAAAAAAAATTTTTAACCTTCTGATCACCTGGTATTAAAAACAGCCGGAGATTATGTTGAAATCATACCCTTTATTAAGCAATCCGTCTTCTGCGACACTCAACAGATTTATGAAATGGTTGGCAGATACTTTCAACGCGTCAAAGTAAGTACGACTGGCCCCGGATGAGATTCCTGCATGCGCAGGATGACGGGTCAAAGTGAGAATGATTAGACGGGATGAGATTCCTGCCTCCGCAGGAATAACGACAAGTGTTAGATCCAGATTCCTGACAGCATAATTAAAAAATAATTAATCCTTATACTTTTTCCTTCAAATGCCAACTGGGAACATTATCCCGGTCTTTTTGCCTTGCATATTGCGTATGCCGGCACCGGTATGGGAAAAGTATGATATCCGCGGCAGACAGCCGGTATTGCAATTTGTATCAGGTAATTAATACTGTTCAATTGCCAGCTTGCGTAAAATTTGTTTAACCAGGAAAATGTTGTCACGATAAATATTTTATGTGTTACTATTATTATTGTTTCTCAAAACCGTAATGACACCTGTAAAGACATCTGTCACCGGTCCTTTTTCTAGTGCTGAACGATTAATTTTGTATTCATTGAAACCTGGTTGCCTGTATACTGGATAAAATAAGTTCCGTTTGGAATAGCAGCCAAATTATTTATTGTTATTGTATTCGTGCCGTTCACTTCTTTATATGATTGCTGCCATACTGTAACACCGTTTAATGATATCATGCGCAGCATTGCCGGTGCACCACCGGGTGCGGTTACTTTGAAATGAATGCTGGCAGTAGTGCTAACAGCAGGGTTTGGACTTACAGAAAAACCAGTTCCACCAATTGTTTGCCCTTTTACGCTGACTGCTGGGCTATAGGTAATATCATCAGCCAAACCGGTTTCCTTTATTCTGTAATAGGTGGTACCCGGGTTAGTGTTTTTGGTATCTGTGT
>Ga0157376_10001965_pt1 | contig 13753 bp, 11 predicted proteins | sample M45metaG_FD_121801 | JGI IMG/M metagenome (GOLD analysis project Ga0157376, IMG submission 121801) | Miscanthus rhizosphere microbial communities from Kellogg Biological Station, Michigan, USA - M4-5 metaG | ecosystem: Host-associated > Plants > Roots > Rhizosphere > Soil | place: USA: Michigan... | reverse complement strand
CGGTCTTTCTCGACGAGATCGGGGACACGCCAGTCGCGGTGCAGGTGCGGCTTCTACGCTTTCTGAACGATGGCGAGATCAGGCCGGTCGGCGCCGATGTCCCGAAGCGCGTCTCGCCGTGGGTCATCTGCGCAACGCACAGAAACCTGCTTCAGCAGGTTGGCAAGGGCACGTTTCGCGAGGACCTGTTTTTTCGCCTGATTGGCAACGCTGTCGAGCTCCCTGCGCTCTCGGCGCGTCGTGACGACGTCATACCGGTGCTTGAACAATGCCTTGCGCGGAAGGCCGGCTGCGAGATCGAGGTGCGATTCGTCGAAATCGCGAGGGTAGCCCTTCAAACCTACAACTGGCCGGGGAATCTGCGCGAGCTCTCTCAACTTGCGGCGGGCCTCGTCGCTCGCCTTGGGAATGGAAGGAGCTTGGTCGTTGAATTTGGGATGTTGCCGCTATTGATTCGTCAGCACTACGTGACCTCTCGTGTCGCTGCCGATCAGATCGTTGATCTCTATGCGGAACGCGCCGCCGACCTCGAGGATCCTGACGCCCGGTTGCGTGCCGCGCTGGTTGCGTGGTTCGGCGCAGCATTGAATGCGGGCGTTCACCCGGAACTTCGCTTTGCACTCTTCGTCGAACGAATTGTCGCGTCTCCGCTGTTCGCAGCCATCGTCGATCGTGAAAGTTCGCTGCGCGCGCACGCCGTCGCCCGATATCGCCGAGAGCAGGCCGCGCGTCGACTCTCCGACTCCCTGTTGGAACGGCTTGCGAAGGTCGACGGTAAGCCGATCGCGAGCGTTGCGGAGCTCGTACCCACCCCACCCTCTGAGGAAGGCTTGCCGGGATGGTTGCGCCATCTCCTGACGCTTGGAGAGGAGGCCTCTCTCGACAGCAGCAACTTCGTTCAAGCTATCAGGGTGGTGGTCGCACAACTCGAAGCGTTGTCGCCCAAAGTTCGTTCCGCGATCGAGTCGCTAGTCTCGGCCGCGATCGAGGACATGAAGAATTCGAGCGACGAGTCGTTGGGCCACGATGCCGAGCGCGGGCCGGCAGCGCCTGCGCACAAGTGGGACGAAGTGAAGAAAGACCGACGGTTGTTCGAGCAGTACCTGAAGATCGACGCAACCGCTGTCGCGATGGCGAAGCGGTTCAACGTGAGTGAGAGAACCGTTCGCTCTGCCGCCGAGACCCTCGGCGTCGAACTCCAGCGCGGCGGAAAGCGAGAGCGGCGCGCATCCGGAAGCAAGCGGAAGGCAAGCGGAAGGCAGAGACGGAAGCGAGACGGTTGAACTACGCGATCTCGCTCGCAGCGTCTGTTGGCGCGCTCGGTGCACATAGCGCTCCCATTCTTCTCGGAGGCTGTATGCACTGTTGGCAGACATTCATCGCATCGAACTGGGTCGCGCTCGCCGCTGGCAAGAAGATCTGGATCAACGTTCGGCACAGCGACCATCCGCGTTTCTCTCCATTCTTCAAGGCCAACACGGGGTGGCCCGTTGGACAGCAATGTGACTTCACCGCGTCTTACCGGGATGGCAGCCGTGTACACGTCCAGTGCTTCGGAAGTGAGAGAGGGCTGCTTCGGCTGCTCGTTCATCGCGATCAATTCGATCCCGATCAAGGTGCGATCAACCTCTTCTTGCATGGTCTTCTCGAGACCCCCGCCGGACCGATGCTCGCGCTCGTTGCTCTGGTTGGTGGACTGCGTGCGAGCATGCGGCTCTGATGGCAGCCGCCACGCAGATACGTCCTTCGCCTCGACGATGACTCAGTCGTGCCCCGGGATCGGTCGCATGTTCGCCGGTGTCTGAAGGCGTGACAGTTGATAGAGTGGTGCTTGATGTCCCTGATCAAGAACGTCGATGACTAATAGACGGCGCCACACCTCGCGCAGTCACGCCGGGCTTCGGTTGTGACGGCACAGGAGGTTCCTGCGCCGTCACAGCCTCAGCGAATGGCGTCTCCGCTGTTCCGTGGGGTCCAGGCGCAGCTCGTCCGAGCGGTGTTGCATTGGCTCGATCTCGAAGGAGACGAAATTCTCGTCTGCGAGCGCGAAGAGGATCTCGACCGGCTGTTGACGAGTGATGCCGGGCTCAGCGTTGTGGCTGAGCAAGTCAAGGACCTGACCGGCCGCGTTTCGGCTCGCGATCATTGCGTACGCGAAGCCATCGCGAACTTTGCGATTGCATTTCGCCACTACGATGAGCAGCGGGCTCGATGCATGTTCGTCTTCACGACCACTGCCAGACTCGCAGACCAACGGCTTGATCCCTCGGTCACGGTCGACGTGCTGAACCTATGGTTGGGCTTCCACCAATCTCCGTCCGAACCGCGCGTGGTTGCGCTCTCGGATGCGATCAAAGCGTTGGAAGTCAAATACAGGACCGGATCGTCTTCGTCAGAGACGTCCCGAAGAGCGGAGGTCGCAGGTGCGCATGCGTATCTCGATCGCGGGCATTGGCAGCGGTTCCTGTCTGCCGTGCAGTGGAACTTCGATGCGAGCACGTACGACGAGGTTCGCGAGTGCGTGATTCAGCGAATCGAATGCGAGGCTCGATTCGGGAGTGCGCCAAGTGCACTGCTCTTTGCAAGGTTGATGGGCGAGGTGCTCGAGCGCTCCGCGCAGTCGCTTCTTCAGGATCGAGCGGTATCCGCGAGTGATCTAACAAGCCTTGCAGCACTGACACGCAGCGAGCTCGAAACGTGGGTCGTGGACCACGAACTTGCAGGTCGCCTCGCCTCGTTGGAGAGCGAGATTGCGGGTCTTCGAGCCGTCGTCGAGCGGTTGACGGAAGAAGGGCCTGATCCGTTTTTTGTCGAGGATGAATTCGGCCGAACGCCGGCCTATCCCGATATCTATGTCCTTCAGCTTCACGAGAACCCTCATTCGGGGTACCCCGACCACAGAAGCTATGAGCACTTGAGAGCGTGGATCTACTCGCCGTCGCTTCAGCTCGCGTCGATCGAACCCTCCGAGGAAAGCGAGCTTGTTGGCCGCATTCGCGAAGCGTTTATCGAAGACGGAGCCGCCGAAGTCGACGATCGTAGAGGCAACTCTGTCTCGATCGGACATCGTGGCGACGACTTGTGTTTCCATCGCCGTTGGTCGCGATGGGCGTTCGGAACGGTCGCAATGGCCAGCACGATTCGCGAATGGCGTTCCGATCGCCCTGCCGATGGCTATAGCTTGGCCGATGTCGCAACGGATGTGACTCGGTTTCTCTTGCTCTGCGCATCGTTGCTCCCGCCGAGGGCTGAAGTTTGTCTTCGGCTCGGTTTAGATCCCGGAAAGCTACGTCCGCTCCTCGATCCAGGCAACGAGAGTGCCCGACAGCACACAATGCTGCGCGGTGTCTCTGGGATTACGCGGCCGGTGGTCGAGCGATCGAACGAACTATTCTTCACCGGCTCTCTCAGCAGAGAGATCCTGGAATTGGAGGCTTGTAAGCTAACGGCCGAGTTCATCGCAGGATGCACGAGGAGCTTTCACGGCGCGCTCGTCGATACCAGCGAACTCGCGCTCTCGATCCCCGAGCTGATTGCAGCAAACCAGAGCGCCCACTCGCTGTAGGGCTTGGCTCAACGCAAGCGCCGGCGCCGGATCACGACCTTCTTCCGGTCCTCAGCCGAGATGTGAATCACCGACACGTTGTTGTCGGTGTTCTTCGTCGTGATTCCCATGAGCTCTCCCGACGACATCTCCGCAAGCCCGCATCCAGCGATCGGTCGGCGCTGGTCGATGACGTCCACCAGCCTGAGAAAATGCACAGGGTGCTGATGCTCGAGTGAGTAGAGGTTCCCGATCACCTTGGCGCTCGTAAGGGCTCGACGTTCGCCGCCGACTTGGATGAAAAGGGGCGCCTCGAAATCCACCGTGACCTCGATGCGACCACGTTCGCCCAACGGAAGACGTTCGAATTCGGGGGTCTTCGAGTAGTGAGCCGACACTTGTCGCGCGGTCATGTCGATGACAGAGAACACATCTTTCGGGTATTCGAGACCGATGCCTGCTTGGTCGACGAGAGGAGAGTTCGCCTTCAGCACCGCCTCGAGCTCGTCGTCGCTCGGCTCCTTTGGAACCGTGGTTATATGAGGCCAGAACTCGGCACCGAGCCTCAGCCCAAAGCTCGAGCATTTGAACTGTGCATTCACGATCCTTCGCCCGAAGCACTTCGGTCTCCACGAGACGGAGGATTCGAGCTCGAGCGTTCGGGATGCGGTCGACAAGATCAGCATCAATTCACACACGTCGGGTCGGTCGTCACAAAAGGCCAATGCGGCCGATCTCCATCAACCCGATGCCGACGCCGCTGGTCGCCGCTGCGGCGCTAGTCGTCACCTTCCTCTACTGGCGCTGGTTGCCAAGAGTCTCGAACCCAGCCCTCCTCAGTTTGAATGTACGCACCCGCTGGGAAACGAACCTCGCGATCCCAGAATTCGGCGGTGGCGCGGGACGCTTCCGGCCAGATGGCTCGCAGACGTTCACCGATAGATCGGAAGACATCGTCTGCTTCACGCTGCATGGCAACCACGACCTCGTTAGTGCTCATGTGCAGCGGCCACGGCGTCGAAACTGAGACCATCGGAAATGTTTGGTTCGTCGCCGGGCCGCGTTTCGGGTTTACCCAGATCTTCCATCCATCGGGCGGTTCGAAATCGATTTCCTCGAGAGCGGCGTCCGCTGTCGCGACGTCACACGGTAGCTTCCAGAACTCAACGAAGACGCATGATCGCCCCGTCAAGTGGTGCGGCGACGGCAAATCGTCAAAGTCAAAGATCAGCTGCGCAGGATAGTAGGCTTCGCCACCCGGCACCGGCACGAGTGGTCTGTCCGACCTTGACGCGATCGCAACCGCGTCGTCGATGCTCAGAGTGTGGACGTCTACGTGCCTGCCCAGCACGGCCAACACGTCGGCTCGTTGTTGAGCGCGCTTGTCGGAGTGGAAGAAGCGCCATACAAGCATCTCTCCGCCCGGACCGTTCTCACACCGAACGTCCGGTTCGACAGAGGACTCGCTAGCGATGAGCTCGCAGATATCACGCGTCGCGGTAATAAGGACAGCACCCGCGTCTTGAAGGTCGCGACGTACGGAGTCGCCAATCATGCGCGACAGGTACGCGCTATTCGACCCAGGAAACGCAGGTGCACGAACCACGACGTGGCACCAGCGCTGATTGTCGACGCTATGCCAGTTCGCCCAATCGGCCTCGGCAGCCGAGATGTTCTCGGGGAACCTCCAGTCCGGCAACGAGAGCGTGATGAACTCGCGCTCGAGTCGTGGGGCGTGGTTTGGCGTAAGCACGTACGCGTGCGGCACGAAGCCCGGCAAGCGGATGCTCTTCTCGAACTCGGGGTTCTTCGTCGGAGCTAGATACGGCACGCCGAAGCGGATGACCAAGGTCTCATCGACAGTGGGGAACATGCGTTGAAGCACGTCGCGATGCAGGGTCTCCAACGCATGCAGATCTGGCGGGTGCTGGCTCAGTAGAGCCGGACATCGGATCTTGGGGCCGAGGCTCTCGCGCCAGTCGGCAGTCGCTGGCGGTCTGAACCTTTCGAGAGCTCCAACGTCGATGAGGCACGAATTCTCGATCGATAGCCCGTCGCCGAGGTCTCGCTCTCCCGGTTCCATCGAGGTGTCGTCCACGGCACGGCGTAGAACGAACGGGATCTTCACGAACATTGTCGCGCGCCCAACGCTCGCCCCTGAAGTCCACGCTCGGTGAAGGCTTGGGTTCGAGAAGACCTCGTCGGCGATGTCCGCACCGTCGAGCCAATCGAGATGGAGGCCGGGAAAGTTGTCCGTGAACTCGCGCTTCAGTTGCGGGCTGAACCGTCCGGTTGTTGCCAGGATGCCGCGCTTACGACCGAACTTGGTTAACGCAACCACCAACTCGTTCGCATCCGGCGAGCCGACGGCTTTGTCGGGATCGACGAAGCACTTACACTGCGTGATCACTTGGATCTCGTCTTTGTCCGCCGACTGTATGTCTCTGCAACCGTCACCGGGGCCGTCCATGATCTTGACGAAGCGATGCCCCTTAGAGAAGTAGAGGATGTCGGCGACCAACGACGGAAAATCAGACGGCTCAAGGGTCAGCAGTAGCTTCCGCTTCTCGTCATCCATCCCCGGTGTCCTAGATCTCGTGCCTCTCGCCATCCGTTCTCCACGTTGCCCTAGGAATCGCGTCGCGACAACGAGAAGGCGAGATCCCGGCGTCGCTCCACCAACCTGAACCGCCGGTCGTGGCTTGCTACGCTCTGATCATGAGCAAGGGCCCGCGCTTGCGTTCAACGCGTGCAACGGAACGCGCCGGTGTTCGCGAGGTCACCGACTTCTTCGAGACGCACAACTTCGTTGTCCAGCCTGTGCACGGAGAGAACGATTTCGGCAAGGATCTCTACGTCGATCTCACTCGCGACGTTGACGCCGCTGGAGAAGCCGAGATCACCGGCATCACATGTGCAGTTCAGGTGAAGGCAGGGCCCTCATATCGGACAGCGAGCGGCTACCAGATCCCGATCGACCAGCACCTTCACTGCTGGAGAGACTCCACGGTGCCGGTCATCGGAGTCGTTCACGATCCGGAACGCAACGTCTTGGTTTGGGGCAACCTGACGGAGCATCTGCGTACCCGCGAGGATGATTTGAAGAACGTACCGATACCCGGATCATCGGTGCTCAACCAAGCAGCGCTCCCCAGACTAGAATCGAGCATCCGTCAGACGAGCGTTGGTCTGCACCCGCTGGTCCAGCTGTGGTCAACGAACGACCGCGACGCGCGACAAGCAGTATGGGACTGCATGGCGTTCGGACGACGGGACGCTCGCGTCTTCAAAGGCCTGCGTGCCTCGATCCCGTTGATCAGTGCAGAGGTACTACCCGCAATCGCGCGTGTGTTATCGAGCCTTACAAGCCATCCCGACCGCTACTGGAGTGCTCACAACTGGATCGAGGACTCGGTGCGCGTGCCCGTACGCGAGACGTTTCGCTGGACGCCGAGCGAAGCGATCCTGCTAACACGCGCTGCGCAAGGGGAGTGGGAACGGGGAACCGTTGGTCAGGATGTCACGCTCCTCTTCGGGGACGATCCGGACATTCACAACGTCCTCAAGGTCGCGATCGATCGAACGTACCCGCTCGAGCGCGACGAAGCGTGGATGCTCTTCTGCGTCTACCTTCATTTTCAAGGCGAGGATGCGATGCAGGTGATGACGGCGATGCTACCGGCCTATCCCGAATTCCGCGCTCATCCGGCATTCGATGCAGTCGTTGAGCACATAGAAATGACCGGCCATCTGGCGATCGCCGATTAGGCTCGAACGGCTCGTCGACGCGAAGAACCAACGCGAGCCTGCAGCATCTTGCGGCATTAACCCGTGCCTACCCCGCTCTGAACCAGGTCGGTAGTACAACAAGAACATCGCAATAAGGCGGCGGAGGGAGAGTGAACTGCGATGAACGGTCCTGAGGTTTTCGGTGCATTGACCACGCATCGTGTCACGCACTTGCACCATTCGAACACGGTCGCTACGAGCTGCACGTTCCTGAGCAAAGGCGTCCTCGCCTCGCGCGGGTGGGTCGAGTACTTCAAGTTTCCGCAAACCCCGCAACTCTCGGACGACCTCGACAAGAAGTACGGCATCTGGAACGACGTCTTCATGGATGGCGTCGACATCCATTCGAGGGCATCGCGGAGAAATTTCTACGGCCCCGTGCTCTTCGAATTCCCGGTCGACATCCTGCTGCGTTTGCCCGCCGGCACCGAGGTCTTCGTTACAAAGAAGAACCCGACGAACTGGATCGACGGCGAACCTGACGGCGCACGCTGGTATGCGTCCGCCGCCGAGCTCCAAGCCGGATACACGTTCGGCGACTTCGGCAAGCACATCGTTTTCCGCAACGCCCAGTGGTCGCTCCCATTCCTTTCGAACCCTGTCGCGATCATCCTCGATGATCCTAAAGGGAAGCTGGCGAACGGACAGGATGCGTATGCGACTGCTGCGCAAAAGCTCCAGCAAGCGGCCAGCGTTGGAGGCATTTCGATTGTCATACGGTCGAGGCAATGTCACAGCACTTGCGGATGCGTGACTCATCCGCGGTACAGCTACACTCAACTGAGCCTCGACGCCCTCTTCTGAGACGACGATGAACCTGAAGCCGCGCAAGCCATCAACGGATCCGAGCCTGCGCTCTCTGCTTCAGAAGGCCGCTCGCCGAGGTTTCGAGGAAGTCGTAAGCGCCACAGCGAGGCGCTTGCTCTCGATCGGAGACGCGACGTGGCTACGCTCGAGAGCTGTGGTGGTCACATTCGAGGAGTGCTGGCCCCTTGCCGCGCAGCTCGCGATCAGTCGTGATCCTGACAGCAAGGTAGGTGCGTTGCGTGCGGTGACGCAGTCGACGAAACAGAAGGACGCAGCAGGTCTGGGTGCGCTCGCCTTTGCCTTCTCGGAAGGTGATCGAACGACGTTACAAGCCGTCCCCGATGAATGGTACGTCCGCATGGTTTCAGAGGCGCTTGCCCGCCCCGCCGCCTTCTTCGAATGGGCTACGAAGCGGGCCGGGGAAGATTCGGCCGTCTCGATCGTCGCAGCGTCTCAGCAATACCTTCCCGCTGCGACATGGGGCTGGGACAAAGCCTGCATCATTGCGGGAGCGCTGCTCGCGGTGACGTCGCCCGTACCCCAATGCTCGACGGCGCCATCACCCTCGGGCTTGTTCCCGTATTGGGTGGCGCTCGACAAGCACACGCCCGACGGTAAGGAGATCCTGCAGGAAGTCGCGACCAGGTTGGCGGTGCCCTACCGCCATCTCATCTGGTCCGGCTTCTACTTCGAAAGTGCATCGGTGAATCTGCTCGCTTCGTCCCCCTGGTTCGAGGCGGAGCGGCGATGGAGATTCTCACGGACCGGCCTCACCGTTGATGAGGCCGCGGAGCTCTGGGAGCGCGTCCGTGCGCCGGTTGCCGAGAGCCTTTCCGAACGAGCCAACGCTCTTCGTGATTCGATCGAGCGGAACCCGGGGCCGATCCAGCACTCTCTGCTCTGATGCCTCTGTATTCACGTCCCGGCATACATTCGATCCTCAAACCAAGTCTCGAACGCGGATGTGTTCTTCATGAGGACAAACGGCGCTTTCGTGAGCATCGTGTACAACGCGAGCTCAACGACGTGCTCGATGATCTTTAGGTCGCGATCGCTGAGGTCGTCGCCGGCGCCAGCGCCGTCAGTGCAGACCAGTACGACGGGAAGTGAACGTTTGCACGTGATCGACGCGCGCGGTCGAGGGCGTCCAACGTCTCACCAAGACATCGGTTGACCCTCTTCGAAGTAGTCGAAATTGAACCGGCAGCAGGTGATGCGGCGCAGCTCCTGGTCGCGAACGTCAACTTCCCAGGTCACGCGACAAACACCGTGCCACCACAGCTGCTGCGTGCAGCCGGGACTCACACCGCGGTCGACGCTCGCATTCATCACGTCAAGGACGTCGTCTTTCCAGGCGAACGTCGTCTTGATTGACGGTGGCAATCGATTTCCGAATCCGTCGATCGGCGTAACGGTGATCCTCGTTGCGAGATGACGCCGTCCTTGCAGGCGCACCTGTAAACGCGCCCCGAGGTTCGCCGTTGGCCGAGCGACAATCGTCGACCGGCCAACCGCAGCGACGTTGGAGCGCATCATCGGAAAGTCGCCGAACATGCCACGAGCGATCGGGTGCACGCCGAGCCGCTTCATCTCGACGAAGACGCGCCCGAACACGAGCTTCTCGGAGACGAACTCACCGTACGTTCCGAGATCACCGGGCCCGGTGTGATGCATCGCCGAAAGTAGCGCCTCGATAAACCAGCTTCCGCGCGAGCTCTCCCAAGTTTTTTCGTTCGCGCCAGTCGCCATCAAGGTGCGAACACCATCGACCGAACTCAAGAGCTGAGCCGCCCAGCTTGGATCGGCGATCGGCTCGAGCTCGATGCCACCAAGAACGGTAACCGACTTCGCGAAGCCACCTGCGCCGCAGGTGTTGATCACAACCGCGGTTCCACGGGCGCCGATCTCGCCGATTTCGTCGCGCAGGCGATCGAAGCTGTAGAGGCCATCGGAGGCGCCGAACCCCAATGCGTTCCCGTGTCCACTGATCGGCAACGCGAGGTAGTCCGGTCTTTGCCGACGCAGCTTTCGTAGCGCAGCATCGATCGCCCGTTTCGACGGGTTGCCGACGACGAAGCTCGCGTTGTTCGGCGAGACCGCTCCGAGCGCGCCCGTCATTGCCAGGCCGAGCCGAACAACACCGCGTTCGGCGTGTTGTAGCGTGTGTGCGCCAGGCGTGTTGTTGGAACCGATTCCGAGGAACGCGAATGTACTCATCTGGACCTCGCTACATTGTGTTCAGGCCGCCCTACTAAAAGGATGGCAGATGAATCTCCGCCGGGATCCTGCTTTCGACTACCCGGGATCTGCACATCATCGGCGCCACCTCGGGTCGTCATCATCATCGTCGTCTCTCCGGTCGTCCTCGTCGTGCTTCATCGGCAGCCAGAGCATCGACAGCGCCGCGCCGAGCCGCGTGAACGCCAGCGTTTCCTCCATGATCTCTTGCCCACCGAGGACGCGCTCGTTGAGCCAAGCGTTCTGCGGTACCGGCCGAAAACCAGTTGGCAACGGCTTGTTCTTGAACACGTCTGCAGCGTGGGAGCTGTTCAGTTGGCGGTTCCGTTCGATCCATGACGGGAAATCCGCGGAGCGCACGGCCCACTTCACTCGACCGGACTCGGACCAAACGACGGCGCAGCGTTCGGCGGTCAGCTGAACGAAGCGGATCGCCGTCGCAGTGAGCGTCGTTTGAAACAGGGCAGCGATCTTCTTCACGGCATCGAAGCGCGGCTCGCGTACATCGCAATGCGGTGCGAACAGACGCCCCGGCATCAGCAGTTCTGCCGCGAACCAGTTGGCTTCGGCTTCGCGGTTGCCGTCTTCGTATCGAAACAGATCTCCTTCCGAGCACGGCCTCACGCTGCCGGTCTTGTGGAGAATGCAGTGGCCGATCTCGTGCGCGATCACGAAGCGACGTCGCTCGAGCTGCTTGATGTTGTTCCGGATCCGGATGATGCCGGCGCCAGCGCCCGTCACGGAGCGGCCTTCGGCACCGTCGAGGCCGCCTTCGACGACGAACAGCTGATGGAAGTTGGCGATCGCCTCGACGTCGATCTCGTCGACGGCTTCGATACGCCGCGCCTGAAGCTCCCGGCGCGCAGCTGCCCGCGGGATCTGGGCTGGATCGTCGCCGCTCATTTCTTCCTAGCGAGCTCTTCGAGTCGAGCGCGGTCGGCGAGATGGCTGCGTAGATCGTCGTCGGTTGCCTCCTCGAAATTCTTGAAGTGCAACTGGTCCGGGTATCGCTGCGCCTCGGCCACGAGCTCGGAGTGGTTCATGGCCGCGAATCGGTCGAACATGTCATCGATCTGCGCGAACGCATCCGCGTTGCGGCGGGACTCGCTGCGCCATGCCAGGCGTTCTTCCTTCTGCTTCTGCTGCACCGCCTGGTGCACGCGTGCCAGGAACCCGGTGACGTTCACTCCGTCAGCGATCAGCTCCTTCTCGGCTTCCTCTGGTGTTTGCTCCTGCTCGGCCGCATCTACGAGCAGAGCAAGGATGCGCTTCGCTTCGTCCTTGTCTTGCTTCGTCATGATTGGATTTCCTTTTCGAGACGCGCCAACGCCCGCTTGCCGGCATTGGACATGCGTCGCTTCAAGTTGTAGACGTCCTTCACGGACATGCAGAGACGATCGGCGAGCTCGTTCGGCTTGAACGTACCGCCCATCATCTCGTCGTGGAGCTTCTGAAGCTGCTCGTCGTTGCCCATCTCGTCGATTAGCAACGAATAGGCCCGCTGAACGCGTTGCTCATGCTCCGCATCGAGCTCGGCCTCGAGCAGAAGGGACTCGACCGTGTCGTTGGTGATCAGCGCGTCGTCCTCGACGTCGCGGTCGGACAACTTGTTCTCGCTCGAAACCGAGAGGTTCCGGAGTTCGGTCTTGACGAACAGCATCAAGTAGACCCAGGGGTCGGGGTACTTGGTTGGATCCCATCGACGCTTGCCGGTCTTGCCCTTGCCACCAGGGTCGACTTCACCGAACAGCGAGACGAGCGCCTTCTGGACGACATCCTCGACGGTGTAGCCCTTCGCGAGCCCACCGCCTTTGCCGAGCCAAAACGTCCGGACGCTAGCGTAGCGACGCGCGTACGCGAGGAGCCGCTTCATCAGCCCCTCGAGTTGCTTCGGATCCTTGATGTCCGTGACCGGCCCGGTCTTCGAGCCTGAGGCGCCTTTCTTGGTCCCCACGCTTACCCCCATAGTTTCTTTACGACAGATTGCAGAGTTTCGTTGCCGCAGAACTCGCAACCCGCACGCTTTGCCCGCTGCTCGCGCATGCGAGTGATCGGATTGCCCCACGGGCTGATGCGCCAATAGTTGTACGGCGGCTGCGGATCCGAGCCGGTGCGAACAGCGATCTCGATCGCGAGCATCACGCCCGCGAGGACCGACACGAACCCGAACGGCGCGAGCACGCGCTCGGCGGTGCCGGTCTTGAGCTGGCCCTTGCCACAGAGCTGCTTGAAGAGCGAGTCGTACGCCTTGTTCTCGAGCTCGCCGGGATCGAGGTGGGGGTACTTGCGTACGATCGCTCGCGCTGCTTCAGGCGACACATAGTTCGATCGGACGTCGGTGAGGGCGACGCCGAGTGCTTCCGCGACGTGAACCTCGTGCGCACCCTCGTCGGGCGCCTCGTAGTAGATGCACGACATGCAGGCGTAGGACGACGGCATCTCGTTGAAGTGCAGGACGAACTCGACGATCCCGCTGGTGGAGGCATCGAAGACCCGACCCGGCATCTCGTTCTGCAGGCTGCGCCGCGCGCGCGGGCTATCAACGCCAACGATCAGCGCGGCGGGCGGTTCGCCGCTGCCCTTCTCGATTGCGTCATGCAGCGTGTCGACGTGTGGGATCAATCGAAGGTTGGGGACGGCTGCCTGGGCCTTCAACTCGAGACGTTCGACCTTGGGAAGACCGAGATCATCCGCATCGAACCACCAGCAGCGGTTGAGATTCCCGTCGCTCGCGTCGTCGGGATCGCAAACGTGCAGTTCGCCGTGCACGTCCAGCACCGAGAAGCCGGCGAGGACCGCGTTGCCGATGGCACCGGCGCCGGCCATGAAGCAGACGCCGAGGTCGACGCGACCATCGAGCCGGGCTACCGCCGTTCCATATAGCTCGGCGAGGTCGACCTTGATCGGCAGGCGCAGCGGGACCGGAAGCTCCGCGTCGATCGCCACGTGCACAGCGGCGGCGGTCGCATAGCACGCGGCCACGAGCTCAACGATCGGTCGCGCCGTGCCCTCGAGCGCCGTCGGTGCGCTCGACACCTCGAGTCGGTGTTCACCGACGCCGACATGGATCGTCGGCGCCGTCGACCTCGGCGCGGCGTTCCCGACGACGATCTCGACGGCCGGAGCCTCGGCAGCGAGCTCTCGCGTTACATGGGACAACGTGCGCGCTATCAAGCGCTCGACATAGCCGGCGAGCCGTTCGGCGCCGGCCGCGCACGTGAGAAGAACGGTTGCCTCGAGCAACCGCTCCGCTTCTTCCTCGCTGCCGCCGATCGCCGCCGCGAGCGTCCGCGCATTCTCTTGCAGCGCCGTCGTCACTCGGTCACCACGTAGACGGTTGCGGGCGCCACCTCGACAAACGTGTCGTGGGCGTCG
>Ga0157376_10001956_pt1 | contig 13776 bp, 9 predicted proteins | sample M45metaG_FD_121801 | JGI IMG/M metagenome (GOLD analysis project Ga0157376, IMG submission 121801) | Miscanthus rhizosphere microbial communities from Kellogg Biological Station, Michigan, USA - M4-5 metaG | ecosystem: Host-associated > Plants > Roots > Rhizosphere > Soil | place: USA: Michigan... | reverse complement strand
CCTCGCCGGATCGTCGACGAGCACCCGTGCGAGCACCTGACCGAGCGGCGTATCCGGATCGACGCGCGGAAACGCGAGATCGTGCGCGAGGAGCTCGCGCTCGCGAGGATCGAGATGGGCGGCTACGGGGTGCAGGTGTACAGGCTATTGTGACCGCCGAAGCCGTCATCCACCACGTTCGGATCGTCGGGGTCGGCGATGTACATCGTGCCGTCGACGATGAACTTGTACTGGTAGGTGCCCGCCGTGAACACGTGCGAGCCGGTCCACGCACCGTCGTTGCCCTTCACGAGCGGAATCGCCCCGTGATCCGGGTCCGCGCCCCACGCGACGAAGTCGCCGGTGAGCCAGCACGTCATCGCCGCGCCGTGACCGTCGAGCCGGAACATGTCGATGCACGAATTCGCCGGCGCATCGGCCGGCGCCGCGTCGATCGGCTTCGCGTCGGCGCCGCCGTCACCGGTCGCGGCTGCGTCCGCCGCGTTGCCACCCTTCTGATAGCCGGGTGGTTCGCAGGCAGCCGCGGTGACGACGATGCAAAAAGCGACGAGGCGCATGCGAGCGGGAACGCAGTTCAAGCTACATGCCACCGGGCCGTCAAGCGCGATCCGAGGCGGCGGGCGCAGATACCTGCGAGGCGTTTTGAAAGGCAGCGCGCCGACGTTTGCTTTCGCAACCAAGGGGCGGACTGACCGCGTATGAAATTCACGACTTCCGCCGGCACACATCTTGGAAACGCGCGACCCGATGCTTCGTCGGTTGATCCCAGCGCTCGTCGTGGTCGGAGCGGTCGCGCGCCCCGCTCTCGCGGTCGATCCCGTGGCGTCCTTCAACTACCTGGTCACCGGCAACGGCTTCGGGTTTCAGGTCTACGACCAGAGCGCGAACGCGATCAAGCAGTACCTCGAGCGGCCGTATCGCTACATCCGCGCGAATCCGGCGAACCCCGATGGCGAAGGCATCGTCCGCCGCAACCTCGCGTTCGACACGTACTTCGGGATCAAGGCCGGCAGCACGGCGCAGTGGCTCGGCAGCGTCACGCCGACGACCGTCGAGTACGAGAAAGAGTCGAACATCATCCACACCGCGTCGACCGTCGGCGGGGTGACGGCGGATACGTACCTCGTCGCGCCGTTCGGCTACGAGGGCAACGCGCTCGTGATGCTCTTGAAGGTCACGAACACGACCGGCGGCGCCGTCCCGGTCACCGCGTTCGCGATCCACAACTTCAAGCTGGGTTCGGCCCCGAACCCCGACGCGCCGGGTGCGGACGGCGAAGCGATCACCTGGAACGGCACGGTCGCGACCGAGACCGGTCCCGGCGGCGGCGCGATGGTCTACGCGCCGATCGGCGGCGCGGATGTCTCGAGCTGCGATCCGAACGCGTACACGACGGTGCAAGGCGGCGGCCTCCTGACGCTGACCGCGAGCTGCAGCGGCACGGATCAAAAGAACGCGGAGCAGAAGAACCTCGGCTCGCTCGCACCGGGTGCCTCGGCATGGTGGGGCGTCGCCGTGCTGTTCGATAGCGGCGGCGATTCGGCCGGCACCGCGACGAAGTGGGCGACGTACCTCAACGGTCGCGCCGCCGACAAGCTGCACGACGACCTGCTCGCCGAGTGGGACACGTATCGCACGGCGCCGCCGGCCGGCCTGAGCGACGCCGAGACCAAGGTGTGGCGCCAGGCCGAGGCGGTGCTGCGGATGGGCCAGATCCTCGAGCCGTACATCGACTCGCCGCGCCAGAAGAACCACGGGATGATCCTCGCGAGCTTGCCGCCCGGCGGCTGGCACACCGGCTGGGTCCGCGACGGAACGTACGCGACGACCGCGTTCGCGCGCACCGGTCATGCGGATCGCGCGAAGGACTCGCTGAACTTCTTCCTCGACGCGGACGCGGGTCGCTACGGCAGCTATCTCGGCAACGTGCCGTATCGGATCTCGGTCGTCCGTTACTACGGCGACGGCCAGGAAGAGGCCGACTACTCGGGCTCGACGACGCGCAACGTCGAGATCGACGGCTGGGGCTTGTTCCTGTGGGCCGCGCGGCAATACGTCGACGCGTCGAATGACGCGGGCTGGCTCGCGGAGACGACGAAGCAAGGCGACACCGTCTACGACGCGATCAAGAACGGCGTCGCCGAGCCGCTCGCGGCGAACATGGAGACCTCGGGCATCACGATCGCGGACGCGTCGATCTGGGAGGTCCACTGGGGCAACCGCCAGCACTTCATGTACACGACCGCGGCGACCGCGCGCGGGTTCTGCGACATGGCGACGCTCGCGCGCCGCGCGGGGCGGATGGACGACGTCACCCGCTATCGCGACCTCGCGACGAAGACCGCGAACGCGCTCGCCGGTGCGTTCATCGATTCGAACAACGTGCTCGCCGGCTCGCTCGAGAAGCTGCAGTCGGGCACGAACTACCACGACGGCTCGACGATCGAGTCCGTGACGTTCGGCGTGCTCGCGCCCGACAATGCGATCGCGACCGCGACGCTCGACGGGCTCTCGCACCTCGTCACGCCGGCCGGCGGCTACAAGCGCCTCGAGGGCTCGCAGGACACGTACGACATCAACGAGTGGATCTTGATCGACCTGCGCGCGAGCGACGCGTTCCGCCGCGCGGGTCAGACCGCGAAGGCCGACTCGCTGTTGTCGTGGGTGAGTAGCCAGGCGTCGGCGAACTACAACCTCCTGCCCGAGCTCTACAACACGGTGTCGTCGGGCGGCGCGATCGGGTCGTACGCCGGATCGATCCCGATGGTCGGCTACGGCGCCGGTGCGTACATGCTGACGCTGCTCGATCGCGCCGGCCAGTACGAGCACACCGACTGCGGCGAGTACGACGCAGGCGACTATCCCGACGCAGGCGCGGGTGGTGGTCTCGGCGGCGGCTCGGCAGGTAGCAACGAGCGCACCGGTGTCGCGTGCGCGTGTCAGGGCGGTCCTGGCTCGGCGGGCACCACGGTGATGCTCGCGATCGCGGGCGTGATCGTGCTGCGGAGACGGCGCAAGTGATCGAGCTCCGCCGCATCGGCAAGACGTTCCCCGGCGTGCGCGCGCTGCACGACGTCACGCTCGCGATCCAGCCGGGCGAGGTGCTCGGGCTCGTCGGCGAGAACGGCGCGGGTAAGTCGACGCTGATCAAGATCCTCGGCGGCGTCTACGAGGCCGGCAGCTTCACCGGCGAGGTCGCGATCGCCGGCGTGGTCCAGGCGTTTCGCTCGACGCTCGACGCGCGGCGCGCGGGCATCGCGATCGTCCATCAGGAGCTCGCGCTCGTTCCGGACATGTCGATCGCGGAAAATCTGATGTTGGGGCGCGAGCCGACGCGCTTCGGCTTGGTCGATCAGGCGGAGCTCGAGGCGAGTGCGCGCGCGCTGCTGGCACCTGTGTTGGGTGCAGAAGCAGCTGCGCTCGATTTTCAGGCGCCGGTCGACGAGCTCGGCGTGGGCGTCCAGCAGTGCCTCGAGATCGCGAGGGCGCTGGCAGATCGGGCGAAGGTGGTGGTGCTGGACGAGCCGACCGCGGCGCTGAGCGAAGCCGAGAGCGAGAAGCTGTTCGCGCTGATCGCGGAGCGCAAAGCGCAGGGCGATGCGTTCGTGTACATCTCGCATCGGCTCGAGGAGATCGCTCGCTTGTGCGACCGAGTGGCGGTGCTTCGGGACGGCGAATTGGTCGAGATCGTGGCGCCGACGACAGACCTCGTCCCGCTGATGACCGGCACCCAGGTTTCAGATCGTGCACGTGCACGTGCACGTGACACGAGTACGAGCACGGTTCTGGGGATCCAGAACCTGCGCGTCGCCCACCCTGCACGACCAGGCCGGTTCGTCGTCGACGGTCTGAGCTTCGACGTCGCCGCAGGCGAAGTCGTCGCGCTTGCGGGCGCGATGGGATCGGGGCGCACGGCCACGCTCGCGACGCTGTTCGGCTGCGCGAAGCGGGGATACACCGGCACGGTCTCCGTCGACGGCAAGGTCGTGGCCCTCGCGAATCCACGGGCGGCGATCGCGGCGGGCTTCGCGTACGTGCCGGAAGACCGCAAGGCGATGGGGCTCGTCCTCGGCCTGTCGGTCGCCGACAACCTCGCACTGTCCGCACTCGGCAAGCTGTCGAAGCTCGGGATCGTCGATGGCGCGAGCGTCGAGCACACCGCGCTGACCCGGCTGCGCGAGATGTCGATCAAGGCGCCGAGCCTCGCCGCGGAGGTCGCGACCCTGTCGGGCGGCAACCAGCAGAAGATCGCGATCGGCAAGTGGCTCGAGCTCGCCCCGCGCGTGCTCTTGCTCGACGAGCCGACCCGCGGCGTCGATGTCGGCGCGAAGGCGGAGATCTACGCGCTCGTCGAGGAGCTGACGTCGCGCGGCCACGCGGTCGTGCTCGCATCTTCCGACCTCCCGGAGGTCGTCCGGCTGGCCAATCGCGTGATCGTGCTGCGCGAAGGCAAGCCCGCGGGCGAGCTCGCCGGCGCCGACATCACCCCGATCCAGATCATGCAGCTCGCGGTGGGAACCGTCGCAGCGGTCATGGCACAGGAGGCCTTCCATGAAGCTCGAACGTAGTGCTCGCGCTCCGCTGCGCGCGGGCGACTCCAGCATCTGGATCATGGCCGGCGTGCTCGTCCTCCTGTGGACGCTGCTCGCCGTGCTGCCGCAGACCCGCGGCATCTTCCTGACCCAAAACAACCTCGCCACGCTGCTCGTCCAGAGCGCGGTGCTGCTCGTGATCTCCGTCGGCATGACGATGGTGATCCTGATCCGCGGCATCGACCTCTCGGTCGGCGCCGGCGTCGCGCTGACCGGCACGGTCGCCGCGCTGATCCAGCTCAAGTGCCACGGCTCGGCGCCGCTCGCGATCGCGGCCGCGCTCGCCGTCGGCGCGACGCTCGGCGCGTGGCACGGCTGGTGGGCCGCGCGCGGCATCCCCGCGTTCGTCGTCACGCTCGCCGGGTTCAAGGCGTATCGCGGTGGCGCGCTCGTGCTGTCAGGCGCGAAGGGCCTGTCGCCGATGAGCGACGACTTCTCGCTGCTCGCGCGCACCGTCCCACTCGTCCCGACGATCGTGATCATCCTCGTCGCGCTCGCCGCCGGCATCGCACTGACCCTGCGCGACGCGACGGGCCGCCGCCGGTTCGACCTCGCACCGATGACGTCGCGCGAGGTCGCACTGCGGATCGGCGCGATGATCGCGCTCGCCGGGTTTGTCACGTGGGTGTTCGCGGAGCGCGGCATGCCGGTGCAGGTCCTGATCGCCGGCACCGTCGCGCTGTGGGGCATCTTCGTCACGAAGCGCACGCGGTTCGGCCGTCACCTCTACGCGATCGGCGGCAACCCCGATGCGGCACGACTCTCCGGGATCGACGTCAAGCGCGCGACGATCATCGCGTACGTGATCGTCGGCGTGCTCACCGCGATCGCGGGCGTCATGCTCGCGGCGCGCGTCAACGGCGTCACGCCGGGCAGCCAGGGCAACTTGCTCGAGCTCGATGCGGTCACCGCGGTCGTGATCGGCGGCACCGCCCTCGCCGGTGGTCGCGGCTCGGTCGTCGGCACGGTGCTCGGCACGCTCGTGTTCGCGACGCTCGCGAACGGGATGAACCACCTGCGCATCGACTCCAACTTGCAACTGATCTTCACCGGCCTCGTGCTGCTCGCCGCGGTCCAGATCTCTCGAGGAAAACGGTCATGATTCGTCTCGTCGCAATCGCGCTGCTCGCGGCGCTCGCGGTTCCGGCTTGCGCCCGCAAGGACGGCCCGCAGGTCGCGTTCCTGCTCTCGACGCTGCAAGAGGAGCGCTACCAGAAGGACGTGAAGTACTTCGAGTCGCGCGCGAACGAGCTCGGCCTCCGGGTGATCACGCTCGCCGCCGACAACGACAACGCGAAGCAGATCTCGGAGGTCGAGGACGTCCTGGCGCAGGGCGTGAAGGTGCTCGTGATCCAGCCGACCGATTCACAGGCCGCATCGTCGTACGTCCGCCTCGCGCACGAGCACGGCGCGAAGGTCGTCGCGTACGACCGCGCGATCGTGTCGCCCGACCTCGACTACTACGTCTCGCACGACTCGTACAAGGTCGGCGTGCTCCAGGCGAAGGCCGCGATCGCCGCGACGAACGGCAAGGGCAAGTACGTGATCCTCTCGGGCCAGGCTGGCCACTCCGTCGCGATGGAGATCACGCGCGGCTACGAAGAGACGCTCCCACCGTACATCACGAAGGGCGACATCGAGAACGGGATGAAGCAGAACCACTCGTCGTGGTCGCCGGAGCAATCGCTGCGCACCGTCGAAGATGCGTTGACCCGCACGAACAATCACGTCGACGCGATCCTCGCGAACAACTCCGGGATGGCGCGCGGCGCGGTCCAGGCGGTTCAGGCCGCAGGGCTCCAGCACGTGTTCATCGCCGGTGCGGATGCCGACGCCGCGAACATCAACTTCGTGTGCCAGGGCAAGCAGACGATCGAGGTCCTGAAGGACATCGAGCCGCTCGCTCGTACCGCCGCGGAGGTCGCCCGCGATCTGCTCCATCACGATGCGCCGACGACCGCGAGCTCGGTCGAGATCGCCGGCAAGTCCGTCCCGGTCGCGGCGGTCCGCGTCGAGGTGATCACGCCCGATACGGTGAAGCCCTTGCTCGTCGATACCGGGTTCCTCTCTGCCGACGAGCTGCCGGCCTGCAAGAGCCGGCTCGCGGAGATCCCATGAAGCTCGCGCTCGCACTCCTTCTGGTCCCCGGGCTCGCGTTCGCCGACGATCCGCCCGCGCCGAGCGCCGAGCCGGCGTCGCCCGATCCTGCGCCCGCGCCCGACGTGACGACGAAGGTCGCGCCCGAAGCGCCCGCGCCGATCCCGCAGCCCGCGCAGCCCGAAGCCACGATCCTCCACAACCCGTCGACGACCGACTCGCTCGCGACGCCCGGAGAACCCGGCGGCGCCGTGACCGCGCCCGGTGTCGAGCTCCAGGGCGTGAAGCTCGAGCTCCACGGCTACGCGCGCATGCCGTTGATGACGCAGGGCACGCGCGAGCCGTACCTCGTCGACAACGACTACTACCTCTCCGGTTTCGCGTACACCCGGCTCTACGAGCCCGACTGGTCCGAGCTCCACTTCTCGGCGAGCAAGGGCGACTACAAGGTCGAGTTCGGGATGTTCGCGTCGCTGTACTCCGACTACGCGCAAGCCGACATCGCCGATCAGCTCGGCATCGCGCAAGCCTCGGTCACCGCGAACAACTTCCTCGACGTGAAGCACCTGTCCGTCCAGGTCGGTGTGTTCTGGGATCGCTACGGCTACATCGAGCCGTACGACACGTACATCTTCGGCCGCACGCACCAGGGCGGATTCAAGCTCGCGTATCAGCTGGCGACCGGCACGCGGATCCAGGGCGGCCTCGGGTTTCACCAGGCCGAGCTCCAGCAGAACCTCGGGCTCACGCCGATCGCGCACGTCGCGGCGGTCCAGCCCGTCGGTCCGGTCGACGTCGGCGCGTACGTGCTCCGCACGTGGACGCGCGACGAGCGCCAGCTCTCGCCGATCCAGGACGGCACGATGTATGTCGCCGGCCTCGACGCCCGCTACAAGCTGCCGCACGACCGCGGCTCGTCGTACCTCGCGTTCGGCTACTACAACATGAACAAGTCGCTGTACCTCGCGCCCGCGCTCGAGGTCATGCACTCGACCGGCGGCCGCGGCATCACCGAGAACTTCCTCGGGCTCGACAGCAGCGACGACGGCACCGGCAAGATGTACACGCTCGCGACCGACAACACGTTCAAGGTAAATCCGCAGACCGCGGTCCGCGTGTTCGGCATGGGCACGTGGGTCCGTTCGCCGCAGGTCGACGACATGGATCCGCTGAAGAACAAGGACCGCCGGCTGTACTTCAAGTGGGGCGTCGAGCCGAGCTACCTGCTGCTGCCGAAGCTGCGCGTCAGTGCTCGGTTCGATCGCGTGATCCTCGACGTGTACGACTCGCAGAACTCGTTTCGCGTGCTGTCGCCCAAGGTGTCGTTTCCGCTCGACGGTTGGGGCGAGCTGTTCGTCCAGTACTCGCACTACTGGTATGGCGACAAGGTCCAGCTCCGCTCCGGTCAGGTTCCACTCGAGACGATGCCCGATTCCGACGTGTTCAAGATCCAGGCACAGGCGGTCTGGTAACCGGATCGGGTCCGGCTCTGAAAGACCAACTGCTGATCAGTCCGGCAGGATCTGCTGGCGCGACGTGAGGCGGTCGCCGCCGGGGCACTGGTTCACCGCGTAGACGCGGAGCTCGTACGCGCCATCCGCGAGCTCGATCCGCACGCTCGGCACCCGCGACACGCCGGCCTCGACGAGCCGTGCATCCTCGCCGAGTGTCCACACCGACCAGTGAAACTCGGCCGCCGCGTGGAACGTGTCGACGCCCGGATCGCGCCAGGTCAGCAGCGCGCCATCGCCGTCGAGCGCGAGCTCGAGATCGACCGGCTCGTCGGGCACCGCGTGAGCGGCGAACGTCTCGACCAGGTGCTGGCCGAGCAGGCGATCGATGGTCTGGGCGTCGAGGGTATCGAAGGCGGCGAGCTGGGCGAGGACGGTCATGCCCGATGAACGCCGCTCCAGCACGATCTTCCCGGGCGCCTGCATCTTTTTGCTGCAGCCTAGTCGCGCTCGGCCGCGTCTTTTTCATCTCCGCCGCAGACCGCCCCGTGCGACTCGAGGCACTCGGCGGCAACCTTGTCGAGGTCCTCGGGCCGCGCGAGCGCGCTAACCGCCGGTACCGGCTGGAGCTTGTGCTGCTGGAGGTCGGCGTCGAGACCGCGGACGTCCTTCGCGACAAACACGTCGAACGCCTTGCCGGCATCGCCGAGCTCCTTGCGGAGGACGTCGATCCGGTCGAGCTGGTACTTCGCCGGCCTGCCCTCCCAGCTCGACAGCGCGCCGTAGAGGTCGTCGAGGTGCTCGCGGATCCGGAGCTCGCCGGTGATCGCGCCGCCCTCGGTCGTCGCGACGATCAACTTGCGGACGTCGGCGAGCTTCGCGATCACGGTCGCGATCTTGCCGCGCAGCGGATCGGTCTCGCCGACCGCGTGCGCCCGCTGCTCGAGCACCTCGCGCACGGCCTCGATGTGATCGACGAGCGTGCTCATGTCGTCGAACACGCCGCCCGCCTTCTGCATCGCCTCGAAGTGCGCCTTGCGATCGGCCGCGTTGTACGGCGCACGGCGATCGAGCCCGATCGCGACCTTCGTCTCGATCGATTCGGCGCCGCTCGTCAGGCGCAGCGTGTACGTGCCCGGGACGACGCGCGGCCCCTGCGACGAGCCGAACGCGACCTGCGCCGCGCGCGGCACCCGCGGTCCCTTGACGCGCATGTTCCAGGTCACGCGGTTGATCCCGCGGTGCTTGCTCGGCGTGATCGTGTCGACGAGCTTGCCCGCGCTATCGAGGACCTCGAGCTTGAGCGGCCCGTAGATGTGGCGCGTGCGCAGGTAGTACGTCGCGAGGAGCCCGTTCGGCGGGTTATCGCCGACGAACGTCGCGTCACCTTCGACCCAGCCGCCACCGGCGGGCATCCGTTCCTGGACCGCGCGTGCGGGCAAGAACGCGGTCGACTTCTGGACGACATCGGTGGAGAGCGCGCGCAGCGGCGCCAGGTCGTCGATGATCCAGATCCCGCGACCGTGCGTCGCGATCACGAGGTCGCCTTCGCGTGGCTGGACCTGAATCTCGCGGACCGCGACCGCCGGGAAGTTGTTGCCCTCGAACTTCGCCCACGTCACGCCGCGGTCGACCGAGATCCACAGGCCGAATTCGGTGCCGAGGAACAGGAGGTTTGGCTTCACCGTGTCCTCCTTGATCGTGTGCGCGTACCCGCGAACGCCCTCGGCGAGCCGCTTCCAGGTCTTGCCGTAGTCCGTGGTCATGTAGACCCACGGCGCCATGTCGCCGAACGTGTGGCGATCGAACGTCGCGTACGCGGTCGCCGGATCGAACCGGCTCGCCTCGACCCAGCTCACCCACGAGCCCTTCGGCAGTCCAGGAACGTTGCCGGCGACGTTCGTCCACGTCGCCGCGCCGTCGCGCGTGAGCTGGAGGTTACCGTCATCGGTGCCGACCCAGATCACGCTCGAATTCTTCGGCGACTCGCTGATCGAGTAGATCGTCGTGTGCATCTCGGCGGCGGAGTTGTCGACCGTGACGCCGCCGGATTGCTCCTGCTTCTGCATCTCCGGATCGTTCGTCGTGAGATCCGGCGAGATCCGCTGCCAGGTGTCACCGTGATCGCGCGAGCGGAACAAGAACTGCGCGCCGAGGTAGAGCGTGCTCTTCTGGGTCGGGCTCACCGCGATCGGGGTGTTCCAGTTGAACCGCAGCTTCTCGTGATAGCCGGCCTTCGGCTGGATGTCGCGAGACGCGAGCGTCGTCCGATCGACGCGATTGATCGTGCCGCCCTGGGCCTCGCAGTAGACGTGATTCGGATCGCTCGGATCGGAGTACGCCCAGAACCCGTCGCCGCCGCAGAACACTTCCCACCGGCTGTTCGTGATGCCGCCGGGATACGCGCTATCACCGACCCACGAGCTGTTGTCCTGCAGCCCGCCGTAGACCTGGTAGGGATCCTTGTTGTCGACGCTGACGTGATAGAACTGCGACACTGGCAGGTTGTTCTCCTTGAACCACTTGCTGCCGCCGTCCCACGACAGCCACAGACCGCCGTCGTCGCCGCCGATCACGTGCTTGGGGTTCTGCGGATCGATCCAGAGGTCGTGCCAGTCGCCGTGCGAGCCACCGCCGGTCTCGGCGAAGCTCTTGCCGCCGTCCTCGCTGACGATCAGGCTGAGGTCGGGCTTGAACAACCGCTCCGGGTTCGTCGGATCGACGACGAGCCGCGCGAAGTAGAACGGCCGCCACACCATCTTCGAGCTCTGGTCGCGCTGGTCCCACGTCGTGCCGCCATCGCTCGAGCGATACAGCGCGGTCTTCTGGCCCTCGACGAGCGCGTACACGATCTTCGAATCCGACGGCGCGTACGTGACCTCGACGCGGCCCCACGGTGCGGCCGGCAAGCCCTTCGCCTGCGAGACCGAGTGCCACGTGCGACCCGCGTCGCTCGACCGGAACATGCCGCTCGCGCTCGGCGCGGTCGGGCTCTCGCCGCCGGAGCGGAACGTCCAGCCCTTGCGGCGGAAGTCCCACATGCCGGCGAGCATCACGTCGGGGTTCTTGGGATCGAGCGTCAGGCTGGAGCAGCCGGTCGACAGGTTCGTGCCGGGTAGCACGAGCGCCCAGGTCTTGCCGCCATCGGTCGTCTTGTAGACACCGCGCTCCTTGCTGTCGCTCCACAGCTTGCCGGGCACGCACGCGTACACGGTGTTGCTATCGCGCGGGCTGACGAGGATCCGGACGATTCGCTCGGACTCGCGGAGGCCCATGTTCGTCCACGTCTCGCCGCCGTCGGTGGAGCGATAGATGCCGTCGCCGACCGAGACCGAGTTGCGCATCCAGGATTCGCCGGTGCCGACCCAGATCGTCTTCGGGTTCGACGGATCGATCGTGATCGCGCCGATCGATTGCACGCTCTCCTTGTCGAACACCGGCGTGAACGTCGTGCCGCCGTCGGTCGAGCGCCACACGCCACCGGAAGCGGCGCCGACGAACAGGTTGGTCTGCCCCTTGAGGTTGACCGCGGCGACCGCAGAGATCCGACCGCTCATCGCCGCCGAGCCGATGTTGCGAATGCCGAGCCCCGCGATCGTCGCGGAGTCGATCACGGCGGCGCGCGTCGGTGCGGGTGGCACCGCTGCAGCGACACCCGCCTTGTCGGCCGGGCCCGGCGCGATCACGCGCGAGGCGAGCGTCGTCGGCACGCGGAACCACACCGGGTCCGTCGCGACGTTCGGCTCGACGCGCTCGATCCGGATGTGGCTCTGGCGCGGTCCGCCCTGCGGCCCCGATTCGATCGAGAACGGCAGCCACACGCCGGCGACCTCCTGGTACTCGCCGAGGTCGGTCTCCTCGATGTTCTCGGTGCCGCGGACCTTGCGCACCGTCGTGATCCGGATCTCGAGCGCGGTGTCGGGATCGAGGAACACGTACTGGAGGTCGCCGTCCTTGCGCGTGACCCGGAGCTTGATCGCCGGCGCGCCGTCGACGTTCTCCATCCCGAGGTACTCGATCCGGTGGCCCTTCGTCCGCCAGTCGACGAGCGGACCATCGAGCTCGGCGGTCTGCTCGATCTGGCGCTTGTCGTCGATCGACGCGCGCTCGGCATCGCGGCGACCCTGGAACGGCGACACCGTCCACGCGTCGGTGCCGTCGCTCGCGCTGATCTGGGTCAGGCCCTGGATCGTCAGCTCCGTCCGGATCCGGTTCGGCCGCTCGATGACCTCGCCGAAGTCTGCACTCAGCGAGAAGTTGCCGCCGCCGAGGATGATCTTGCCGGTCGCGCGCAGCGACTTGATCGCTCGCAGCTTGTCGGCGCCACCGCGCGCGGCGAGGTTGCGCGCGAGAATGTCGTCGAGTTGGTCGGCATGCGCGGCGACGGAAGTCGCACACAGGATCGCGATCGCGATGTAGGTCCGCATCGCGCGCGAGTATGGACCAGAACGAGAAACCGGCGGCGCAGACCCGCTGCGACACCTGCGACCGCAGCGATCCAGCTCAGCTCGGGATTTCGTCGGCCGGGACCACCTCGTCGGTGTTCGGCCGCGGCACGATCTCGAACCGCGCGTGCGCGGGGACTTTCTCCCGCTCTTCCTTCGTCATCAGCGCGTAGTCGAGCTGACCGAGCCGCTCGATCTCGGCGAGCGCGTTGTAGCCGCCGATGAACTGGCCGCGCAGATAGATGAACGGCACCGTGTGCTGCTTCGTCTCGTTCGACAGCGGGACGAGCTTCGCCTCGTGCTCGGGCTCCTCGAGATCGACGTTGTCGAAGTCGACCTTCAAGCGCTCGAGGATCGTGATCGCGCGCCCGGTCCACGGGTCGCTCTTCTTGCCGAACACCTGGGCCTTGATCGACGGATCGCCGTAGCCGACCTTCGCGGCATCGGGCTTCGCAGCCGGCGTCGGTGCCGCGACGGCCGCGCGCTTCGCCTCGGCGGCTTTCGCCTTCGCGGCGACCTCGTCCTTGGACTGGAAGTCCTTGCCGACCAGCTTCGCCCACGCCTTGCGGGCGCGGATGTAGCGCGGATCGGTCGCCATCTTGTCCTGGATGAAGTCGCGGACCTCACCGCCGATCTCGTCGGCGCGGTTGAGCGCCGCCATCAGCTTTTCGGTGGCTACTTTCGAGAGCTTCTCGTCTTTTCCGGACTCCGGCATCGCGGGGTGCATACCACGAGCTAGCCGCCGAAGACTTTTTTCTTCAGCTCGCCCGAGCTCGCCGCGTTGACGAGCTCCTCGCGGCCACCGAGGCATTCGCCCGCGATGAACACGACGGGCAAGCGCACGCCGTTCGAGTCGCGCCTCACCGCGTACTGCGCCGCCGGGTCTTCCTGGATGTTCGTGACCTTGTACTTCACGCCATTCGCATCGAGGATGTCGGTCAGCTTCTGCGCGTCGCGCCGAGTCTTGTCCATGTGATAGACGATGACCGGCGCGGCGTCATTGACCGTCGTCGGGGCGGTCGCTGGCTTCGCAGCCTCCGCAGGCGCCGCGGCCTTGGTCTCGAACGACCGCCGGTCGGCGAGCTCGTGCTCGTCGGCAAGCGGCCGCCCGAGGGCGTCGTTCGCCTTGCGCACGGCATCGCCGACCTTGCCCGGAACGCGCTCGAGCGCGGCGTGGGCCCGCGCTCGGAT
>Ga0157376_10001955_pt1 | contig 13779 bp, 9 predicted proteins | sample M45metaG_FD_121801 | JGI IMG/M metagenome (GOLD analysis project Ga0157376, IMG submission 121801) | Miscanthus rhizosphere microbial communities from Kellogg Biological Station, Michigan, USA - M4-5 metaG | ecosystem: Host-associated > Plants > Roots > Rhizosphere > Soil | place: USA: Michigan... | reverse complement strand
CTTGCGGGTGCGGTGCGGCCGGTCGCGGGCGGCACCGCGGGCGGGCTCGTGAGCACGGCCTTGACCGGCTCGCCCTGGGGGGGGCCGAAATCTCCGCCCTGCGACCCGCCGGTCGTGCCGGACGTCGGCGCCTGGGCAGCCTTGCTGGTGTCGGGGGCGGCGCGATCGCAGGCGGCCAGCGTGACGATGAGTGCTAGCAACAGGAGCGAAACGATGCGTTCCATTAACGTCCCCGTTGGCTTGGTGGGCGAGCGCATGACGAGGACACTGTGCGCTGGCCGCGACCATGGCACCATGACCTACGTCAAGTGCGGCCGATTCAGCTGGCCCAGAGGCGCAGGCATCCCATCGGGTGATGCGCGCGCGATGCCGATCCTCCTTGCGTAGACGGAGAGCGCGGCCGCGAAGCAAATCCATCGCCCCGCGGCGTTGTAGCGTGCGAAGATTCGCAGCTGTCCATTGACACCGCACAGCAGGCCGTGGCGCTCGCTCGGGAGGCGCGCGGACGCGGCATCCCGCCCTCGTTCCCGCTGCTGCACGCGATTATCCGGTACGTTCGCGCGTTCCCGGAAGCGCTTCAGCACCCGAAGGAAGACGCCTACCCGTTTCCAAAGCTGAAGGCGCGCGCACGCCTGAATGCTATTCGACGATTGCCGAACTCGAGGCAAGGTACTCATCCCTGCCGCGCGCTAGTGCCTCACGGCAAAAGGTTCCCGCGCAGTTCGTCTGGGTATCACCAAACGAAACGCAACAAAAACGGCCCCGCGCAGGGGGCCGTTTTGTCATCTGCGCACTCTGCGCCGACCCGGCTAGTCCGGCAGCAGGGCCGCTAGCGCAAGCCGAAGAAACTCAGAATCGCGATGACTATGACTACCAAGCCGACGATATAGACAATGCGGTTCATCGATGCGGGCCTTTAGGCGGAGCTGCACAAAGGATCCCGCCGGCGCCTGTCGGCACCGGCGGTGGTTGCACTATTTCTGCACCTTGACGTCGTTCTTCACGCTCTTGACGCCTTCGGTGCCGCGGGCGATCACCAGCGCCTTGTCAGCTTCGTCCTGGGTCTTGGCGGTGCCGCTCATCCACACGACGCCATCCTTGTCGGTGTCGACCTTTATATTGGCCATGCTGGTCGGGTAATCCGCCGCCAGCTTGGTCTTGATCTTGGTCGTGATCACCGAGTCCTTGACGAATGTCGCCGGCTTATTGCGGTCCGTGTCCGAGTCGGCCGCGAAAGCGACCGGCGCAAGCGCAGTGCCGATGATGAGGCAGGTGGTAGCGAGCTTGAGTTTCATGGGATGACTCCTTTTTAAAAACGCTCGCCATTCTGGCGTCTGGCCAAGGTGGCTGTTATAGGACCATCGCTAAAAATGGTCGCGGCTTTGTCCTACGCATCCGGCGCGTGCTACGCACTCGGCGCGAGCCCGACGATCCGCTCGGCCTCGCCCTCGAAATAGGCACGTGATTGAGTTGGAGTCCGCGCGCGCGATGTCGTCTCGGACCCGCGATTTTTCGATCTGGGTCTATGCGGACCGGAGCGTTCCTGGGCACGTTGAACGACGGAGTTCGATCGCGACGCCCGGTGCCTTGAAGCCTGGAGCCAAGGTCGAGAAATCTGCAAAATGATCGGTCGAGGCCCGAGGTGGCCGCACGACGTATCTACGGCGCGCGTGCGATGTGCCATGACACGCCGACCCAAAGCGCGATCATGGCGTCAAATGACGTGCGGGCAGGGGGCGGGGCGACTGCCGTTCGCGAGCGGCCTCACGAATAGTCGTGAGTGCCGATCGGCGAACGGTGTCTCACCCCATGCCGTACAAGCTACACGGCGAATATGAGATGCGTGTGACGTAGCGATGCCCGGTTCTGCCTTGAAGCAGACGGCGGGTGTCCAAGCGATCGTGGACAAGCGTGTCCGCGGCCGCCGTCCACGTGCGTGAGGCTGCGCGTCGGTCTTCGTCGACTACGATTTCGAGTTCGTCTCGAATGCACACGTTGCCAACGTCTGCTAACCGGAGACGGCTTGGCCTCGGTCCGACCAGGACCCGGTCATTTGTGGACAGACATGCGTCGCTCACGGCGCCTTAAACGGGCGCTCCTCTGGTTGCCCCGCCAATACGGCGTCGGCTATGCTTGCAGCGCACCACAGGAGAATGTATGCGCGCATGGACGGTTGACGCGGACGACATCCGGGTTGCAGAGGATTTCAATGAATCCCTCCTCCATCGCACTCCCGAGATCGACGGTTTCCTGCGTTCGGACCGGGATGACAAGTTTATCGTCATCGGCACCAAAGGCTTCGGCAAGACGCTCCTTCTCAAGGCCAAGCGCATCCTGTACCAGCGTGAGGGGCGGGCCGCCTGCCTGCCAACCGGCGTCCTTCTCGACAAGCCGATTGGCGACAAGATCTTTAGCCGCGAGCTCCTGGCCTTCTTCGTGGTTTCACCGCTTCCCTGGTCGAAGATCTGGCTCTCGGCAATCTCGCTTGCGACGCTCAAGCACGTCGGCGCGCTGGGCGACCTCAAGGTTGGCCCCGCGCTCACGAGCCTGATCGTCGACGAGCAGCTGCAAAGCGTCATCGATCACTTCGTCCGCCTTCTTGATTTCACACCCAAGGAGCTCCAGCGGTGCGGCGCAGATACGGATGGCCACCTGGTGCCGCGCCTGCGGGCGGTTGGCTCGTCGGTGGCGATCTTCATCGACGGTGTCGATGAGTACTTCAACAAGCATGTCGAAGGCCTCACGAGCCATCCGAGCGTCACCGGCGAGCTGTCGCCGAACGTGTGGCACTTCTCGCAGCTCGGCTTGGTGGAAGTCGCGTACCAACTCCGACGAATCAATCATCACGTGAAGGTATTCGCCGCCGTGCGCAAGGAGGCCTACGCACGCCTCACTCGGACAACGGTCATGGCCCAGCAATATCGCGGCAGCGCGGTCGATATTGCCTACTCGCCCCAGAGCCTGCGGGAGATCTTCATCAACAATGTCCGCCTGATGAAGAGCGACATGATGGCGAGACCCGATCTGTTGCTCTCGGATCCCCTCGAAGCTTTCGTCGGCCGGCCAGCGGTGAGCGATACGTATACGCGCGAGGAGGAAGAGGTCTTCGAGTACATCTGCCGGCACACGCTCCTCCGACCGCGCGATCTGATGTCCATCGGCGAGCGACTGTCCGCGCTGCGGCCCGACGAGCGTACCAGCGAGCTGCGATTCAAGGCGGTGGTCCACCAGGGTGCCACCGAGGTCGCCCAGGAGTATCTCGCCGAGATCGCCCCGTTCATCGGCGAACTGGAGGTGGACACGCTGTTCAGGGTTCTCCCCGGCAACGTCCTTACCCGCGAGGAAGTGGAACGGCTCTTTCTGGAACACAGCATCGCGACGGGAGGCGAGGAGAAGCACGTCTTCTGCGCGCTCTACAGAGTGGGATTACTCGGTTACGTCCATCACGACCGAATCCGCGGCGAGTGGGGCCAGCGATTCCTGCGGCCAGGCGAAGGGACTCTGGAGCCGGTCGGGACACTTCCGCCAGCCTCGCACTACCTCGTCCACCCCGTTTTGACGGATGTAATCGGACGGGTGAATCCCGCCTATCTCCAGCGCATCGACCGCGTCAACATCGTGGGGTACGACCGCCCCTGGCGCGAGGTCGAACGTGTCGCGAGCGCGACGAGCTCACACACGCTCTGCGTGCTCAAGGGTGACGTGCATGGATTTGGCGGCCTCATGCACTCCGGAACCGAGGTCCCGGTACGGCAAGCACTGGAAGAAGCGGTCCGGCACTGGACCCGCAGAGCCGTCGTTGCCGAAACGGGGGCCGGTGATTCCGTTCTGATCCTGCACGAGGATCCCGTCTTTCTGGCGCAGTCTGCACGGCACATCATGGACGACGTGTACCAGGCCACGGGTCAACCTCGCTTGCGCATCGCCCTGCACTACGGGCAGGTGCAGCTGCAGCCGGGTACCGGCGCCGAGCCGCCCGCCATCGTGGGAGGAAGCGCAATTCTGTGCGCGAGCAGGGTCGAGCCTTATGTGCAGCCCGGACAGATCTGGGCTACGGAGGAATTCCGACAGGTGCTCGTGGAAAGACCGTCTTTATGGCGTACAACCGCGCTCACAACGCCCGACGGCAGCGAGCAATTCAACGTCAAGAAAGAGGGACGATCGGAGCCGGACTTGTGGGTGCGGTTGTATCGCCTGGAGTTCTAGCGCCCCCTGGCGACATTGTGAGACACATTCTCGCGGCATGCCCGATTCAAGCGGGCACCAACGCTTCCCGTCAATCCTTCCACCCCAGCCAGTCGCACAATGCGCGGCCCATGACCGAATGCAAGTCGTCGCCGCCCAGCCACGGAAGCTCCTCGGTAAACATCGTCACCGCTTGCCGATAGCTGCACGGCAGCTTCGTCAGATCGCTGCCCCAGAACATCCGCCGGGGACCGAACGCGTCGTAGGTGCGCCGCAAATGGTCATGCACGCGGCGATACGGATAGATGTCGGTCGTGTACGCCGGCATGCCCGACGCCTTGACCGCGACGTTGCTCCGGCGCGCCAGCGCGACGAGGCCCTCCATGTTGGGGAACGCAGCCTCGTCCGACGCGCGAAATCGTCGTGCCAGGTGATCGATCGCGATCCTCAATGCGGGGTGGCATACCGCGATGCGATCGACGACGTTCAGCTCTTCGGGGTTCACGCTCAGCATGACGGGCAGGGCAGCGGACTCCGCTTCGCGCCACACCCAATCCATGCGCCCGTCGGCCAGCGCACCGCGGTATTTAGGATCCTGCGACGAAAAGCGAAAGCCCAGCATGCCGCGTTGCATCCGCCACGTCGCCAGCGTGTCGCGGGCTCCTTCGGCTTCGGCATCGAAAAGTCCCATGACGGCGAACTTCTCCGGATGCGCTTGCGCTGCTGCCAGTGCAAGATCGTTGCGCTCGCCTTCCCACCATGGCGGCACGAGAATCGCTCGCTGCACGCCGGCCGCGCGCATTTCGCGAAGCGCGTCCTCCGCCGAAAACGGCACTGGCCGGTGCGGCGTGACACGGTGGGACCAGGGACGTGCAGGCGTATTGGCGCCCCAGATGTGAACCTGGGAATCGACGATCGGCATCGCGGGATCGCCCGACCCCGTCGAAGTCACGCCGCGACGCTCCGGTCACGACGCATATTTTGCTTCCAGCGCGTCGTACAGCGCCTTGTCCACGAGCCGCTGCCGCTCGGCAAACGGTGCGACGATGGCAGCATCCTCGTCCAGTCGTCCCTCTTTCTGGAGCGTACGCAGCGCGCGCTGCATTCCGGCGACGGCGCCCTGTAGCGCGGCATTCGCGTAGAGCACGATGCCGTATCCGAGGCGCCCGAGCTCGGCGGCCGCCAGAACCGGAGTCTTGCCGCCGATCACCAGATTGACGAGCTGCGGCAACTCGAACATCGGCGGCAGGCGACTAACTTCATCGCCGTCCTGCGTCGCCTCGATGAACAGCACGTCGGCGCCGGCTTCGGCAAAGCGCCGCGCGCGCTCGATGGCGTGATCGAAGCCGTGCACTGCGCGCGAGTCGGTGCGGGCGATGATCAGGAAATCAGGATCCGTTCGCGCGTCGACCGCAGCCTTGATCTTGCCCACCATCTCCTCCAGCGGCGCGACACTCTTGCCGGAAAAGTGCCCGCAGCGCTTGGGAAACAGCTGGTCCTCGAGCTGGATGGCGTCGGCTCCGGCGCGCTCGAGCGTTTTCACGGTGTGGCGAACGTTGAGCGCGTTGCCGAACCCCGTGTCGGCGTCGACGATGAGCGGGATCTCGACGGCTTCGCGAATACGCGCCGTGTGGTCGGCAACATCACGGAGGCCGATGAACGCGAGGTCGGGCAGCCCGTAATACATGTTGGTGAGGCCGGCGCCGGTGAGATAGACCGCCTCGAAGCCCTGGTCGGCGATGATGCGCGCGCTCATGGCGTTGAATGCGCCGGGTACCAGCAGCCCGCGCTTCTCGTTCACTTTGCGGCGTAGCGTCTGGCGTGTCGTGACATTCACGTTGCCTCCACGATGAAAGGATCGATCGGATTCGACTATCGAGCGGCAGATACCGGGCGCAGCCTGGCATCAGTGGCCGGGAACGTGGACGTGGCCCGTCATCAGCCGTCGCGCGCTGCGGCTCACTACCACCTTGTCGATGTGCCAGCGCCCGTCGCGTTCGCCCGCTTGCGCTCCGACGACAAGCGTTCCCGACGGATGGCCGAAGCGGAGGCCCGACGCCGCTGCCGTCGACGGCGGCAGTAGATCGTGAAGGACGGTTCCGGGCAACGCGCCGGCTACCGCCAGCGCGATTGCGCCCGTGCCGGGCAGCGCGTGATGCAGTTGACCCATCGACAGCATCCGCGTCACGGCGTCGATGCAACGCCCCTCTACGGTCTTTCCGCTCGAAGCGCGATACGTCGCGGGTGCAGCGACGAAAGCGAGCTTCGGCGTCGCCGGGCGGTCGCGCGACGCCTGTTCGGGCGAGGTGGCGATTCCCATGATCACGGCTGCATGGGCGCGGATGCGCTCGCAGCGATCGAGCAGCGCGGCGTCGCGGTTGACGTCCGCCTGCATTTCGGTGCCGGCAAGGCCGAGCGCCGTCGCCGCGACGATGACGGTCGGGTTGCCTGCGTTGATCAATGTCGCGTCGAACGACGCGACGCCCTCAACCTCCAGCCGATCCCTGGGCGAGCCGGTGGGGAGCAGCGGGGCGCCGGCCGCACCAGCGGGATCGAGGAATTCGATGCGGATTTCCGCACCGGGAAACGCGACGCCGTCGACCTCGAACGACCCGTCTTCGACGACTTCACCGCCGGCGACCGGGACGTGCGCGACGATGCGCTTGCCGATGTTCTCCTGCCAGATGCGCACGGCACAGATTCCGTCGAGCGTCGGCTGGACGAATCCCTCGCGAATGGCGAACGGACCCACGGCTGCGGTCAGGTTGCCGCAGTTGCCGGACCAGTCGACAATCGGCCGGTCGATCGCCACCGCGCCGAACAGGAAGTCGACATCGCAGTCCGGGCGTTGCGACTTCGCGACGAGCACGACCTTGCTCGTGCTCGACGTCGCGCCGCCCATGCCGTCGATATGCTTGCCATAAACGTCCGGCGAGCCGATCACGCGAAGCAGTATCGCGTCGCGCGCGCCCGCGTCCGCGGGCAGCGCATCCTTCCTGAAAAAGACTCCCTTGCTGGTGCCGCCGCGCATGTACACGGCCGCGATCGCGCGCTCTGTCATCGCGTCATTGTCCGGTATAGCCGGCTTCCTTCACCACCTGGCTGTACTTCGCTACCTCCTTCTTGACGAAGTCGGCGAACTGTTGCGGCGTATTGGGCGTCGCCTCGGACGACTCGGCATTCAGCCGGGCCTTGATCTCCGGTCGACGATACGCTTCGTTGACGACGCGATTGAGCGTCATGACGATGTCCGGCGGCGTCTTGACCGGAGCAAAGACACCGCCCCAGATGGTGAAGTCGAATCCCGGCGCGGCGAGCTCCGCCACCGTCGGGATCTCGGGCACCAGCGGCGAGCGCTGCGCCGACGACAACGCGAGGACGCGGAGCGTTCCCGCCTTGACGTGCGGCAGCACGCTGTTGAGCGCCGCGAAATAGAAGTCGACATGACCGCCGATGATGTCGGTGAGTGCTGGTCCGCCACCTTTATAAGGGACGTGGGTCATCCGCGTGCCCGTTCGGAATGCCAGCATTTCGCCGGCGAGATGCCCGGGCGTTCCGCTGCCGGAGGATGCGTAGTTGATCTTGCCCGGGTTGCGCTTGGCATCGTCGATTAATTGCGCGAGCGAGGTATAGGACGATTTGGTCGAGACGACCAGCGCCAGCGGAACGTTGAATCCGAGCACGACAGGCACGAAATCGGTGTCGGGATCGAAGCCCATGTCCTTCATGACCTGCTTGTTGATGGCGATCTCGGCGGCCGTGCCGAAGAAAATGGTGTAGCCGTCCGGAGCCGCGTGCGCAGCCGCTTGTGCCGCGATGTTGCCGGTGGCACCCGCCCGGTTCTCGACGATGACAGGCTGATGCAGGCCGTCGTGGAGGCTCTCGGCGCACAGGCGCGCAATGACATCGGCGCCGCCGCCGGGCGGATAGCCGAACAGCATCTTGATCGTCCGGTCAGGATAGTCCTTGGACTGCGCGAACGCCGCGTCGGCCACGATGGCGAGCAGCAGCGCCGCGAGGACGAGGACGGTCCGCCGCAGATCCGGGATGCGCCGGCGGGGCGACTCAACGCTACGCGATTGACGGGACATGAGGGGTGCCTCCGGACGATGCTCAATGGGATGCGGCGATGACCTTGCCAGGAAAGGATTGCCGGTCGTGCTGCGGTCGCGCGAGCCTGAATACGGCTTCGAGCGCCCCTGCCTCTTCGAAACGATGCAGCACCCGCAGCAACTCGCCGGTGTCCGAGCCGAGCAAAGAGCGCGTCGACGCGGCGAACTTCGCGTCCAGCGCGGACCAGCTCATCGGATTGCCAATGCTGCCGAACGCGTGGGCGACATCTTCGACAAGGACTTCGCCGTCCTCGAGCTCGATTTCGAGGCGTGTCGCCGTGCGATCGATGCCGTCCGTCGCGCGCATCTCGAGGCGGGACGTGATGTCGCGCAGCCCAGCGTCGCGCAGATGCTCGTCGCAGAAATCATCGTTCGACAGCGGGTGGCCGGCCAGCGCAAGCGCGACGCAGAACCCGACGCAGAACTTGCCTTCCGTCGGCGTCCTGGGATCCTGCACCGTTGCGATCTTGACGGCGAGCGGGTGCACGAAGGCGGTGATGCGGCGGATGGGACGTCCCATCACCCGCGCCCGCACGCGTTGCGCCGCATCGATGGCGCCATGGGCGAGCTGGCAGGCTGCGTAGGGCTTGAAGCTGTTGCGCGTGATTTCCCAGACCTCCTCGAAGGGCGGCACGGTGAAGCGAGCGCCGGGGTCCTGCAGGAACGTCGCGAGAAAGCGTCCCGGCGCGTCGAGCGGCTCGGGCGCGCCGGTGAAACCTGCCTCGGCGAGTGCGGCGGCCATGACACCGTCCGCCGCGGCCTTGCCGGAGTGCATCGGCTTCCCCATCGTGCCGAACGACGCGGCAAGCCCGCCAGCCTGCGTGGCACAGAGCGCCAGCGCGTGCGAGACCTGCGCCTCGTCGAAGCGCAACAGCGCTGCGATTCCGGCGGCGGCGCCGAAGCCGCCCAGCGTGGGCGTGGCGTGCCAGCCGCTCTGGTTCATGCGGACACCGACGCCGCCGTCGCCGAGTCTCGCTGCGACCTCGAAGCCCGTCACGAAGGCACGCAGCAGCCGGCGCTCGTCGTGCCCGCGCTCTGCCCCTACGGCGAGGAGACCCGCCCACAGTGGACCGCTGATGTGGATGACCGAGGGGATGTGCGTGTCGTCGAAGTCCAGGCAATGGGACAACGTGCCGTTGAACATCGCGGCCGCCATCGGTGTTGCGGTGCCGCCGCCGATCAGCGATGCCGCCCCCTGCGAGTGCCATTGCTCGATCACCTGGCGCATCATCCGCGCCTCCGGCGTGACGAGCGCCTGCACGCATACCGCCATGTAGTCGACCAGGCACTTCTTGGCCTCGTCGAGGATGGCGTCCGGAATCTGGCGTCCGTCCATCGCTGCGACGTAGCGCGCGACGCGTGCAGTCGTCGAATCAGGCTTCAACGGCAGTGTCCATCATCTGGCGAAACACGAACGGCAGGATGCCGCCGTGGCGGAAATATGCGGCTTCTATCGGCGTATCGACGCGCACGCGCAGCGGCACGTCGCGCGAACGGCCGTCTTCGTCACGGATGCGCAGGCGCGCCGGCTGTCGCGGCGTGATGTCGCCGTCCACATCCAGGATATCGAACGTCTCGCGGCCGGTGAGACCGAGCGACTGCGCGCTGTCGGCGCCGACGAATTCACAGGGCAGGATGCCCATGCCGACGAGATTGGAACGATGGATCCGCTCGAAGCTTCGTGCGATGACCGCGCGCACGCCGAGCAACCGCGGGCCCTTGGCCGCCCAGTCGCGACTCGATCCCGTGCCGTATTCCGCACCGGCGATCACGACGAGCGGTGTCTTCTCCTTCGCGTAGGCGGTCGCGGCGTCGTAGATCGGCATGATGGCGCCGTCGGGCATGTGCGCGGTCAGGCCGCCTTCCGTTCCGGGCAGCATGAGGTTGCGCAGCCGTACATTGGCGAACGTGCCGCGCATCATGATCTCGTGATTGGCGCGGCGTGCGATATAGGAGTTGAAGTTGGCGGGGGAGACACCCAGCGACCGCAGGTACGCGCCGGCCGTCGACGTAGGCGCGATATTGCCGCCGGGGCTCACGTGGTCGGTCGTCACCGAATCGCCGAGGATCGCCAGAGCCCGCGCGCCGCGGAGCGGCAGAATCGCCGCCGGCTCCGCCTCGACGTCGTCGAAAAAGGGCGGCCTTTGAAAATAACTCGATTGCGCGTCCCAGGCATAGCGTGGACCTTCGTCGCTTGCCAACGCGTCCCACAGCGGGTTGCCGAGCGCCGTATCTGCATAGAGCCGACGTGCATGCACTGGATCGAGCGCGTGCGCCTGCAGCGCCTCGATTTCACCGGACAGCGGCCAGATGTCGCGGAGATATACCGGCCGCCCCGCATCGTCCATTCCGAGCGGATCGTGCGCGAGATCGATGTCGACGCGCCCGGCGATCGCGAAAGCCACGACGAGGGGCGGGCTCATCAGGAAATTGGCCTTCACCGCGGGATGGATGCGGGCCTCGAAATTGCGGTTGCCGGACAGCACCGCGGCGACGATGACATCGTCGCGCCTGATCGCGTCATCGATGACTTCCGGCAGGGGTCCCGAGTTGCCCATGCACGTCGCGCAGGCGTGACCGACGATATGGAAGCCCAGGGCGTCGAGAGGAGCCTGCAGGCCGGACGCCTGCAGATAAGCGTCGACCAGGCGCGAGCCCGGCGTGAACGACGTCTTCACGTGGGGCGAAGTGCGCAAGCCCCGTTGCACGGCGTTCCTGGCGAGCAGTCCCGCCGCAATGAGCACGTGCGGGTTCGACGTGTTGGCGCACGAGGTGATTGCAGCAATAACGATGTCGCCGTGGCGAAGGCTGGAGGGCGCGACCGGCGCTGTCGGGTGGTCTGTAACGATGGCACCCCCGGCCTTGCCGAAGCCGTCCTCGTATCGCGGCCGCGTGAGCAGCTCGCGAAACCGTGACTTGAGGTCCGCGAGATCGATGCGGTCCTGTGGCCGCGAGGGTCCGGCGACGCTCGGAACGATCGACGCGAGATCGATATGGATTTCGTCGGTGTAATCGATCGCGCCCGCCGGCGGCGTCCCGAACATGCCCTGGGCGTCGAAATAGCCTTCGATGAGCGCAAGCTGTTCGTCGGAGCGCCCCATCGAGGCCATGTAGCTCAACGTCCGCTCGTCCACCGCAAAATAGGCGGTCGTCGCGCCGTATTCCGGCGCCATGTTGGCGATCGTGGCTCGGTCGGTCGCCGGAAGTGCGGCGGTGCCCGCGCCGAAGAACTCGACGAACTTGCCGACGACGTTCGCCGCGCGCAAGCGCTGCACGATCGTCAGCGCGAGGTCGGTCGTGGTGACACCCGGTTGCCATTGTCCACTGAGCTCCACGCCGATGACGTCCGGTGTGAGGAAGTAGATCGGCTGTCCGAGCATGGCCGCTTCCGCCTCGATGCCGCCGACGCCCCAGCCGAGAACCCCGATGCCGTTGACCATGCTCGTATGACTGTCGGTTCCGACCAGCGTGTCGGGACACCAGATACCTTCGCGCTCCAGGACGCCGCGCGCGAGATGCTCTAGATTGATCTGGTGAATGATGCCAACGCCGGGCGGCATCACGGTGACCGCCTCGAACGCCTGCGCCGCCCACTTCAGGAATCCATAGCGCTCCTCGTTGCGCTCGATCTCCTTGCGCATGTTGAAGCGCAACGCGTCCGGCGACGCGGAGCGTTCGACCTGCAACGAGTGATCGACGATGAGGTCGACCGGTACGCGTGGCTCGATCCGGTGATCGGCCATGCCCAGGCTCCGTGCGCGGTCGCGCATCGCCGCCAGATCCGCGAGCAGCGGAATGCCCGATGCGTCGGGCGCAACGATGCGCGCGACGACGAACGGGATCTCGTCGACGCGGGTCCCCCGCGGCGACCAGGCGGCCACCGCCTTGACCGCTTCGATGCCGCCCGCACTCTCGCCTGCGTGCCGCAGCAGCGATTCCAGCACGATGCGGAGCGACAACGGCAGCCGCGAAATGCGCCCGAGCCCGCGCGCTTCGAGGGCGGGCAGCGAGGCGAGACGGCCGACTTCGCGTCCGCGAACGAAAAATGGGCGCAGCGCCGCGAACGGGTCGATTGATGTCGCGCTCCTTGTGGCGGGCACGATCAAAACCGATACAGTTCGAACGCGCTCGGGCCGGCGATGTACGCGCGGTCCGCCGCATCGGGAACCCATGCCTCGAATCCGCGTTGCGTCGATGCGATGTCGACGGCGGATTCATGGCGCGTGTGCGGCCAGTCGCTTCCCCAGACGAGCCGGTCGCGACCGAATTGCTCGAGCAGCATGGCGGCGAGTTTCGGCGCAGAGCCGATTCCGCGTCCGCCCGAGCCATTGCGATAGGCGGCAGACAATTTCACCCAGACGCGCCGTGACGCGCCCAGCGTGAGGAGGTAGCGAAAGCCCGGGTCGTCGGCGGCGAGATCGTCGTCCGGGCGCCCGAAGTGGTCGACGACGACATCGACGTCCGCGTCGACCAAGGGGCCGAGCAGTCGTGGAAGGTCGCGCGCTTCCCGATGCACCTCGACGTGCCAGCCGCGCCGGCGCACCGAGTCGAGGAGTTCCGGCCAGGGCCCCTCCCCGAAGTCAGGAAGGGGCAGGCTGTCGAGATTGAGGCGGATGCCCACAACGCCATCGGCCGTCAATGCCGACATTCCTTCCTCCGCGATGTCGGGTTCCACGACAGCGATGCCGCGCAATCGCGCCGGTGCGTCACGCAGGACGCTGCACATGAAGCTATTATCCGTGCCCAGAAAGCTCGGTTGCACCAAGACCGCATGGGAAATGCCGTGTACCTCCATCATCGCGCGGTACGCGTCGATCGTGGCGTCGTAGTCGGGCGCATAGCGCCTCCGCGGCGCCAGCGGGAGACCGCGCACGAAAACGTGGACGTGGGTATCGACCATTGCCATCGACTGTTCAGTGCGCCCGGAGAACCCCAATCGGGCGCGGGGATAGAGTCCGGTCAGGTAGACTAGTTGACTATGCAACTTATGTCAAACCCGCGAAGTGCGCGCGTTCCCAGGCTGCGGCCGGCGACAATATGCTGACCCGCCCGCCCCTTTATCTGCAGATCCAGGCGTTCGTGCGCGAGGGAATCCAGTCAGGCCGCTTTGCTGCCGGTGAAAGGCTGCCCTCCGAGCCCCAACTCGCGAAGCGCTTTCGCACGACGCGCGCGACCGTGGCACGCGCATTTCACGAGTTGGCGTACGAAGGCCTGGTGGAGCGCAGGATCGGCAGCGGCACGTTCGTCAACCGCCGGGAAATCGGTGATCGCCTGGACACAAGCGCGTTCGAATCGCACGAAGAGCATGTTCTCGCCAGCGGGGAGAAGCTCGAATACCGGTTGCTGCGCTTCGCCAGCCAGCCGGCCGACGACGATGTGTCCGCCCGTCTCGATCTCCAACCCGGGAATGCCGTCTACCACCTCGAGCGCCTGCGCCTCGTGGCAGGACGACCGCTGGCGCTCGAAGTGCGGTTTCTTCCGG
>Ga0157376_10001952_pt1 | contig 13785 bp, 15 predicted proteins | sample M45metaG_FD_121801 | JGI IMG/M metagenome (GOLD analysis project Ga0157376, IMG submission 121801) | Miscanthus rhizosphere microbial communities from Kellogg Biological Station, Michigan, USA - M4-5 metaG | ecosystem: Host-associated > Plants > Roots > Rhizosphere > Soil | place: USA: Michigan... | reverse complement strand
TGCGGAGTCGCAGTCGTGTCGGGCGGGACCGGGCTCTACCTCCGCGCTGCGCTCGCCGACCTCGACGTCCCGCCGGCAGTTGCACCCGAGGCTCGCGCAAGGATCGCGGCTGAGGTGGACGCGGATCGGAACGCGGCGCACGGCCGGCTGGAGGAGCTCGATCCGGGCGCGGCGACCGCCGTGCACCCGCACGACCGCAAGCGCCTGATCCGGGCGCTCGAGCTCGCCGAGACGGGCACGTCGCTCGTTGTGGGGCAGGACCGCCTCTGGTCGACGGAGACACGCCGTCCCACCGCGGTCCTGGGTCTGCAGGTCGATGCCGCGGTGCTCGACCAGCGCATCCGCGCGCGGACCGTGGAGATGTTCACCCGCGGCGTTGTCGACGAGGTGCGGTCGGCCCTTCGGGCAGGCGTGTCGCCCACCGCCGCGAAGACGCTCGGGCTCGACGAGATCGCGCGTCTCGGTCCCGATGCCCTCGAGCCGATCGTCGTCCGTACGCGCCGCTACGCGGCGTACCAGCGAAAGTGGATGCGTCGGATCCCCGGGGTCGTGCTCGTCGACGGAAACCGGCCTCCGGACGTCGTCGCGGACGAGATCCTCGCGCGTACGGATGGCTGAGGGCCGGCGCGACGCACAGAGCAGGCCGCACGAGGTCAGGCAGTGACCGCGCCCGTCCGGACCGTTTGTCTAGCCTCCCGGCAGGATGCGCTTCGAGAAGTGGCACGCTCTCGGGAACGCGTACGTGCTCGTCCAGCAGCCCGACGCCGGCGCCATGACCCCGGAGCGCGCCCGCCGGCTGAGCGACGGCGACACGGGGATCGGGAGCGACGGGGTCCTCGAGGTCACCGCGCGCGACGGGGCGCATGCGGTCGTCCGCATCTGGAACCCGGACGGCTCGACCGCCGAGCTTTCCGGCAACGGGACACGCATCGCGGCGGCCTGGCTGCTGGGCGAGGAGGGCGCGGGCGAGGTCGAGATCGAGACCGAGGCTCGGCTCGTACGTGCGACCCCGGGCATCGGCAAAGGGATGGTCACCCAGGACCTCGGCACCGTGTCCGTCGCCGACGACGAGGTCCTCGACGTCGCCGGCGAGCGACTTACGATCGTCCCCGTCGATGTCGGTAACCCGCACGCCGTCGTGCTTCGATACACGCTTTCGCGCGACGACCTCCTTCGCCTCGGCCCCGCGATCGAGACGCATCCCCGGTTTCCCCGCCGGACGAACGTCCAGCTCGCTGCGCCAGAGCCGCGGGACGTCGTGTCCGTGCTCGTCTGGGAGCGCGGCGCGGGGGAGACGCCGGCCTCGGGGTCGTCGGCCGTCGCCGTGGCCGCGGCGGCGACCGCGCGCGGCTGGTGCTCGAGCCCGGTCCGTGTGACGATGCCTGGCGGATCTCTCGTCGTCACGGTCTCGGGGGGCAATGCGACGCTCGAAGGCCCGGCCGAGCGGATCTGCGTCGGCAGCACCGAGCTCTGAACGCGGCCTAGACGGCGAGCTCGAACTCGCGCAGAACGTCGTTCAGGCTGAGCCTGAGATCGTGCGACTCGCCGCGCCACCCGACGATGAGCGCGCACGAGAGCTGGTAGGTCCCGGCGGGAAACTCCTTCGGACGGGTACCCGGCACGACCACCGCGCGCGGCGGGACCTCGCCCCGATATTCGACCGGCTCGGCGCCGGTGACGTCGATGACCGGGACGGACGCCGTGAGCGAGACGTTCGCGGAGAGCACCGCACCGGCACCGACCCGTACGCCCTCCGTGACGATGCACCTCGACCCGAGAAAGGCGCCGTCCTCGACGATCACGGGCGTCGCCTGCGGAGGCTCGAGCACGCCGCCGATCCCGACACCGCCCGCCAGGTGCACGTCCGCCCCGATCTGCGCGCACGAACCCACGGTGGCCCAGGTGTCGACCATCGTCCGCGGCCCGATCCAGGCGCCGATGTTGACGTAGCCGGGCATGAGGACGACGCCCTCGGAGAGGAACGACCCGTAGCGCGCGACGCCCGGCGGCACGACCCGCACTCCGAGAGAGGGGTCGACCCGCTTCACGGGGATCTTGTCGAGGTACTCGATGCCGCCCGACGCCATGGGCTCGACCTTCCGGAGCCGGAAGTAGAGGAGGATCGCCTTCTTCGCCCACTCGTTCACGCGCCAGCCGTCCGGGCCGGGCTCGGCGACCCGCAGAGCTCCGCTGTCGAGGAGGGCTACTGCTTCCTCGATCGGGCCGGGGTCGAGCTCGCCACGCTCCCACAGTCCGTCGATCGTCTCCCTCAAGCCGCTCACAGCACCTCCTCGAGGATCTCCGCCGCCCGAGCGCACTCGTCCTCGGTGGGGACGAGCGCATACCGTACGTAGCCCTCGCCCGAGGGCCCGAGATACACACCCGGTGTCACGAGGACGCCGCGTTCGAGCAGTCGGGCCGCGTGGCTCTCGGAGGTTTCGCCCTCTGGCACCGCGATCCAGAGGTACATCGTCGCCGGTCCGCCCGCATCACGCAGGCCCTTGCGCCGCAGAACGCCGAGGAGGAGGTCGCGCTTGCGCCGATAGGAGTCTCGTGCACGGGCCACGTGGGCCTCGTCGCCCCAGGCCACGACCGACGCGCGCTGGACGAATTCCTGTGGCGCGGTCCCGATGTTCGGCCTGAACTGCCGAAGCGCTCCGATCAGGGCCGGATCGCCGGCGACGAACCCGCTGCGGAAGCCGGTCATCGACGACCGCTTCGAGAGCGTGTTGAACGCGACGACGTTCGCCAGGTCCGGGAGCTGGAGGACGGATGCCGGCTGCGCCTCGAACCACAGCTCGGAGTACGCTTCGTCGGCCGCGAGGACGAAGCCCCGCTCGCGGGCGAGCGCCGCCAGCCGCGCGTAGTAGTCGAGCGAGGCGATCGCACCCGTCGGATTGTTCGGCGAGTTGAGCCAGACGAGCGCTGCGCGATCCCAGACCTCGTCGGGGACGTCGTCGAGCGCCGGGATGAACCCGTGCCCGTCGAGGAGCGGAAGCTCGACCACGCGGGCACCGGCGAACGCTGCGCCACGGCTCGGGACGGGGTAGCCGGGCTCCGTGACGACGACGGTGTCGCGCCCGGCGGGGGAATCGAGCACCACCTGGGCGAACGAGAAGATCGCCTCCTTCGAACCGAGTGTCGGGACGATCTGGGAGCCGGGATCGAGCGCCACACCGAACCGTCGGCCGACCCAGGCGGCGACCGCGTCCCGCAGTTCGGGAAGCCCGACGGCGGCCGGGTATCCCATGCGCTCGCGGACCCCGTTCCTGAGCGCGTCCAGGATCGCCGGGTCCGTCGGCTCGCGCGGATCGCCCATCCCGAGATCGATCACCTCGAGCCCTCGCGCTCGGCGCTCGGCGACGGCGTCGTTCAGCCGGACGAACGGGTAGGTGGCGGTGGCACGCAGGACCGGCGAGAGCGGCACGGGTGGACGCTATCCGAGCGCGACCCGGCGAAGAGCCTCGTACGCCGTCACGAGGGAGGAGATCTCGACGCGCTCGTCCTGCGTGTGCGCGAAGCGTGTCGCACCGGGCCCGAAGTTCACGGCGGGGATCCCACGGCACGTGAAGTCGGCGACGTTCGTCCACGCTTGCTTGGGTGCGAGCGGGAAATGTCCGGCGTCGCGCAGCGCCCGGACGAGCGGCGCGTCGACGGACACGGCCCCCGGCGGCGAGTTGCCGACCATCTCGACCGTCGCATCCGTCGGAACGAGCGAGCGGATCAGATGCTCGGCGTCCTCGGGCGTGCGGTCGGGTGGGTAGCGCAGGTTGAGGACGGCCTCCGCAGAGGCGGGCACGACGTTGTCGGCGACTCCGCCGCCGAGCCGCGTGACGGAGACCACCTCGAAGAACGGAAGCCCATCGACGACGGCCTCGCGGCGCTCGTGGCCAGCAACCCGGGCGAGGCCCTCGATCGCTCGATGCAAAGCATTGTCCGCGAGCCACGGCCGCGCTGAATGGCCGCTCCGCCCGTGGAAGGTCACGCGCACCGTGAGGTTGCCGACGCACCCGGCCTGGATCTCGAGGTCGGTCGGTTCGAGCAGCACCGCGAGGTCGGCGTCCCGAACGGCCGCGCTGTTGTCGAAAAGGGCGGGGAGGGGGTCGTACGCCGGCGGCAGCTCCTCGCGGCCGAAGAGGAGCAAGGCGACGTCGACCGGCCCGGGGTCGCGCACCGCCAGCTCGCGCACGAGCTCGAGCGCAACGGCCACGCCCCCCTTCATGTCGCTTGCGCCGCACCCGTGGACGGCTCCGTCCTCGATGCGGCCCGGGACGTTCTCCTGGGCAGGCACGGTGTCGTAGTGCCCTGCGAGCACGAGCAGGGGCGCCTCCTCGCGCCGTTCGCGAAGCCAGAGGAACGCCTCGTCACCTGCGAAGGCCTCGGTGTACGGCTCGGGCACGAGGCTGCGCAGGCGGTCGCGGATCGCCGCCTCGTGCAGGCTCTCCGACGGGATGTCGACCAACTCGAGGGTCCGCTCAGCGAGTCGGTCGGCCAGCGTGCCCACCCGCCGAGCCTACCGCCGCGAGCCGAGACGACGGGCTCGCATCCGGTCCGACGGGGCATACTTCGGCCGATGACGTCAGGCGAGCCCGAGCTCCGGGACGGCCCGGAGCCCGAACGCGGGGTGCTCCTAGCCGTGCTGCCGAAGGGCGTCGCCGTTGACGACGAGCTGACCGAGCTACGCGAGCTCGCCCGTACGGCGGGCGTCCTGCCGGTGGCCGAGATCGTCCAGCGGCGGACGCGTGCCGACCCGCGCCGGTACGTCGGGAAAGGCAAGCTCGAGGAGCTCGAGACGACCTACCGCGACCACGGGGCGGAGGTGCTCCTCGTCGACGACGAGCTCGCGCCCGTACAGCAACGCGCGCTCGAGGACGCCCTTTCCGCGCGTGTCGTCGACCGGACACAGCTGATCCTCGACATCTTCGCGCAGCACGCCGTCTCCGCCGAGGGGAAGCTTCAGGTCGAGCTCGCACAGCTCGAGTACAACCTCCCTCGCATGCGCGGCATGTGGAAGCATCTCGAGCGGCTCGGTGGCGGGGTCGGGACCCGCGGGCCGGGCGAATCGCAGCTCGAGAGCGATCGACGCATGGCGAACCGGCGCATCACGTTGCTGCGGCGCCGACTCCGCGACGTCGGCGCACACCGTGCCACGCGACGGAAGGCACGGGCTCGCTCGGAGACCCCAACCGTCGCGCTCGCGGGCTACACGAACGTCGGCAAGTCGACGCTGCTGAACGCGCTCACCGGTGCCGAGGTCACCGTCGAAGATCGCCTCTTCGAGACGCTCGACCCGACGACGAGATCGTTCACCCACGACGGGAAGCGCTACCTCGTCACCGACACGGTCGGCTTCATCCGCCGTCTGCCGACCCAGCTCGTCGAGGGCTTCGCCTCGACGCTCGAGGAGACGCTCGTCGCGGACCTCGTCCTCCACGTCGTCGACGGTTCGCTGCCCGACGAGGTGCTCGCGGAGCAGATCGCCTCGGTCGAGGCGGTTCTGGGCGAGATCGGTGCCGGGGAGATCCCCGTCGAGCGGGTCGTCAACAAGGTCGACCGGCTCGACGTGCGGGGGCGCCGGCACGTCGAGAATCGGTTCCCCGACGCGATTCACATCTCCGCCGCCACGGGTGAGGGGATCGACGACCTCAGGGCGCGGATCGCGGAGCGCTTCGCCGACCGCTTCGACGACGTTCGCCTGCTCGTGCCGTACGACGAGGGCCGCGTGCTGTCCGATCTCTACGCGCTCGGCGCTCCGATCGACGAGCGTACGGACACCGAGGCCGGGGTCATGGTGCGTGCGCGACTGCCGCACCGCGAGGTGCGACGGTTTGCGCCGTATCTCGTCGCCGGCGTCGAAGCGGAACCCGTGCAGTGACGGCGACGACCGCAACCGCGCTCTCCGTCAAGCGATTGCGCCCGGATGCCGTCGTCCCCGCGCAGGCGTATCCGGGAGATGCCGGGTTCGACCTCACCGCGTGTGAGCGCGTCGAGCTGGAACCGGGTGCCCGGGCGGTGGTCGGCACCGGGATCGCCGTCGCGCTCCCACCCGGACACGCCGGCCTGGTGATCCCCCGCTCGGGTCTCGCGGCGCGGCACGGTCTGGGCAAGGTGAACGCGCCGGGCCTGATCGACGAGGGGTATCGCGGGGAGATCAAGGTCATCCTTCACAACACAGATCGCGACGCATCCTTCGTGGTCGAGCCCGGGATGCGGATCGCGCAGCTCGTCGTCGTCGAGCTGCCGCGCATCGAGCTCGTCGAGGTGGACGAGCTCCCGGAGAGCGAGCGCGGGCCGGCGGGGCTGGGCTCGTCCGGGAGCACCTGACGGATGCGCCCCGAGCCGCGGATCCGCGTATCCGCGCTCCTTTCGTGGCACGGATCGATCCTTCTGATCCGACACGAGAAGCGCGGACGCGAGCACTGGCTCCTCCCGGGTGGCGGCGTGCGGAGCGGTGAGACGCTCGTCGATGCCCTCCAGCGCGAGCTGTCCGAGGAGACGGGCCTCGTCGGCGAGCGCGACGAGCTCCCGGTCGAAGGACCGATTGCGATCGTCGAGTCGATCTCGCCCGAGCGAAGCCTCTGGTCGAAGCACGTCGTCCACGTCGTCTTCGCCGGGACGCTCGACGGGTCGCTCGAAGGCGCCGTCTCCAGCGACGACGCAGTGCGCGGCCATCGGCTCTTCGCGCCGGACGACCTCGACGGCGTTGCTCTGCACCCGCCGATCGCGCGATTTCTCGCACGGTGGCAGCCGGGTGACCCCTGCGTCTACCTGGGCGCGCGCTGGGCGGAGTAAGGCTCAGGCGGGTCGGCCGCCACGCCTCCGAGCCCGCTCGGCGGCGACGGCGTGCGCCTGGGTCTCGAGCTCGTCTCCGAGCGCGGCGAGAGGCTCGGGCTCATCGCCGGTGCCGTGCGCGACGGCCCACGAAAGCATGAGGTCGGCGAGCCACGGATTGCGCGGGAGCAGCGGGCCGTGGAGGTACGTCCCGACCGCCCGACGGACCCGGCATCCCTCGAACCCCGACGAGCCGTCGTTGCCGTAGCCGGCCACGACGCGCCCGAGCGCCTCGGCGCCGTCGTCGAGGACCGTCCGGCCCGCATGGTTCTCGAAGCCGGCGATCGTTCGTCCGCGACCCTCCGGCAACGTGCTCTCCAGGAGGACGTCGCCGATCATCCGCGTGTCGCCCGCTACCGTCTCGTGCGGGAAGAGCCCGACGCCCTCGAGCCACGATCCGTCGCGGCCCCGGTAGCCGCGCCCGAGGAGCTGATAGCCGCCGCAGACCGCCAGGAGCGCGGCGCCGCCCTCCACGGACTCTCGGATCGCACCGGCGCGTTCGGCGAGATCCGGCGCGATCATCGCCTGCTCTCGATCCTGACCGCCGCCGATGTAGAGGAGGTCGTGGGCGCCCGACACGAGCGCCGTCTCGAGCGTCACCGGCTCGACGGTGAGCTCGTGGCCGCGTGCCTCCGCCCGGCGCGTGAGCACCGCGATGTTGCCGCGGTCGGCATAAATGTTGAGGTACTCCGGGTAGAGGTGGCCGACCCGGAGGATCACGCGTCGTCGTCCTCCCAGTACGGGCGCGTGAGGCCGCGCGTCGTCGCGATCGCACGGAGCTCGAGCATTGCCGTGTAGGTGGGCAACACGGCGAGCTCACCGCCCGCCGGGGTCAGCTCGAGCCCGCGGTCGAGCGCGTCCTCGAGCCCAGCCACGAGCTCGAGCCTCTCCAGGGGGAAGCCGGCGTAGGTGAATCGCAGGGCGAGCTCGGCCGCCCGCTCGCCGCTCACGACGATCCGGTCGGCGCGCTCGAGCAGGGGCTCGAAATCGACGTCCCAGATCCACGAGACGTCGCGACCGTCCGCGATCCGGTCGTTGAGCGCGACGACGAGCGTGGGGGGGACACCGCCGTCCTCGAGCGTGCGGATGGCCTCGTTCGCGCCGGCCGGGTTCTTGATGAGCACGAGGAGCACGCTCCGGTCGGGGACCGCGAAACGCTCGAAGCGGCCGAAGGCCGCGCTGAAGCGTCCGATCCCCGCGGCGACGTCGTCGAGCGCGATCCCGAGCGACAACGCGAGCGATGCAGCGGCAAGCGCGTTGTAGACGTTGTAGAGCCCGGGCACCGCGAGACGGACGCGTGCGCTGCCGGACGACGCGTGCAGCACGAAGGAGACACCGTCGAGGCCGTCGGGCTCGATCTCGCGGGCGGCGACGTCCAGCGCCGGCCGGGCGTGGCCGCACATTTCGCAGCGGTACGCGCCGAGGTGCGCGACGTAGGCGGCGTCGTACCGGTACGGGTGACCGCAGCGGACGCAGTACTTCGAGTCGGACGCGTGCTGCAGCGCGGGGCGAGCACGCCGCGGGTCGTCGACCCCGAACAGGACGACGCGATCGCGGCCCTCCGGGAGCGTGGCGACGAGCGGGTCGTCGGCGTTCGCCACCAGCGTCGTCTCGGGCGGAAGCTCCGCGACCGCGTCGCGCCATCGCTCGGCGATGTGCTCGAGCTCGCCGTACCGGTCGAGCTGGTCCCGGAACAGGTTTCCGAGGCAGACGGCACGCGGGCGCGTGCGCCGCATCATCTCCGGAAGGGCAAACTCGTCGACCTCGAGCAATCCGAGCTCCGCACCGTCCGCCGCGAGGAGCGTCGAGGTGACGCCCGAGGCGAGGTTGGCGCCCGAGTTGTTCCACGCGAGCCGGTACGCCGACCCAAGGATCGAGCTCGCGATGGCGGTCGTCGTGGTCTTGCCATTCGTGGCGGAGACGAGCACGACGCCTTGCGGGAGCCGGCCCGCGAGGAGCTCGAGAGCTCCGGGATCGAGCTTCCAGACGAGCTTCCCGGGCAGCGTCGTCCCGCCCCCGCGACCGGCCGCGCGCGAAAGCCGGCCGACGAGCCGGGCCGCGGACGATTCGAGCGCAAGCCGTGCACCCATGCGCGCGAGGGTAGTGGAAACGATCCGCTCTGCCCTGATTGCAGAATGTCGAAAATGCTCTAGCATGATTGCATGGGCCGGCCACGGCGACGCCATCCTGCGCTCGAGGGCATCGACGCGGACGCGCTCGCCGCGTTCCGGACAGGTCTGCGGCGGCGCTACACGGACGAGGAGATCCTCGCCGAGCTGCGTGCGTCGGCGGATCGCCTCGGCCGCTCACCGACGATGCGCGAGTTCGCGGCCGACTCCGATGCGAGCGTGCACCCGCAGACGGTGATCGAGCACTTCGGCACGTGGAACGCCGCCAAGCGCGCGGCCGGGCTGCAGCCACGCCGATTCATCAGCCGCGAGGAGCTCGTCGCGCAGCTGCGCGAGCTCGGGGATGACCTGGGGCGCACCCCGACGGTGCGGGACATCGAGGCGCGGCGTGGGCGGATGGCCTCGAAGTCGCTCATCTGGCACACGTTCGGCTCGCTTGCGGCCGCGCTCAAGGAAGCGGGCTTCGATGTGCCGGTCGGAGAGGAGCGGCTCGAGCGCGCGATCGCCGACGGCGCGCTGCTCGCCCGCGAGCTCGGCCATCTTCCGAAGATGGCCGAGTGGAAGGACGCCCGCCGACGCGATGCGACGTTGCTGTCCGAATGGCAGGTCTACCGCCTAGTGGACGTGAACCCGGGCGCGTGGTCGGCGTTCCAGTTCCTCGTGAGCAGGCGCTTGCGCGAGGAAGGAGTAGAGGTCCGGCCCGACGGCACGGTGTCCACGCCGTGAGACCGCGCGACGGCGCTGGCCGGCGCGGTCCGGTCCGGGTTCAGCCCGGAGTGACCAGCGCCGCGAGCCGCTCGAGGCAGAAGCGCCCTTCGTTGGGCGCGCGGACGGCCGGCAGGACCCGGTCCTCGCGGTAGCTCCGATCGGGGCTCCAGCGGCGCTCGTCGACGAGGGCACCGTCGACGACGGTGAGGAGCCGTCCCTCCTCGACCTCCGTCTTCCGGAACGTCGTCTGCAGCGTCCGCTCGACGACCTCGAGCGCGGCGCGCGTCGACGCGAATACGACCTCGTGCCTGCCGCGGGCGAGCCAGAGCGGGCGACCGACACCGCGCGCGACGTAGAGGGAGTCGGGGTTGCGCTCGTCGATCCAGGCTGCAGCCATCGTGCCCACCAGCTGCTCCAGCAGCTCCGGGGAGGTACCGCCGGCGTCGACCAACGCGAAGATCGCCTCGGTGTCCACCGTCATGTCGGGGTGGTCTCGCGCGATCCCGTGCCGCGCAAGGAGCTCCTCGTCGTTCGCGATGATCCCGTTGTGGATGCCCGTCACCCGGCCGTGACGCACCGGATGGTTGTTGGCAGCGATCGTCGGGTGGCCCTTCGTGTAGACGCGGACGTGGATGAGTGCCTGACCCGTCGTGCCGGGGAACGTCACGTCGTCGAGAAGCGCGCTCGCGCCAGTCTGCTGCTTGTGGACGACGAGGGGCCCGTCGGTCCGATAGGCGTAGCCCACGGCGTCGGCTCCTCGCTCCGCGATACCGGCGAGCAGGGCCTGCGCGGCGAGCGTTCGATCCACTCGCGACGCGTTGCCGAAGCTGTAGCCAGCGATGCCGCACATGTCGCCCTTCAAACGGTAGTCGGAGGACCGTGAGGATTCTGTTCGGATCATGCGCGGTGTTTCCTGGCCGCGGGGACGGGTCTAGCCCTTCGGCGGTAGCGGTCAGGCCCAAGGGCCAGTCGCTGGTCCAGACCGCACGCTTAGGCTGAGCGCATACCTCAAGGGGGGGAAGCGTGCCGCCGATATGTCCTCCGTGGAGATGAACGCTGCGGAGCCTCTGTTCGACCGTGTTGCCGATACGCAGGACGACTACGAGACGGGTGAGCCGGTTCAGGACCCGCTCAAGCTCTACGTCCGCGCAATCGGTGACGGTCGCCTGCTGACACCTGCCGAAGAGCGGGAGCTCGCGCGGCGCAAGGACGAGGGCGACGAGGAGGCGCGCCGGCGACTGGTCGAGTCGAACCTCCGGCTGGTGATGTCGATCACGCGCAACTACACGCGGGCCGACGTTCCGCTTCTCGACCTGATCCAGGAAGGCAACCTCGGGCTGATGCGGGCGGTGGACAAGTTCGACTGGACGATGGGATTCAAGCTCTCGACATACGCGACGTGGTGGATTCGGCAGGCGGTTCAGCGCGCGCTCGCCGAGCAGAGCCGGACGATCCGTCTCCCCGTCCACATCGCCGACCAGGTTCGCCGCGTCCAGCGGGCGAGGAGAGCGCTCGGCCAGCAGCTGAGCCGCGACCCGACGTTCGACGAGATCGCGGCGGAGACCGACCTCACACCGCTCCGCGTCTCCGAGCTCCTCGACCTCGTCCAGGACCACGTCAGCCTCGAGACGCCGGTCGGGGACGGCGAGAGCGTGATGAGCGACCTGATCGAGGATCCGAACGCCGTGGGGCCCGAGGCGGAGACAGCGCTTCGGTTCCGCTCGACGGAGCTCGCGCGCGCCCTGTCGCAGCTCAAGCCCCGGCTCCAGCGAGTGCTCGTGCTCCGGTTCGGGCTCGATGGATCGGGCGGCAGGACGCTCGAGCAGGTCGGCGTAGAGCTCGGCATCACGCGCGAGCGAGTCCGCCAGCTCGAGACGCGTGCGCTGCGGGAGCTGCGCCACGCGGCCCCCGGGCTCGAGCTCTACCTCCTGACGTAGCCCTAGCCCTGGACGGCCCGCATCTCCCGTAGGAGGGAGAGGCGGCGCAGGGAGTCGAGCTCGATCTGCCGCACCCGCTCGCGTGTGAGACCGAGCCGGTGGCCGATCTCCTCGAGCGTCCGCGGCTCGTTGCCGTCGATCCCGTAGCGAAGGGTCACGACCTCACGTTCGCGCTCGGGAAGCGAGAGCAGCGCGTCATGCAGGGCACGGCGCCGCAGCTGCACGTCGACCTCGTCCTCGGGAAGCGGCTCGTCGCCCGCGACGAAGTCGCCGAGGGTGGCGTCCTCGTCGTCGCCGACCGGAGCGTCGAGGCTTGTCGACGCGCGCGCCGCGGCGCGAACCTCGAGCACCTGCTCAGGGGTGAGCGACGCCTCGTCCGCGATCTCCTCCAGCGTCGGGTCGCGGCCGAGCTGCGTCCACAGGGAGCGCTCGGCGCGGTTGATCTTCTGCAGCCTCTCGACGATGTGGACAGGCATCCTGATCGTCCGGGCCTTGTCGGCGAGCGCACGGGCGACAGCCTGGCGGATCCACCAGGTCGCGTACGTCGAGAACTTGAAGCCGCGCCGCCAGTCGAACTTCTCGACGGCACGGATCAGCCCGAGGGTCCCCTCCTGGATCAGGTCGAGGAACGGTAGACCCTGGTTGCGGTAGTTCTTGGCGATCGAGACGACGAGCCGAAGGTTCGACTGGATCATCTCCTCTTTCGCGCCGGCGTCGCCCCGCTCGATCCGCTTCGCGAGCGAGACCTCCTGGGCGGCGGTCAGCAACCGATGGCGGCCAGCGTCTCGGAGGAACAACTGCAGGGCGTCGGTCGTCGACTCCACCGGGGTGGCAGACACGGCCGGGCGCTCGACGCGGCCCACCTCGACGATCTCGATGCCGCGCTTGTCGAGCTCCCGCACGAGCGCCTCCTGCTCGAGCCCGGTCAGATCGTGCGCCTCGACGATCTCGTGCACGTCCGGCGCGCGGATCGCGCCGCGCTGCTCACAGGCGTCGAGAAGCGCCCGGAGATCCTCCTGGGCGAGTAGGCCCTCGATGTCGACGGTGGTCACGAGAGGCGGGGGATTGGCCCGTGCGTCGAATCGCGCTCCTGCCGAGGTTCCCACAGTTGGGAGGGCTCCGCAACCCCTTTCCAGGCCCGCATCCCCTAGCGCCTGACCCGGTTCGTCCATAGTGTGCGACTCGAGGGGGGATGAAAGAGGAACGCTACGGAGAGCGACGACGAGCTCCTGCGCGCTGTGACGGGTGCGGGCGCACCGCCGACGAGGCCGGGATGACCGACCGCGGCTGGACGATCAGCCCGCTCTCGGCTGCGCTCCCCGGGACCTACTGCATGCGATGTGCATCGGCGCTTCGAATGCTGGAGTGGTTCGTCCGCTGTGTCGACTGCGGCGCGGTCGTCGAGAGCGAGGTCGAGGCCGAGCGGCAGGGTTGGCGGTTCTTCCAGGACGAGCTCGCCCAGCTCGAGCCGCGCTGCGGGATCTGCAGCGCCGAGCAGCGCTGAGCCGCCCGGAACGATCGCAGTCTGAACCGGATGTCCGCATTGCATCCGGCGGCAGTGGACGCGACGAAAGAAGACGTGATCGTCGCGGGCGGTTAGTTGCCGTGCGTCGAGCGGTTAGAGCGGGAGCCGCTGCCAGGTCGCGTATGTCGCGTATGCGAGCAAGGCGACCCAGACGAGTTGCATGATCCCGACTCCCACCACGACGAGTAGGGTGCACGCGCGTTGGAACAAACGTCCGCCCGATCCGAACGGCTCAATGTCGTTCCGCTGATTCTCCTGGTTACCCTCGTCGTGCTGTGGGTCGCGTTGTTCGCCGTCGCAGCGCGCTGGCTGATGTAGCGCAGCCGACGGCTGCGCAACCGGCAGGTATGCCTCCATATCCGATCCCCCCGTCGTCCTCCCCTGCGCCGCGTCCGGCCGGCGCCTCCAGCTCAAGTAATACCACGCCGCGTCGCCCGCGCCTAGTGGCTCGACGGCCGGGTGGTGACCGAGGGGTTGGGGCCGTTGCGACACAGCCCCACCGACCGGATCCCTGGCTGTGCGTCGCGCCGGGTTTCTTCCTTAGCCGTCGTCCGCAAGCATGCGGCTCGACGGTGGGTGCAGACGGACGCGGCCGGACTGTCAGCAAGGGACCTCACGCTTGACCCAGACGACTCCGAGGTCGAGAGAGACGCTC
>Ga0157376_10001950_pt1 | contig 13790 bp, 21 predicted proteins | sample M45metaG_FD_121801 | JGI IMG/M metagenome (GOLD analysis project Ga0157376, IMG submission 121801) | Miscanthus rhizosphere microbial communities from Kellogg Biological Station, Michigan, USA - M4-5 metaG | ecosystem: Host-associated > Plants > Roots > Rhizosphere > Soil | place: USA: Michigan... | reverse complement strand
GCCGGGGAACTCGATCAGCGCCTCGCCCTGCGCCCCGCCGGCACCGGTGCGCTGGCCGCTCGCGCCCTCGCGCCAGCCGGAGCTGTAGTCGAGGACCACCTCGGTCCCGCCGAGGCGCGCGGCGGCCGCGTCTGCCCGCGCGACCGCGGCCTGCCAGGCAGCACCATGTGCGGCGAGCAGCTCCGCCAGCGCCACGATGGTATTGCGCGTGACGCGCACGCGTGTGGCGTAGTCCTTCCAGGAGTGCGTTTCCACCAGCACGGTGAAACGGTTGCGCTGCGGGAAGTACCCGGTGGAGAAGCGCGGCGAGTAGACCGTGAGCAGGAAGCCCGAGGCGGGATCGTCCTGCACCGCCAGATCCGGGTAGAAGGGCAGGGGCAGCGAGCCCTGCGCTGCCAGCCGCTCGATCAGCGCATCGCGCAACAGGCGGCCGGCGGGATAAAGCTCGGCGTCGCCCTGGTTGATCGGTTCCGCCTGCAACGACACGTCCGGCCGGAAATCGGCGCCGTCGGTCACGTGCAGGTCGGCGCATACGAGCGGATCCCACGCCCGGATCAGCGCCAGCAGCGCGCGCATCTCGGGCGTATCCGCCTTGGTGTAGTCGCGATTCAGGTTCAGATTCTGTGCCGTCGTGCGCCAGCCGGTCTCTTCGGGGCCGTTCTGGTTGGGGCGGTTCCAGCGGCCGAAGCGCTCGTGGCCGTCGACGTTGAAGGCCGGCACGAACAGGATCGCGAGCCGCTCGAGCACGCCGGCGGCGGCAGTGCCGCGCAGCAGCTCGCGCAGCGCGATGAAGCCTGCGTCCTTGCCGTCGCTCTCGCCGGGGTGGATGCCACCTTGGAGCAGGAGGACGGGCACGGTGCGCGGATCCGCGCGGCAGGCGAGCAGCGCGCGCATCGGCCGCCCCTGCGCGGAGCGCCCGAAGTCGAGGTTGCGCACCGCGTGCGGCCACGCCGCAGCGAACGCGGCACACAGCCGCGTGACCTCCTCCGTGCGCCCGGTGCACCGGAAGGCGGATTCCTCGGCCACCGTGATCAGCGCATCGGCCGGCACGCTCCGCGTCCTCCCTTCAGGCGCTGCGATACCACAGAACCCCGGCGCCATCGGCCTCGCGCCGCGCGAGCCCGCGGCCGATCAGGCAATTCAGGTGTGCGAGGCTCTCCCCGGTGGCCATGCCGAGCGTCTCCACGCCGATCGGCCGGCGGAACAGCGCACCGAAGACGTCCACCGCGCGCTTGGGGGCGGCGAGCAGGGCGTGCACGCGCTCGAGGCGCTCCTCGTGCCCGGCAATCAGCTCATCCAGGCGCTCATGCAGACCGTGGAAGGGCTCGTTGTGTGAAGGCAGCACCAGTACCTCATCGCTGACGCGCCCCTTGATGTCGGCGAGTGACTCGAGCCAGTCGGTAAGCGGATCCGCATCCGGCTCGGTGGGAAACACCGATACGTTGGAGGTGATCCGCGGCAGCACCTGGTCCCCGGAGATCATGACCTTGAGATCCGGGGCGTACAGGCACAGGTGCTCCGGGGAGTGACCGCGACCGACGACGGCGCGCCAGTGCACGCCGCCTATCGTCAGCTCCTCCGCGTCGATGACGCGCCGGTAACTGTCGGGCAGTGCGTGCACCGCCTTGCCGAAGCCGCCAAAGCGCGCCTTGTAGTGCTCAAGCGCCGCCTCGTCCCAGCCGGAGGCGCGATAGAAATGCACGCCATCCGCGGGCGCCGCGCGCCCGGTATCCGCGACCAGCATGCGGCAGGTGATGTACTCCAGGCGCGTCGTCCACAGCCGGCAGTCGTGCTGGCGCGTCAGCCACCCGGACATGCCGATGTGATCCGGATGCATGTGGGTGCAGATGACGCGCCGGATCGGGCGCTGCAGGAGCGGACCGGCGAGGGCGGCCTGCCAGTTCGCGGCCGTCTCGGCGGTCTGCATGCCGGTGTCCACCAGCGTCCAGCCGCCGGCATCGGCAAGCGCCCAGACGTTGATGTGGTTCAGCCCCGCCATCGGCAGGCCCATGCGCAGCCAGCGCACGCCGGGTGCGACTTCGTGGGCCTCCCCTGCGGCAGGGACTGCCTGGAACGGATAACTCAGGGTCACGGGTTCTGCGGGCTCTCGCTCAGAGGCAGGGGCGCTGCACGACTGTAGGGGATGAAGGGTCAACTGGATAGGTGGGCGGGCGCGTACGGACGTTCGTGGCCGCGGCCGGCCGTCCGCGGGGCGCAAGAAGGTGCAGGGATGGAGGAGGCAGTGGCCAGGAAACGCAGGCCTTGCAGGCCGCGTGATGGCGGCTACGGGGACGGCGACCACCTGACCGATCGAGCAGCGCGCAGGCCACCGCGTATAGGATGGTGAACGCGCTCGAACAGAACGAAAATCAGCAAAGGGTAGTCCGAGACAGATCGCCGTGGCTGCGAATGCCAACGCCCAGCACGAGGGACCGGATTCGAGGGCTCTTGCCCTGCCGTCCGGGACTGTCGCAGCGCTTCGCGTCCCCCGTTGGCGGAGCGTGCGATGACAGCAGCGGGCGATCAGCGCCTCAGGCGGGCGAACCCCGCGCGCGAACGCAGCCGGCAACTTATCGAACGACATCATCGCGGGATACTGCTGGTCTGGACGCTGCTGCTGCTGTGCTTGCTATTGGCCGCGGCGGAGGCCCTGTTGCGGTACACCATCTCATATCGGCCTGACTACTACACCGGGACCCGGGTTTCCAACCGGCTGATCAGGTATCCATTCGGCAACATGCCATTCAACGCAGACGGCTATCCGGATCGGGAGTGGGATAGGGCGGACCCGCGCATGCGCGTTGGCTTTTGGGGGGACTCAATCACCAGCGGCTTCGGCGCCGGCTTTGGTTATCGTTACACGGACCTAATCCGTGCGAGTCGGCAGGACAGGTACTACATGAATTTCGGAGGCACAGGAGAGGACGGTATAGCCGATGATCAGATGATAGGAAAGATCCTGGTGATTGCTCAGCGATTCCGGCTGGGGAAAATCATCTATGCGATGGACCTCAATGACATCCTGCCGGACAAGGGGGCCGCGGAGGCGCGACACTCGAAACTTCATCAGGCCATGCCGCTGGTCAAACGATACCTGGACGTCCTCAGAACGCGCTCATACGTTTACAACTATTTAAGAGCCACGTTGGCGCGTGCAGCAGTGCGATTGGGTTATGGATATCACGGTGACGAGGCGTTTGAACTGCACCCGTTGCGCAACGCCGTCATCGTCGATCAGACCGTCGCGCGAATCAATAAGCTGTGGGTGACTTTGAATCAGCACCACCTGGGTCTTTGTGTCGTACTGTTTCCGTACGAAATGCAAGTATCTGCCGACGCCGCCGCCCGTTACCGACAAGATGGCGTCCGCTGGTCCAGTGAGGTGCTTCAGGGCGAGCCACAAAGGATGATCCTGCGGCGACTTGCGCCGGAGATCGTCACCGTTGATCTTCTGCCCGCGTTCCATCCAGGTCCTAACGGTGGTCCCATCAAAGTGGGGGAATACTTCGTGTTCAACCAAGGAGACACCCTTGACTGGGTGCATCCGAACCGGGACGGGAACAGGCTCATCGCCGACTACCTGTTGAAGAACGCGTCATCGTGCCTGTAGTCATTGCGCGAGAAAGGTGTGAGCGTGTCATCGGTTGGGCCCGGGGAAACGGCTGCTAGGAACCCGTTGCTCAGCACTAGCAACCCACCAATGACGAGCAGAAGAATGATGATGGGACGAAGCCACACCCGCCAGCGGGACCGCAGGAAGAAGCAGAGCTCGACCACAAGATCTATCATCGCTGTTGTTGCCTCGCGGCGTGCCCGGCACGCCACCTTGGTGGAGTCTGTACGGACCGCTATATCAGCGCGTCAGCGCCCGTGCTGCCAACAGGAGGATTGACGCCCAACACAACGCTGCGGCGAGGAGTACCTCCGGCCACTCGAGAATAGCCGGCAGCAACAGACAGTCCACGCGGCCGCGCGTTATCGGCAGCAGCGCTGCATATACCGCGCGTTTGAGCATGGTGTCGGCCCAATTGGCTGTGCGGCTGAGATGGTAGTCGAAGCGATAGTAATCGCGATCGGGATATCCAGCCGCTCGCGCCGGCCTGCCATCTGCATAGCTAGCCTGCCTGTCGAATACAAAAGGATGAATGGCAGGCCTGACGCCAGAACGCAGACCCGCAAGATCAATCGGGCCGCCATCCGGATGCTGCAGGCAAACCCCGTAATCGACATCGATCAGCATGTTGGCGCTTTCTGTCCTGACCTGCGCCAGGCAGTGTGCGGCGGCAGGATCTTCCCTCCGATAGACAGTTACTTGCGCGGCTCGAATCCCGAGGGTGTCGAGGGCAGTAATGAAAAGTCGATGCACTCCAGAGCAACAGCCGCCGGCTTTGAGAATTGTGGGCGGCGAGCCACCCAGAGATGCCAGCAGCGGCAGTAGGAAGGCCGGGTCACGCCCGCGCTTGACCTCGCTGAATATCGCACGCGCCAGCGCGAGAGTGGCCTCGTGCTGCGATTGACTCCCGCGCGTCACGTGTCGCGCGAATTCGGCGATGCGCAGTTTGCGCAGATGGTAAGCGCACAATGACGCCGTCGCGGCGGCGGCGAATGCGATGACGATTGCTTCGATCAAGGCCCTGACCCCCAGCCCTTGTTCAGCCCCTAGCTGACACTGTGCTCGGCGGGCGAATGATCGCACTCCTGAACCGCCGTTCCCACAAGACGTAGCCGGCCGCGGCGCAATATCCGCGCGCCATGGCCTTTCGGCGCCGCCCCGGACGACGCACCCAGTGGCGGCACTCTGGGACGTTACGCCACCACAAGTCCTCCGACGATCTTGCTCTTAGAAGTGTGCGTCAGACGCAGAATGTAGCAGCGGGCATGGGCCCGGCTCGGTGTCGGCAGGGACCGAGTGCCCCGTTATGCGTAGCCAAGTCATTGACTCGTATGGCGGGATTCAGATCGAACCGATGGGCCGCGCAGCAGGGAGGGCGGTATGTACGCTTCCCGCCGCTGCCTGGCATTCGAGATGCCCATGCAGCTGCGTACCTCCGGCTACGCACACCTGCAGCGGCAGGCCTCGCTGCTAAGTGCGACGGCCTGTCGCGTCAGAGTGGCTTCGGTCCCGGCACTTGGCAGTTGTACGAGGATGAGTTGCTTCAGTGACAGGTCGTGCTCACAAATCCGTCGCGAAGCGCGCTGCTGGTGCAATCGATTGTCGGGTGCCCGATAACGATCGACGGCGTGGCCTGCTGTCCATTCATCATCGGCAGACCCATCGCCATCTGTTCGTTGGTGAGCCTCTGCTGTTCGATGGCGAGTTCCGATTCGTCCTGGCTGTCTTGCTGTTCACCAGCCCACTTGCGCAGGTCGGCACAGGCGCACAGGGTTGCGGCCAGCGCAATCGCGATCAGTACACGCATTAGGCTCTCCCGACCTGGATTCGACGAGTCCATTTTGGCGGGTACCTATTGCATTCACGCTGCCAAGCCCATCACACATTGCAGGATGTCGTGATCGACCTCGCCGAAGTGCGACTTGGGTACGGCGAACTCCTATGACGCGCTACGCAGTCCTCGCCTTACTCAATCCGGTTGAGCCACGTCCGGTGATGAGCTCAGGGCGTGCGCCGGACAGTGAGCGTCAGTTGCACGGCTACGAAGAATGCTGACGAGCCGTTGTCTCAGGGCAGGTGTCCCAGTGCCCTGCCAACCGCTCTCGCTGGGGAAAGCGACCGCGTGTTGCGACAGACGCGTCCTTTGGCTCTAAGCACTGTCTGGCGTTCAGGATTGTATGGACGGCCCCGAGAAAAAAGTGATCCTGTACTGCACGCAGCCGAACACGGCCTTGCCGTCACATATCGGCGGGGTGTAATGGAGCCTCCCCGCAATCTTCATTGCTGCGGTGTCCAGCTTAGGATTGCCGGATGATCCTGCGATCTCCGGATATGATGTGACGTTTCCCTTGTCGTCGACATAGGCGTTTATGACCACCGTCCCCAGCGTAGGCGCCGAGCTGTCAGTGGAATTGAGTGAAAAAGCCGGTATTGACCCGAGTGTCGGAAGCGCATCGGGGCTGTCCAGCTGAGGTGCCGATACCACAATTTTGCAGGGCGGAGGAATCGGGTGGTCCGCACAGCCCGGAAGCGCAATGCCGATCAGCGCAGCCGTCAGTTGACTCGGAGCGGTCGGACGACTCTCCCAATAGCGGGCATAGGGATTACCTACCAAACCGATCACGCGGCCGACATCGAAGCCCTTCGTCAGCAGGTGACAGACCAAAAGGAACAGGTTCGGGTGCAGGAAGATAAGTGGGACCGGACGGAGGAGGTGACGGAAATCAACGTCGCACCGTAGCGCACTCGCCGTCCGTAGACTTTATGATGTCCACCTTCACACCGAACTCTCTCACCCAGCGGTCTAAGACGGCTTCCGCGCGCTTGTCGTTCACATCATCAAGCAGCAGGACGTCCCATGTACGCTCGGCTCTCCCGAGCCACGGTAGGATGCCGTAGCGCCAGCCTGAATAGTAAGGCTCGCCTAAGCTCACATCGATGTAGGGGCCGTCACAGATGATTAGAGAGAAGTGCTTGGGGAGATACTGCCTGCCAGTATCATAGAAGTAATGGTCCCTGAGCCTCTCCAACGGGGCAAATAGAACCTTCGTCGCACATTTTTCGGCCATCATCCCATCCATGGTCTTGACCCATTCGCGCTCCTGCTCCAATGAATACGTATTAAACCCGCGCAGTAAGCCTATCTCGTTTGCGAGTAGCGTCGTCCCGCCGGTCCCGCATTCCAGTACCGGGCCTTTTGTCTTATCCAAGAGGCTTGCGAGCCGAAGCATGTAATCGGCATCAGCCGAGAATCCACCGCTTCCCCATGCCTTATGGAAGCCGTGGACTCGCTCATCCGTGACCCCATCGCTTAGCATCATTAGCGCGTTTCTGATGGCAGATCGGCGCAAGTAGGCACGGACGGGGGCCTTGATAAATTCAGGCGCTAGTTTTGTTACCCTCATCAATTTGACCTGCCGGCTTTCTTCGGACGTAAACATCCTTGGAGATGGCTCCTGAATGACCGGCCCGGTTAATTCGGACCACTTCAAGAGTGATTCTGCGACCCCTGCGAGCCCGCCTTGACCGCAAATTCCCGAGGCGTCGGACCCTCGAGAGAACGGTGAGGACGATGCTCATTATAATAATCCCATCGCCAGGCGTCGATCTTCTGCCTCGCGTCTTCGATTGAATTGAACCAGTGAGCGTTCAGGCACTCCTCGCGGCGCGAGCTCACGCATGCGTTGACGTAACGCTGTCAATGGATCCATGCGGATGCGGTAGAAGTACGTCGAACGATGCAGTCGCACGCACCGGCATACCGGCCGATTCGGCCACGCCATATCTGCCCATCAAGTAGTTCACGATTTCTCGCCTCTTGACGGGCTTCAGAACTTTTTTTGTAAAACATCCTGGAGCATGACCTTGTCGAGCGACGGCTCCGCCACCAGGCGCTTGAGCTTGACGTTCTCCTCACGCAGCCCCTTGAGCTCCCGCGCCTCCGAGGGCTCCATACCGCCGTAGATCTTCTTCCAGCGGTAGTAGCTTTGTTCTGAGATCTCGTGCTGCCTGCATAGCTCTGCGATCGGGGCACCGAGTGCAGCTTGCTTCAGAATTCCCGTGATCTGCTCGACCGAGAATTCTTCTTCACGACAAAACCTCCACCGCTTACCGCCGATTTTGCCGCAGAATTCACCCCTCTAGATGGTCCGATTTGCTCCGGGCCGGTCACTTGCTCGGTTCGGGATGGAGCAACCACTTGCTCGGTTCGGGATGGAGCAACCAAAGATGAAGTAGTCCTTACGCTCACCTAGAGCGAGACTATACGAGCGGCGCATGTGGCGCTTTGCGCCGTAGAGCCGGAATTCCCTGAGCCCTGTAAGCGCATCAATTTGACCAGGCCTCAGCGACCGTACTTCGCTACCACGAGTATCAAAACACAGATCAAAACCAGCGCGCTTACGGCTACCAGAAATGCCCAATCATTCTTTTGTTTTAGGTTTCTCACTGCTGGTGAATTAGAAGGTGGTCTGGTGCGATCATATGAATAGAACGGTTCTAGGGGCTTTACATACGCACCCCAAATGCTGAGATCTCTCATGCAAGAGTAATTGACGTGGTGGCTGTGAGATTTGAGGCGCCGCGCATGTTGTCGCTGCAGCTTGTGAACTGGGTCACAGGGAGGGCTGCTAATCGTGGCGCACTGCGCTGTCGGGGCGCTGAAGCCGTTGGCTAATGGGCTCGCCGCGGTCGCTGCGAGCGAATTGCCCTGATCTGCTCGCCGAACCGCTTGATGGTAGTGTTCAGGTCGTCCACGTCACCTTGCTCAGCCATGGGATCGAGCACCATTAGGACGCCGCGAGCTCCGCTGTAGAAAGCGCCGTGAGCGATCGCAAGCTCGCGCTTAGATATGCAGACGCCGCTCTCAATTGCGGTCCGCTTGTCGATCGTCCAGACGGAGCGAAGGGACAGGGGACAGGGTGCCCTACGTCCGCCGCGAAGTGGCCGCGAAGCTCAAACCGCTGCGCACGGACAAGTGCCCCTTCAGCAACCTGCTGGACCTTCGCGCAGCACGATGGGGCGGAGGGGTCACAGCCGAGCAGATGCGCGAGATGCAATGGATCAAGCCGGAGCTGGTCGCGCAAATCAAGTTTGTGGAATGGACTGCGGACAATCGCCTCAGACACGCAGTTTTCCTTGGCCTGCGAGATGACAAGCCACCTCGGAACGTCATGCGTGCTAACTAAGCCTGCGCTCCCGAGTCGCGGGCATCCTCTTCCTGCGAGCTTAGACGCGAGCAGAGCACTGAGATTCCGGTGAGATGACAGGGACAGTAACCACAGTCTTCAAAGCGAGCGTATAAGAATGTTGGAGCACAAGACTTCTCGCGGCCGAGCCGCCGAAGAGGTCACTGCGCGGCGTTGCTGCAATGTGATCGTTTCAAAAATTGAACTATCCGTGAGCTGGCTCGTTCCCCTCGAGCCGGATAATCAGAACACACGGGGAGTCTAGACGTGAAAACTAGCTATTCATTGCTGTGTGGCCTTTTGCTTTTTTGCGCTAGTGCATTCGCAGAACCACAGGCATTCATAACGATTGATCCGAACAACTTCGCGTCAGGACAAAACCTAGCGAACGTGACGACTGGCGTGGGGCTTCGTGCAGTAACGGCTGTTCTTAACCCCGATCCAACCTCCCCGCCTGGTTTCACTTACGTACTCCAGTACTCCCCGTCTGTGTTTGCGCAATCGGTTACGACGGGCTGCATGTTCGAAGGGATTCCGTGCGCCGCAACTGGCAATCTCGAGTTTGGGTGGGACGCGACGTTGCCGCTACCGTCAACACAACCGATTGTCTGGGGATCAGGACAATCTGCAGCAGCTTGCCTTACAAGCTTTTGTGATTCGACTTCTGCGTTCGGTCTTGACCACGCGGCGCTTCGAATTGACTTCACCGTACCGACAGACCACGTGAACTCACTAATACTCTACGTTGAGGGCGACGGTGGCTGGATGGAGGCTTTTAACAGCGCTGGTCAGTCCTTGGGACATTGCACAGCCTTTCCGCCGGGGGAGCCAGCCGGCTGTGTGACAGCGGTATTCAATTCTCCGCTCGGCAACGGTGGTTGGTTCCTATATACGCTCACACGCAGCGCTGCAGACATAAGTTATGTTTTCATCGGCGCCGCGGATCATGATCTAAGAGCGATCTCTCGGGTCCAATTCGACTCACCGGTCTCTCTGCAGCTCGCGGGACTACTCGCGAAAGTCCGAGGCCTCGGTCCAGGCAAGAGCTTGGAACATGAGGTGATGTTCGCACAGACGTATTACGCGGTCCCCGATATTCAATCGACGTGCGGGATGCTTGCCGCGTTCGTCGATGAAGTTTCAGCGCAGACTGGAAAGCACATCGACAAGCGGACGGCGTCCCAACTACTTGGAACTGCGCAGTCGATTGAGGTTGCCATTCACTGCAACCAGACTCGATTCAAGTGACTCACAAGTGATTGATTTTTATGCTGGGGATCGAACCAGTGGCCCCTGCCGTGTGAAGCAGCGGTTTGGTCCAGCGCGTTATAGCTCGGTTTTGCTCGGATTAGCGGGCCTTGCGGAAACCGCCTATTTGCTGCTCGCGTAGGCCTGGATCAGCTCGAAAAGATAATCGCGCTCCTCGTAAAGGCCCTCGACCGACTTGCGTTCGTTGAGGCCGTGAACGCCGTTGCCATCGGGGTCGGAGAGTGCCCTCGGCGACACTATTGCGGGTTCCGGCCCGCTCGAACAATTGTTAGACGGCACCTTCTTCACGAATCTCGTCTCCCACTCGAACAGTTGCCCCGGTAAGGATTTGCGCTCTCAATCCCGCCCTATGCACCATGCCCTCAACCACTGGCGCCCTGACCAACCTTGCTAGGTGCGCACAAGGCTCGCAGAGGCGCTTACCCTCCAGTAGGGCTGCACCCACCAAGAAGCGCTTACCCACCAAGTCGTTCAGTTTGATACCGCGTGTCACGATGTTGCGTCGAAATTCGCCCGGGGAATGTGCAGCCTGCTCGTTGAAGTTAAAACGCTCAATCTCCTCACTTTCGATAAGGGTGATCTCGGCGTCAGGCGCCATGATCTTCTTCGAGAAAGTACCAACCCCGAGGTAATAGCGATCGCCGACGAGGCCTTTACCTGCCTCAAGCTCCGCTCGCGGCACCGAACGCAGCCGGGAACCGGAAATGGAAGCTGTATAAATCCCGACGACGGTTGCCTTCACGTCAACACCCTCGTGCCGTACAACGTTCGCGCTCAGGCGCGCCGAGCGAGGCTTCGCGAGCGAGGGAACCCCGGCATGCGAAGCAAATGACGGGGCGCCGCTTGGAGCGCTTGGTTAGAGCGTGGATGTGTGACGGCAGATCGTGCAACCAGAGGTTAGGCGGCATCATCGCGCGCCGCTGGGGGAATCCGCGCCGACCGTCGTGCGATTAACTGATCGCACAAGGCGCGAAGCCCACAGCTGACGCCGAACGGACAGGGCAAAACTGCCAACTGCCACCACTGTCGCACACACGGCCACGGAAATTAGGAATCGTCGCCATCCCTCGATGCGCCAGGCGTGAAGGACTGCTCCAACTGCGAGTAGCCCTAGAGCCAAGGCGCTTCCGGCTAAGATCTCCGCGTCTTGGCGCAGTTGTTGATAGCGGGCACACACGAAGGCCGTTGGCTCTGAAGAATCCATTTGCCTTTCATCAAGGCAATTCGCGGGAACGAATTTGAAGAGAATCATAAGCGCTTCGCCAGCGCCGATGGATAAAAGACCCAGTAGGTAGGCAAGAGAGAGCAAGGGAACCGCCGTAACGATAGCCCAAGTCGGGCTTTGAGAGTAAACGTTGATGACCGGAAAGAGATTGTCGGCGAACGCGTTGGTGATCAGGGCCCATGCGACGAAGACGAGGCTTCCCACTGCGGTTGCGCCTGAGAATCCTTGGATGCTTTGCCATGGAACCATGAGTTGCTCCTCGGTAGGGATCCGTGGACTTGCCGCCTAACGCTCACACCATGAGACCAATGTGTCGGTCATATGGTTTCTCGCTATATGCCGTTCGCGTTGAGCGACGCGCAGCATCTCAGGGCTGCGCTGCCTGAAGAGCTTGAGCGCCGACCGCATCGGTGTCCAGCGGACGGCTAGCGTAACCAAGCGAAATGGGCTCCGGCAGCACCCCAAATCGTATTCGTGAATTTCCGATTCTCCGGGTGAGATCTCGGAATCCGTTTTGATATTGTACGGATCGCCAATAGTGGGCCAATTTACCCTCAATTCCTGGGGGTCTACGGGACTCTCGCCCTTTTCAATTTCTTGTCGAATGATTGGATCAAGTGGCACAATTCGTTGCACATAAACCTGCCCGTTTTGCAGCCTAATTGGAACCTGTCCGACATTTTCGATCTGCACGCTTAGGGTGACCAGCTGCTATTTGTCGTGAATCTTGGTTGCGTGGACCGCGTGAGTTAGGTTCAGGTGCGGTTGGGCGATTCCTTGTCGGAGAAACCACCATCCCGCAGCTCCTAACGCAAGTGTGGTGGCGATCGCTTGGACGGTTGAGGCGGCGTCCTTCCACACCGCGAGCGGGCCAAGGCTGAAACGCCGTTTCGTCGCGCCCGCGATGTTCACATTACGTCCCAGTTGCTTGCTCGAGCCTCTGTGGTTGCTTGTCGGTCCAGACAATTGGGCCTCCGACATACCTCTGTCCGTACGGGGCAAATCATCTCACCCATAAAACAGACTTTCTGCGTGTTGCCGTATAGCAGTGAAGGACTCACATACTTCTCCTATAAATTTCCCGAGCGAATTGAGGATTTTCCAGTTTCGGATCGCCGGGACGATGCACGCCGCTAACTGAGTGTGCAATGCCCGTGCCTCTCCCAATGAGAATAATGACGGTGTTCGGGACGATCAGGTATACCTTCACACGCCCCCTCTAGCCACGCAGGCATTTCGAGAGCCAAGAGGCAAATGAGCGTGACTACGTCGAAGCAAGGTTCAACCTCAGCGGCGGCCGCGCGTGTACGTCTCACGCAGGAGCACGACAGCGGGGGAGGCTCCTAGACTGTGATCATCTCAGCCGACCTATCGTGCTCGAGATGCGTCCGAGGTAGGCCGTCAATGGACAACGCGCGCGATTCAACGCAACTGCAGGACTTAGTCGCGGACTACGCGCAGCGCGCGCTGGAAGTCATATTGTCGAGTGACCTAGCGCGAGAGATTCCCTTGGTCAAAACGGCTTTAACGGCGAGAGGCGCCATACGCAGCGTGCGCGACGAAATGCTCTTGCAGAAGCTGACCGACATGCTCAGGGCGCTCTCCGATGTGCCGCAGAAGGAGCGTAAGGGAATGGTGGACAGACTTGAGTCCGACCCGAAGTATGCCCACCGGGTTGGCCAGCATCTGGTCGAGATTGCGGATCGCATCGAGAGCCGCCGCAAACCACGGATGGTCGGGCTCACGTTTGCAGCATTCGCTCGTGGTCAGATCGAACGGGTGCAACTCGAAAGGCTGATTGGGGGAATTGAGCGCCTCCCTGTCATTGAGCTCGATACGCCCAGGACCTACGTCAATAGCGCCAACAACCCTCCAGAGCGAGATCGGATCCACCCCGAATCTACTCAAGCGATGCTCGTCGCCGGGCTGGTGGCATGGCGGTCATATGCACCGATGGGAGGCGGCAAGGTCGAGTACCAACCCAACGCGACCTGCCAGAAATTCGTCGATCTTGGGCTCGATATTAAAACTCAGGATGAAGAGGATCAGTCAGCCTAGCCTGGCGGTCGAGGGGCCCGCGTTTGCGGTCAAAATCCGTATGAGCGTCCTTACTTATGCGCCAATCTTGGGGAATTACAGCTAACTTATTGATTTATTTGGTGGGCGGTACTGGGATCGAACCAGTGGCCCCTGCCGTGTGAAAGCAGTGCTCTACCGCTGAGCTAACCGCCCCTTTTGAGGGAGCGGAAGTCTATAGGTGCCTGCCACGCAAGGCAAATTTGCCGCGTCAGGCGCAGCCGGTGCCGCAGGCTGCGCACTGCAGACCCACCTTGATAACATGCGCGGCCGCCGCTAGGCAGCACACTTCCCCTAGGTCCCATGACGGTCGTTACCCGCTTCGCGCCGAGCCCCACCGGTCTTTTGCACGTGGGCGGCGTGCGCACGGCGCTTTTTAGCTGGCTGTACGCGCGCCGTATGCACGGTAAGTTCATCTTGC
>Ga0157376_10001949_pt1 | contig 13795 bp, 13 predicted proteins | sample M45metaG_FD_121801 | JGI IMG/M metagenome (GOLD analysis project Ga0157376, IMG submission 121801) | Miscanthus rhizosphere microbial communities from Kellogg Biological Station, Michigan, USA - M4-5 metaG | ecosystem: Host-associated > Plants > Roots > Rhizosphere > Soil | place: USA: Michigan... | reverse complement strand
TGCGAATTCCTGATGGACTACCTGAAGACCCAGGCGCCGTTCTGGAAGAAGGAACGCACACCGCAAGGCGCGCAATGGGTCGATGCCCGGGTGAGCGACGACGCCGCGCTCGCGAAGTGGGGCATCGAAAAACGGAACACCTAAATCATTTCTTCCCCGGCGGCACGAACGCCGCCCGCGCATCGTCTTCCAGCTCGCCGGTCAGCAGCTGCAGCAGCTCGACCAGTTGCGCCCGCTGGGCCTTGTCCAGCGGCGAGAGCAGGCGCTTGTAGGCCCGTTCGGCGGGCTTTTGCGCATTGCCCAGCACGGCAACGCCTTCTTCGGTGAGCATCACCGAGACGTTGCGCTTATTGCCCGGCGCCGGCGCCCGTGCCAGCAGGCCGCGCGTCTCCAGCCCGCGCAGCACGCGCAGCACGGTGACCTTGTCGAAGCCCAGCGCGCGCGCCAGGCTGGACTGGCCGAGTCCGGGATGGGCGCGCAGCACCGTCATCACGCCGAACTGGGCCGGTGTCAAACCCAGCGCGCGGCACTCGTCCTCGAACACGGCGGCCGAAATCTGGTGCGCCCGGCGCAGCAGGAAGCCGGGCCGGGCGTACAGCCGGGCAAGCGTATCGGCGCGTTTTTGCGGGTTGGGCATGGATGCGAAAGAATAGGCCTGCGGGTATGCATGGATTGTGCACAGACCCGCCACCCGGCATTATGTTAGCATGCAAACATCGGAGATCGTTTGATGCAGATCATCCTTCGTTTCATGGCCGCTGCCCTCGCGCTGGGCTCGCTGGCCGCGCAGGCGCAAGGGCCCCAGCAGGCGCCTTCGAACGCCCCGCTGCGGCTCATCGTCCCGTTCACGCCGGGCACCGGCATCGACCTCATCGCCCGCACCGTCGGGCCGAAGCTGGGCGAGCGGCTCGGCCGCCCGGTCATCGTCGACAACCGCGCGGGCGCTTCCGGCAACATCGGGACCGAAGCCGTGGTGCGCGCCGCGCCCAACGGCACCACGCTGCTCGTCAGCGTGAACACGCTGGTGATGAATCGCAGCCTGTATCCGCAGCTTCCGTTCGACCCGGTGAAGGACCTCGTTCCGGTCTCCCTGACGAGCTGGGGCCAATTGCTTCTGGTGGCGAACCCTCGCACGGGCTACAAGACAGTCGCGGACCTGGTGGCGGCTGCGAAGCGCCGGCCCGGCGCCATCAATTACGCGAGCCCCGGCGTCGGCACGCCGCACCACCTTTCGATGGAGCTTTTCAAGTCGAGCGCCGGCATCTTCCTCACGCACATCCCGTATCGCGGCACCGGGCCTGCAGTGGGCGACCTGCTGGCCGGCCAGGTCGACGTGATGTTCCTGCCGATCCATGTGGCGCTGCCCCAGGTGAAGGCCGGCAAGCTGGTCGCGCTGGCGATCGGCAGCGACAAGCGCCATCCGTTGCTGCCCGACGTGCCGACGCTGGCCGAAGCGGGCGGCGGCAAGGTGAACGTGGACATGTGGTACGGCATCTTCGCGCCGCCCGGAACTTCTTCCGATTACGTGACGCGCCTCAACCACGAGATCAACGAAATCCTCGGCAGCCCGGAAATCCGGACGGCATTCGAAACGCAGGGCATGGACCCGGCAGGCAGCTCGCCCGAGGAGTTCCGCCGCGTGGTCGAGCGTGACGCCGACCGCTGGTCGCGGCTCATCAAGGCGCAACACATCAAGGCCGAGTGAACATGGCCGGAGTGCGGGCATGAAGGTGGTGATCGTCGGCGGCGGGATCGGGGGCCTGGCGCTCGCACTGTCGCTGCATCGCCAAGGAATCGACTGCGACGTCTACGAAAGCGCGCCGGAGGTGCGCGAGGTCGGCGTCGGCATCACGCTGCTGCCGCACGCCATGCGCGAGCTGGAACAGCTCGGCCTGCAGGAGCGGCTGGAGCAAGCCGGCATCGAGAATCTCGAGAGCGTCTTCTTCAACCGCTTCGGTCAATTCATTTACCGTGAGGCGTGCGGCCGACATGCCGGCTACGCGTGGCCGGAGATCGGCATCCACCGCGGCAAGCTGCATCGGGCGCTCTATGAAGCGGCGCTCGAGCGGCTCGGCGCGGACCGCATCCATCTCGACCGGCGCTGCGTCGGCGTGGACCAGGACGAAAGCGGGGCGTCCGCCCGGTTCCAGGACGCCGCCGGCACGGCACTGCCTCCCGCACGCGGCGACGTCGTGATCGCCTGCGACGGGGTGAACTCCGCGGTGCGGCGGCAGTTCTACCCTGGGGAACAGGTCGCTTTCAACGGCATCAACACCTGGCGCGGAGTCACGGTGCACCCTCCCATCCTGAGCGGCCGCAGCTACCTGCGCATCGGCACCATCGCCACCGGCAAGATGGTGATCTACCCGATCGTGGACAACGTGGACGGCAAGGGCAGCCAGTTGATCAACTGGGTGGCCGAGATCCGCCAGGATGTGGCAAGCAAGAACGACTGGAACAAGCCAGGCCGCGTCGAGGACTTCCTGCCGTTCTTTGCCGGCTGGCGTTTCGATTGGCTCGACGTGACGCGCCTCATCACGACCGCGCAGCAGATCTTCGAATACCCGATGGTGGACAAGGACCCGGTGCCGCGTTGGACCTTTGGCCGCGTGACGCTGCTGGGCGACGCCGCGCACCCCATGTATCCGCGCGGCTCGAACGGATCGGCCCAGGCGCTGATCGACGCGGCGGCGCTGGCGGACGAACTCGCATCGGCGCAGGATCCGCAGGCCGCGCTGCAGGCCTACGAGAAGCGGCGCATCGACACCACCGCGCGCATCGTCCAGACCAACCGGACGGTCCCGCCGGATTTCATCATCATGAGGGCCGACGAGCTGAGCGGCGGCCACCCGATCGCGGGCGGCATCGACAGCCTGATCAGCCAGGCCGAGCTGCGCCGGATCTCCGAGGACTACAAGCGGATCGCCGGTTTCTCGCTGGACACGCTCAGGGAGTGAGCGCGCCGCGCGTCAGTTGAGGTAGCGCGGCTTGCGCGGTGCCGGCTCGTCGTCCAGCGAGGCGCCGTCTTCCACGGCCACCGGTGCGCCGAAGGGCTCGCGCCATTGGGAGCGGGCCAGGGCCTGCTCCAGCAGGTGCATGAGTCCCTGCATGAGCTTGGGCTCCATCTCCATCTGGAAGCTGCGCGGCTTGTCGGAGTTGGGCTTGCGCTCGTTGAAGCCCAGGCGCAGGCGCCCGTTCGGCAGCGGCGCGGCGTCCACGTCCGTGACCAGCAGGGGCTTGTCGCCCAGCGGCAGGTCAGCCCGGTTTTCCTGGTAAGGCGTGTCGAAATCCGCGTTGCGCAGGAACTCTTCCTTGCGGAAGTCGGCCAGCATCTGCTTGAGGTCTTCGTCGGCGGTGTCCAGCGAAGTGCCGGCGGCCTCGAGCTTCAGGAGGTGCTTGGTCAGCAGCTTGGACAGCAGCGGCCACAGGCCCAGCATCAGCCGGCGCGTCAGCCACAGGCGCATCTCCTCGGCGTCCCGCGTGTTCACCCGCATCAGGATCCGGTCCTGCTCGGCGAGGTAATTGACGGACAGCTGGTGAATCTTCATGGTTTGATTCTAGTCATCCGCCGGCCACGCAGAAACTTACAAACACCCTTGAAAACCCGTGCGAAAGCCTAAGCTGGGAGGGCAAACGGAGCACTTGCATGAGACTGGACAAGCTGACCACCAAATTTCAGGAAGCCCTGGGCGAAGCGCAGACCCTCGCCCTGGGCAACGACCACGCGTACATCGAGCCCGAGCACCTGCTCGTCGCCATGCTGCGCCAGGAAGACGGGCCGCGTGCGCTGCTGCAGCGCGCCGGCGTCAACGTCCCCGGGCTGCTGGCGGGCGCCGAGGCCGCCATGCACAAGCGGCCGCAGGTGCAAGGCCAGGAGCAGGTCCAGGTGGGACGTGAGCTGGGTGCGCTGCTGCAGGCCACGGAAAAGGAGGCGATCAAGCGCGGCGACCAGTTCATCGCCGGCGAGCTTTTCCTGCTGGCCATCGCGGACACGAAGCAGGACATCGGCCGCATCGCGCGCGAAAACGGGCTGTCACGCAAGACGTTCGAATCCACGATCGAAACGGTGCGCGGCGGCCAGGCCGTGGACAACGCCGGCGCGGAAGGCCAGCGCGAGGCGCTCAAGAAGTACTGCCTTGACCTCACCGAACGGGCGCGCCAGGGCAAGCTCGATCCGGTGATCGGCCGCGACGAGGAAATCCGCCGCGCGATCCAGGTCCTGCAGCGGCGCACCAAGAACAACCCGGTGCTGATCGGCGAGCCCGGCGTCGGCAAGACCGCCATCGTCGAAGGCCTCGCCCAGCGCATCATCGCCGGCGAAGTGCCGGAGACGCTCAAGAACAAGCGCGTGCTGTCGCTCGACATGGCGGCGCTTCTGGCCGGCGCCAAGTACCGCGGCGAGTTCGAGGAGCGCCTGAAGAACGTCCTGTCCGAACTGGCCAAGGACGAAGGCCAGACCATCGTCTTCATCGACGAGCTGCACACCATGGTGGGCGCCGGCAAGGCCGAAGGCGCGATGGACGCGGGCAACATGCTCAAGCCGGCGCTGGCGCGCGGCGAGCTGCATTGCGTCGGCGCGACCACGCTCAACGAATACCGCAAGTACATCGAGAAGGATGCCGCCCTCGAGCGCCGCTTCCAGAAGATCCTGGTCGGCGAGCCGACGGTGGAGGCCACCATCGCCATCCTGCGCGGCCTGCAGGAGAAATACGAAGTCCACCACGGCGTGGAGATCACCGACCCGGCGATCGTCGCCGCGGCGGAGCTCTCGCACCGCTACATCACCGACCGCTTCCTGCCGGACAAGGCGATCGACCTGATCGACGAAGCGGCGTCCAAGATCAAGATCGAGATCGATTCCAAGCCGGAGGCGATCGACCGCCTCGACCGGCGCCTGATCCAGCTGCAGATCGAGCGCGAAGCCGTGCGCAAGGAAAAAGACGAAGCGTCGAGGAAGCGCTTCGACCTGATCGAGGAAGAAGTCGCGCGCCTGCAAAAGGAAATCGCCGACCTGGAGGAAATCTGGAAGTCGGAAAAAGCGCAGGCACAAGGCAGCGCGCAGGTGAAGGAAGAGATCGACAAGCTGCGCCGCGACATCGAGGAATTCACCCGCAAGGGCGATTTCAACAAGGTCGCCGAGCTGCAGTACGGACGCCTGCCCGAGCTGGAAAAACGGCTGAAGGAAGCCCAGGCAACCGAATCGGGCAAGGCCAAGAGCGCCAAGGACGGCGGCCGCCCGCAGCTGCTGCGCACGATGGTGGGCGCCGAAGAGATCGCCGAAGTGGTGGCGCGCGCCACGGGAATCCCCGTTTCCAAACTGATGCAAGGCGAGCGCGAGAAACTGCTGCTGATGGAAGACAAGTTGCACGAGCGTGTGGTTGGCCAGGACGAAGCGATCAGCGCCGTCGCCAATGCCATCCGCCGTTCGCGCTCGGGCCTGTCGGACCCGAACCGGCCCACCGGCTCGTTCCTGTTCCTCGGCCCCACGGGCGTGGGCAAGACGGAGCTGTGCAAGTCGCTCGCGAACTTCCTGTTCGACAGCGAGGAGCACCTGATCCGCATCGACATGAGCGAGTTCATGGAGCGCCATTCGGTGGCCCGCCTGATCGGCGCGCCACCCGGCTACGTGGGCTACGACGAAGGCGGGCAGCTCACCGAAGCCGTGCGCCGCAAGCCTTACAGCGTGATCCTGCTCGATGAAGTCGAGAAGGCGCACCACGACGTGTTCAACGTGCTGCTGCAGGTGCTGGACGATGGGCGCCTGACCGACGGGCAGGGCCGCACCGTGGACTTCAAGAACACGGTGATCGTGATGACGAGCAATATCGGCTCGCACATGATCCAGGCGATGGTCGGCAAGTCGTACGAGGACATCAAGGACGCGGTGTGGGACGAGCTGAAGAACCATTTCCGTCCCGAGTTCCTGAACCGCATCGACGAGACGGTGGTGTTCCACGGGCTCGATGCCAAGCACATCGCGAAGATCGCGGCGATCCAGCTGCGCATCCTCGAGCAGCGCCTGCTCAAGATGGACCTGCACCTGCAGGTGTCGTCGGCGGCACTGGAGGAACTGGCGAAAGTCGGCTTCGACCCGGTGTTCGGGGCTCGGCCCTTGAAGCGTGCGATCCAGCAGCGCATCGAAAACCCGCTGTCGAAGCTGATCCTCGAAGGGCGCTTCCCGCCCAAGAGCGTCATCCCGGTCGAAGTGGATCCGGTGAGAGAGCCCGGCGTGTTCCGTTTCGGCGGCGCGCAGCCGGCGGCACGCGAGAAGGAAATCGCCTGAGAAAGGCCGGGAGAGTGGGCGCGCGCCCGGCCTTAATCTTCGCCTAATCCGCGCGGCCCATACTCGGGCAGTGTTCGTCCAACGCTGAAAGGCCCTGCCATGCCGGCCCTCATGAACCTGATCCTGCGCGTCGTCCTGGTTGTCGCGGGCTTTGTCTTTGCCGCGAGTCTTGCGATGGCTTTCGTGCTGCTGCTGGCCGGCTGGACGCTTCGTGCCGGCTGGGCGAAGCTGACGGGCAAGGCAGTGACGCCCTTCATCGTTCGTATTGATCCGCGCCGCGGGTTCGAGCAGATGTACCGCGGCGCGGCGCAAGGCAGCCGTACCCCGCGCGCGGATTCGGTCCAACGAGGACGCGAGATCGCCGACGTGACCGACGTCGAGCCGAGGATGCCGCAGCGCTGAGGCGACGTGATGTCAGCCGAGCGGGCTCGGCCGCGACGCCAGCCCGCCGGGCAACAGGCCCTGGAACTGCGCGTTGATCGAGGCGATCTTCTGGCGTGCCACCGCTTCCCCCTGCAAGGCCGCGATGGCGGCCATCAGGTCGGCACGCAGGTACCAGAGGTCCTTGATGTCGGTGGCGTAGCGGATGCGGCGAGTGGTGGGCAGGAACTGCCGGCTTCCGTCCTCGCCCAGCGCGTCGAGCATGGTTTCACGAATGTCCTCGAGGCCGTTGTCAAGGATCGATTCGGAAGGGGTCACCGGCCGGCCCAACAGGCCGGCAATGCTGCTCTTGAAATCCGGTTTCTTCCACAGTCCCATTCACGCCTCGAAGGATCGTTCGCCGCGGCGCCCTGACGATCTGGGTGCCCGTACCTGCGGCCATCATAAGACCTCGAAGAACTTTTCCCAACTTCAAGCGCCGTTTACACCGCGAAAAGGGTGCGCCGCCTAGACTCGCGGCCAGACGCCGCCGTGCGGCGCGGAGGGACATGATGCACAAAGTTCGCGCCCTGGCGGTTTTGGCGATCGCCGCGCTCTTGACCGGGGCCGTCGCACCGCTGTCGTGGGCCCAGGAAGGCCCGTTCCGGCAGCGCCTGCGCGAAAGGCTGCAGCAGCGGCAGCAACAAAAGTCGCCCTCCGCATCCGCCGACACGCAAGCGCCCATCACTCGGCCCGGTGATTACACTTTCACCCTCCAGCACGACGGCCTGGCCCGGATGTACCGTGTCCATGTTCCTGCCGGCTACGACCCGGCACGGCCCGCACCTCTGCTCGTCGCTCTCCATGGCGGGGGAGGCGACATGAACGTGCAGGCGAACGACGCGGTGTACGGGCTGATCACGAAATCGGAACAACAAGGTTTCATCGCCGTGTTCCCCAACGGCTTCAGCAAATTCCCGAACGGCAAGCTCGCGACCTGGAACGCCGGCAATTGCTGCGGCGCGGCACGCGACCGCCAGGTCGACGACGTGGGCTTCATCCGCGAAGCCGTGCAGAACCTCACGCACCAGTTGACCATCGACCACACCCGCATCTATGCGACGGGCATGTCCAACGGCGCGATGATGGCCTACCGCCTGGCGTGCGAAGCGTCTGACATGTTCCGGGCCATCGCGCCCGTGGCGGGCACCGACAACACCCGCCAGTGCACGCCGGGCCGGCCGGTGGCTGTTCTCCATATCCACGCGAAGGACGATTCCCATGTGCTGTTCGGCGGCGGCGCGGGTCCCGACTCGGTGCCGCTGTCGCAGGTCACGAACTATGTCTCGGTGCCGGCGACGATCTCGAAATGGGCGACGCTCGACGGGTGTACAGCCGCGCCCCGCCGTGTGGTGGACCGGCCGGGCGCGTATTGCGAGGCTTACGCACCTTGCAGTGGCGGAGCACAGGTGCAGCTTTGCGTGACCGAAACCGGCGGTCATTCCTGGCCCGGCGGTCACAAGGCGCGTGCCGCCGGCGCGGCTCCTTCGGACGCGATTTCGGCGAACGACGCGATGTGGGAATTCTTCGACCGCCGGTGACCCCGCGCGGTTTCGCTATGCTGTCAGGCGTTGCGAAGAAAGCCACCCATGTTCAAAGCCCTCGTCCTCGACAAGAACCCCGACTTCAACGCAGCAGTGCGCGAAATCGACGATTCGTTCCTTCCCGAAGGCGACGTCACGATCGACGTCGACTACTCCACCATCAACTACAAGGACGCGCTGGCGATCACCAACCGCTCGCCCGTCGTGCGCAGCTGGCCGATGGTCGCCGGCATCGACGGCTCGGGCACCGTGCTCTCGAGCGAGTCGGGCCTGTGGAAGCAGGGCGACCAGGTCGTGCTCAACGGCTTCGGCGTGGGCGAAACGCACAAGGGATGCCTGGCCGAGCGGGCGCGGCTGAAGAGCCAATGGCTGATCCGGCGTCCCGAACGCTTCACGGCGAAGCAGGCGATGGCGATCGGGACCGCCGGCTACACGGCGATGCTGTGCGTGCTCGCGCTCGAGCGGCACGGCGTGAAGGCGGGCGATGGCGAGGTGCTGGTGACGGGTGCGACCGGCGGCGTCGGCTCGACGGCGATCGCGCTGCTGTCCAAGCTCGGCTATCGCGCGGTGGCCGCGACGGGGAAGGCCTCGGAAGAGGGCTACCTGAAATCGCTCGGCGCCGTGTCGATCATCGACCGCGCCGAACTCACGGCCCCGGGCAAGCCCTTGCAGAAGGAGCGTTGGAGCGCCGTCGTCGACGCGGTGGGCAGCCATACGCTCGTGAATGCATTGGCCCAAACGCGCTATGGCGGCGCGGTGGCGGCCTGCGGCCTGGCGCAAGGCGTGGACCTGCCGGGCACGGTCGCGCCTTTCATCTTGCGTGGCATTTCGCTCATCGGTGTCGACAGCGTGATGGCGCCGCTCGCCCTGCGCGAAAAAGCATGGGCTCGGCTCGCGCAGGACCTGGATCCGGCCAAGCTCGAGGCGATCACGACGGAAGTCGCGCTTGCCGAAGCGATCGATGCGGCAAAGCGCCTGATGGACGGGCAGGTGCGCGGCCGCATCGTGGTGCGCACGCGCGGCTGATCCGCGCGAGAAGACCGACGGGCGCTATTGCGCCGTCCAACCGCCGTCGACGGGAATGGACGTGCCCGTCAAATTGTGGGCCGCCGGTTCGCACAGCCACGTGACGACACGCGCGATCTCCTCGGGCAACGATGTCCGCTGGCTTGGCTGCTTTTCCTTCAACAGGTCGCGGATGGCTTCTTCGCGGCCCGTTCCCAGTTGCTGCGCACGAGCGTCGATCTGCGGCTGGATGATCGCGGTTTCGGTCCAGCCGGGACAGATGCAATTGACGGTGACGCCACCGCTGGCGCGACTGCCGGCGTTCGCGTATTCGAGCGCGGCGACCCGGCTCATGCCCACCAGGCCGAATTTCGCGGCGACATAGGGCGCCTTGTGGATCGACGCCACCAGGCCGTGCACCGAGGCGATGTTGACCACCCGGCCATAGCCGCGCGCGGCCATTGCCGGCAAGGCGAGCCGCATGGTGTCGAACGCGGCGGACAAGTTGATCGCGATAATGTCGTCCCACTTCGCGCGCGGCATCCCGGCCAGCGGTGCGGTGTGCTGGATGCCCGCGTTGTTGACCAGGATGTCCAGCGGCGCCGCGAGTACCTTCTTCATCATGTCCGCGACTTCGGCGGCTTCGCGCAAGTTGTGCGTCAGCACTTCGACCGAAGGCGCGCCGGTTTCGAGCATCGCGGCGCGCGCTTCCTGCGCCTGCGCGGGTGTCGCGAGGCCGTGCAGCACGATCGCGCAGCCCTGCCGTGCCAGGCCCTGTGCGATGGCCAGGCCGATGCCTTGCACCGAGCCGGTGACGAGGGCGCGGCGGCCCTTCAGCACGGGTTCGCCCATCACGATTTCTCCTTCAGCGAATCGCGCAAGGCGGTCTTGAGTACCTTGCCGTAGTTGTTCTTGGGAAGTGCGGCCACGATCTCGTAGCGCTTGGGCCGCTTGAACCGGGCGATGTGGTCGAGGCATACCGCGTCCAGCGCCGCCGCATCGAGCGTGTGGCCTGGCTGCGGCACAACGAACGCGACCACGATTTCGCCCCACTCGGCGTCGTGCATGCCCACGACCGAAGCTTCCGCGACGCCGGGTGCGAGCAACAAGACTTCTTCCACTTCGCGCGGATAGATGTTCGATCCGCCGCTGATGATCACGTCCTTGCTGCGGTCCTTGAGCGTGAGGAAGCCGTCCTCGTCCAGCGACCCCATATCGCCCGTGAACAACCAGCCGTCACGCAACGCCGCGGCGCTGGCTTCGGCGTCGCGCCAGTAGCCGGCCATCACGGTATCGCCGCGCACCAGCACTTCGCCGACCTCGCCCAAGGGCAGCGGCTGTCCCGCCGGATCGGCGACCCGGACTTCGACCGGCGTTTGCGCGACGCCCACCGATGCCAGGCGCTCCGCATGGCGCGAATGCGCGGTGTCCGCCAAATGCGAGCGCGCGAGGGCGGTGATCACCATCGGGCTTTCGCCTTGCCCGTAGATCTGGACGAAGCGCGGCCCCATCACCTGGATCGCGCGCTCGATATCCGCCGCGTACATCGGGGCGCCGCCGTACACGATGGTCTTGAAGCCGGAACAGTCGGTGCCCGTCGCTGCGGCGTGGTCGACGAGGCGCTTGACGATGGTCGGTGCGGCGAACATCGAGAGGCGCCCCACCGCGCGCGACAGCTCGAAGATCTCGGCGGTGTCGAAGCCGCCCGAGGCCGGCACCACGTGGCGCGCGCCGGCCATGACGTGCGGGATGGCATAGATGCCCGCGCCGTGCGACATCGGCGCCGCGTAGAGGATCGCATCGCGCGCGTCCACGGCGTCGACATCGACGAAATAGGTCAGGCCCATCGTCATCAGGTTGCGATGCGTGAGCATCACGCCCTTGGGCTTGCCGGTGGTGCCGCTGGTGTAGAAGAGCCATGCGAGATCGTCCGGCGCACGCGGGACGATGCCGGAGGGCGACCGGGCGAACAGCGTTTCGTAAACGGCGTCCGTCACGTCGACCGTGCGGTCCGGCGCGCGGAGTCCCGCGCCGACGTCGGGCGTGACGAAGGCCCAGCGCGCTTGCGCATGGTCGAGGATCCATTGCGCTTCACGCAGGTGCAATTTGGCGTTGAGCGGCACGATCGCGAGGCCGGCCCACCAGGCCGCGTACATCGCTTCGAGGTACGCCGGATGGTTGCGCATGAACAGCGCGATACGGTCGCCGGGCTGCAGTCCCGCCGCCGCGAAAGCACCGGCCAGCCTCGCCACCCGATCCGCAAGTTCGCCGTAGTCGCGAACCTGCCGTGCGCCCTCGAAAAGCGCGGGCCGGCGCGGGTCCATCAAGGCGATGCGCCGCAGCGAATTCGCCAGGTTCATCGCACCGCTTCCAGGATCGACACGCAGTTGACGACCGCCGAGCCGCCCATGTTGAACACGCCGGCGAGCCGTGCGCCCGGCACCTGGATGTCGCCGGCGGTGCCCGTGAGCTGCATGCAGGCCACAGCGTGCATCGAGACACCGGTCGCGCCGATCGGGTGACCCTTGGCCTTCAGGCCGCCGGACGGGTTGATCGGCAGCCGGCCGCCGGGCATCACGGTGCCGTCTTCGAGCAGCCGCGCGCCTTCGCCGGGCTTGGCGAGGCCCATGGCTTCGTACGTGAGCAGCTCGGCGATCGTGAAGCAGTCGTGCACTTCGGCGAAGCTCAGGTCGTCCACCTTGGCACCGGCCCGCTCCAGAGCGAGCTGCCAGGCGCGGCGCGGTCCCTCGAAGGTCACGAAGTCGCGCCTGGACATCGGCAGGAAGTCGTTGACGTGCGCAGTGGCGCGGAAGCGGATCGCGCGCGGCGAATCGGCACTGCGCTCGGCGCTGCGCAGCACCAGCGCGGCGGCGCCGTCGGACACGAGCGAGCAATCCGTCTTGCGCAGGGGCGCCGCGACGATCGGGTTCTTGTCGGACACGGTGTTGCAGAACTCGAAGCCGAAGTCTCGCCGCAGGTGCGCCAGCGGATTTCGTGCGCCGTTGGCGTGGTTCTTGGCCGCGATGCGCGCCAGTGTGGCGGAGTGATCGCCGTAGCGTTCGAAATACTCCTGCGCGAATCGCGCGAAGATGCCGGCGAACGTGAGGCCGGCGGCGGCTTCCTCCGGGACGTAGCTGGCATTGGCGAGGGCGGCAGTCACTTCGGCGCCGCTGGTGCCCGTCATCTTCTCGGCGCCGACCACCAGCACGGTGCGGGCCGCACCCGATTCGATCGCGGCCATCGCCTGGTAGATCGCGGCCGTTCCAGTGGCGCAGGCATTTTCCACCCGCGTGGAAGGGCGCCAGCGCAGGCCTGGCTCGGCCAGCATCGGGTACGAGCTGACGAAGTTTTCGCGCACCATGCCCATGCCCGCATGGCCGATGAAGATGGCGTCGACTTCGCCGGCGTCCACCTGCGCGTGTCGCAGCGCCTCGGTGGTGGCACGCGAGACCAGGGTTTCGAGATCCAGGGCATCGAGCTTGCCGAAAGGCAGGTGGCTCCAGCCGATGATGTGGGCAGCGGGCATAGGGACTCCTCTGATGCGTGCGAGACCCCTCGAACATAACGGCGCTCCGGCGCCCTGGCCATAGCGTAGAAATACTTCGGTTCGGGCCTTTCGCTGAAATCAGCCGCCGCTCACGAGCCGTGCAACCAGCTCGCCGTGCGTGGCGGCCTGGAATTTCTTCATCAGCCGGCCCCGATGCGCCTCCACCGTCCGCGGGCTTATTCCCAGGGTGCGCGCGATCTGCTTGCTGGTGGCGCCGGTGGCCAGTTGCTGGGCGATTTCGCGCTCGCGCAGCGTCAACATGGTCGTCACTGGCCGGCGTTTGGAGATGTCCTCGAACATCCAGACGGCGCAGGCGAACGGGTTGTCGCGGTCCAGCGCGCGGCCCGCGACGTGGCACCAGAACAGCGCTCCGCCCTTGCGCCGCATGATCCGTTCGTCGCTGTAGACACCGGTGCTGCGCATGACGGGCAGCCCGAGGTTGCCGACATGGGCGAACTCGTCGAGGGAAGGGTAGAGCGGCGCTAGCGGCTGGCCGACCAGTTCGCCGACCTCGTAGCCGAACATGCGGGCAAAGGCTTCGTTGCAGATCTCGACCACCCGGTCGCGCGAGACGCACATCCCGACCGGCGCCAGGTTGAACGCCAGTTGCAGTGTCTGTAGCTCTTCGGTCGGTTCCATTGTCGAGCCCGATTGTGCCGCGTGTTGACATGGGAACGGCCGACTGGGCATGATGGCCGCCCCCATCCCCGACGAAACAAGGAGAACCACCATGTCGCTGCGCATCAATGACACCGCGCCCAATTTCACCGCCCAGACGACGCAAGGCAAGATCGACTTCCACCAGTGGATCGGCGATGGCTGGGCGATCCTGTTCTCGCATCCGAAGGACTTCACGCCGGTCTGCACGACCGAGCTCGGCTACATGGCGAAGATCGAGCCGGAGTTCACCAAGCGCAACGCCAAGCTGATCGGCCTGTCGGTCGACCCGGTCGACAACCACAGCCGCTGGGCCGCCGACATCGAGGAAACGCAGGG